>ERZ772902.681-NODE-681-length-33706-cov-12.120026_pt1 | contig 33706 bp, 28 predicted proteins | sample MGYA00511470_ERZ772902 | MGnify/ENA primary metagenome ERZ772902 (study PRJEB29015, sample SAMEA2737717) | human gut metagenome | biome: human gut; feature: human-associated habitat; material: faeces | place: China | collected 2012 ... | reverse complement strand
ACACCCCATTTCCTAAACAGTATACCATACTGTCTAACAAATGGGGTGCAGTTCAAACGTGCAGCAGCCTCTTTTTATTCATCGAACACGGCGTCCTCAGGCGAGGTCGGCGAGAATGCCCGGCCAAAGGGCTTCCTCCTGCCGCATGACGGCAAAGGCACAGTCCAGATACATCTTGTTGGCGGCGGAGATGATGGTGCTGCGGAGCAGCAGCTTTTCCTCCCCGGCGTCTTCGGCAAGGTCCCGGATGGTGTGGCGCAGGCCGAAGACGTAGGGCAGACAGTTCTCCAGCTCGTCGCAGAAATAATCGTAAGCCTGTGCGGCGGAGAAGTGCTGCCGCTGCATTTTGAACAGGGTGTCGATATTTTCCATCGAGAGGACGGTTTTGGAGACGACGATGTAGATCAGGCTGGCCAGCTGCTCGCGGGTGTATTTTTTCTTGACGGGGTGGCTGATGATCCCTTTCTTGACATAGTTGCTCACCATGGAGGCAGTGAGCTCCACTCCTTGAAACGAACGAAAATACCCGTTGACGAACTGAACGGTCTGGTCGAGATACAGCCCAACGGAAGGCAGCTCCTCGTACCGGGGCAGGGCAAAATCCACGGCACAGGCCGCAATGCGGCGGTTCGATTCTTTTTTCATGCGGATAGTATAGCGTATTTTTCCAGCGTGGTCAACAGGTGTGTGAAATCTTTTGAAAGAATTTGCAAAAACAGTTGACAGGTTTTTGAAAAACTGATATCATGTCTCCGACAACCATGAAGACGTGGCGGCGCATCCGGCCGCTGAAAGGGAGAGATCGCTTATGAAGACCAAGATCGTTGTGGACTCCGCCGCAAACCTGTATGCGCTGGAGGGCGTGGACTTCGCCTGTGTCCCGCTGAAGATCATCACCGACCATGAGGAGTACCGCGACGACGGCACGCTGGACGCTGTGGGCATGGCAACGACCCTGCGCACTTACAAAGGAAAGACCTCCACCTCTTGCCCGAATGTCAGCGACTGGCTGGAGGCTTTCGAGGGAGCCGACGAGGTGTATGCCATCACCATCACGGGTACCCTGTCCGGCTGCTACAATGCGGCCCAGTTGGCGGCGGAAGAATACCAGCAGGAGCACCCCGGCAAGCGGGTCTTCGTGCTGGACAGCCTGTCCACCGGCCCGGAGCAGCAGCTTCTGGCCGAGCACCTGCGGGACGAGCTGGCGGCTGGCAAGGACTTCGACGCCATCTGTGCGGAGATGCTCCGTTACCACGAGCACACGCATCTGCTCTTCTCGCTGGAATCGCTGGCGAATCTGGCCCGCAATGGCCGGGTGAAGCCCGCCGTCGCAGCTGTGGCGCGGATGCTGGGCATCCGGGTCATTGGTCAGGCCAGCGCGGCGGGAGAGCTGGACGTTATCTGCAAAACGCGGGGAGAGCACGGCGCACTGGAACGCATCGTGCTGGAACTCAAGGAGCACGGCTATGTCGGCGGCCGGGTGATCGTCTCCCACTGCGGCAACTCCGCCGCCGCCGAGCGCCTCAAGCATATGATCGAGGCGGTCTTCGAGGGCGCACAGGTCGTTGTGAACCCCTGCGGCGGCCTGTGCAGCTACTACGCTGAGCTGGGCGGGCTGCTGGTTGGGTATGAGGACGCAGAGGCGTAAGAAAGCCGCCTTGCAAACCGAGCCAAGCTGCGCTATACTATCTCCATCATAAGCGCCGCGGGGCGGCGGGGGAGGGGTACAGCGTGTTCAGACTGCCATTCGTCAAATTTTTCAGCCGGATCATCAATCGGGCCACCGTCACCATTGCACTGGTGCTTTTGCAGGCGGCGTGGCTGCTGTGGGCGTTCTGGGCTTTCACCACGGGCCGGGTCTGGCTGAACGGTCTGCTGAAGGCGCTGAGCATCTGCATTGTGCTGTACCTCGTCCGAAAGGATGAAAACAGCGCTTACAAGATCGGCTGGATCGTTCTGATCGGGCTGCTGCCGCTGCTGGGCGGCGCGCTTTACCTCGCCTTTGGCAATAAGGCCCCGGCCAAGGAGCTGCGCACCCGGATGCAGAAGGTGGAACGGGCTCACACCGCCGACCTTGCCCCGCAGGAGGACCAGACCGACACGCTGGAACGGTCGGCCAAAAACCTGAGCCGCTACGTGGAAAAATACGGCCCCTACCCGGCGTGGAAGCACACGGACGCGGAATATTTCCCCAGCGGCGAGGCCATGTACCCCAAACTGCTGGCCGACCTCGAAAGGGCGGAAAAGTTCATCTTTCTGGAATTTTTCATCGTTAAGACCGGCATCATGTGGGACGGCGTGGAGACCATCCTCAAGCGGAAAGCCGCCGCGGGGGTGGACGTCCGACTCATCTACGATGATTTCGGAAGTCTGCTGGGGCTGCCGACGGATTTCGTTGTTCGGATGGAGCGCAGCCGCATCCGCTGCATCCCCTTCAACCCGGTGGTGCCGCTGGTGTCGCTGGTCATGAATCACCGCGACCACCGGAAGATCGCGGTCATCGACGGCAACATTGCCTACACGGGCGGCGTCAACCTTGCCGATGAATATATCAACGCCGAGCACCGGTTCGGCTACTGGAAGGACGCCGCCATCCGGCTGGAAGGGGCGGCGGTCTGGAACTTTACGGTCATGTTCCTCAACAGCTGGAATGCCTTCCGCCCGCAGGAAACGGATTACGCTCCCTTTGCGCCCACGAAGCTGCCCGAAACCTCGGACGGCATCGTGCAGCCTTACGCGGACAGCCCGCTGGACGAAGAGCCGCTGGCGGAGACGGTCTACCTGAACATCCTGAACCAAGCGCAGCAGTATATCTACATCTATACGCCTTACCTTGCGGTGGGCGAAGAAATGCTCGATGCGCTGAAAAATGCGGCCAAGCGCGGGGTGGATGTCCGGCTGGTGCTGCCCGGCATCCCGGACAAAAAGCTGGTGTTCCGGCTGAGCCGGTCCTACTATGTGCCGCTGCTCCGGGCGGGGGTGCGCATTTATGAGTTTACCCCCGGCTTCCTCCATTCGAAGTGCTACGTCAGCGATGACCATCTGGCGGTGGTGGGCAGCATCAACATGGACTACCGCAGCCTGTTTCTGCACTTCGAGTGTGGGGCGCTGCTCTACAACAGCAGTCAGGTCATCGCCCTGCGGGACGATGTGCTGGCCACGCTCCCCCGGTGCCGCGAAGTGAGCCTCTCCGACTGCCGCACCTCCCTCGTCGGCACCCTGTTGGATAGTGTGCTGCGGCTGCTCAGCCCGCTGATGTAGGGGAGGCACCCCTTTGTACAACCTCTCAGTCTCGCCTACGGCTCGCCAGCTCCCCTAGCAGGGGAGCCCTTGGCATAACGAGAAAGTTCACCTCTTTGCCAAAGCCTCCCCTACAAGGGGAGGTGGCATTGCGAAGCAATGACGGAGAGGTTGTATGAAGAAAAACGTATCCTAGAATGAAGACACGATAATAAAAAGCAAATCATAGAGCATACTATTCCTAAACCTATCCGGAAAGGAAGCGTATCTATGAGAAAACCAAGGGTTCTTTGGGGCTGTGCGCTGGCGGCGGCGCTGCTGTTGATTTCCTGTGGGAAAAACAATGCAGGGTCGTCGGGTTCCGGCAGCATGAGCGGGGCGGCCAGCGGGAGCAGCTCGGCCTCCCAGACCACGGCGGCGTGGAAGACCGGCCTCGGCGTCATCACCGAGGCATCGGAAGAGGACCGCACCGGGAGCATCGAGTTGGTGGCGGCGGCGGTGCTGCTGGATGGCGACGGGAAAATTTCCGGCGTGAAGCTGGATGAGCTGGAAACTACCTTTTCTGCGGGTGGCGACGGCGCTGTGAACCTACCCAAGGATTACCGCACCAAGCGCCAGAAAGGGGACGACTACCCACTGGCGGCGGCGTCCTCCCTGAAAAAGGGCTGGGCAGAACAGGCCGATGCCTTTGCGGATTACCTCATCGGCAAAACGCCGGAAGAGGTGTCCATGCTGAAACTGGACAACGACGGCAGGGCGACGGACGCGGACCTGCTGTCCGGGTGCACCATCGCAGTGGACCGCTACCGGGACGCCATCTCGAAAGCGTGCAGCAGCGCCAAGGTGCTGGGCGCGGCTAAGGGAGACCGGGTCTCGCTGGGCATTGAGGCCGTGAATGCGACTTCGGATGTGACCGCCACCGATGACAAGGACGTGAATGCGGAGATCGACGTGAGCATGGTGGCCGTGACGCTGGACGCCGACGGCCGCGTGACCAGCGCCGTGGCCGACATGGCCGAACCGGCCCTCACCGTGATATCCGACGGCGGCATCAAGGCCCCGGACATGGTGGAGACCAAGCTTGAACAGGGTGACCGCTACGGGATGCGGGGGGCCTCCTCCATCGACAAGGAGTGGTATGAGCACAGCGAGGGCTTCTGCAGCTACCTCAAGGGCAAGACCCGCGCCGAGGTGGCCGACATCCCCTCCGACGGCTCGGACGCCGACCTGAGGGCCCTCTGCACCATCTCGATTGAGGACCTGCAGAAAGCCGCTCTGGACGCTATGGCGGCGGTCAAGTGAGCGAAGACGAGCAAAAGAAAATCGGGCTGTTGCAAAACTCCCTCAGTCACGGCTTCGCCGTGCCAGCTCCCTCTCGGAGGGAGCCTTGGCGTAACGGGTAGCTGTGAAAGCCTCCCTCATTGAGGGAGGTGGCATCGCGTCAGCGATGACGGAGGGAGTTCCGCAACAGCTTTTTTGCGCAAAACGCCCAGAAAGAGCGCCGAAAGGCAGACGTCTTCCGGCATTCTGCGAAAAATACCGTTTTCCTCTTGCCAAACGCGGCAAAACGCGCTATTCTATAGTCACGATTTAGCTCTTTAGCATGATAAAGCAATAAAATAAGCTCGTTGAGGAGGGCTTCCGGGATGAAGATGAAACGTATTCTTTCGATGATGGTGGCCGGTGCGCTGGCACTGGGCCTTGCAGCCTGCGGCGGCGCCGCTTCCACTTCCACAGCAGCTTCGGCTTCCGCATCTGCGGCGGGGTTCGCTGCTTCCGCTTCGGCAGACAGCGACCTCGATTACATCAAGGGCAACGGCAAGATGGTCATCGGCTACACCGTGTATGAGCCGATGAACTATACCGACGACAACGGCACCTTCACCGGTTTCGATACCGAGCTGGCTACCGCCGTCTGCGAGAAGCTGGGCGTTGAGCCGGAGTTCGTGGAGATCAACTGGGATACCAAGGTCGTGGAGCTGGACGCCAAGAGCATCGACTGCATCTGGAACGGCCTGACCCTGACCGATGACATCAAGGCGAACGCCGCCACCACCAAGCCCTACGCCAAGAACGCGCAGGTCGTGATCGTGAAGGACGGCACGGAGTATTCTTCTACCGCCGACCTTGTGGGCAAGACCGTGGTCGCCGAGGCCGGTTCCGCCGGTGAGGCTGCCATCGAGAGCGACGAGAATCTGGCACAGGCCGATTATATCGCCAAGAACGTCCAGACCGACTGCCTGATGGAGGTTGCCGCCGGTACCGCCGACGCTGCGGTTCTGGATATGACGCTGGCCAACGCCATGATCGGCGAGGGCACCGACTATGCCGGCCTGAAGATCGTGGACGAGCTGAACGCCGAGGAATACGGCGTGGCCTTCCGCAAGGGCAGCGACGCCGCCGAGGCCGTCAACGAGGCCTTCGATGAACTGAAAGCCGACGGCACCCTCGGCGCTCTGGCTGAAAAGTACGAGCTGACGCTGGCCGACTAAGGAAAAAACTCCTTCCGTCATCGCTGTGCGATGCCACGGTCCCCTTCTGGCACGATCGTGCCACCTCCCACGGCCGGGGGAGTCTTTCTCTGGGAGGGGGCTGGCTGCGAAGCAGACTGGGGGAGTTTTGCCGTCGAAAAAACTGATGGATAGGTGTGTTTTTGTGTCTGTGATTCTTGAGCGCCTTTCCGGCGCGTTCCTGCTCAACTGTGAGCTTTTTGCGCTGACGCTGCTGTTCGCGCTGCCGCTGGGCCTCGTGGTGGCCTTTGGCTCCATGAGCCGCTGCAAGCCCCTGTCGGCTGTGGTCAAGACCTTCGTCTGGATCATCCGCGGCACCCCGCTGATGCTGCAGATCATCGTCATCTACCTCGGCCCCGGTCTGCTGGGCATGACGAACCCGTGGCCTACCGGCTCCGGCGGGCGGATGGTGGCAGCGGTGGTGGCCTTTGTCATCAACTATGCGTGCTACTTCTCGGAGATCTACCGCGGCGGCATCGAGGCTGTGCCCAAGGGCCAGACCGAGGCCGGGCAGGTGCTGGGCATGACCAAGCCCCAGATCTTCTTCAAGGTGACCTTATTACAAGTGATCAAGCGCATCCTGCCCCCCATGGGCAACGAGATCATCACCCTCGTCAAAGATACCTCGCTGGCCAACACCATCGCCAACAAGGAGATCATCATGATGGCGAAGGAGTACAGCGCCAAGGGCCTGATCTGGCCGCTGTTCTCCACGGCCATCTTCTTCCTCGTCTTCGTGGGTGTGCTGACCATCCTGTTCAACTGGCTTGAGAAAAAGCTCGATTATTTCCGCTGCTAAGGAGGAACGATATTATGGCATTGCTCGAAGCCTCCGGCATCGGGAAAAATTTTGAGGAGACCCATGTCCTGAAGGACATCTCTCTGACCTTGGAAAAAGGCGAGGCGCTGGCCATCATCGGCTCGTCGGGTTCCGGTAAAACGACGCTGCTGCGCTGCCTGAACTTCTTGGAGCGCCCGGATACCGGCGTCATCAAGGTGAACGGCGAGACCATGTGGGACGCCGCCGACCCCGCCACCCAGAAGGAAAGCGAGATCCGAAAAAAGCGGCTCCACTTCGGCTTGGTGTTCCAGAACTTCAACCTCTTCCCGCAGTACACCGCCCTGCAGAACGTGATGCTGGCGGGGGAGCTGCTGGCGAAGGAGCGCCCGGACTACAAGGTCAACAAAAAGGCCATCCACGCCGAGCTGGAGCAGCAGGCAAAGGAGCTGCTGGGCCAGATGGGCCTGTCCGAGCGGGCAAACCACTACCCGCACCAGCTCTCCGGCGGCCAGCAGCAGCGGGTGGCCATTGCCCGCGCGCTGGCTCTCCACCCGGACATCCTCTGCTTCGACGAACCGACCTCGGCCCTTGACCCAGAGCTGACCGGTGAAGTCCTGCGCGTCCTGCGGGACCTTGCCGACCGCAAGACCACCATGATCATCGTCACCCACGAGATGCACTTCGCCCGCGATGTGGCGGACCGTATCCTCTTTATGGATGGCGGCGTGGTGGTGGAAGAGGGCCCTGCCAAAGAGCTCATCGACCACCCCAAAGAGGAGCGCACCAAACAGTTCCTCGCCCACTATTCTGAATAAGAATAACCGCCCCCCGGAGAGCTTGCCTTTCCGGGGGCGGTTTTGCTATAATAGATTCGAACAGGAAGGAGGGAGTTCCGGTATGACGACAAAACGAGAACAGGCTATGCGCAATGCGGTGGCGTCTGCGCGGATGGAGGGGCTTCCGGTCTCCAAACAGACGGAGCGCGATTGTGTGCGCTATCTAGAAGGACGAATCGATACGGCGACCCTTGTGCAGGAGATCCTGAACCGGCAGCGTGGGCAGGACCGGCCAGCCCGGAGGTGAACCATGGGATATACCATTGATGCAACGGAAAGCGGCTGCTATCCGGGAACAACGGTTCTGGTCAACAAATTCGATCTGCGCAGTCAGAGCGAGCTGGATGCGGTCGAGGCAGCGCTTGTGACGGCAAAGGCAATCCAGTGGGAAGAGGCACCCTTGTGTGACACCTTTGATCTTGCGCATTATAGAGCGATCCACAAATATCTGTTTGGGGAGTTGTATGATTGGGCGGGGCAGGTACGGACAATCAATATCTCCAAGAAGGGGACGCAGTTCTGCCCAGCGGAAGAATTGCCGCGCGTTGGTGAGGCGGTTTTTGCGCGGGTAAAAAAAGAACACTTCTTTTGCGGTCTTTCACGGGAACGTTTTGCAGAGGAGCTTCTGGACCTCTACGAGCGGACCAATGAGCTGCATCCGTTCCGGGAAGGGAATGGGCGTACGCAGCGTGTGTTTCTGGCCCAGCTGGCGCAGAACGCAGGCTATCGGCTGGATTTTTCCTGTGTGGATGCCGATGAGTTGATGATCGCAACGATATACGCCGCACAGGGCATCGACCTGCCGCTGAAAGATGTGCTGGACAAAATCATAAAAGAATGACCACATTTGCCCCCGGAGAGGTTGCCTTTCCGGGGGCGTTTTGCGTCTTTTCGTGGATTCTACTGCTGGTCGGTTGCGGTTTGGGCGTGGTTTTGCTACACTGGAACTAACAAAACCGGACAAAGGGGGCAGCAATGTGAAACAGCAGAACTTTGAGCTGAACAAGCAAGCGTTTGGATCATTTCTTGCGCAATTGCGGCGGGAAAAGGGCTGGACGCAGAAGGACTTGGCCGAGAAGCTGTATGTCTCGGACAAGGCAGTTAGTAAATGGGAGCGGGGGCTGAGCGTGCCGGACGTCTCCCTGCTCCTGCCGCTGGCCGAACTGCTGGGAATTTCGGTGACGGAGTTGTTGGAAGGAAGGCGGCTGGAAGAGCAGCAGCTCCCAGCCAATGAGGTGGAAATACTGGTCAAAAAGGCGCTGACCATCTCCAAAGAGCCGGTGGAAGTCCGGCGTGGACGAGTGAAAAAATACCTGCCGGTGTATCTGGTCTGCAACGTGCTGGGCGCGGTGGAAGCGCTGGCCGTCTGGAATCTGGGATGGGTGTCTGAGAAAATGGGAACGCTGTTGTGGGTCAGCTGCTTTTTCGGGTTCTTTTTCGGAGCATACTATTTTTTTACAGAGGAAGTTCTTCCAAGCTACTATGATGAAAACCGCATCAATTACATTGCGCAGGGTGCGTTCCGGATGAATATTCCGGGGGTCTATTTCAACAATCATAACTGGCCGATCATTTTGCGGTGGGCACGGATCTGGACGGTCGTTACCGCACTGGCCATGCCGCCGCTGTTTGCGGTCGGAACATGGATCGGGAAACGGGTCGGCGTGGAGCTCGGCTGGGTGATTTGGGCGCTATATCTTGGAAGCATGGTTCTGTCCATCATTGTTCCGGCAAAAAAGTATGAATTTCATGCCCCTCTATGATACCCTGCCTTGCTGGCCGCATCGGCAAAAATTGGCGCTTCGGCCAAGAAGGGGGCGTGCGGGGAATCGCGGATTTTTGTGCTCCATGCAGTAAAAGGGCGTTTTGCATCGTTTTATAGAGCGAAAGGATGTGTGTTCTATGAAACGGAGACGTTCTGCGCAAAAGCGCCGCACGCGGCGGCGGCGGCTGATTTTTCTGCTGATTTTGCTGGTGCTGCTGCTGTTCTGGCCCCGGCGGGTCAGTCTGGAAGGACTCATCAGCCCTGAAGCGGTTCTGATGGACGCGGACAGCGGGGAAGTGCTGGCCGCAAAAAACGCGGATGCGTCCATCTATCCGGCGTCCATGACCAAGGTGATGACGACACTGCTCGTCCTCGAAGCAAACCCCGACTTGGATACGCCGGTGACGCTGCCGGAGGACATCTTCCCGGCCTTGCAGACGGAGAAAGCTTCCATGGCGGGCTTTCTGCCCGGTGAGACGGCCACGGTGCGCGACCTTTTATACGGTGCGCTCCTGCCCTCCGGCGCGGAGTGCTGCGAGACACTGGCGCGGGAGGTGAGCGGCTCGGAAGAAGCATTCGTGGCCTCGATGAACCGGAAGGCCGCAGCGCTGGGGATGGCATCCACCCACTTCTGCAACCCCACCGGTCTGCACGACCCGGAGCATGTTTCCACCGCGCGGGACATGGCTGTTCTGCTGCGGGCGGCGATGCAGAATGAGATGTTCCGTACGATCTTCGCAACAGCCCGCTACACCGTGCCGCCCACGAATCTGCACCCGGACGGCTTTACGATGGAGAGCACGTTTTGGAGCGAACTGGACGGCACGGAGCTGCGCCGGGGAAAATTTCTGGGCGGCAAAACGGGCTATACCAGCGCCGCCGGGCTCTGCCTTGCCAGCGCGGCGGAAGTGAAAGGGAAGACCTATCTCATGGTCACGGCGGGGGCGCAGGGAAACCACAACACCGAGCCTTACCACGTCGATGACGCCGTGAATGTCTGCCGTCAACTGGCCCGGTGAACGGTCATGCGCAGAATCACTAATTTTTGCATCTATTTTTTAGTGAAGCTTATCAAAAGAAGACGCTTGAAAAAAACCTGCAATCTGTTATAATCACATTCGTGAATCCCACAACGTCCTGCCCCTTTTCCGGCAGGACGTTTTTGTCGGTAAAAAATCGTTTTTTCTGCCTTTTGATGATCCCCAAAGGAGGGCGCTGACATGACAAAAGATATGACACAGGGCAGCCCGCTGAAGCTGATCCTCGCCTTTGCGGTCCCGCTGATGCTGGGCAGCCTGTTTCAGCAGTTCTACAATCTGGCCGATACCATCATCGTGGGCCGGTTCGTCGGCGTGGAAGCGCTGGCGGCGGTCGGCAGCGTGGGCGGCTTGAACTATCTGGTGCTGGGCTTCGTCAACGGCATCGCGTGCGGCTTTTCCATCCCGATCTCGTGGGCCTTCGGCGCGAAGGACTACCGCGAGATGCGCCGCTACACCGCCAACGCGGTCTGGCTGTCGGTGTTCTTCGCCGCCGTGCTCACCGTGGCCACGGTGGCCATGACCCGCTCTATCCTTGTGTGGACCAACACGCCGGATAACATCATTGATCTGGCGGATATTTACATCCGCACCATCTTTGTGGGCATCCCGTTCACCCTGCTGTACAACATGACCAGCGCCTTGATGCGTGCCCTCGGCGACAGCAAGCGCCCGCTGTATTTCCTGCTGGTGGCAAGCGTTTTGAACATCGGGCTGGATCTGCTGTGCATCATCGTGTTCAAAATGGGGGCCTTCGGTGCGGCCTTTGCGACGGTCTTCAGTCAGGCCGTGGCGGGCATTGGCAGTCTGTTCTACATCCTCAAGCATTACGGTGAGCTGCGCTGGTCGAAGGAAGAGGGCAAGCTGAGCAAGAGGCACTGTGCCAAGCTCTGCAATATGGGCATCCCCATGGGCTTGCAGTGCAGCATCACCGCCATCGGCAGTGTGCTTTTGCAAGGTGCGGTCAACGGCTTGGGCAGCGACATCGTGGCGGCCCAGACCGCCGGCGGCAAGGCGGCCTCCTTCCTGTCCGTCCCGCTGGAGAGCATCGGCACGGCCATGACCACCTACGCCAGTCAGAACATGGGCGCCCACGACCTTGGCCGCGTGAACAAGGGCGTCAACACGGCGCTGGGCATCGGCTGCGTCTACAGCGTGGCCTCCTTCCTGATCCTGCGGGTGCTGGATAAGCCCCTGATCGGACTCTTCCTTGAGGGCGACCAGACCGAGATCATGGCCAACGCCCAGAGCTTCATCTTCTGGAACAGCGTCTTCTATATCCCGCTGGCGGTCCTCATCATCTACCGGTACACCATTCAGGGTCTGGGTTATTCCAGCCTTGCCATGTTCGCCGGTGTGGCCGAGATGGTGGCCCGCGCGCTGGTGGGCTTCCTGTTCGTGCCGCTGTGGGGTTATTTTGCCGCCTGCATCGCGAACCCGGTGGCGTGGTTCTTCGCCTGTTTCTTCCTCATCCCCGCCTACATCGTGGTCTATCGGCGGCTGCAAAAGGAAAAGCTGACGCCCCACGCAAACCTATAAACACAAAAGGAAGCGTTTTGCACACGATGCGTTGCAAAACGCTTCCTTTTATATTATACTAAAACTACTTATGTCACAGAAAGGGCGGTGGAGCCGATGGAACAGGAACTGGAACAGATCGAGGGCACGGTCGAGGACATCATCTACGAGAATACGGACACGGGCTACACCGTCTTTGAGATCTCCGGCGGCGGGGTGCTCACGGTGGTCTGCGGCGTGGTGGGGGAGCTGCACGCGGGCGAGAGCGTCGTCTGCCGCGGCAAGTACGAGAACCACGCTGCCTATGGCCGCCAGTTCCACGCGCAGGAGTGCGAGACCGACATGCCCAAGGACTTGGAGGCCGTCTACGCCTTCCTTGCCAGCGGGTCGCTGCCCTACATCGGAGCCCGGACAGCCAACAAGATCATTGACAAATTCGGCGCACAGGCGCTGGAAATGATTGCGAACGACCCAGCCCAGCTGGTCACCATCCCCGGCATCTCGGCGGACAAGGCCGACCGCATCCAGCAGGAGTTCAAGCGGATGTTCGGGATGCGGGAACTCATCGCCTACCTCGCCCAGTTCGAGATCAGCCCCCGCCGCGCCATGGAAGTCTTCCGGGTCTTCGGCCCCGGCGCCATGAACGCCATTTCCTCGAACCCCTACCTGCTCTGCGGCGAGCCATTGCAGCTCGACTTCCGCCACGCCGACAGCATCGCCCAGTATTACCATATGGAAGGGGACTGTGCACAGCGGCTGGAAGCGGCCCTGCTGCGCACCCTGCGCCATAACGCGGGCAACGGCCACACCTGTCTGCCCCGCGCACAGTTGCTGGACACGGCGTCCAATTTCATCCACCAGCCGCCGGAAAAGCTGGCGGCCGCGCTGGACCGGTGCCTTGAGACCGAGGAACTCTGCCTTCGGATGTTTGACGGCACACCGTATGTTTATCTGCCAGACCTGCTGGCGGCAGAACAGGATATTGCCGACCGGCTGGCTCTGCTGACCCGGCGGGGCAAGAACCCCGTCTGCGACCTTGACCGGAACATTCAGGTCTTGGAGCTGACGCAGGGCTTCGCCTATGCGCCGCTCCAAAAGGAAGCCATCCGCAAGGCCATGACCGAGAACTGCCTTGTACTGACCGGCGGCCCCGGCACCGGCAAGACCACCACCGTCAACGCCATCTTGCAGCTGCTGGAGCATCAGGCGGAGCGGGTGGCCCTCTGTGCCCCCACGGGCCGCGCGGCCAAGCGGCTGAGCGAGCTGACGGGCCGGAAGGCTTCCACCATTCACCGGCTGCTGGAAGTGGACTACACCGGCGGCGTGGTCAGCTTCATTCACAACGACAAGAACCTGCTCAAGTGCGATGTGGTCATCCTCGACGAGATGAGCATGGTGGACGTCAAGCTGTTTCAGGCCCTCATCACGGCGCTGCGGTATAGCTGCCGCATCATCATGGTGGGCGATGCCGACCAGCTGCCCAGCGTCGGCCCCGGAAACATTCTGGGGGAGGTCATCCGCTCCAAGCTGGTGCCCACCGTCTGCCTGAACGAGATCTTCCGTCAGGCCAAGCGGAGCCTCATCGTGGAGAACGCTCACCACATCATTTCCAGCGAGCCGCTTCAGAAGGGCGGCAAGACCGACGACTTCTTCTTCTTGGAGTCGGACGGCGAGGCGGCGCAGAAACTGGTCTGCGACCTTGTCACCACCCGGCTGCCCCGCAGCTACGGCTTCGACCCCATCAAGGACATCCAAGTGCTCTGCCCGACCAAGCTCGGCCCCACCGGCACACAGGCGCTGAATGTGGAATTGCAGAACCTGCTCAACCCGGAACAGAAGGGCAGACCCCAATTGCAAAGCGCGGCCCGCGTCTTCCGGGTGGGGGATAAAGTGATGCAGGTGCGCAACAATTATGAGATCGTCTGGCAGCGCATCGGCGGGGAACAGGGCGTGGGCGCTTACAACGGCGACATCGGCATCGTGGAGTCCATCAATACGCGGGAACGGTCGATGGTGGTGCGGATGGATGACCGGCGGCTGCTTTACCCGGCCGAGAACCTGAACGAGCTGGAGATCGCCTACGCCATCACGGTGCACAAAAGTCAGGGCAGCGAGTTCCCGGCGGTGGTGCTGCCGGTGGCGCAGGTGCCGCCCCGGCTGTGCTACCGGAACCTGTTCTACACCGGCGTCACCCGCGCACGCAAATTGTGCATCGTCACCGGGCGGCGGGACGTCGTGAACCGGATGATGGGCAATGTGCGCCAGAACCTGCGGTACAGCGGGCTGTGTGCACTGCTGCAGCAAGCCATTCCGCCGGAGCAAGTTGCAGTGGAAAAAGTGTGACCGGTGTGTTATAATAAGATGATTTGAGATCACGCCCCACAGCGGGCGTTGCCCATACAAAACGAACTAGGGGAAGCAGAGAAAGGAACAACGCATTATGGCACAGAATGATATCGGTATCGACCTCGGTACCACGACCATCATCATCGCGCAGGAGGGCACGGGCGTCGTGCTCAACCAGCCCAGCGTGGTGGCGGTGGATACCCGCAAGAACACGGTGCTGGAGGTGGGCGACAAGGCGCTGGCCATGGTGGGCCGCACCCCCAACTATATTTCCGCCATCTTCCCGCTGAAGGACGGCGTTATCAGCGACCACACCATGACCCGCGAGCTGATCTGCCGCTTCGTCAATCAGGTGTACAGCTCCCACATGGTCAAGCCCCGCGTGGCGGTCTGCGTGCCCGCCGCCATCACCGGCATCGAGAGCGACGCCGTGGTGGAGGCCGTCATGGCCGCCGGTGCCCGGCAGGTCTACCTGATCGACGAGCCCATCGCTGCGGCCCTCGGCTCCGGCATCGACATCACCCAGCCCGATGGCCGGATGATCATCGACATCGGCGGCGGCACCACCGATATCGCCGTGCTGAGCCTTGGCGGCAAGGTCAAGGCCACCAGCGTCCGGGTGGCGGGCAACCACTACGACGATGAAATTTTGAAGCATGTGCGCAACAAATTCAGCATTGCCATCGGCCAGCGCACCGCCGAGCAGCTGAAAAAGAACGTGGCGTGCTGCCCCCAGAAAGCGGATTTTAACGAGACGATGGAGGTCAAGGGCCGCAGTCTGCTGACCGGTCTGCCCATCCGGGTGAACGTCTCCACCAGCGATCTGTACGAGCCGGTCATGATGCTGAGCGAGCAGATCGGCACCGCCGCCCATCAGGTGCTGGAAAAGACCCCGCCGGAGCTGGCGGGCGATATCTTCCGCAACGGCGTGGTGCTGACCGGCGGCGGCGCACAGCTCCACGGTCTGCCGGAGTACCTGAGCCAAGAGCTGAAGGTCAACGTCGAAGTCTCGCCCGACCCCGTCAACTGCGTGGCGCTGGGCACGGCCACGAGCCTTGGTGTGCGGGATAAGCTGGAGACCGGCTTCACCGACGCTACCCCCCGCATCGGCCGCCGCTGAGGGGCCGGAACAGGGAAGCGGCTCTTCACGATTTGGAAAAAATTGTGACGATTTTTGTTCATAGTTGTTGAATCGGGCCGGAAAATATTGTATAATGAGTTCAAATCGGTTTTTTGCGGGTGGGGGTCGTGCCCCGGCTGCGAAACAATAAATGACTAGGAGGAAGACCATGAATTTGGGTTCGGATGTGGTTATCACGATAACCGGTATCGTTCTGGTGTTTGCGATCCTTGTCCTGCTGATGGCAATCATCACGCTGGAGGGCAAGATCTTCGACGGCATGAACGTGAAGAAGGCTGCAGCAAAGGCTGTGCCGAAGGCCCCTGAGGCAAAGCCCGCAGCCCCCGTGCAGCAGGCAGCACCCGCTCCTGTGGTGGAGGAGGGTATCCCCGGTGATGTGGTTGCCGCGATCATGGCAGCCATTCACGCTATGGGCAATGGCAAGTACACCCTCAAGGCCGTGCGCCGCAGCCGCAATGGCTGGAGCAAGGCCGGTGTCAATGACACCACCGCACCTTTTTAACACAGGAGGAAGAACATGACACAGTTTATCAATACTCTGGTCGGTATTTTCCAAAGCTCCGGCTTCGCACGGTTCGGCGAGCCGGGCGGCTGGCTGTACGCAATCATGATCTGCGTCGGCTGCTTCTTGCTGTATCTGGCCATTGTGAAAGAATTTGAGCCCCTGATCCTGCTGCCCATGGCATTCGGCATGATCCTTGCCAACCTGCCCGGCAGCGGCATCATCCACATGCAGTACTTCGTCGGCGATGGTCTGGAACACCCGATGTGGGTCGAGATCCTGAACAACGGCGGTCTGGCCGATATGCTCTACATGGGCGTCAAGCTGGGCATCTACCCGCCGCTGATCTTCCTCGGCATCGGCACCATGACTGACTTCGCCCCCCTGATCTCCAACCCCAAGAGTCTGCTGCTGGGCGCTGCCGCTCAGTTCGGCATCTTCGGTACTTACATGGGCGCCCGTCTGCTGGCCGCTACCGGTCTGGTGGACTTCACCCAGAAGCAGTCCGCTGCCATCGCCATCATCGGCGGTGCCGACGGCCCGACCGCCATCTTCGTTACCTCCCGTCTGGCTCCTGAGCTGCTGGGCAGTATCGCCGTGGCGGCCTACAGCTACATGGCGCTGGTGCCTGTCATCCAGCCGCCCATCATGAAGGCGCTGACCACCAAGAAAGAGCGCACCGTCGTCATGAAGCAGCTGCGTGCCGTGACCAAGACCGAGAGGATCGTCTTCCCCATCATGGTTACCATCATCGTCTCCCTGATCGTCCCGGATGCCGCCGTTCTGGTCGGTATGCTGATGCTGGGCAACCTGATGAAGGAATCCGGTGTTGTGGATCGTATCCAGAAGACCGCTGGCAATGAGCTGATGAACATCATCACCATCTTCCTTGCCCTGTCCGTCGGCTGCACCACTTCTGCCAACACCTTCCTGAACACCCGCACCCTGTTCATCATCGTGCTGGGTCTGATCGCATTCTCCTTCGGCACCGCAGCCGGTGTGCTGTGCGGCAAGGTCATGTATGCCCTGACCGGTGGTCAGGTCAACCCGCTGATCGGTTCCGCCGGTGTTTCCGCCGTTCCTATGGCCGCCCGTGTTTCTCAGAAGGTGGGCCAGAGCGAGAACCCCTCCAACTTCCTGCTGATGCACGCCATGGGCCCCAATGTCGCTGGCGTTATCGGCTCCGCCGTTGCTGCTGGTATCCTGATCAACATCTTCGGCTGAGCGTGATCCTCCAATAAAAAATCTTAAACCGCCTGTCTGCTGGCAACTGCCGCGGACGGGCGGTTTTTTATGCTGGAAACCCTGTGCAATGAGCCGCAAATGTGATATACTATACCTTAGTGATTCATGCGAAAATAGCAAAAAGAACAGGTGAAACAATGGCAACAGATCTCAAGCAGGAATTTTGTGCCCTGCGCGATACCTACATTGAAAAACAGTTTGGCCGCCTAAACGAGATGCAGCGCAAGGCGGTGTTTACGACCAACGGCCCGCTTCTGATCTTGGCCGGTGCCGGAAGCGGAAAGACCACGGTTCTGGTCAACCGCATCGCGAACCTCATCCGGTTCGGTTCGGCCCACGGCTCGGGCTGGACCCCCCGCGAGGTGACCGAAGAGGACGTCAAGGCCCTGCGGATGGCCATCATGACCGGCACCGATGCCCCGGCTTGGCTGGACGGGATGCTCCGCAAGGACGCCGTCCGGAGCTGGAACGTGATGGCCATCACCTTCACAAACAAGGCGGCCGGGGAGCTGAAGGAGCGTCTGCGGAATATGCTGGGCGGCGAAGAAGGGGACGAGGTGTTCGCCTCCACCTTCCACTCGGCGTGCGTGCGTATCCTGCGCCGCTGGGCTGAACAGATCGGCTACCCCCGCAGCTTCACCATCTACGACACCGACGACGCCCAGCGTGTGATGAAAACGGTCTATAAAGAGCTGAGCATCGACGATAAATTCTTCCCGGTGAAGAGCGCCATCAACCAGATGAGCCGCTGGAAGGATCAGCTCGTCAGCCCCGAAGAGGCCCTGCGCACCCCGGCACGGGATACGAAAGGTGCCATCGCGGCCAAGGTTTACGCTGCCTACGAGAAAAAGCTGAAGGATGCCGGAGCCTTTGACTTCGACGACCTTATTTACCACACCGTGCAGTTGCTGGCCCAGCACGACGAGGTGCGGGAGTTCTACCAGAACAAGTACCGCTACCTCCTTGTGGACGAGTATCAGGACACCAGCGTGGCCCAGTTCCGGCTGGTCAGTCTGCTCACCGGGCCGGAAAAGAATATTTGTGTGGTCGGCGACGATGACCAGAGCATCTACCGGTTCCGCGGCGCGACCATCGAGAACATCCTCAACTTTGAGCGGATCTATCCGGGCACCAAGACCATCCGGCTGGAACAGAATTATCGCTCCACTTCCAACATCCTGAACGCCGCCAACTGCGTCATCCAGCACAACACCGAGCGCAAGGGCAAGACCCTCTGGACCAAAAACGGCGAGGGCGATAAGGTCCATGTCTACACCGCCGAGAACGAGCAGGACGAGGCCATGCACATCGCGGACGTCATCGGCCAGCACCTGAAAGCAGGCGGACATCTGGCTGACCACGCCGTGCTCTACCGGATGAACGCCCAGTCGGCCCCCATCGAAAGCTATTTCACCCGCGCGGGCATTCCCCACAAGATCGTGGGCGGCCAGCGCTTCAATGACCGCAAAGAGGTCAAGGATATCCACTCCTACATGTCCATCGTGGCGAACCCTCGCGACGATGTACGGCTGCGCCGGATCATCAACGAGCCCGCCCGGAAGATCGGCAATACGACCATCGAGGTCATCGCCGACTTGGCCGCGCAGGAGAACACGAGCATGCTGGAGATCATCAGCCACGCCGACCAATACGCGCGGCTGTCCCGCTCCATGATGCCGCTGCTGAAATTCTGGCAGATCTACGAGAGATTACAGGAATCGCTGGAGACAAGGACGCTGGACGAGTTCGCGTCCGACGTCATTGAGCTGACCGGCTACAAAGCCATGCTGGAGCAGGAGGTGGCCAAGGGCCACGAGGACGCCGCCGACCGGATGCAGAACCTCGGCCAGTTGGTCAACAACGTGAAAAACTACTGCGACCAGCACGGCGAGGACGCCACGCTGGAAGGCTATCTGGAAGATATCGCTCTCATCAGCGACATCGACAGCTACAACGAGAGTGCCGATCAGGTGGTGCTGATGACCATCCACTCTGCCAAAGGCTTGGAGTTCCCCTACGTCTTCCTCATCGGCATGGAGGAGGGGGTCTTCCCCAGCGAGATGAGCAAGTATTCCGAGGCCGACCTCGAAGAGGAGCGCCGCCTTGCCTACGTCGGCATCACCCGCGCCAAGCAGGAGCTTTACATCTCCGACAGCGTGACCCGGATGCTCTACGGCCGCACCCAGCGCAACGAGCCCAGCCGTTTTCTGCGGGAGATCGAGCCGGAGTACATGGAGGAGACCCGCAGCCCCGCCTTGGAGCGCCGCTCTCAGATGGGCGGCTGGGGCTCTTCCTACAGCGACACGGTGCCGGGCGGCGCGTCGGGCTACTCCGGCGCTTCCGGCTGGGGACGCAGCAGGACCGGCGGCTACGGTTCGGGTCACAGCTCTGGCTACCTGAATTCCGAGTACAACGGCGGCAGCCGGGGCTTCGGCTCCGAGTACGCCGGGCGGGGAAGCTCTTCCTCCGGCTTCGGCAGCTCGGCCCCCCGCAGCACCGGCAGCTTCGGTGCTGGATATTCCAGCGCAGGTACGAGCAGAAATTCCGCAAAGCCCATCAGCTTTACAGGAACACCGGCGGCCCAGAAACCCGTTGCCAACACCCCCAAGCACTACGAGCCGGGGGATATCGTGGAGCACAAGGTCTTCGGCCGCGGCAAGGTGCTCAAGGTCAAGCCCGCAGCGGGCGACCAGATCGTAGAGATCAACTTTGAAAAGGTCGGCGTGAAAAAGACCATGGCAAATTTTGCGCCGCTTGTGAAGATCACGGAGGAATGACAGATGATGACGGTACGATTGATCGCACATACCCCGGAACCCGAAAAGGTGGTGGCGGCGGCGGCCAAGCTCTGCTATTCCGATGCCCACATCACCGACCTGCTGGACGGCCTGACCGAGGAGAAGACCGCCAAGTTCCTGACCATGCTCAGCGACCTTGGCCACGCCAGCCCCATCGAGCATGCCAGCTTCACCTTTGGCATCGAGGGCGTCAGCCGCACCCTGCTGGCTCAGATCACCCGCCACCGCATCGCGTCCTTCAGCGTTCAGAGCCAGCGCTATGTCCGCTTGGACGATTTCCGCTACGTCATCCCGCCGGAGATCGAGGCTATCCCCGAAGCGAAGGAGGCCTTCATCGCCAGTATGAACGAGGATGCTAAGCGCTACCTTGACCTTGTGCAGAAGCTGGAGGACGGCCACACCGCCCGCCTGATGGCCGAGGGAATGCCCGAAAAACAGGCCCGCGCCAAGGCTTCCAAACAGGCCAACGAGGACGCCCGCTTCGTGCTGCCCAACGCCTGTGAGACCAAGATGGTCGTGACCATGAACGCCCGCAGCCTGCAGAACTTCTTCCACCTGCGCTGCTGTAACCGCGCCCAGTGGGAGATCCGGGCGTTGGCCGAGGAAATGCTGCGGCTGGTCTATCCGGTAGCACCCCATCTGTTCCGCACGGCGGGGCCCGCCTGCGTGTCCGGCCCCTGCCCGGAGGGCAAGATGTGCTGCGGCAAGACCGCCGAGGTGCGGGATCAATACGCCGCGCTGAAGGGGGAAGCCGTATGAGCCGGGGAAAGCTGATCGTGCTGGAAGGGCTGGACGGCAGCGGCAAGGCGACCCAAGCCAAGCGGTTGGCGGCGGCTCTGGCTGCCGAAGGCCGCCCGGTGCGGGAGATCACCTTCCCAAACTACGAGAGCGACTCCAGCGCGCTGGTCCGGATGTATCTGGCCGGGCAGTTCGGCGAAAAACCCGACGATGTGAACGCCTATGCGGCATCCAGCTTTTATGCGGTGGACCGCTATGCGGGCTACAAGGCCGACTGGGGGAAATTCTACGAAGAGGGCGGCATCCTCATTGCGGACCGGTACACCACCTCCAACGCGGTGCACCAGTGCTCCAAGCTGCCGCCGGAGCAGTGGGAGGAGTTCCTCCACTGGCTCTTTGATTACGAGTTCCGGCTGCTGGGTCTGCCCGCGCCGGACCGGGTGATCTACCTCCAAGTGGACCCCGCCGTGAGCCAGAAGCTGATGACCCAGCGCTACCACGGCGATGAGACCAAGAAGGACGTCCACGAAAGGGACGTCGAGTACCTGAACCGCAGCCGCAAAGCTGCGGAGTTCTGCGCCGCCCATCTCGGCTGGTGCTCCGTCCGCTGCGATGCAGGCGGGCAGATGCGCAGCATCGAGGAAATTGGGGAGGAAGTTCGGCAGGTCGCCCTTTCTGCCCTTGAATAACGAATGCGTAAGGAGGAATCCTATTTCATGTACCGTTTGATGCAGCCGTCCGACCGGGCGGAAATTCTGGCGCTGTGGCAGCGCGAGCGGGGCGACGGGGAAACCTTCGTCACCAACGCCATCGAGCGCTTTGCCGGAGTGGAAAATGTCTACGTGGCCGAGGAAAATGACCACATCGAAGCTGTGGCGATGGCTGTGCCGGTCACGCTGCAGGGGCGGCCCGGCTGCTGCCTGTACGGGCTGACCGGGCAGGGGAGCCTGATCTTGGCGGGCCTTGTGGACCACCTGTGCGCGCAGCAGAAGCTGCGGGGGGCCGGCTTCGTGGTCGTGGTGCCCGCCGGGGCCGAACAGGCCGCTCTTTTGCAGGACAAGGGCTTCCAGTGGGCGTTCCCGCTGCGGTGCCTCCCGCGGGAAGTGGAGCGGAACCTGTGGAGCCAAGCGGAGTTCGACTCCGTGACGGCCCGGAAGCTGGGCGAGCTGCGGGCAAGGTTCTGGCCCGATACCGTCCAGCTCCCGCCGGAGCAGATGGCTGTGGTGCTGGGGGATCTGTACTCCCGCGGGGCCACCATCGTTTCCAACAACGACGGCTACGGCATCTATTTCCGGAAAGAGGATACCCTTTATTTTGTGGAGCTGATGGCCGAGAACGACCGCGCTGCCGAAATTTTGATGGAAGCGGCCCGCGAGAAGGAAGTCATCGTGGAAAAGGCTGTCATCACCGTGGGGGCCGCGCAGAACCTCTTCCTCGGCGAGGGCACCCGGCAGGATTACGGCATGATCCGCTTTGAGGGCGAGCCCTTTGACGTGAGCGAGAGCTATATGCGGCTGATGCTGGATTGAAAGGAATGGACGGATGGCGAAAAGCAATCATACGAAGCCCCGCAAAAAGGGCGGTGCGCTGAAGATCCTGCTGGTCATTCTGGTGCTGCTGGTGCTGACAGCCGGTGCGGCAGGCGTGTTTGCGTATAACGAGATCAACGGCAATGGAGGAAAGCCGGGTGCAGAGGTGACCGTCAGCATCCCTCAGGGCAGTGGCGTTGCTGCCATCGCAAAGGAGCTGAAGGAGGCTGGAGTTATCCGTTCGGCCTATCTGTTCCGCTGGTATGTGGGGCACAAGGGTGCCGCCGGAAAACTGCAGTACGGTGATTTTACGCTGCAAACCGGCGGATATTCCTACGATGGCCTGATCACAGAGTTGTCCGCGTATGCCAAGGCGGATTCGGTGCGCCTGACCTTCCCGGAGGGGATCACCGCCATCGACATCGCACAGAGGATGGAAAAGGCTGGCCTGTGCACCGCCAAGGAGTTTCTGGAAGAAGCCAATACCGGCGATTTCAGCGCGTACAAATTCTGGCAGTATGTCCCGGACAACAAGGAAGCCCCCGGCCGTTTTATGAAGTGCGAGGGCTATCTCTTCCCGGACACCTACGAATTCTTGACGGAAGATACCGTGCACAACTACGTGGCAACGTTCTATTCTCATTTTGATCGGCAGTTCACCGACGAAATGTACAAAGAACTGGACAAGCAGGACCTGAGCCTTTCGGAGGTCATCACGCTGGCGTCCTTCGTGCAGGAGGAGGCCGGCAACGAGCAGGACTCCAATGTGGCGCAGGTGTTCCGCAACCGGCTGGCGGAGGGTTCGCCCTACCCCAAGCTCCAGAGCAACACTTCGAGCTATGTCCAGAGCGATGAGGACAACAACTACCTGTGGAACTGGGTGGCCCCGTGGTACGGCGGCTGGGACAAGATCCCGGAAAATATCTTGAACGCCTACGACACCTACAGCTGCACCGGGCTGCCCGCCGGGCCTATCTCGAACCCCGGTCTGGCGGCCATCCAAGCCGCGCTGGCCCCCCAGCCCGACGAGGACGTCAAGGACTGCTATTTCTTCGTGACCGACCTTTCCGGCCATTACTACTACGCCCGCACCTATGCGGAGCACCAAGCCAACTGCGAAAAAGCAGCGCAGGTGAATAAAAATTATAAGTAAGAGGATCATTATGTTACAAATCCCGGAACTTCTTTCCCCGGCGGGCGATCTGGAACGCCTCCGCTACGCCATCAACTACGGCGCCGATGCCGTGTATTGCAGCTTGCCCGAATTCGGGATGCGCTCTGCCCCGGCCAACTTCACGCCGGAGCAGCTCACCGAGGGCGTCATCTATGCCCATGCCCGCGGCCGCAAGGTCTACCTGACCATGAACACCCTGCCCACCAACGAGGAGGCAGACCGTTTGCCGGAGGCCATCAAAAATGCCGCCGCTGCGGGCGTGGATGCCTTCATCGTGGCGGACCTCGGCGTGATGGAAGCGTGCAAGCAGTTCGCCCCGGACATCGAGATCCACATGTCCACCCAGACCGGCATCACCAACTGGGCCGCAGCCCGCGCTGCCTACAACATGGGTGCCAAGCGTGTGGTGCTGGCCCGTGAGCTGACGCTGCAGGACATCGCCACCATCCGCGACAAGACCCCGCCGGAACTGGAGATCGAAGCCTTTGTCCACGGTGCCATGTGCATGAGCGTGTCGGGCCGGTGTCTGCTCTCCAATTACATGACGGGCCGCGACTCCAACCGGGGCCAGTGCGCCCAGCCCTGCCGCTGGAAATACTACCTGAGCGAGGAGACCCGCCCCGGCCAGCTCTATGAGATCGGCGAGAACGAGAACGGCAGCTACATCCTCAACGCAAACGATCTGTGCACCGCGCCCTTCCTCGACCTCATCTGCAAGGCGGGCGTGGACAGCCTGAAGATCGAGGGCCGCGCCAAGACCTTCTACTATGTGGCCAGCGTCACGGCGGCCTACCGCAAGGCGCTGGATCAGTACCTTGCCGACCCCCTCAACGATAACTTCGAGCTGCCGGACGAGGTGCTGGCCGAGCTGACCCGCACCAGCCACCGCCACTATTCGCCGGGCTTCTACTTCGGCCGCGAACAGGCCAGACAGGCCACCGACAGCGCCACCTACATCCGCGAGTGGGAGTTTGTGGGCACCGTGGACGGCTGGGAAAATGGCATTGCCAGCTGCCAGCAGCGGGGCAAGTGGACCCTTGGCGATACCTTGGAGGCTCTCTGCCCGGACGGCCGCAGCATCCCGCTGCACCCGGAGTGGATCAAGAACGAGGCAGGGGAGAGCGTGGACTCCACCCCGCACGCCATGGAAAAATACACCATCCCCACCCCGGAGCTGCCCCCCATGAGCTTGCTGCGGCGCAAGGTCTGAGCAGGGCTTTCAGGATAGGATAAGGAGAGGAACCAGATGAAAAAGCTACTGAACAGTCTTCCGTTCCGGCTGTTGCTGGGCATCGTTGTCGGCGTGCTGCTGGGGCAGGTCTTCCCGCTGGGAGCCATGAAGGTTGTGGTAACGCTGCAATACATCATGGGCCAGCTGATCACGTTCTGTGTGCCGCTGATCGTCATCGGCTTCATCGCGCCGTCCATCACCCGGCTGGGCAAAAATGCCTCCCGGCTGCTGGGCGTTGCCATCGTCATCGCCTACACCTCGTCGGTCTGCGCGGCCTTCATGAGCACCGGCGCGGGCTATGCGCTCATCCCGCATCTGTCCATCGATACCGAGGTGGCCGGTCTGCGTGAGCTGCCGGAGGTGGTGTTTGAGCTGAACATCCCCCAGATCATGAGCGTTATGAGCGCACTGGTGCTCAGCGTCCTCGTGGGTCTGGCAGCAACGTGGACCAACAGCAAGCTGACCTGTGATCTCCTCGGCGAGTTCCAGAACATCGTTCTGTCCGTCGTCAGCAAGATCATCATCCCCATCCTGCCGTTCTACATTGCGGCCACCTTCTGCAACCTGAGCTATGAGGGGATGATCACCCACCAGCTCCCCGCCTTTATTCAGATCATCCTCATCGTCATGGCGGGCCACTATATCTGGCTGGCGGTGCTCTACCTGCTGGCCGGGGCCTACTCCGGCAAGAACCCGTGGGAGGTCCTCCGCCATTACGGCCCGGCCTACCTCACCGCAGTCGGCACCATGTCCAGCGCCGCGACGCTGGCCGTTGCGCTGGACTGCGCCCGCAAGAGCAAGGTGCTGCGCAAGGATATGGTCAGCTTCGGCATCCCGCTGTTCGCAAACATCCACCTCTGCGGTTCGGTGCTGACCGAGGTGTTCTTCTGCATGACCATTTCGAAGATCCTCTACGGTGAGCTGCCCGGTGTCGGCACGATGATCCTGTTCTGCGTGCTGCTGGGCATCTTCGCCATCGGTGCCCCCGGCGTCCCCGGCGGCACGGTCATGGCGTCGCTGGGCCTGATCACCGGCGTGCTGATGTTCGACGATGCGGGCACGGCTCTGATGCTGGCGATCTTTGCATTGCAGGACAGCTTCGGCACCGCCTGCAACATCACCGGCGACGGCGCGCTGACCTTGATGCTGACCGGCTATGTGGAAAAGCACCACATTCAGGAGAACGGCAATCTGGAAAGCCCGATCCTCTAAATCGACGATCTCTACACGACCTGTCCCGCCCAAACGGCGGGACATTTCTCATCTCAGTGGGAGGAATGCAGGATGAAAGGCTATCTTTTGGCGGAGGGAAAACGGCTTGTGCTGGCGGTGCTGGCCTTTCTGGTCGTTTTCGCGGCGGTGCCCGGCCTCCGGCTGGTGCACCTGCTGGGGCTGCTAACGGCAGGGCTCTGTGCGCTGGGGCTGCTGTACCGGAACGCCTCGTCCCGGTTCTTTGGCCGGGTGATGGCGGGCGGCATCGGCTGCCTTGGCGGCTTTGTGCTGGCGCGGACTATGCTGCAAGATCGGCCGCTGCGGATGGTCTCCGCGTCGGAATACGCCCTGCTCTTTCTGGACTTTTTGCTCTGGGCGGGTCTGCTGCTGTGGAGCTGCCGGGCGGATGCAGCCCCGAAACGGGAGAAGCCGCCGCTGTTCAAAGAACAAGTGCCGGATAAAGCGCGGCTCATCCAATACATACAGGATCTGCCAATCGTGGGCATCCACGCAAAATGGGGCAACGGAAAAAGCTTTCTGTGGGAAAATCTCCGGTCCGACCTTCAGGCGCAGTTCGAGATCGTTCAGATCGACCTGCTGGCCTGTGATCTGGACCAGATCGAAGCCTTCCTCATCCGGGAGCTGGAAAAGGTGTTGGAGCGCGGCCAGATCTACCCGGAAAACGCCCACTACCTCAAGGCACAGATGGGCAAGAACACAGCGCTGGAAAAGCTGGGGGGCATCGCGGGGGAAAGCGGCTTTTCGGATACCTTCGACTCGCTGCAGCAGGAGCTGAAACGGCTGCCCAAGAAGGTTTTGCTGAACTTTGAGGACATCGACCGCATCCGCAGCGAGGAAGTCATCCAGAAGATCTTTGCCATCTCGGAGAAGCTGGCCTCGGACCGGGTGCATGTGGTCTTCCAGTACAACAAGGAGGCCCTGCCGGGCCGCTTGCAGGACAAGGAGTATCTGGAAAAGTATGTGCCCTTCAATGTGGGCCTGACGCCGATCTCCTTTGCCTCACTGGTGGAGTATTTCTGGGATCGGTTCGAGATGGATAACCTGCCGCTGAAAAAAGACGCGCTGAGCCTCATCGGCGTGACCCGCCCGTCTTACGAAACGCTGAACTCTGCGGTGGGGCTGGATGCGGAGGCATCCTTTGACCTTACGTCCATGGTCTCGATCCGGAAGGTGCAGTTCTATCTGGAAGAGGTCAAGAGTCTGCTGACCTCCAACGAGGAGTTCGCCCGGCAGACAAATGCGGAGACCGTGGCGATGGTGCTGCTGGTCAAGCACTTTTTCTGGAATGAGTACGCGGCCCTGCAAACCAAGACCAGTCCGCTGAAAATATTTCTGTTTAAGACCGAGGAGGGGCCGCTCACCCTTCTGGAACTGGCCGACCGATACCGCAAACCGCAGCGAGAGGAGCCGGAAGCGCGGGAACAGCGCCGCGCGGCGCTGGAAGAAGTGCTGCAGCGGGGCGAAAACTCCGAGCACCTCTGGCTGCTGATGCTTCTGGGATATCAGATCCCCTTTCAGGGAGGGGATGAAGAGCGGAACCGGAAGCAGAAAGTGCAGACCGAGATGCACAACGCAAAGATCGACCATCTGGTCTGGAACGTGATGGCCAACGGCCTTTCGGAGCTGACCGACGAGGAAAACGAGGTGGACGGGCTGCTGCACAAGGTCTTCTATGACGCGAAAAAAGAGGAGTGGCCCGCCCGCTGGGAAGCGTATCAACTGGACCGCATCCATGGCCGCTTCCCGAAGGACAACACGACCGTGATGATGTGGGGAGACAATGCGCTGGCGTGCTCCTTCCGCGCCATGGCCCGTGCAAGGAAATACGCCAAGGTGCAGACGCAGCTGCTGGAACTGCTGATCGAGCTGGAACGGGCAAAGGAGAATCCGGCGGTGTCGGATGTGCTGCTGGAATGCCTTTCCTACTGCGATTGGTCCAACGGGCAGGACCTGATCTTGATGGCGGACTTCTTCGCCACCCTGAAAGGAGAAGAAAACCCGGAACATCTCCCATTTTACCGGACGTTCTTTCAAAATGCCATGGAAGCAATCGTGCTGAACCGCTATTGCGAACGGATGGAAAGCTTCATGTTCGAGTGGTCGGACAAAGACGGTTTTGCCGAACATGAAATAGAGCAGCTTAAATATCTGAAGCAGGAACTGGAAGAAGAGCGTGCGACGCAGACTGTTCCGCTTTTGCAGAAAGAACTCGACACCCTGATCCGGTTCGTAGAAAAGAACGTGGCGCTTCTTTCCAGCCCGGCTCCGATGCCCCAGCGGAAACCGGGCTGGAAAGTCGGCGAGCGGCGAAGCGAGTACAGACATCAGGCGGAGATCGACCGGCTGAAAGAGTACCGGAAGACCCACACCGAAGCGGAATTTGAGCAGGAGCTGCAAAAGAGCCGCGGGGGGCTGTACTACGCCGAGGTCAAGGAAGCTTTAAAACAGGACAAATAAACGAAACGATCCCGCCACATCCAATGGCGGGATCGTTTCGTTACAGCGTATCCAGAACGGTGCGGGCGTTTCGGATGGTGTCCTCGCTGGTCTGCCAGAGCTCGAACTCCGAGAAACCGGGCAGCCCCATGGGGACGCCCTCCCGGCGGAAGGTCATCCGGCTGTCCAGCACCTGCTTGCCGGAGAGGTGGAAGGCGGAAGCGCCTGTTTCCCTTGCAAGGGCGGGGAGGTTGGCCGGGGAAACCCCCGCACCCACCAGAATTTCGATGCGGCCCGCCGCCCGCTCCACGAGCTGCCGGAGCAGGGGAGCGCCCTGCGGGGCACTGGCGGCTTGGCCGCTGGTGAGGATGGTGGAAAGGCCCAGCCCACAGGCCGCTTCCAGCGCGGCGAAGGGGTCACGGCAGACATCGAAGGCGCGGTGGAGGGTGAGGGCGACAGGGCGGTTCGCCTTGGCTGCGGCTTCGTGGGCGGCGTCGTAGATGGGGTGCAGAGCTTCCACATCCAGTGCGCCGTCCGGGGTCAGTACGCCGGTCACGATGCCGTCGGCCCCGGCAGCCACCAGTTCCGCGGCGGAAGCAGCCATCTGCGCCAGCTCCCAGCGATCGTAGCAAAAATCGCCGAAGCGGGGGCGGAGCAGGGCGCGGACCGGGAGGCCGGTGGTCTCCTTCACCTGCCGCACCAGCGCAAGGCTGGGGGTCGTGCCGCCTACGATGAGGTCGGCGCAGAGTTCCAGCCGGTCGGCCCCGCCCTCCTTTGCCGCAAGGGCGCTGGCGGTGCTGTCAACACAAACTTCTAATATATACGCCATGGAAATCTCCTCTGTTTTGTGCATCGATACTCGCGAGCCAGTGGGTATTCTCCCCCGCAAGTGAGACGGGGATTCCATACCCCGCCCTATTGCCTACGGCAACAGGGTCCCACCCGTCGGACACTTGCTGGGGAAAACACCCACCGTCTTGCTTAACAGTTCAACAAAACCCGCCAACAGGAACTGCTGACGGGTTTTGCATTGCGAAAAAGCTTAGTTTACGGAGGCGAGGAACCGCACAAAGCCAGCGCGTCCGGCTTCGTCCAGTTTATAGACACCGGCATCTGCCAGAACCTCGGCGAAGACATGGCCGACCTCGTCCTGCAGGATGAGGTGGACGTTGTCACCGTTCAGGTCGGGGTGCTTGGCAAGGATCTCCTCGGCCCATGCGGCGTGCTTCTGCAACGCTTCGGGATACTCGGCGGTGGGTACGCGGGCCACCAGTGCGTCGGCCAGATCAAACAGCTCCTGCTTCAGGCGGCTGGGCAGAACGGCCAGACCCATGACCTCGATGAGGCCGATGTTCTCTTTCTTGATGTGGTGGAGCTTGGCGTGGGGGTGGTAGACGCCCAGCGGGTGCTCCGGGGTAGTGATGTTGTTGCGGAGCACGAGGTCGAGCTGGAACCTGCCGTCCCGCATCCGGGCGATGGGGGTGATGGTGTTGTGGGGCTCACCGTCGGTCTCGGCAAAGAGAAAGCAGCTCTCGTCGGTGTAGCCGCGCCATGTGGTCAGGATCTTGTCTGCCAAGTCCACAAGGCGCTTGTCGTCCGCACAGGTCAGGCGGATGCAGCTCATGGGCCAGTGGACGATACCTGCTTCCACATCCTCATAGCCGGGGAAGACCCATGCCTTTTCGATGGGGGCCTTCGCCATGGCGAACTCGTAGTGACCGCCTTGGAAGTGGTCGTGGCTCAGGATGGAGCCGCCCACGATGGGCAGGTCCGCGTTGCTGCCTACGAAATAGTGGGGGAAGAGGGCCACAAAGTCCAGCAGCTTGCGGAACGTGGCCCGCTCGATCTTCATGGGGGTGTGCTGGTTGTTGAAGACGATGCAGTGCTCGTTGTAGTAGACATAGGGGCTGTACTGCAGATTCCACGCGCTGTCGTTGATGGTCAGCGGGATGATGCGGTGGTTCTCACGGGCGGGGTGGTTCATCCGGCCCGCATAGCCCTCGTTCTCCACGCAGAGCTGGCACTTGGGGTAGGCGCTCTGGGGGGCCAGCTTAGCGGCGGCAATGGCCTTGGGGTCTTTTTCCGGCTTGGAAAGGTTGATGGTGATATCCAGATCGCCGTAGGGGGTCTTGGTGACCCACTTCAGATCCCGCTTGATGCGGTAGCGGCGGATGTAATCGGTGTCCTGACTGAACTTGTAGAACCAGTTGGTCGCCGCTTCGGGACCTTCGGTCTCGTACCGCTCCTCAAAGTTGGCGCGGACGATGGAGGGGCGCGGGGTCAGCACGCCCATGAGCTTGGTGTCGAAGAGGTCGCGGGCGGTGGAGTTGTCCTCGCACACGCCGCGGGCCACCGCATCGTCCACCAGCGTTTTCAGGATGGTTTCGAGGTCGGTGTAGCAGACCTCGCCCTCCGGCTCGGTGAAGCTGTCCAGCTGCATGGTCATGAGCAGCTGGTTGCGGATGTAGATCTCATCGTCCGGCAGGATGAGGCCGGTGTCCAGACCGTAATTGACGAGCTGTTGGATGGCAGTGGAGATCACAGGACAGCACCTCCTTCCGGGCGGATGGAGAGGACATGGCAGCGGCCCGCGCCGAGGATGGCTTCCATCTGCTCCTTGAACTGGGCCAGCTCTTCCACCGGCACAAAGGCCTGTACGGTGCCCGCAAAACCGCCGCCGTGGACGCGGACGGCACCCTTGCCCCGCAGGAAGTGCTTGGCGGCGGCGATGGTCACGGCCACCTCCTGATGCTCCTTGTACCCGGCGGGGATGACGTTCTGCAGGTACTCCCAGCTGCTCAGGCCGGACTCGGTGACCAGCTGCAGGAAGGTGTCGAAATCGTCCGCGCGGAGGGCGGCCACCTGTTTTGCCACCCGCTCGTTGTCGGCGTAGATGTGGAAGGCGCGGAGCACGGCGCGGTCGCCGCACTGCTTGCGGCACTCCGGGAGCTTTGCGAGGAAGGTCTCAAAGGGAACATCCCGCAGCACCTCGCCGCCGCAGACAGCGGCCACGGCGCGGCACTCGCTGGGGATGGCGGCGTATTCGTCGGTCAGGTCGGCGTGGTCGGCACCGGAATCCAGAATGCAGAGCGCGAGGCCCGCCTTGGAGAAATCGACCTGCACCGGCTCGACGGCGGGGTGGGCAGGGTCCGCAAAGTCAATGGTGATAATGTTGCCGACGCTGGAGGCCATCTGGTCCATCAGGCCGCAGGGTTTGCCGAAGTAAACATTCTCTGCCCACTGGCCGATCTGCGCGATGGCGATGGGGGAGACCTTTTCGGCCATGAAGCAGTCGTTGAGGATGACGCCGATCAGCACCTCGAACGCCGCCGAGGACGAGACGCCGCTGCCCTTGGGCACGTTGGAGGAGATGTACACGTCAAGGCCGGAGAGCTTGGCTCCCCGCTGGCGGAACGCTTCGCACTCGCCGCGCAGCAGAGCCATGGTGGTGTTCTCTTCCTCCTTGCGGGCGGCAAGGTTCGAAAGATCGATGACGCACAGGTCGTACCCCTCGCTCTGAACGCGGAGCTGGTTCAGGCTGTTGGGGGCGGCAGCAGCGATCATATCAATGTTGACGCTGCCCGCCAGCACCCGGCCGTGCTGGTGGTCGGTGTGGTTGCCGCCGATCTCGGTGCGGCCGGGGGCACTGTACAGCCCGGCCTCGGTGTGGGAGCCAAAGGTGGTTTCCAGCCCGTCCAGCACGGCGGCATAGCGGGCAGCCTGTGTGGGCGTTTGTTCGGGGGCGCAGCAGTACAGCGCAGCCAGACGGCTGGTGTGGGTGCCGTCGGCCAGCTCCTGCTTCCAGACAGAAACGGATCTCATCATGGTGAAGTTCCTCCTCTGAGCGATCAATATTCCCAAACCGGGGCAAGTGCTGCTCCGGTTTCTCTTACCCTAATAATAAAGAATCTCTGCGGAAAAGACCATGTATTATTGTTGCCTCTCGATGAAGCCTTAACTTGCGTTTCCGGGCTTGAAATCGCTGGCGGCCAGCCCGTCGAGGTTGAGCATCCCCTCCAGCGCGGCCACATCGGCGGAGACGTCCAGCGCGTCGGACTGGAACAGCTTGTCCAACTGGTTTTCGAAAGCCGTGATCAGCAGATCCATGGAGCGCTCGATGCTGTGCTTTGCCTCGGAGATGTTCTCGCCCTGCACATCCTGCGCCGAGAGCTGGGCGTAGGTATTCAGCAGCTTGAGGGCCGTGGGCAGATAGTAGTCCATGAACTTTTGCAGCTGGGCCTTTTTGCCGGGGTCCTTCTTCGCCAGCGCAAAGATGCGGGCGCTGACCTCCTCCAAGCGGGAGATCTTAGCCGTCATCACCGGATCGGGGATGGCCTCGTTGGCCTTCCGAAGCTGGGCTTGCAGGGAAGCATAGAGGTCCTCCGGGGCGGGCTCCGCCTTGGGTTCTTCCTCTGTCTGGGGCGGCTGGGGTGCTGCGCCCCGCACGATGAGGGTGCCGGTGCGGTGGTCGATGTAGGCATCGGCTCCAAAATAGCCGTGGTCGATGGCCCGCTCCACCACCGGGATGCCCTTGGCGGAGTCGATGCCCGCTGCGGCGAAGAGCTCGTCCAGCGGGATATTGCTCCGGTCACCGACGATCTTATCCAGTTTGCGTTCCAGCTTGCAGGCATTGCGCATCCGCAGCCCCATGCCCAGCGCCGCGCCGCCGCCGAGGATCTGGGTCAGCGCTGTGATGAACTCGCCCCAGTCGAACCAGTAGCCCCACAAGTCGATGATGTCCCCCAGCCCGGCAAGGCCTGCCACAAGGAAGATGGCACCGAACACCGTGCAGAGGGTGGTCAGGTTCTTGTGCCACTTTTTCGCGTTCTTCTGCTCGGCGGTGGGGATGTCGTGGCCGCAAACGGTCTCGTCGTCGCAGCCGACGGGGCGGGCGCTCTGGTCCGCGCGGGTGTCCTCGGCCCGGAAATCGCTGGCGTAGTCGGCGTTTTCCTGCTCTTTTTTCAGCGCGTCCCGATCGATGGCCCGCAGGATGAAGAACAGGATGCTCAGTTCCGGCGACATGGCGAAAAGCACCAGAAGGGCGATGGTGGGGATGCGGGCGAGATAATGTTTGCTGCGTCTTGGCTCCATGGTGCAAAATCCTCCTAAATAAAAAGAACCGTGTTCCACCTTATTATAGCGGAACGCGGCTCTTTTGTTAAGAGATATTTTCTTTGGGAGTAAATAGGGAAGTAAAAGCCTTATTTCATCAGGCTGCAAACAGCTTCAGCATAGGCGGCGGGATCATCCACGGGCAGCCCCTCAATGAGCTGAGCCTGTGCGTAGAGCAGGGCGCTGTACTTTTTCACCTTGTCGGTGTCGCCCGCTTCCTGCGCGGCTTTCAGCACCGCGAAGACGGGGTGGTTGATGTTCAGTTCCAGCACCTTGTCGCTCTTGACGCCCTCGCTGCCGGGCTGCTTGGAGAGAACCTTCTCCATCTCGATGGAGAGGGGGCCGTCGGAAGACAGGCAGACCGGGTGCTCCTTCAGGCGGGTGGAGACCTTGACCTCCTTGACCTTGCCGTCCAGTGCGTCCTTCATGGCGTCGAACAGGGGCTTGTTCTCGGCGGTGGCATCCTCGGCGGCCTTCTTCTCGTCCTCGGTCTCAAGGCCAAGGTCGCCGCTGTTGACGTTCTTGAACTCCACG
>ERZ772902.663-NODE-663-length-34248-cov-7.479718_pt1 | contig 34248 bp, 18 predicted proteins | sample MGYA00511470_ERZ772902 | MGnify/ENA primary metagenome ERZ772902 (study PRJEB29015, sample SAMEA2737717) | human gut metagenome | biome: human gut; feature: human-associated habitat; material: faeces | place: China | collected 2012 ... | reverse complement strand
GGAACGCCGGATGAGGGGAAACTCTCATGTCCGGTGTGAAGTGGGGGAAAGTCTGGCGATAACATCAAAGGATTATCTATCACTATAGGACCGTTTGATTGCCCTGCATCATTTGGATATTGGTTGGAAACCATCTGACTTGGAACAGAGGGAAGGACGTATTATCCGTCAGGGAAACCATAATAAAAAGGTTCATATCTTCCGGTATGTAACTGAATCCACATTTGACAGCTACATGTGGCAGTTGATCGAAAACAAGCAGAAGTTTATTTCCCAGATCATGACCAGCAAAGCACCGGTCAGAAGCTGCGAAGATGTGGACGAAGCGGCACTGTCCTATGCAGAGGTCAAAGCACTTGCAACCGGAAATCCGGCAGTAAAAGAGAAGATGGCATTGGATGTGGATGTGGCGAAATTAAAGCTTTTAAAAGCGAACCACATGAATAACCAATACCGACTGGAAGATGATATTGCAAGGAATTTTCCGCAACAGATTGCAAAATTGATGGAGATCATTGACAGCTACAAGGCAGATATCGCTCATTTTTCTGAGCATAAAATTACAGATCCAGAGCAGTTTTCTATGGAAATCAGTGGCAAAGTGTTCACAGAAAAGAAAGAGGCAGGAGCGGCTCTTCTGGCGGTCTGCAAAGACATTAAGTCTGTAGATGCAGCTATGGACATTGGAAGTTATCAGGGATTTAACATGAGAATCCAATTCGACAGCTGGAGCAAAGAGTTTATCCTGTCTGTAAAGCATGAATCGGTAGCTAAAGTTCGGTTGGGAGCCGATGCCCTGGGAAATATCATTCGTATCAATAATCTTTTAGAAAGTTATCCGGAAAAACTGGCAGAAGCAGAACAACGGCTGGAAACGGTACAGGAGCAGATGACAAATGCCAAAGAGGAAGTCGGGAAGCCATTTCCAAAAGAAGAGGAGTTGAACCAGAAACTGGAGCGACTGTCAGAGTTAAATGCACTTCTCAATATGGATGAGCGGGAAGATACAGAAACAGAGCAGTCGGAATCAAAAGAGAAAGAAGAAAGACCGGTACGAGGTTCTATTCATGAGAAACTGCAGATTTATAAAGAAAAGAGTCAGCGGGAAAGTGAAACTGGCAAGGAAACCAGAAAACGGGACTTTGGTCTGGAATAAATAAACAGGAAAGATGGCATAATTTGGTAGAAGAAGGTTCTGCCGGTTATGCCTTTTTTTAGAACACAGGAGGAATTTATATGGCGAGAAATATGATAACAGGAAAAGAAACGCAGAAAATGCAGGAATTTACGCAGGAACAGATAGACCGTGCAGAACACATGGGAATAGCGCTTCCAGTAGATGTAAAAGAACAGATTTTTGAATATGCAAATCTGATTGGCGAGGAAGAGAAAGTAAGGACGTTGGTAAAAAATCTGACAGATGCAATCAATCAGGCAGATGAAGATAAAGTAGAGGAAGGGGTAGAGGATCTACTGGATGATGCAAGAATGGATATTCAGGATCTACCAGATCCAACCATAGGTAAGCTGGAATTACGTGATTATGGATATACAGCAGAAGACATGGTGCCGCTTAGAAAAGAAGCAGCTTTGGATTATCACAGAATGGGTTCTAAGATTTATTGCCTGGGTAGCGATGGCGGTAAGGGAGAGTATGCAAGTAAAGAAATGATACAGGCACACGAAGGGCTGTTTGGCATGGAATTACAGATGTGGGAACGGATAAGGGATCAGGATCTGGATTATGCCGATGAAGATTTTGGAGCATTTCAGGAGCCTATGAGTGTCATTGAGCAGGAAGAAGCACTGAAATTATACGATGCCGGAGCAGATATCTATCTGATTACCAATTTTTCATCACCAATCTATGTTACAGAGCGAATGGAGATTGAACGAGGTCCGGAGCATATCAGATGTCTACAGAAGAACTGGAACGATTCCGCAATTTGGAATGGGAGATGCAGAAATATCCGCAGATTCAGTCTTTGAAAGAGGCAAACCTGTTGTTAGGAACAAGGCGAACCTTTGGCATTTATCAGATCAAGGACGATTCACCGGGCGAAAACTATGCATTTATGAATATGCGCTTTATTGAAAGTCATGGTATGCAGATAAAAAAAGAAGATTATAAGCTGGTCTATGTTGGGGAATTATCGGGAAATATGTCACTGGATGATATTTTTGAAAGGTTCAACATTGATAGACCGGAAGATTTCCGTGGGCATTCCCTGTCTGTCAGTGATATCATAGTTCTGAATGACGGGGAAAAAGTAACCGCTCATTTTGTAGACAGTATCAGTTTTGAACAGCTGGATTCTTTCCTGAATCTGGAAGAACAGGTTCTTAGTGAACTGGCATATGAGGTAGGAGAACGTTATTTTGCTATTCAGAGGACAGAAGAAGGATACGATTATTCCTTTTACGATGAAGATTTCCGTCTGATGGATGGTGGCGTCTATGAAAATGATGAAATTTCTATTGAAGAAGCGGCAGAGGAACTTTTGGAAGACGAAGGCTGGACTGGAGAACGCATCCGTGGAGATTATGATCAGTTGATGGAAAAAGTAGAAGAAATGGATGAAGTTGTAATGGCAGAGATTCAGAAAAGCCAGGGCGAATATAAGCCTTTGGCAAAGGTGGAGGAACTGGAAGAGGCGAATTATAACATGATTGACAATGTACTTAACAATATGCCACTGAAGAAAGAACCTTATCTGGAATACTTTGCCACAGAATGTGATGAGTTCCATGATATGGGAGCTTATGAAAAAAGTACCGATGTTAATCAGATTGCTGCGGTCTATGAAAAATATAGGGAGAATCCTAAAACTGCGTATCTGGGATGCTCAATGGGAATTATTTATCGTGATCCGGAAGACAGTTACTATGATGAAGCCGAATTTGCGATCGTTAAAGGGAATACCGTATTCGGAAATCTGATGGATGATGTTCGATTTTATGGAGAACTTGCACTGGTACGGGAAGGGATCGAGAAAATTCATGAAGCATTGCCGGACTACAAGTATGTACCGATGAGGGATGTTCGAGAAGCAATGTATCCAGAGAAGATGACCACAGAACAGCTGGCAGAGGCACTGGATGAGATTGCAGAAGCTTTTGATCCGTATGAGTATCGAGATAATGTGGAGAGGGGAGAAAATACGGTGCAGGAAGTAATGCTGGATTTGAGAAGTGGAAATATTCATTCCTATATTTCATATCTGAAGGATATTGTAGACGAAGAATGCGATCTGTCTGTTCGTGCAGGAGTATTGATTGAAAGACTGAAAGCCTATGAACCGGAGCTTCCAAAAGATATGGAACCAATGGTGTATGTGAATTATTGTGAGAAAAGTGAGCTGGGGAATCCAAGATGTCAAAAGTTATCTGATCTGGATTCAAAAACCGTAGAACAGGACAAAGCCTGGTATGCTGATCGTGATCCAAACACTAACGAACCAAAAACGACAGCACAAATGTTTTTTACAGTATATTATGCTGAGAAAGGTGACAAAATGCTGCACCATTTTCAGGGGAAGATAGATATTGGTACCGGAAACGGAGGTATCATCAGTCAGTTAAAGATGCAGAATGAAATGAAATTGACGGATGAAAGCTGGATTAGTTATCAGCAAGGAAAAGGAAATGAAGAGTATCAGAAGTATATGGAAGATCTGACGGATATGCAGAATCATGTACTGCCGCATTTGCAGAGTTTTTGCAGTCTGGAAGAAAAAGGTGTGAAGGAGAGACGAGAACAGCAGATAGCAGAAAGATATGAAGGAAGAGCAGATGAGAGGGTAACAAGTACCGAAGCGAATGCAGTGGTTAAGGATGCAGGAAAGACAGATAGAAAAACGGCACAGCAGAAGCAGATGGTAGATGGAAAAGATAAGAAATTATCCATTCATGAACGGCTTGAAATCAATAAGAAGATTATTCAAGAAAAACAGGGAAAAGATAAGCCGGAGAGAGGAGCTGATTGAGGTGTGAGATAAACAGGGGTGCTAGAATAGCGGATACCAGGCTACTAATGAAGGTGTGGGAAGTTGATTCCTGCATCTTTTTTTAGTGTATAAATAAAGTTTTGCTGTATTTATTTGCGAAAATACAGATTACTTAAGGTGGAAAATAATATTACTTTTTGCTATAATACCGCTATATCATTGGCAGATGTTTAGGTTTTAGATAAACATATACTATAAAATACGGAGGTACAACACGAATTGGATACACAATAAAAAATTTTATTGACTCAAACAAATTCCCAGGGATGAAATTAATTAGTGACAATTCAGGAATCAATAGAGAAATAAGAGGAGTTCGAATTATTGTAGCTCCCAACATGGAAAATTTTCTGGGGGGGTGAGTTGCTCCTAACTTCTTTGCCCGCTTATGAAAAACTAGATGATCATATGATGGTAAGTCACTTAAATGAATTAAATAAAAAGCAGATAAGTGGATTTATTGTGAAAAGAAAGCAGAATACAGCTCATTTAAATAAGTTGTTTGAAACTTTGGTATGTTTTTGTGAAGAACACAATATACCTGTTTTGGAACTTCCACAGGATATCAGTTACTGGTTGGTTATTAAGTATGTACTATCTCAAATATGTAGTAATATCGTAGTTGCAAAATTTATTTATTCTAAATTAACTCGAGATGAAATCAGTCAGTATTTTGCTGGAAGAGCTATTAGAGAGAAAGCAATAGAGAAATTGATTTGTGGTCTGGAAACTATGCTTGGAAATCCTGTTGCTTTGTATGACGCACAATTTCATAATATGTATTCAAGTACATCAGAACCAATTGAATTAAAAATTTTAAAGGATAGCCCAAAATATGTGCCTAATATCATTACGCAGCTTGAATATATACGTCAAAAAAGAAATAATGTTGAATATATAAAAGAAATCGACATTCTCGGTCAGAGTAAGTATTATTTGCTAATATCAGAGATAAACGAACCATTAATGGAATTAGATTTTATAACATTAGAGGGGGCAGTTTCAGCTTTATTATATTTTTTAATTCAAAATGAAACGGTAAAGAGTATTGAAAAGAAATATCATAGAGATTTAGAATATCGAATGCTAAATGGATCGCTGTCAGAATCAGAGAAAGAGGATGTTGCAAATCTGCTTGATCTTAATGCAACAGATGAATATCGGGTTATCACATTTTATTTGAAATCTGGAAACAATAAAGAAAATTTCAGTGCTGAACAAAGAAAAGAGACAAAGATTGTAGAAAAAGCAGTTTTAAAATTTCTACCTGAAGAGTATATTTTTTGTAATACAAATCGAATCATATATATTCACAAGGAAAATAAAAAAGAAGGAAAACGGGAATTTCGAAGAAAGCTGGAAAAATTTCAAAAAGAAACGCAAGATCAATTGACAGATAGAAAAGAACAATTTGAATTCCTGATTGGGATAGGAAAAAGTGTTAAAGGTTATCATGATTTGAAAGATTCTTTTGAAGATTCTAAAACTGCAATAGAATACATTGATGTCATTAGAAAGATAACAGGTGATATACAGAAGTCAGTAGTGGATTGTTCAAAATTAGGATTCTTTCATGTTTTTACAAATATTAAGGATGAAAAGCAATTAAGAACATATATACCAGATACAGTGCATGAGATTCATCAGTACGATGTTCAGAAAAATGGAGAACTGATTGATACGCTGGAATGCTATCTGAATCATAAACAAAGCATTCGAAAAACTTCAGAGTTAATGGGAGTGCATGCTCGAACAGTTTCATACCGCTTGCAGAAAATAGCAGAATTTACAGGAATGGATTTTGACAATGCGGCTGAGATATTAGCTGTTCGAAACGGAATTATAATATTAAAAATATTGGAATTGTTATAAAAGATAACGAATCACATGGTTAGTGTGGTTCGTTTTTCTTTTTGGAAAAATTCATATAATGGAACACTTCTTGCAAAATACACACACCATATTTGCAAATTTTGTGCATTATAAAAAATAGAAAGAACGATATACTATTATATGTGAAAATAGTATTAAGGAATATTTTTTTGACATAAACTAGTACCTTTAAGGGTTGAGTTACGTAAGAGGTGGAGTTATGGAGCAGGAAAAACCAATGGTTTGCACAGATAAGGACTTTGACAGGTTTTATGTAGCATTAAAATTAAATCTAAAAACAAATAGGTATGAATGCATTTACTCACATAATCAAGAGGTCTTTGAAATAGCAAGGAAGACAGAAGATTATGATACGTTTATTCAGATATATATAGAGAGATTTATTCATGATGCTGATAAATCAAAGCTACGAGATTTCCTGTTAAGCGATAAGTTAACAGAAAATCTGGTTCATGGCTATGCAGAGCAGGATATCGTATACCGCAGAATAGAGAGTGAAAAATCTTATATAAAGATGAGGGCTAAGAAATATGTGGATATAAAAGATAATATAGCAATGATTACATTACATAATGTAAAAAGAACCTACAGATCCGTAATGAAAATGAAACGAGAACTCCAGAAGAACGAGCGCGATAAGACCAAGCAATATTGGAATATGGTGTCATTATTGTCTACAGTTCTGGATCATAATAATTTATCAGAAGCGGAAAACCAGGACAATATTATTTTCTTTACAAAGCAGATGTATCTCCAACTGCAGAAAAATTATCCGGAATATGGAATTACAGACGAAGAAGTAGAAGCTGTATCACATTTGGCGCCAATTCATGATATTGGAAAAATCAGGGTGCCTGTTGAAATTCTGAACAAAAATGGCAGGCTGACAGATGAAGAGATGGAAACCGTGAGACAACATCCACTGGTTGGAGCTGAAATGACAAAGAAGTTTCCAAAAGGTCTTACTATAGACAAATTAAATGCGCTTAGTTATGAAATCTGCAGACATCATCATGAACGATATGACGGAGCTGGGTATCCGGATGGTTTGCATGGAGAAGAAATTCCTCTTTGTGCACAGGTTGTGGGACTGGCTGATGCATATGATGCCTTAATCAGTCCTCGCCCCTATAAAAGTAAACTGACTCATGGAGAAGCATTGCAAATGATCCTGAACGGGGAATGTGGCTCGTTCTCCCAACCGCTGCTTCATTGTTTTCTGGAAGCGGCAATGCAGAAGGAATGGATAAAAAAGGCAGATAGCTAAGAAAATGAAAATATGTTTTTAGGAGGAATTTGTGTGAAGAGGAAAAAGAGATGGCTAAGATGGATAGCCTGGACACTTTTATTGGTTTTGTGCATGAATAGCGCAGGAACGACAGTTTTGGCAGTTTCAGTGGAAGAAGAGAATATTCCAAATATAAATAGTACTCAAGAGGGTGAACTGCACACAGAAGAATCTATTCCTGAGGAAAGTACATCATTGTCGGAAGAGACGTCGAAAGAAGAAAATACTTCGCCATCAGAAGAGACTCCTGGAGAGGAAATCACCCCGCCATTAGAAGAGATTCCGGAGGAAGAAATTACTCCATCCCCGGGAGAGTTTTCAGAAGAAGAAAAAGCCGTTGAGGAGCAGATTGCACAAGAGGAATCACCAAGGCTTCAGGAGATTTCCGAAAGATTTGATATTGATTTCTATGTTATTATTGATGGAAACAAGGTAAAGCTTCAGCATAATGACATTACCGGCATTGCAACATGGAAAGACGGAAGAACTACCTACTATGGTGTTTCCATTGAGGACCTGCTCCTGATATATGAAGAATTTGGATTTGTGAAAAATGGTGAGAATCAGAATCCGGATGCAAATAATAAGTTTGTATCTGCATACCGGGGAAAAAGCGGGATAGAATACGGAAAAGTTTATACAGACACAGAATCCGGAAAGACATATGTTTCTTACAATTATGGACAGAATAAACAAGGGGAAGCGATAGATGTTTACTACCTTCCAAATGGAAAAGGCGGTGCATTTAATTTAAAAGATTCTGTAAAAAAGGACAACTCGTTTTATTCCGTAGAGGTAAAGGGAGAAGGGCAGGATCGGATTCGTTATGCATTAACAGGAACTGTAGTGGAAGAAGCTGTGGCTGACTTTAATCCACAATTGCCAGACCAGACAGACCAGATCGAATGGACCTGTATGGGAACAGACGATAAGGTGATAGATGGTATACGGGAATCGGGGAACCAGACGAGATTCGCAATTGGAAAAATCACACAGTCTTATGTGATCCAGAGAGCGGACCAGACATCCTTTGATATTCAGTTTTATATATATGCAGACAATGAGGTTCGAAAGCTGCCGGCTGATTCACTGAAAAAGGTGTATAAATGGAACCGTCAGGGCAGATGCTATTTATCTGTCAGTGATCTTGCTGAGATTTATAGAGAGTTCGGCTTGAATGCAGAGGAAACACAGTCCGGAAATTATTTTCCATATACAGTCCGTGGTGAGAAGACATTAGCACAGGCGACAGTGGTAACTTATAAAGGACAGCAATATGTATCTTATAACCTGGACAAGCAGGAAGCAACTGTACCAACAGACGTTTATTATATGCCAAAAGGAGCATCTGATGGCGAAAAAATTCCGGATAATTATTCAGACCAGATTAAGCAGAATAAGAACAGTTTCTATTCGGTTACAGTGATCAATCCGGATGGAAATCGAACTGTGAGTTACTATAAGAAAGATTCTGCGGTCACAATTTCCGTTGATCCAGGAGATACGAAGGAAAGCGACTGGCTTTGTGCCAGTGAGGATGAAAATGAAACAATTTTTCCGGTGAAACAGGGCGATAAACTAACCTTTTCTATTGGGAAGATAGAGCAACCATATACGGTTGCATGCAGCACTTTTGCACCAGCAACCTTGAACATTAAATTCTATACTTTTGTAAATAATGAGAGATATAATGTTCTAAACGAAGAAATTCCTGTTATAAAAGACACTACAACAAAGCCGGGAACAGTTTATTATTATATTTCTAATGATGAGTTAAAAAAGCATTTTGAAAAATTTCATTACGATGGTTCTATTCAAAATGGAGCAAAAGAGCGTTTTTATTATTCCAAGAGAGATTACGATACAATCCATAATGCAGGGAAATACACGATAGAAGGTCATGAATGTATTTATATAGGAAAGTCCGGAGAGCCGATGGATGTGTATTACCTGCCAGACGGACAGAATATGATCACCATGAGTGCAAAGACCTTACTCGAACACGACGATGATAGATATAACGGTTTTTACAGTGTGACAGTACAGGATGACGATGGACAGGTTTACAGCCAAACAGCTTTGCGTGATCTTCCGGCAATTGATTTTGTTGCAAGAAAGTCAACACTTACAAGAACAGTTAGTACAAAGCCGCGTGTAGAAGAACAAACGCAGGATATAAACTGGGAATGCAGAGAGGAAGATGGTACTCTTTCAGCAGTTACATGGAGTAAAAATGAAGCAGAGCATACCATGAGCTTTACTATTAAGCCAGATGATGCAGTACGTCCATATGTGATTGTTCCTGATAATACAGAAAAACCGGCAGCAACAAAAGAAGCAAATATCAGTTTTTATGTATTTATCGATGGACATTATAAGCTGATAAAGAACCTCAATGCTGAGCAACATTACATAATCAAAGCAAACAGTGGCCGAGCCAGTCGTTATTATTTGCGAGCCACACCAGATGATACGATTTCTAAAATTTACAGTGAGTTTGGTTTCACTCCGAGCAAGCTGGAGCCCGGCGCAGATCAGAAAGAGAAGATTCTGTTTGGTTATGCGACAGACAGCCGTGTGTTTGTACAGCACCCTTATAAGGACAACGATGGTACATGGTATATTCCTGTCCTGAAAAACGGGAAAGATGTATCTGTCTATTATTTCTCACAGCCAAACCCACTGAATCCAGACAGAATCGAAAATTATTTTGATCGTTTGACAGGACTTTCTTCTCAGGTTGGGCTGGCAGGAAGACATTTCAGTGTAGAGGAAAGTTTTCATCTGATTGAAGTGTTGGATCCACTGAATCTGACCAAAAGAGAAGCAATTAAGAGACAGTATGTAGGCCATGGGGAAGCATATACTGTGGAAGTACCAAAGAGGGCAAGTTTAGAAGGTGAGTATTATGGAAAGGAGATTGTCTGGAGTTGTACATCTAATGACAGGGACGAAAATGAGGTTCTTCCGGAACCGTCCGGAGATGATAAGGTAAAATTTGAAATTCCGAATGTTAACTCATCTTATGAGGTGATCGCAGACAAACCGCTGGAGTCTGGGGCAGTCAGGGTTATCTATAATACAACTCGTTATATGAAGAAACTTCCTAAGGAAGCTAAGTTGACCCCTCAGGTTGAGAATAAGACAAGACATACAGATGATTATGAGAATGAAATAGAAGCTGGAAAACATAACGTTAAGTCACCATATCCTCTGGTTTATGATCATGAAGATAATGACAGCAAAGAGTTGGAACAGTATGAATTCGATCATTGGGATTACAGAAACAAAGACGGAAAGTGGCAGGAATGCGGTGCAGGGGATTCTATTTCTGATCTTATAAATAATAATGCAAGACAGCCAATCACCCTCTATGCAGCGTGGCGTAAGGTGAGTAACCAAAATCGAAAACAGGTACAGTTTTATATCTGTAAGTCAGCGATGCCGGAAGATGGTTCGGTAGCATTACCAACCACGAATGTAGACGATTATACAAGTGCGGTTGCCGTGGCAAACTGTAATGTGAAGGCAAGTATATTGCATGATGTTCCAGTTCTTGGAAATAAGAATCCATCTACGTGGGAACAGTATGCGGATGGAAATAAGAGAGTGCAAGAACTTTTGCAGGGAACTAAACCAGATGAGGGATATATTGGAAATGGAGACTATATCTACAAGATAGATAGAATTCCTTCCGATGAAGAGGTATTCCAGACAATTCGTGAAAGCGGACGTATGATTCGTATCGGAGACAGGGAGATTCCGCCATCGAAATTAGATACCGAATTCTTCACCATTTATTGGTATTCTTTCAAAAGTGAAATGTCCGATGGGTGGCATATTGACGGACGTATTGTAGCAAAAAATGGTTACCTGACAGTAAAGAAAGATTTTGTCGGAATGCCGGAAGCAATAGAGAAAGTCAAGAAAGATTATTATATCCAGGTAGATATGGATGAAAAGCTTTTAGATGGAAAACCTCAGCCACCTGCATTTCATGAGCATATGAAACTTGTGCTTCCTTCAGAAGATAGCCAGAAACCGGATGCAGAAGCTCCGCAAGCGGAGGATGCTCCAATAGAAGTTGTAGGTACATGGACAGATGATACACATACAAGCTGTACGTGGATCGTTAAGGCGGACTCATTCTGGAAATACACATTAAAAGAGTACAACTATAAGCCAAAAGATTCGAATGTGAAATTTTCAGGTTGGTACAATGTTCGCAATTCTCATGAACAAGGAGATAATGTAAATTCATGGGAAGCATATCCAGAAAGTGGAATTCAATTCACAGGACGTGGAATTGGACGCGGTGGTGAGACTCTTACTATTGAATTGGAGAACCGTTATCAGAAAGAGGGAATACTCACACTGAACAAATTTGATGAGTCTACCGGACGGGGAATGGAGAAGATCAATTTTGCTGTCAGTAAGAACGGTGTTGAGGAGGAAACGGTAACAACTGATAAATACGGAATCGCACAACTTCACATTCCGTTACAAGATGAAAACAAACAGAACAGAACAGCAACTGAGACGTATTTGTTGCGAGAGACAAACTTACCGACGGGATATGTAGACACAGGAGATATACAGATCACAGTTGAGATTGCCAATGGAGCATTCAAAATCACTGATGCAAAACTGGTGGATAGGGAGGCTAACGAAAATCAGGAGGCTGTTAAGGCACCAGTTGATGGTAAGATAGACGGAAAATCTGTTCTGCTTCAGCGAGGAGATACCAGCCTTAATATCCGAAATTTTGCTAAAACAGGCACTCTGCATATCAAAAAGACATGGGAAAATCCAAATGATGCACTGACGGAAAAACAGGTGAAAATCAGAATGTATCAGAATGGAATTTCTACAGGACAGGAATTCTTGCTGAATGAAGAGAACGGATGGGAACACACAGTCGACAATGTTCCACTATTCCAGGACAGAAATCCGGTGGAATATAAGGTGGAAGAAATCGAGATAGGAAAGACACATTATTCTTCGGACTACGGGGATGGTTTCCTATATTATGAAGTTATTTATCCAGAGATTCAGTATTTCGATTCAAATGGACAACAAATATTCCCGAAGGATGAGAATGAGTTCAAGGATGTTTCCAAGATGGAACTGGAAGTGCAGAATCTGCATTTCAATCTTGCTGAACGAAGTTTCTTAAAGACGGATGATCTTCCAAGAAACCGACTTGCTGGTGCAGGTTTTCTGTTCTACAAAGTACCGTATGATGATGTTACGAAAGAATATGCGGATGATACAGGATATACAGTAGATTATGACAATACACAGAGCAAGGACGATATCGTTCTGAAAAAGGATGGTCAGAAGTGTAATCCTGATTTTGACTTGCAACTGACTGATGAGAATGGAATGCTTCAGTTATCGGAGGAGATACCAGATGGCAGATACTGGATGGTAGAATCTGTTACTCCGAACAAAAAGAACAAAGCAGATAAAACCAAAACACAGTATCAGGATAACTTTAATTTATATATGGTCGATGTAGAATCCGATATTTTATTCCTATATGAGAAATCACCGACGACAAATACCTGGAGAGCTGTTTCGGACAGACATATCGTCAATCATCCGCAAAAAGGCGGGGTGACGGTTGAGATTACAAAGGAAGTCACTGGTCCACTTGGAAACCGCAAGAAGCCATTTGATATGGAAATTCTCTATTGGGAAGATGGTCAAAAGCTGCGTAGTAAGACACTTAGAACATCCTTGAAACATGGAGATAAAGTTACATTACAAAATGTAGATATATCTTCGGATATCATAATAACAGAAACTGTTGATACATCAAAATACGCTGTTTCGATTTCTAAAAAAGAAGAGAATGATAAGTATTCAAATCCAGTTCAGGCAACATCGAATGAAAATACGGCTGTCATGAAACAGCGGATTGAGGCTGCACGAGGAGATGTGATTGAGTTAAAAATCACAAACGAAAACACACAATCAATACCGGAAACAGGGGTTCGTCTGGGAACAAGCAGGCATGTATGGCTATTACTCGCTATAAGTATCGTTATGGTTCTGTTTTTCTGGAGAAGACGGAAAATGGAATAGACACTGCTATGGAACAAAACTTGCAAAAATACATCCGCCTTTTTACATGTTTGTTGCATTGGAATAAAAAAATAAACCACTATAATAAAGGGTACAAACTAGTACCGTGGATGTCTGAGTTGACCTAAAACAAATAAATCCCCTAGAAGGGTTATGGGCATCCATTTTTATGGAAGGATAGGATGAAGAACGAAACTGAACGGTCAAATAAAAACAACAATATAATACAGGAAACATCTGTAGCACAGGATATTGTTCAGTTGTTATTGAAGATTGCATTTATTATCTTAGCAGTATTTCTTATTTTTACATTTCTCTATGGAATTGTAAGAATAAATGATGTCTCCATGAAACCGGCAATCAAAGACGGTGATCTGGTCATGTATTACCGATTGGATAAAAGGTTTATCTCCGGTGATGTTGCAGTGTTTGAAGCTGATGGCAGAACCACGACCGGACGTGTTGTGGCAGTAGCAGGAGACACCGTTGACATTACAAAAAACGGACTGAAGATAAATGGTGCAGAACAGATATCTCAGGACATTTACTTTGATACCACCCAATTCAAAGATGGAGTGGATTTCCCGGTCACAGTCGGGAGCGGCCAGGTATTTATACTTGGAGATAACAGGCCTCAGGCATCGGACAGCCGAATTTATGGCTGCATTGATATAAAAGATGTCAAAGGAAAAGTCATCGCGATTATTCGGAGCAGGGGAATTTAATTACCAGAGCCGTTAATCAAATAAAAAACAAAATAATTTACAAGGGAGGAACTAAAATGAGCATGAAAAAATTCACTAAGAAAATGCTCGCAATTGTCGCAGCAGGTGCTATGACAATGGGAATGGCAATGCCGGCAATGGCAGCGGATCAAACAACGACAGACACAAAAAATAATGCAAAGGAAGCCTATATCAGCAAGACCTACAACACTGAGGTGGGAAAAGCAGAGACATTTAGCTTTACTGCTACACAGATTATGGAGGGGGATGATGTAATACATACTGCTCATGCTGTTGAAATACCAACAATCAGTTTTGAAACAACTGATCTTGGTACAACTACAAAAACTAAGAAAATTAATTTAGTAGGCACTGATTTTCCTGAAGCTGGTAGATATTCCTATACAGTAGAAGAGAACGAAACGGCTAATCCGTCTGTTACAGAGACAGCATATGAAAAACTGATTATGTCCGATGCTGAGTATAGAATGGATGTATATGTTGTTGAGAAAACTGGTGGAACACTTGAAATTGATAAGATCATTGTAAATAAGACAAAAGATGACAAAGGTAAAGCAACAACAGGTAAAGTAGATATTGGTGGTGATGCAAGCAAGAATGGTTTCAACTTTGTCAACACCTATGTACAGGAAGCTGGTACAGGTGAGAAACCAGATCCGAATAAGCCAGATCCTGACTATAAAACAAACGGTGCATTGAACGTATCCAAGAAGGTTATTCAGAATGTAACAGATGCCGAAAAATCTCTTCCAACTGAGAAATTCGACTTTACTGCAAAATTTGAATTCCCGGCAGGAACAGATGCAAAAACACTTGGCGGTGTAAAAGACAAAGATGGTAAAGATGTTACGTTAGACGCGACTGGACAATGTACATTCCAGCTGGGAAATGGCGAGAACATGAAATTCACAGGTCTTCCAGTAGGAACAACGATTACCGTAACTGAGGCTGCAAAAGCAAACTACAAGGGAAGCACTGTAGTTACACTTAATGGTGTGGAGACATCTAAAGCAGCACAAAAATACAATGAAGCAATTACAGCCAGTGGTAAACTCGGCCAGAAAAAGAACATTGTTGACGTAACCAACAGATTCAACAACGTACCAACAACTGGTATTATCATGAACACTCTTCCATACGTTCTGATGGTTGCTCTTTGTGCTGTAGCACTGTTTGGATTCGTTGCTTTCAAACGCAAAAAAGTACAGAAATAATTACATAAAATCATAAAAGTAACAGCAAAGGGAATGCGTGCGGCGATACTCCGTCGCATTCCCTTTTGCAATAAGAAAGGAAACTTCAGGAATATTTCATATGAAAAAAGCAGCAAAGTTTTTAGTCAAAATAGTCGATCATATGGTGAATTTTATAGCGTTATTGCTGATTCTTATGGTAATGTTCCTGTCATGCTATATGTTATGGGATTCCAATCAGGTATATCAGGCGGCTGATGCGAAGAACTACGAAGCCTATATTCCAACAGAAAAACATACGAAATCTTTTGAAGAATTGCAGAAAATCAATCCGGATATTATTGGCTGGATTCGAATAAATGAAACAAACGTTAATTATCCGCTGCTTCAGGCAGAAGATGATGATACTTATATGAATACGGATGCCGAAGGCAAATATTCTTTAAGTGGTTCCATATTTTTGCACTGTGCAAACAAACCGGATTTTTCCGATTTTAACAATATGATTTATGGACACCATATGGAAAAACACATGATGTTTGGAGATGTGGGGCTATTCGCAGATAAGGAGTATTTTGACGAACATCCATACGGAAATCTTTTTTTTGATGGAAAAGATCATGGAATTGAATTTTATGCATTGATTCAGGCAGATGCTTATAATGAGCGGCTGTTCAGTGTCAGTTCAGAGGAACCGGCAGCAAAACAGGCGTATCTGCAGGAAATATCGGACAATGCTTTACATAAAAGAAACATTGAACTTACTGAAAATGACCATTTGGTTCTTCTGATAACATGTACCTCAGACATGACAAATGGAAGAAATATATTAGTAGGAAGGCTTACGGATCAGGTCTATCCTGAGAAAGAGAAAGCCAAGAATCTGGGAACTGGAATTGATAAATTGAAAGAAAAGATGATTCAGGTGCCGGTTATCTACTGGATACTTTTGCTAATTATCGTTCTATTGCTGATAGATAGAAAATTAAAGAAGAAGGGAAAGAAAAAACATGAAAATTCTTGATTTAAAGAAAACAGCTGTCATATTGGTGACTATGCTCCTTTTTCTGAGCATGCAGATATCAGCGTTTGCATCTGATAACTGTACTGTAGTGAAAATTCCGGTGAGACAGATCTTTGACAGTGAAGTGGAAGGCATTGCAGATGAATTTTCTTATATTATGACAACCGATCAAAGCGACGCACCAATGCCAGCCGGAAGCCGCAATATGCAGTATTCCTGGACAATGGAAAAGAATGCAGCAACAGAGATTATACTGAATGTAAAAACAGCAGGACAGTATCATTATAACATTTATCAGACGACAGAAAAAAAGGATGATTATAAATATGATCAAAACAGGTACTATGTGACTGTCGAGGCTTACTATAATGAATCGAATCAGTTAAAAGTTGTCACAATTGTAGCAAATGAGAAGGGGGAGAAAATAGAAGCGATCTCTTTTAAAAACAGTTATATGGGAGAAGAAAAGCCGAATCTAACACAGCCCTCAAACCCGTCACAACCATCTGGTCCGTCCTATTCGGATGGATTAGGAAAAACCAATAGCGTAAAGACTGGAGATGACAGTCCTGTTATGGGATATTTCTTATTGCTGTTTGGTTCACTGATTTGTCTAAGTGTTTTAATCCATAAAAAACAGAAAAGAAATAAGGGAGAATCACAAGATGAGGCATAATATATGGAAAAAATACATAAAAATTTTATGTTCTTGGATTTTGATTCTTTCTATATGTTTTTTATCCTTAAATGTAGTAGTTGAAGCATCAGGCACAGATATGGAAATGAAAGGTTATACAATATCCCGAATTTATTAGACTTGAGGCGATAAAAGATGAAGCGCAAGGATAATAATTCGGGATTTTTCCTGTTTTGGAGAGGAGCAATTATGCAATTAAAAATTACAACGGATTATGCGATCAGAATAGTATATTATCTGGCTTGTCGTGGTGAAGTAATCACTGCGTCTGAGTTAGCTTACGAATTAAAGATTCCAGAAAGCTATATTCCAAAGATCACAAAAAAATTAAAAGAAGCGAATATAATTACAGCTTGCGAAGGAATAAAAGGTGGGTATTCACTTGTGAAAAAAACAGAAGATATTTCTCTGTTTGACATAATATCCTCCACGGAAGTAACCATGAAATTAAATCGTTGTTTAGAAGAGGATGGGTTTTGTTCCAGAAATGCAACAGAGCATTGTAAAGTACATAAAATATTGCTGGATGTGCAGCAAACTTATGACAATCTACTAAAGGGCATAAAGGTCTCGGAGATTATAAAACCAGATGCCGATGAGTTATCAGAATAGCTAAGAAAACAAACTAGAGAATATGAAAAACAATTATAGAAATAACTCCACCAATATATTAAAATAGATATAGCATAACATAATAAGGCAAAATAAAGATAAATCAAATCAATTGTAAAAGGAAGGGAATACAAATGGGGTATACAGTAAAGGACTTGCTTGAATCAAACAATTTCTCGGAAATGCAACTGATAAGTGATGATTCTGGAATTGGTCGTGAAATTAAAGGAGTCCGAATCATTGAAGTGCCAGATATGGAAAAATTCCTGGGGGGGGGGTGAGCTGCTCCTGACAAGTATGCGAGCCTATGAAGCCACAGAGGAAGATGTTTTTTTGCATCATTTAAAAGAATTGGATAAAAAGCAGATAAGTGGATTTATAGTAAAGTGCTGTCAGAGAACTGAACACCTGAAAAGACTGTTTGATATTTTAATGGAATTTTCGCAGGAACATCATTTGCCCGTGATAGAAATTTCTGAGGATTTGTATTTTTGGGGGATTATTAAGCATATACTACTTCAGTTGTGTGATATTGAAACTGCAAAACTGAAATATTTTAAGATGACACATGATAATTTAAGTAATATTTTACTGAACGTGATAGATTCAAGGGAATCTATAGAGAGAATATTTTTCTTGATCAGTACCATGCTCGGGAATCCGGTCGGTTTATATAACGCAGATGGAACCTGTCTTTTTTCAAGTAATTCGGAAACACAGGATTTTAGAATTGAAAAAAATATTGCGGAATATAAGTCTGGAATTATAACCAGATATCAATATTTGTGTCAAAAAAGAAAAAATACTAACTATATTGAATATATTAAGAAGCTCAATATATTTGAAAGACAGGAAAAGTATTTTGTTGTTTCAGAACAGAATGAACCATTGAGGGAATTAGATTTTATCGCGTTAGAGAATATTATCATTACATTACAGTTTAGTTTGATCAGACATGTATTAGAAGAGAATCTTGAAAAACGACATCTAAGAGATTTGGAATATCGTATGCTGAATGGTTCGCTGTCAAATGATGAAGAAAATGAAGTTGCAGGTATGCTTGGTCTTAATGATGCAGAGATATATCGGGTTGTCACTTTCCGTATGGATGCAATAAAGAATATGGAAAAATTTACCAATGCCCAGATAAAAGAAACAGAATTGGTCGAAAACGAAATTATACGTTATTTACCGAGGGAGCCTATTTTTTTGCAAACCAACCAGATTGTATATATTCACAGAGAAACGGAACGGGAAACCGGATTGGAATTTCGTAAAAAACTGGAGAAACTGCAGAAAACGATACAAGAATTTCTAGTTAATAGGGGAGTTGAAATAGATTTTCTGATTGGTATAGGTAAAACTGTCACAGGATACCATGAATTGAAGGAGTCTTTTAAATCTTCTAAAATTGCGCTTAAATATATTAAAGTTATTAGACGAATAATCGGAGACGAGGATAAGTCAGTTATAGATAGTACAAAGGTAGGATTCTTTTATCAGATACTGGAAAAGATGAAAGATATAAATCAGTTGCAAGCGTTTATACCGGAGTCATTGAATAAACTTCGCCAGTACGATATTCAGAAAAATGGAGAGCTGGTTGATACATTGGAATGTTATCTGAATGTCAACCAAAGCTTAAAAAAGACTTCTGAATTAATGTTTATTCATTATCGAACTGTTTCATATCGTTTGCAGAAAATAATAGAAATAATGAATATAGATTTTAATAATCCAGCAGAAGTGCTTAGTGTTCGAATTGGATTGATAGCAATTCGAGTTCTTGAAGTAATGTAGAATTTTTAAGAATCTTTTGGGGAGGCAAAGATGAGATTCATAATATTAAAAATATTGGAATTGTTATAAAAGATAACGAATCACATGGTTAGTGTGGTTCGTTTTTTTGTCCATTAATCGCAAATGGAGCACTTTGAATAAAAAAACGTTAAAAATTTTTCATCCTTTGTGCATTATATTTTTAAGTTTAATAGCGTATAATATCACACTTGATGAGAAAGATTATCAGCGAAAAATATTGAAGATATCAAATTTTGATATTTTTTTTGATATAAACTAAGACCTCGCAGGGTTTAGATTAGAGGGATAACGATGCAACTGAAAAATTCGACAGATTACGCAATTAGAATTGTATGTTACTTAGCGGCACAGGAACGGATGGTATCTACATCAGAATTGTCACGGAAGCTAAATGTTTCTGCTAATTATGTTCCTAAAATAGCAAAAAAACTGAAAGATGCAAAAATAGTCAATGCCTGTGAAGGTATAAATGGTGGCTATATGCTGGCAAAACAACCGGAGAACATTTCTTTAATGGATATTATATCGTGTGTAGAGGAAACAATGGCAATTAATCGTTGTTTGGAAGAAGATCGTTTTTGTCCCAGAAATTTAGAAGATACCTGCAAGATACATAAAATATTGTTGAGTTTGCAGAATACATACAATAATAAATTAGAGAGCGTAAAGGTTTCAGACGTTATCCGTCCTGGAGAAGATGAATATTTTGGACGATTTTATGTTGTATTAAAACTGAACTTGAAAGAAAAAAGCTACGAGTGTGTATATTCACATATCCGTGAAGTGTATGAGAAAGTAAGGAAAACAAAAAGTTATGAAGAGTTCATAAATCAATATATAGAAAGATATGTGTATGCTTCTGATAAAAAAATGGTTCATGACTTCTTATCAATTGAAGGATTAGAAGAAAAGCTGGTTGATGGATGTATGGAAAAAGATCTTCCATATCGCAGAATTACTGGAAAAGATAAGAATGCATATGTTTGGATGGAAGCAAAAAAATATATAGATGCAAATGAGAATACTGCAATTATTACCTTACATAATGAGAAGATTCTACAGAACACGGTTATAAAGATGGAACAGGATATGGCAAAGCAGTATTGGGATATGGTATCACTTTTAACTACTGTATTAAATCATAATCAGTTAGTTGAAGTAGGGTATCAAGATGATATCAGTTTCTATACGAAACAGGTATATCTTCAATTACAGAAAAAATATCCGGAATATGGAATTACGGATGAAGAAATTGCTTCAGTAGCCCATTTGGCACCGATTCATGATATTGGAAAGATAAAAGTACCAATTGAAATTTTAAATAAGAATGGAAAATTGACAGATGAAGAAATGAATGTAGTAAAGCAACATCCATTAGTAGGTGCGGCGATGACCCAGAGATTCCCAGAGGGGATAACAACGGAAAAGCTGAACAAATATAGCTATGAAATATGCAGACACCACCATGAAAGATATGATGGATCAGGATATCCAGACGGTTTAAAAGGGAATGCGATTCCGATGTGCGCACAGGTCGTTGGGATTGTTGATGCTTACGATGCATTGATCAATGATCGTCCATACAAAAGAAAATATGAACCAGAAGAGGCGATACGGATGATTTCAAATGGTGAATGCGGAGCGTTTTCTAAAAAACTGATCCAGTGCTTGACGGCGGCAGCAAAGCAGCCAGAGTGGTTAAAAGTAACAAAAAGTCAAGCATGACAGAAGATTTGAGGCGATTTTATGAACAAGAAATTGAGTGTTTTAAGACGAATTACAGCAGTTGTTCTGTGTGTTACATTATTATCTTCGCAAGTCGTAGTTGCGAATGCTGAAGATTCAGAAAGAATGAATGTGCAGACCAATAGTGAATTTACAGATATATCGGAACAGGATGGTTTCAGCAGTGATACATCTGAAATATCTGATATCACGGAAAGTGATATTCCTGATTCTTTTGAAGGAGAATCAGAGCCAAATACAGATATTAGTTCTGAAGTAACAGAGGAATTTGGTAATTCTGAAGATCAAGGATTTACAGATGGAGAAGAAACAATTATCGAGGATGAAAACACCTCAGATACTTTGGAAGAAGCAAATCCAGATTATGAAGATGGAAAAATATGTATCTACAATTACCAGCAACTTCTGCAAATCGGTACAGGAACACAGATGTTTTCCGGAGACAAAGATGGAAATGTTGGTGAAGGGGATAAGGTTCTTGCAGATGGTGCAGAACTTACCTATGCATCAGACGCTTCCTATTGTTTGATGAATGATATTCCAATAGATAATGAAAATGTCTGGAACTTCCCATCAGATTTTACAGGTAGCATCACTTCATCATCAGAGCGCACGGGCAACACAGTATATGATTCAGTGACTGATACGATTTATGTGTATAACCGATACCAGCTTGAATTGATGAAAGGGGAATCTTCAGACAGCGAACCTGTAATGAGCGAGGATTATATTGCTGAAAAAGTTGGAATGGGACAGGTTTTTACACTGGAAGATGGTTCCTATCTTACTTACAGCAAAACACATAATTATGTGCTTGCTTCTTCATTTACAACAGAAACACCGGAGCTTCTTGCAAATAAGGCTGGGACAGAGGAGACAACTCAGGATATTACTAGCGCATATCCGTCCGACTATGAAGGAAGAAATTATTTCGGTCAGGTGGTAAAAAAGATTGGTGATAAAAATTATATTCTGATTGGAAATGAAACACAGCTTCGGGCAATCGGAACAGATACGGATGTGACAGAGCCAATCTGGCGAGTGTATGAAACAAGAGAGAAAAAGCCGGGAATACTTGGGGGCGCACTGAGTGGATATACAGCCTGGAAACCAGTAGCTGATACACAGACATACAAAACAGAACTGTATTATCCGGGTGATGCGGATATTGTAAAGTTTAATGATACATATAATTGGTCTGGAAAAGAATTGTATGGAAATAAAAAAGGTGACCATAAGCTGGGAGAAACAGAATATCTGGATAATTCATCCTTGGATATAGCTGGCACAACAGCTACAAAGCGTTATGTATATGTGAGCAGTACTATTCAGGAGTCAGCCGATATGACGGTAACTGCGACAGACAGTACTGCCAGTGCTTCCGAAGCGGCATCTGTTGAAGCAGGTGCAACTGTAAAAGACAGAGATTTGATTGATATGACTCCGGTAGAAAGTGAGGAAGTAGCTGAGTCAGAAAGTGATGATATAGATGCTTTTACAAGTGATGGTGACGAAAGTGATTTTACTGATGATACAACTCCGGAAAGTATAACGGTTGACGAGAATAAAACTTACATCCTTACCTATGATACATCCAAAAGTAGCAATACCAATATTGCAGGATCTGGATATAAATACAGTAAGGATGCGAATTATATTATCTTTCGTGATATTGATCTTTCCAAAGAAGGGACTAATTCTAATGGGAAAGATGATAACTGGACTCCTATAAAGAACTTCCAGGGAAATATGGAAGGCCGCAAGGGAATGACAGAAGGTGCTAATGTCAAAATCAGTAATGTAAAGATGGTACAGGACACAGCAATTAATCAGAGTGCTTATTCAAATGGAAGTAGCTCGGACACGGAATATGGTGTTGGATTTTTCAGAAGTTTATCGACCCCATATGACAGTTCATTACAGATTTCATCAAAACAGGTTGTCGTAAAAAATCTTACCTTATCAGGAGTTTCTGTATCAACGACAACGAATTCTATTAAAAAAGATTTTAGTTTGCTTGGTGTAATGTTGACCGGAGTTTTAAAAATCCTGGGATTATCAAGTGGGTTGGAAAAGGATCCAAAATCTTTTTCAACAGGAGCTTTTGCCGGTGTTGTAAAAGGAAACGTACAAATATCAGACTGTCATGTAGAAGGATTATCAGGAGTGTCTAATGCAAACAGCTGGACAGGTGGTTTTGTCGGGTACATTTCGGGTATTACAAAATATGAAGCCCTTTCAGGAGTGCTTAAAGGAGTAACTGACGCACTTAGTACTCTATTAAACTTGATTCCAGTATTAGGTCTTGGGGATCTGATTACAACGCTTTTGAATGGAGGCGTTCTAAGTGTTGGAAACCTGATTCCGATTGGTTATGTGAATCCGGTGTTCAGTAATTGCTCAGTATCCGGTAGCAATACGATATCTGGGCAGAATTATACAGGTGGATTTGCTGGTGAAACAATAGGTGCTGTAATGACTGGATGTTCAGTTAATGGTACTGAGAGTGTTAATGGTACAGATTACTCAGGAGGATTTATTGGTCGTGCTTCCAATGCAGTTGTTGCAGGTGCACTGGATCATCTGGGAATCCAAATAGCTGATTTCCCGGTCAATACAGTAATGCTTGGATGTAGCATTAATGGCAGTGCAAATGTATCTGCGACAGGAAGCTCTGGTAAGGAAAGTGGTTATGCAGGTGGATTTATAGGAGAAATGCGTAACAGTTATGCCGTGGACTGCAGTATTTCTTCTCTTGGTACAGTGTCCGGAAAAGATTATACTGGAGGATTTGCCGGCTTAGCAACCCTTGGTGCTGTTACATCTATTGATGAAAATAAAGGTCTTCTTGATCTTGTGAAAAAACTTCTTACAGGTTTGTTGAACGGTAATATTACGGATATGGATATTTTGAACTTGGTGGGACTTCGCCCTTCTGTTATAAGCGGATGTACCATTGGCGGAAGTACGATATCCTTAGATGCCAGTGGCAAATATGCCGGCGGACTTGTAGGATATGCCGGAGCTGTTCAGGTTTCTAATACTTCAGAACTTGCAGATGGTTCAAAATCAACTACAAAAGCTTTGAATCGTATGCTTGCAAAAAACAGTATTTCTTACAGTTTTAATGAGCATTCTAATAGTATTACTGCATCAGAAAGCATGTCTGTTTCAGCAACAGAGAATGCTGGAGGAATCTTAGGCTACGCTAAAATGACCAGTGTCAGTGATGTTCTTGGCGGAACAGTTACAGCAGCAGACTACATGCGTTTTGAATGTAAAGATTGTTCCGTAAACGGAGGCTCTTTGGGACTTACAGTTACTGCGTCAAATCAGGAGAATGGTCGTGCCGGAGGTGCTATCGGTTATGGAACAGGTGGAGAAGTAAGGAAAACATCCGTCACAAATCTGAATTCTGTAACGGCTGGAAAGTGTGCAGGAGGATTTGCCGGATATTTCGGAAGTGGTACTCTTGCTAATGTTGGTGGTATTAAACTTCTTGGATTACCGCTTTTGAAAATTGACAGCCTTCTTTCTGTAGGGCAGATGATTGAGACGTTTACAGTTGACAGCACTGTTTCAGGTGTTTCGTCAGGATATAGTGTGTCTACTGGCAATGAGAAAGGTTATAGTGGTGGCTTTATTGGAGAATGCATTAGTGGACGAGCAAGGGACACTAAGATCAGCAACCTGAAAACTGTTACTGCATCTGCAACATCAGGAAAAGCCGGAGGCTTTGCAGGTTTTGCTAAAGCCGGAGATGCATTAAGTGCTGGAGATTCCACTACATCAAAACTGACAGGAATTGAATTAGAGAATCTGCTTGGAGTTGTCAGTGCCCTGAGACCGGAGTTCAATAATACTTCTATTGCCTATGTTTCGAATGGTTCTGACCCTCAGGTATCCGCTGATATGGCGGGCGGCTTTGTGGGAGACGGACAGGCAGTAGATATCAACTATGGAAACAACAATTCCGGATTCAAAGCAGACACGAATAGTGAGGATGGAACAACCGAAGGTGAGGCTGGTGCGATTGCAACAACAAATATTACCGGACTCTCTTATATAAAGGGAACCAGCTATGCCGGTGGTTTTGCAGGAAGGCTGATGCCTGGTGATGTGGCACAGACAGGTTCTATTAAGTTACTGGGCCTCTTAAATGTAAATCAGCTTCTCAGTGTTATGGATGTGGCTTATCCGAGAATTTCCGACTCTTCTATTGAGGGAGACAGCTTAGTTGTAACAGCATCCGGAAAAAATGATGATGTGGCTCTTGGAGATGCCGGGGGTTATATCGGTAATGGAAAAGCAGTCATGGTTAAGAATTCTGATGTGACCAATGTAAAAGAAGTCACAGCACCATATCATGCCGGTGGCTATATCGGAATTATGCGCTCCGGAAGTGCAGCGGAGGCAGGAGATGCCACAGGAGATCTTTTGAATAGTGTCCTTGGTAAGATCCTGAGTCTGAAAGAGCTGGCAAGTGTCCTTCAGGCGGCATCCAGCAAAATTACGAATTGCAAAGTTGCTGGTACCGCAGATGGTTTGACAGTTACGGCTGACAGCGGATTTGAAAACGCAGAAGGCTATGCAGGTGGCTTCGTTGGAGAGATGCAGAGCGGTCATGTAGATAATTCAGCAAATGCTGTTGATTCCGGAAAAGGAACGGCAGTAGAAAATCTTCTGAAAGTAGAAGGCCTTCGTTATGCCGGAGGGTTCGGAGGTCTTGTAAAAGCTGGAGCAGTTGCAGAGATTGGAGCTAAATCATCAATTCTTACAAAACTGGTTGATCTGACAGGATTACTATCCCTGGTCAATGCTTTTGTTCCGGTGATCAGTAATGCCAGTGTTAATTCTGTAGAAAAAGGGTTTACTGTTACCGTTACAGGTACTCTTGAAAAAGACAGCACCAACGATGCGGATGCCGGAAGTGCCGGAGGCTTTATCGGATGCGGAACTGGTGTACAGATCAGCAATTCCGATGTAAATAAATTGCAGCATACAGGTGTCAGTGAGCCAAAGAATCTGCAGCAGGAAGATGGTAGCAGTTATTACGGAAGCGACAGTGCATATGCGGTAAATGGTTATCGTTATGCCGGCGGCTATATTGGGAAAGCTGCTATGGGAAGTACGGCGGCTATCGGAGGTGCAAGCGTTCTGGATAAGGTACTTTCTGCCTCAAATCTGTTATCAGCGTTGACCGTAGTTGCATCTATCATAGACAGCTCAGATGTTTACGGAGCAACAGGCGGATTTAATGTTCTTGCAACAGATGGAGATGGTGATACCGGAAAAGCCGGTGGATATGCAGGAGAACTTCTTGGAGTTCAGATTCAGAATAGTAATTCTTATAATTTTGCACATATCATAGGGCGTGAAAGTGCCGGTGGATATGTTGGAACCATGGAGCCGGGGAGTGCGGCAGATGTGGTAGATGGATTAAGTGCTCTTGGAGGACTGATCAAGGCAGATAATCTTCTTGGCGTTTTACAGGCATTTGTTCCTGTGATCAAAAACAGTGAAACAACCTGTGTACCTTGTGGAGGTGCTGTGAGGGCTCAGGCTGAAAGTGATGACAGCATTTACCGTGGACTTGCAGGAGGATATGCAGGTTACAACTATGGCGGTCAGATCTGGGGAAACAATACGGATAACTGGAAAGGCTCTACATATGCAGGAACCGTAAGAGAATGTGCGGCCTATCGTATCCGTTCCGTATATGGAACGGAATATGCCGGGGGTTATACAGGACTGATGCGGTGTGCGAATGTTGCAGATACAGGAAGTCTGAAGGTTTTATTTGGTCTTATCAAACTAGATAATCCGCTGACGCTTCTTCAGGCGGTGTATCCGACAGAAAAGAATACAGCTGTTTATGGACCGCTTCGTGGACTGGATACGGATACCTGGAACAAATGGGTTGGTGCTGTCGGTTCTTATGGAAGTTACGGTAATAAATTACAGGCACTTGGTGAAGTCAATGATCAAGAACAGTTAAATGAGATCATTTCTCAGTATGCATATGGATACGCAGTCACAGCAGGAAGGAGCATTCTGGCAAGTAAAGCAACACAGGGCGGTTCTGCCGGAGGCTATGTAGGCCGTATGGAAGGCGGTACCGTGACAAATGGAACTGCAACAGATCTTCAGTCAGTGGAAGCCTTCAGAAGCAGCGGTGGATTTGCGGGTGAGATGCTTACCGGTTCTGTGGCAAACACAGGTGACGTTTCACTGGCAGGTCTTAAGATTATCGGTGCAGACGGTCTGGCGGCATTAAAAACCTTTGTGCCGGTTGTAAAACAGTCCCATGTGGACGGATATCGTTCCGGAGCAAGGATCAAAGCAACCGGTATTGCAGACAAAGACCTGGCAGGATTTGCCGGAGGCTATGTGGGAAGAATGATCGGCGGTCAGATCTGGGGAGATGAAAATACCTCTTGCAGTATCACAAATTTAAGGCGTGTAGATGGAACTTCCTATGTAGGCGGTTTTGCTGGAAAAGTAGATCCAGGTAGTGTGGCAGCTATTGATACAGCTACAAAGCAGGGACTTTTGAATAAGCTTCTGGATGTTCTTATGGTAAATGCTCCGGCAGAACTGATTAAGGTTCTGAATGCTACTGTTTCTACCATCCGCTGTGCATCTGTGTCAGCCTGGGATGACTGGGGCGTGATTGTAAACGGAACCTATCAAAATGGAAGCAATACAGGGTATGCAAAAGCAGCTGGAGGATTCGCAGGAAGTCTTTGTGGAGCAGTTCTTGGCGAGAAGGATAAACCGGAAAGCGGAATCCGTGCAGACAAGATTCGCTCTGTAGTAGCCGGTGAATATGCCGGTGGATGCTTCGGTATTGCGGATGTTTCCGGTGCCGCAAACATTAGTGCAGGTAATGAGACCTCGGTATTACAGTATCTTTTAAAACTTGGAAAAACCGATGTGTTGGATGCGTTTCGAAGCTATGTATATTACGGAAATGTCACAGGCAGCCCGGATGCAGGGCTTGGTGTCAGTGCAAACACAGCGACAAAATCAGGTCAGAATAATGAAGTAACATACAGCGGTACAGCCGGAGGCTTTGGCGGTTCCATGTTAAATGGTTCAGTCAAAAACAGCAATGTAACAGGATTAAATTATGTAACTGGACTGAACAGCGTAGGCGGTTTTGTAGGTTACTCTGGAAAAAGCGGAGTTGTGAAAATGGAGAAGCTGGATGTACTGGGAAATAATACCGGACAGCTTCTGGGCGGTGCACTCGGTGTCCTGGATATTTTTGGCTCCCACATTGATGACAGCAGTGTGACAGGCATACCTGGAGGTTATACCGTTCAGAGTAAAGGCGGAGAGGAACAGATCGCAGGAGGATTTATCGGCTATGCAAACCTTGCCAGAATGTCAGGCTGTAATGCCGGAGATGCTCAAAATCAGGAAAATAGTCTGAAACTGGTAGAATCCGGTGGAACAGCCGGAGGCTTCGCAGGAAGAACAAGCTTTGCCTACCTTGCGGATGTAAAACTGGATTCTACAGTGGTGGATGCGTTGCTCGTAGTTCTGGATCAGCTTGTAAGGGCGTTGTATTTGGATAAGATCCAGGATTCCGACTTGTTGCATATCAATCTTGGAATTGTAAAGGTTGATGCGCTGTACGATGGAAATCTCATCCATGTAAATCTGCTGGGATTGGATATTTCTGTCGGGCTGTCTAAGAAGCCGACAGATAACGATCAGCAGACTGATTTTGCAATCATTAAGATCGGAGATTCTTCTATCAAGCTTCCATGTGATAAGAATGGAATCATAACGAAAGATAATGATGTAAAGTCCAATATCAGTGTCAACTTGATTAAGGCAAACAGGACAAAAATTACAGACAGCAATGTATATGGAATCAGTACGGGATACGATGTCTATGCCGGCGGTGCCGGAAATGATGCAGACGGTACTGCAACAGATGGACGAAGCGGAGGCTTTGTAGGATATAACGACGAAGGACTGCTGAAAAATAACAACATGTATTACTGCGATGTGGTCCGTGGAACATCTAAATTGGTGGGACCATTCAGCGGAAAAAGTGATCTGGAATCTGTATATGACTTTAATACAAAAGCAGGTGTAGAAGGTGAGAATAACAATTATCGTATTTACCGAAAACCGGCGATTAGTTTTGATGAGATCAAAAAGAATTCGAAACTTCTGACAGATACGTTCAGTCAGGAAAATGGATGGAGCATCTTCTCAGTAAAACATGTAGTGCAGGTAGATGAGTATAACACATTGCAGAATGCAGTTATGGCAACAAAAGATTCTTCTGAAACAGCAGATCTGAATGTTTATGTATCAGATGCAAAAGCTGTTCTGATGTCAGATACCAAAACTACTGTAAATACAGGGGATAGCACGTCACCGGAACCATCTGATACACAGGATCCATGTGATGAATTTGTAAATCTGACCATTAATAAGGTATGGAAAGATTTCCGGAATATGGACAACATCAGACCAGACACTATTAAGATTACAATTTCCAGAAGCTGGACGGATGCAGATGGAACGGAACATATAGAAGTTGTGCCGGGATATGAAAACTATGTAATAAAAGGCGATATCTCAAAATCCACATGGCAGGAGATTATTAAGTCAGAAAAACCCGACAAGCTGCTCCCAGCCTATACAAAAGATGCTGACGGAACTTTGCATTATTACAAATATTCTGTTACGGAAACGGAAATAAAAGGATATACAACTACAATCGAAACTTCTAAAGATGGATTTACCTTCACGATTATCAACCGGCATTTTGCACTGCTTCCGGATACCGGCGGCGAGGGCATTATGATGTTTATCATAGCAGGTGGCCTGTTGTTAGCGTTCCTGCTTTATACCGGACGCAGAAGGAAACGGAAACAGACGATGTAGGAAAGGGGGAGTAGAGTCATGAGAGAGATATGGCTGCGTGGGGAACTTCCACCGTAAAAGCTGAAGGAATCCCAAGCGAACCAATAAAAAATCAAAAGAAAGTGAGAAGAGGAACATGAAGAAATTAGTATCAAGATTTATGGCAGTTCTGATGGCAATGACCATGATACTGTCCATGAGCATGACTGCATTTGCAGCAGATGCAGCAGATGCTCCAAAAGGAACCCTGACAGTCAACAATACAGTGGAAGGAAAGACTCTGGATCTGTATCAGATTTTTACAGCAACAAAAAGTGGCGAGAATGTAGCATATACACTGAACAGTGCATATGAAGGATTTTTTAAGAATAATACTAGAATTCCAGGATCTGAAAGTTTAACAGGCGAAGCTTTAAGTGAAGCGGCATATAACTATGTTAAAGAACAGGTCGGAGCAAATGGAGAGGCTGCTACAGCGAAAACATTTGCTAAAGATGTGCTTGGATGGATTTTAGATTCAAAGAACCATATTACAGCAACAAAAACAGTTAATACGACAGCAACTTCTACAGTAGTTTCTGATTTAGCATATGGATACTATTTAGTTTATCCAAAAGGAGCAACAGATACCTCCACAGCACCAGGAAATCAGACTTATACATCTGCAGCATCTTTAGTTAGCATTACAGCTGATACAGCTACAATTAACATGAAGAGCAATTACCCGACAGTAGACAAGAAAATCATTCCGGCACAGAGTGGAAGCGGAATTACAGTTGGTGCTATTGTAGATGCTTCATGGGATGGCAGCCATCAGATGGAATTGGACGATGAGAATAATCCTGAAGATACCATCGCACCACACAGCGAATCAGATGAAAAGAAAGCTGGAGATTTTGGAATTGGCGATACTGTCACTTATCAGCTGACTTCTAAAGTGCCGGACATGACAGGATATAATTCTTATACTTTTAAATTTAGCGATACTTTGTCCAAAGGACTGGACTTAAAAGAAGTACTATCTGTAAAAGTTGGAAATACAACACTTACTGCTAAGAAATCAGGAACTAATACATACGCACTTGCATATGACCAGGCTAAACGTACTTTAACAGTTACCTTAAATGATTTCTATAATTCCTATAAGAATCATACAGGCGAGACAATCACAGTTGTTTACACTGCAACCTTAAACAAAGATGCTGTAATCGGTATGAATCCAAATACCAACAAGGCGGTCGTTGAATACAGTAATGACCCGACAACAGGTGGAACAGGTACATCTGAGCCAAGCATCGTAGATGTACATACTTTTGATTTTACAATTTATAAATATTATTTAAAAGACCAGAATAATAAAGAAGATAAGACTGCACTTGCAAAGGCAGAATTTGAGCTTTACAAGGGAAACACAGAAGGTACTGCAGCAGATGAACAGGCGAAGGTTAATATTGTAGACGAAGGAGAAGGTGTATACCGTCAGGCAACAGCCGATGAAGCTAAAGCAACAGGCTTTACTTCTGCAAAAATTGTATCCGATGCTGACGGAAAAGTACTTGTAAAAGGTCTTGATGCTGGAACTTATTACTTAAGAGAGACAAAAGCACCAGAAGGATACAATAAGCTTCTCAGCGATATCAAGGTTGAGATTAAAGCAAACTATGATCCAAAAACCGGAAAACTGACAAGCTATTCAGTTGATTACACATACAATGGACCTACAACAACAGGTACAGAAATTAAAGATACAAAAACTTCTCCAGAAGTAGCTGTAGAAAACAAAACAGGTGCACAGCTTCCATCTACTGGTAGCAAGGGTGCCCTTATGGTAACACTGGCTGGTATCGTTCTTTTCGGTGCATTAACAGCAAGCAAAGCTTTTGGCAAAAAGAAAACAAAAAACTAAGCATTCTGAAGTTTAAGAATGGATAAAAAGACAGTTCATCTTCCCGGTATTGTACCGGGAGGATGTCTGCTTTTTCTGAAATGTCCAGTGTGGACTGGATATTTCAGAAGAAACAGACGAAAAGGTGAAAGGTATTATGAAGAAAGTAGTAAAAATACTAAGAGGAATCGGATATCTGATGGCATTTTCTTTAATCCTGTATCCGGTAGTGAGTAATTACATTAATCAGATGAACAGCACAACCATTGCTACAGATTATGAACAGGAAGTTTCGCATTTGTCGGAAGAACAGGAAAATGCAATGATCAAGCAGGCACAGGACTACAACGAAAGCCTGATCGGAATTGGTTCCATAGCAGATCCATTTTCAGAAAGCAATGAAAACCAGACAGAAGATGATGAGTATAACAAACTTTTGAAAATTGATGATACTGGAATGATGGGATATATTGATATCCCAAAGCTTGATGTTGTTCTTCCGGTTTATCATGGAACATCCGAAAAAGTACTGCAGTCAGGTGTAGGACATCTGAAAAACACCTCGCTTCCGGTAGGCGGTGAGAGCTGTCATGCGGTATTATCCGGACACCGTGGACTTGCAAATGCCAAGATATTCACCGACCTGAACAAGATGGAGGTTGGAGATGTATTTTATATTAAAGTTCTTCATCATACCTTTGCCTATCAGGTGGATCAGATTCTGACAGTATTGCCATCAGATACAGATGCTTTACAAATTGAAAAAGGCAAGGATTATGTAACGCTGGTCACATGCACTCCTTATGCAGTTAATACACACAGACTGCTTGTACGTGGCACCAGAATTCCGTATGAAGAGGCACAGAAGATAGATGAGGAAGTTGGTCTTCATCATACAATTCCATTCAATTTGATTCTATTGATTGGGGGAATTGTTGCTTTGATCATCATATGGGTGAGCATTAAATCTCATAAACGCAGGAAGGAGAAAAAACATGAGCAGAATAATTAAACATAAGCGAATATATATGTGTATGGCCAGTGTGATGTGTATGCTTTTACTCCTCATTCCGTTACCTGTGTCTGCGAATGATCTGGGAAGTATATTATTAAAAGCAACTGTTGAAGATGAGACCACGGTATATAAGCTAAGTAATACTGAATTTACGATGTATCAGGTTGGAACATATAAAAATAATTCATGGGCATTAGTGAGTGAGTTTGCAAAGTCTGGAGTCATATTTGATTTTGATGATTCTTCCGCTCAGGCAGAAGCTGCAAAAAAACTGGAAAAATATGTACAGGATAACAACATCAAAGGAATGTCCGGAAAGACCAACTCAGACGGAGAAGTTATGTACAGAGATCTGGAAAAAGGAGTGTATCTTTTTGTCCAGACACAAAAAACACAAATTAGCAATCAAGTATATCAAAGCGAACCTTTTATCATAACAGTTCCAGGTAATTATGATGGTCAGATAATTTGGAATGTAACGGCAGAACCTAAATTTAAAAATGAATCGATACCACCAATTACTACGAATACGCCACCAGTTTCAGAAGAACCATCAGGTGATAATAGCAGTCATACTCCAAATGTAAAAACGGGAGATGATACGAATGTAATTATGTGGCTTTCTTTAATGGGAATATCCTTAGTCATATTTAGTATTTGTAAAAGAAAAGTCCATAAATAATATGAGAAGATCGGGAAATCCCGGTCTTTTCGTTTCGTTATATAACTGTCATAATCCAAAAACAAATACCTCCGGAGGTGCGAGAGTATGAAACTTTTTCTGTAAAATAATGTTTGGAAGGTTCTTCTATGATACAATAAATATCATTAGGAGGACCTTTTATTATGGCAAGACAAAAGAAACCGGTACATCGAGTACAAATGACCGAAGGAAAACGAAACATCATCCATCAGCTCCTGGAAGAGTATGATATCCAGTCTGCTGAAGACATCCAGGATGCGCTCAAGGATCTTTTAGGCGGTACCATTAAGGAAATGATGGAAGCGGAAATGGACGATCATCTCGGCTATGAAAAATCAGAACGTTCGGATCATGATGATTACCGCAATGGGTATAAGCGCAAACAGGTCAACAGCCGATATGGATCGATGGAAATCGAAGTGCCGCAGGACCGAAAATCAACATTTGAACCACAGGTGGTGAAAAAACGTCAGAAAGATATTTCTGATATTGATCAAAAGATCATTTCCATGTATGCCAAAGGAATGACTACCCGACAGATTTCCGAAACCATCGAAGATATTTATGGCTTTGAGACCTCAGAGAGTTTTATTTCCGATGTAACCGATAAGATCCTGCCACAGATCGAAGACTGGC
>ERZ772902.657-NODE-657-length-34419-cov-4.194680_pt1 | contig 34419 bp, 39 predicted proteins | sample MGYA00511470_ERZ772902 | MGnify/ENA primary metagenome ERZ772902 (study PRJEB29015, sample SAMEA2737717) | human gut metagenome | biome: human gut; feature: human-associated habitat; material: faeces | place: China | collected 2012 ... | reverse complement strand
ACCCTGCCACAGAGACCATCGATATGAATGCAGAGCCTGTTTATCAGGAGCCTGCCGATGAACCTGCTACAGAGACCATCTACATGAATGCAGAACCTGTTTATCAGGAGCCTGCCGATGAGCCTGCTACAGAGACCATTGATATGAATGCACCTGTTGAATCAGAATCCGGAGCAGACTCCGATGAAGACGATGAGGCTGATTTCCTTGCAGAAATGGCAATGGGTGATTCCGAGGAATCCGAGGATGATGATCTTCCTGAGCTTGAAAGCTCCATGTCAGATATTGCAACAATCAATGCACTTGAAAGCATGCTGACACAGCTTCGCTCCTTCGAAACTGTTATGGAAGCACATCCGGAGCCTGAGGTCGCTGAGGCTGCGACACAGGAGGCCGCCGCAAATGCAAGCCTGAATATCAACGATATCAACGCCGTTGCCGCAATGTTAAATCCGGCAGAGGCAGAAAATACACAGTCGGAAGCTTCTCCGGAGTCGGAGTCGATTGAATCCTCTTCTACCCCGGTTCGTTATGCAGAAACCCGTAACAAAGAAACTGATGATTCCGTGAACAGCCTGGTCGATCTTCTCAAGGATGACGATCAGCCTAAGAAACGTGGCTTCTTTGGACGAAACAAGAAGAAAAATATTCCTAAAGAACTGATTGCAGACACTCCAAAGCCGACTCCTGTTCCAAAGTCTACAAGTCAAAGCAGACCGGTTATGTCAGAATCTTCACCGGTTCCAACCTCCAGCTCACGTATGCAGGAGGTTCGTAATCCGGACAGCGATGATTCCGTGAACAGTCTGGTTGATCTTCTGAAGGAAGATGATTCTTCTTCCAAGAAAAAAGGCCGTAAATCAAGAAGTTCCGCTGCTGATGAATTCAGAGCAACTGCCGCAGATATTTCTGCAATGTCAAGCTCTGTTCCCGTTCCTGTTCCAAAGCAGACATCTTCTTCCAATCCGCTCCGTGGTTTCTCTTCATCAACACCACTGCGGGCATTTTCATCATCTAATCCGGTTCGGGCATTTTCTTCGTCAAGACCGGTTGCTCCGGTACCAAAGGCTGAGACTTCCAAGTCCAAACCTATTTCCAGATCAAGCTACCGCGAAGTTCCTGATGATGCTGTAGGCGGATTAGCAGATCTTCTAATGGAGGGCAAGCAGAAGAAATCCGCCACACCGAAGATCTTCTCACAGAAGAGTTATTCAAAGGTATCAAGTTCACAGCCACTTGCAAGTGAATCTTCCGAGACTCCGGTTCCAGAGGCGGCTATCCCAGAGCCATCTGTTTCCGAGCCACAGGTATATAAGCCAGCCGCAGCAAAGACCTTCGAGGAGAAGGCTGCAGCTCCTAATGCAAAGCCGGTAGAGACAACTGCTACGATCACAAAGCCATTAGAGGCAAAAGCGATCAGTACAAAGCCAGCAGAGGCAAAGCCGGTTGAAGCAAAATCAGTAGAAACGAAAGCCGTTGTCACTCCAAAGACAGAGCCGGAAAAGGAGGCAGCTCCTGCACAACCGGAGGAAGCACCAATGGATGATTTCAAGCGCCGTCTGTTACAGGCACATCTGATCTCCAACGACGAGGACAGCAGCAAATAATGATATAAACGCATATATCTATCTATAGTATCCATTGCTTTCCGGCAATGGATACTTGTATAAAACCGTATTTTATACAAAAAGGGGAGGAAAAAATGACAAAATTTGAATTTTTGGGTGACTTGAGCCGTCTGATCGCAGATTTACCTCAGGAAGAAGTCGATCAGGCGATGGAATATTACGAGGATTATTTCGCAGATGCCGGTCCGGAAAAAGAACAGGAAATCATCCGCGATTTTATTTCTCCGGCATATATCGCGGAACAGCTCCGTGAAGCCTCTCTACAGCGTCAGAAGGCTGCCGCAAGATCCACTGTTCAGGAAGAAGAGAAGCAGGCAGCCGCAGCGCGGGCTGCAGCCGCTGCCAGCAAGCCACCGGTATACTCCCGTAAGCTTGCCGCCCAGGCACAGAAGAATGCGTCTATGGCAACTGCAAGTGGATTTGTAACACAGGCGCCCACCGTTAAGGCGAAGACTCCTGCAGCGCAGCCTGCACAGGCAGCACCATCCCCTACTCCGGTTTCACCGGCTCAGGCTACACCAACGCAGGCAGCATCTTCCATGATTACACCAGCCGCTCCGGTACAAGTTGCCACCACTGCATCTGCTTCACCGCAGATCAATCGGGCTACACCGCCACCATCTCTTGATGCAGCAGGTTCATTTACACAGAGTCCTACACCGGCTCAGGCAGCCGCATCCATTGCAGCTGCTCCGATGGGACAGTCCGTCACTACAGCACCTGTTCCACCGACACCGATGCCATCATCACCTGTTTCACCGGCATCACAGCCACAGGCGCCGTCACCGGCAACAAGACCTCGTCCACAAACCGTTTCTGCTCCACAGCAACCGGTTATGACAGCACAGCCGGTTTCCGGTACTGCGACCCCGGCTGCCCCACAAACGGCTTCCGTTACTCCGATTCTGACTGCTCCGCAGACAACTTCCGGCACTCCGACTCAGACTGCGCAGACAGCAGATGCTGCGAAAGCACCAGCCAAGACCTCTTCCATGCGTAATTCCATCTTCCGGGACGATACGGAGGAGGACAAGAAAAAAGCAGAAGAAGAGCTTGCACGCCGCAACAAAACAAAGGTTGATATCAAGTCCATCAATTCTACCACTTCCAAAGTGAATAAAAAACAGGCTCGTGCGGCTGCCAAACAGAATGCCGCCATCGAAAAAGAAAATAACGCAGAGCGCTACAGCAGCTCCAAGAAGATGGTCATCGGCATTGTCCTGTTAGTCACCTGCCCGATCTGGCTTACTCTTGTCGGAGTGATTCTGGGGGTATTCGCATTAGGCGTATGTGCTGTTGCCACCTGTATCGCAGCAGGTATCGGATGCTTTGTGGCAAGCCTTGCCTCTATTGCGCTGACGCTTCTGGCACTTTTCTCAGCTCAGATTTCTACCAGCGTCTTTACTCTGGGATGTATTTTCTTCCTGTTTGCCGCAGGATGCGGATTATGTTTTCTGGGTTATAAGCTTATCACCCGAATCCTTCCGGGTGCCTATTTCAGTGTAAAGGTACTATTTAGCGGGATCAAGGCAAAGCTTGCCCGTCTCGCCCTGAAATAAACAGATAACTGCTGGGAGCAATATGCTTCAGAATGGAGAATAGCATGAATAATAAAATTAAAATCATTATTGCAATAGGAATCATAGGAATTGTAATTATGGTAGCCGGTTTTGTAATGGGCAGTGGTCCCTCTTCAATTCCAGCTATCTTTTCGGAAGCAACTATTCCGGAGGGTGCCGTTCCCATCGGAGATGTCCAGACCACAGATGTGCGTTCGATTGAATTAAACCTTTTTGCCAGTAAGATTTCCATCAAATCCGGTGAGAACTTCGATCTCTCCGGCAGCGGTCAGTACGATGGTTATGTCTTAAATGGCGTGTTATATGCCGGCGCAACCCAGTTCAAGAGAACTGCCAATGTGTTTGGCTTAAAATTCAGCGTTCCATCCAAATGGATCTGCGGCTATGGTAGCTATGTACTTGTGATTCCACCAAATGCCAAACTGGATCAGATTACAATCAACACAAACCGTTCCGATGTCACCTGCGATGCACTGGTAGCAAGTCAGGTCAATATTAACATCAAGAACGGCGATCTCAGCGCCGATAAACTGACTGCCGATACTGCTTCCATTAACGTAGACGGTACTACCAGCATTGCTTCTTCAGAAATTACACGAAATGGCAATATTGCATCAAATAATCGTCTGCTTGTCGGAACCTCCGGCAGTGCAATGGATTCGACCATGATTAATACCACTCTTTCCAATAAGCATGGCGGTATCACTCTTTATGCAAAGCTGATGGGTTCTGCTTCCTTACAGACAAGCCGTGGCAATATCGAAGCGGCTCTCGCCGGAACCAAGGCGAATTATACCTTCCCGGCAGCCGCCTATAATCTGAAGATTCATGAATCTGTAGTTCCTGCCGATGCCCGGAACAGCACAGAACAGTACGGCACCATATCTGTTACAGCCGACAGGGGTAACGCTTCCATTTCCTTTGAGACAGAGACCGAATCTCAAGCAGATACAAAGGGACAGACCAAAGACAAGAACAAATAATAAATCCATGATCCTGTTATCAATACCGGACAGGGTCATTATGAGAAATCATTGAAGTTCACAAAAACTCTGAAATAAAGGATTTCATTCACAAAATCCTATTTCAGAGTTTTTTTATGTTGACATCTTATATTATACAGCGTATAATATCATCATATTATATGATATATAGTATTATATCGTGAATTCTTATCGCAAGGGAGCTTGTTCACTTGCATAGAATGCATGAACGACAAAATCTTCCAGCGCATCGCGCGACAGATGCGAAGCATCTGGATTTTGGAGTTATTATTTAAGATTGGAGGCTTCCTATGATATTTAACACAGGCTCTGCATTGCTGGATGCCATTGTACTTGCCGTGGTGGAGCATTCTGCCGAAGGAACCTACGGATACAAAATCACACAGGATGTCCGCTCTGTCATTGACGTATCCGAATCGACACTCTATCCGGTTCTTCGACGGCTGCAAAAGGATGATTGTCTCTCTGTGTATGATCAGGAATGCGGCGGCAGAAACCGCCGTTACTATAAAATCACAGAAAGGGGCAGGGTACAGCTTAACCTCTACCGACAGGAATGGCACAACTACACACATAAGATCAATCAGCTTCTTCTGGAACAAGCTGACGCAACCATAGATCAATGAAAGAAATGAGGAGAAATATGACAAAATATGAATTTCTAGGCGACTTAAGCCGTTTGCTGAAAGACCTGCCCGAAGAAGAACGGAAGCAGGCACTTCATTATTATGAAGATTACTTTGCTGATGCAGGTGAGGACAATGAACAGGAAGTTCTGAACGAGCTGGGCTCTCCTGAAAATATCGCGGAGCTGATCAAGGCAGATTCCCCGGATGAGATCACATACGGGGATGGTGCAAGCACTCATGCTACCGCTCCATTGCAGCCATATAAAGCAGCCGGGCCGGAGCACTCTGAAAATGTCTCCGGCAATGCATCCGATGTCACTCCGGATAGCACTCAAAATGACCGCTCCCAATCTGATAACAACTGGCACAGCATGACCGGAGATCCTTCCGGCAATCAACACATGAACGGAGATTCTTCCGGCAATCAACAGTCAAACACCGGATATACGAACGGTAGTGCAAGCCACAGCAACGCTTCCGGTGCAAACCAGTCAACCTGTAGCCGATCTTCCGGTTTATTCTCCGGCATGGATAATACCAATCTGATCATTATGATCATTGTCCTTGTTGTCACTTCTCCAATCTGGGGATCTGCGCTGCTCGGCATTGCCAGCTTCCTTCTGGGACTGCTTGGAGCGCTGGTCGGCATTTTTGCTGCACTGGTCTTAGGCGGCGGTGGATCTGCAATTAGCGGAATCGTTGCCATCGTAGCCGGATTTATTGCACTGTTTGCCGGACACGCTGCAAGTGGTATTCTGACCATTGGCGTTGGCTGTCTTCTGTTTTCACTTGGAAGTGCCTTCTGCTACCTCGGTGTTTTTCTTGCCATCCGTCTTATTCCACTGCTCTGGCGCCAGCTCGGACGGCTTTGGGACTGGTGCCGCATCAAATTACTTGGAAAGGAGGCGTCTTGCTAATCGTTGGCAAGACACGTGAAAGCTATGAAAAAGAGAGATAAATTTCTGCTTGCTTTATCCTGCATTTTCCTGATCGGTATCCTCTGCCTGATTGCCGGGATCAGCATGGGAGGAACATTATTTGCTTTTCGGTTGAATCAAAATATCAATCCAAAATACACACAAAATGGTACTTTCACTCTCTCAGAAAAGGACTCAGGCTTAATCACCGGCATTGATTTTGATTTCCACTGTCAGGATATTACCATCCAAAGGGGTGACACCTGTTCTATCCAGCCGGATGATGATACCGACAGCCTGGAAAGCAAATATTACTCCTATATCAAGGACAATGTCTGGCATATTGAAACACCGAATTTCTCCAATGCAACGATCACTTTTCTGGATCACACAGTACGGATTCCGTTTCTGTCAAAAAACTGGGATTCCGATGTTTCCTATACGATCACTCTGCCTCTGGAGAAACATTTTGACCGTGCCAATATTTCGATTGCCGCAGGTGACTGTGAAATTGATGATGCTATGACCGCCGATAACACCACGCTCAAGGTAGGTGCCGGTTCTCTGGATATGACAGGGCTTACGGCGAAACAGTTAAGCATAAAGATCGGTGCCGGCGATGGTACAATCGATAAGATCCATGTATCCGATCACTGTACAACAAAGGTTGGTGTTGGTGATCTGGAGCTTGGAGACACCGATAACAGCCCCGGTGAAAATAAGATCAACAACCTGAACTCCAAAACAGCCGTTGGCAATACCGATATTGCGGCAAAACTTACCGGAACAAATCAACTGGAATGTGCAACCGGCGATCTGAGTCTCCTGCTGCCGGGTTCTAAGAGCAATTATAATTTCACCAGTCACTCCTCTATGGGGGATATCTGTTTTGGAGATAGCACGAAAGACGATTCCTCCACAGATGTTTATGGTGATATCAGTCTCAAGTGTAGTCTTGGTGATATCGATGTCGATTTTGAGCGATCATGAGTATTATTGAAAAGCCGCATTATCAATAATATTCTCAGGCTTCGAATAATCGGTATTTGAAATTTAAGGAATATATAAATAAAATTGCTTAAACCCGATAAGATCCACTTTCATTGGATATCCAGTGAAAGTGGATCTTATTATTCTCACGTTCTAAGCGATTTTCTATCAAGGGGAAGTTTTGCAATTTCCCAGGCTTTCTCTTACTGTTCGCTGTGCCAATGCAGCCGGTGAAGCTGCCCGTTTCTCTCCGCCCCCATGAAATTATTCTGACGAAGTGACTCATATAATACGATCGCCACGGAATTGGAAAGGTTCAGAGAGCGGATCTTGTGATTCATCGGAATACGGATCGCATTCTCTTCGTTATCAACAAGAATCTCCTCCGGAATCCCTGCACTCTCCTTACCAAACATAATATATGCGTTCGGTGGATATGTGACATCCGTATATGTCTGATGCGCCTTTGTGGTCGCCATATACATGTTACCGGCTGCATCCGGATTCTTCTGAAGGAAGTCCTCGTAACAGTCATAAACCGTAACATCTAACTCATTCCAATAGTCCAGTCCGGCACGCTTGAGCATCTTGTCATTGATCTGAAAGCCCATCGGCTCGATCAGATGCAGTCTTGAACCGGTCGCACAGCAGGTACGTCCTATATTTCCTGTATTCGCCGGTATCTCCGGCTCAAGAAGTACAATATTCATCACGTTACCGACCCCCTTATTTCCTATGACGGTCGATAAAGTTCTGCATACGTCCGAGAGCAATCTTTAAGTCGTCAATGGAATACGCATAGGAAATACGAAGAAATCCCTCGCCACATTGACCAAATGCCGTTCCCGGTACGACAGCGACCTTTTCTTCCTGTAACAGCTTCGTTGCAAACTCATCCGAGGTCATGCCAAACTCTTTGATGCTTGGAAATACATAAAATGCGCCAAACGGCTCGAAGCACTTCAGTCCCATATCGCGGAAGGCTTTCATCAGATAATTTCTGCGCTGGTTATATGCCATTCTCATGCGCTCTACATCAGCATCGCCGTCACGAACAGCACTGATTGCCGCATACTGGCTCAACGTCGGCGCACACATAATGGCAAACTGATGGATCTTGAGCATCTGCTTAATGATCGCCTGTGGTCCACAGGCATATCCGAGACGCCATCCTGTCATCGCATAGGATTTGGAAAATCCGTTGATCACGATCGTTCTCTCCTGCATACCCGGAAGCGATGCGATCGACACATGATCTCCACTGTATGTCAATTCGGAATAAATCTCATCGGAAATTACAAACAGATCATGCTCCCGTACGACCTCTGCAATATCCTCCAGATCCTCCCTTGTCATGATCGCACCGGTCGGATTATTCGGGAACGGCATGATCAGGATCTTTGTCTTGTCTGTAATCGCATCCAGAAGCTGCTGCTTCTTAAGCTTAAACTCATCCTCTTCCTTCAGCTCGATGATCTTTGGCACACCATCTGCCAGAACGATACACGGCTCATAGGACACATAGCTCGGCTGTGGCAGTAAAACCTCATCACCCGGATCAAGCATTGCACGGAGTGCTCCGTCAATCGCCTCACTACCGCCTACGGTCAGATAAATCTCCCTCTTAGGATCATAGGAAAGCTGAAAACGTCGTTTCAGATAATTGGCAATCTCTTCCTTCAACTCTTTCAAACCTGAGTTTGATGTATAAAACGTCCTTCCCTGCTCCAGAGAATAGATACCCTCCTCACGGATATGCCATGGTGTATCGAAATCAGGCTCACCCACACCGAGGGAGATCGCATCCTTCATCTCACTGACGATGTCAAAAAACTTGCGGATACCGGAAGGCTCAATAGACTGTACTTTCTTAGATAATGGGTCTCTCATGGGGTAATCAACATCCTTTCTGAATCGTGCTTTTCATCGGTCATGATCAGACCATGCTCCTTGTATTTCTTCAGTACAAAATAAGTTGCGGTGCTTGTGATGTACTCCAGAGTAGACAGCTTCTCTGTCACAAAACGGGAAACCTCTTTCATACTCTTTCCCTCAATGATCACAGTAAGATCAAAGCTGCCGGACATCAGATAAACGCTCTCTACCTCTTCAAACTTGTAGATACGCTCTGCTACCTTATTGAATCCCATGTCGCGCTGTGGTGTTACCTTCACCTCAATGAGAGCTGTAACCTTCTCACAGTCTGTTCTGTCCCAGTTAATAAGTGTCGGATAGCCACAGATGACCTTATTATCTTCCATCTCCTTGATCTCATGCTCAATTGTATCTGTACCTGTATTTAACATGGCCGCCAGATCTTCTGTGGAACGACGGCTGTTCATGCTGATCGCATCTAAAATCTGTTTCTTGATCATAATTACCTCCATTAATCCTTCAATAAATAATCACCTGTATAACGGGCTACTGATATATCTTATAAAGCTGATCGCTGCCTGCCGGCTCCAGAAAACGTGTCTCCCCGCCGCTGCGTATGATACGGTCATTGCCCTCTGTGGCTCTGCCGATCACGGCAGCCGGAATGCCATGCTCTGCCAGCCGGTCCACCAGCATATTGCCGTGAGGAGTTCCTATCAGCATACATCCGCTGGATATCAGCATGTATGGATTGATATCATAAAACTCACACAACTCGATCGTCTCCTGACGGATCGGTATCTTGTCCAGATCAGCTATGATTCCTACGCCGGATGCCTCTCCTACTTCCCACAATGCACCATAAATGCCGCCCTCTGTGACATCATGCATTGCCGTGACACCGGCATCCACCGCGACTGCGGCCTCCGGTACCACCGAAATATACTCTCTCATCGCTGCTGCCGCATCAATGAGCTGCTCCGGAATCCTTGTCAGAAGCTCCTCGCGCTTCTCTTCCGCGATGATCGATGTTCCTTCCAGACCTGCCCATTTTGTCATGACCAGATCATCTCCCGGCTGAAGACCGCCGGTAGAAACAAGCTTATCCTTATGCACCTTGCCAACACCTGTAACCGTGATCACCGGACGATTAACCACATCGGAAATCTCCGTATGACCTCCCATCACCTCGATGTGAAGGCTGTTCGCTGCAAGAATGATCTCCTCCATAAGATCATGCAACTTCTTCTCTCTGGTACGCGGAGGCAGGATCACACAGGTCAGAATACCAACCGGCTCTGCCCCGCTGGATGCAAGATCATTGGCAGTGATATGTACCGCCAGTGTCCCCATGCCCTTTGATGCACCTGTAATGGGATCGGTGGAAAATACAAGCACCTCATCCTCTGCTGTCTCAATTGCGGAGCAATCCTCTCCCACTCCGGGATGCAGCAGCACTTCCGGGCGAAGATGCTTGATCTGTTTAAAAACCGCTCTTTTCAGTACATTCTCGGGTACCTTTCCAATTTCCATGACGAAACCTCATTTCTATTTAATCTGCAGGCATTATGATGCTTTCCTGCTGCCGGTGTTTGTTGTTTTCTTGGTGCTGCTTTTCGTATTATTGGGGGTGCTTTCTGAAGTCGTTTTACTGCCGGATACGGAAGTGGTACTCTTCTTCGCCGTATTGCTCTTCGTGGCAGCCGATTTCTTCGCAGCAGACGGTGCTTTCGTTCTGGATGGTCTGACTGTCGTTGACGGCTTCTTCGTCGCTGACGGTGCCGCTGTTCCTGCCGGCTTCTTTGAACCTGCCGAAGCTGAAGCAGATGGCGCTGCCGTCGCCGGCTGCTTTCCTACCGTAACATATTGCGGTGACGCATTATAGGCACTGGTATTGACCTGTACCTTTTCTGTCTGGACACCGTTGACCTTGACAATCTTCCAGAGCTTCGCCTTGTATCCCACATGAGCAGACTGTGTCACAGAACGATAGCTTGCCGGAAGCGTCGGATCCTCCGTGACAACCTCCTCGCCCGGCTCGATCGTGTCCGTCACCTCAGACTCAAACGAAATCTCTCTGCCGGCTTCTCTCGTCTCGTGACCATATACACGAAAGCTTAAGATGCCGCCGGATGCGTTCCCCATAATATATACCGGATAATCCGTATTGTTCTTGAACTTGAAATCCTTATAATCGCCGGAAATCGCAGCATCTCTTGAAACCGGTACATAGCCTACCACCATCGAATGCGGAGAGCGTTCAACTACCTTAAGCTCTGCATTGAGTACCGCATTGTAAAGCGTTGTGGATACCTGGCAGACACCTCCGCCGATACCGGAAACAACCTTTCCGCTGGAATACTCCGGTGCCGCTTTATATCCATTCTCCTCGGTTCTGTCCTTGATCACCTTGATCGTTGAAAAGGTCTTACCCGGATAGATAACCGTACCGTTGATCCTGCCCGCTGCCGTCGCAACATTGCTGGAACGCTCTACCTGATAGGTTGCATACGTTGTCGAATACTTGCCAAGCAGATCCGTACACTGGGATGCCTCCTCTCTGGTAAACTTCGGCTCCGTAACCTCCACATCTGCGGTCACATCCAAAGCATCGGCATTCTCTGCTTTCTTACTGAGAAGAGTCTTCTGTATTGCCTCCATCGTCGTGTCTGTCTGTACCTCAAGACCTTCCTTGGACTTCGTCGCCTTCAATGCCCCGTTCTTAAACTTCAGCCGGGAATCCTTCGCCTTAATATCATATACGGAACACTTTGTCTCCACAAAGTTCTTCAGCGTATCCTCATTCACCTTGGTCTCGAGCGCAATATCACGCTTTCCTGCCTCTGCCTTACGAATCTCCTGAAACTTCTCCCAAAGATTGCCCTTCTTACCAATCTGAAGTGCCTCTGCGGCATAATCGCCCTCTGCAATCTCAAGACCTGCCTCTGCGGCTGTGGCTTCGATCTGATTCTCCTGTACTGTCACAACCAGCTTCTGCTGCCGGCGTTTTGCTATATAATCATCCACCTTCTTCTGCGCCTGCTCCTGCGTCAAACCGCCAACATCCAGACTTCCTATGGATATCCCATCACAGATCAGGTTCTTATTGCCAAAATTATCCTTCGCAAACAGCGTCACAATCCCTGCAATGCCGACTACTGCTATACATCCAATCACAAAAAAAGCTGTCAATACTTTATTCTTTCTCATAATCTCTTCTCATCCTTACTTTTGCTTATTCCTATATTTTAATCATATTGGCGGCAAATCGCAAGTCAAAGATTCCCTCTGTATTTGACAATTTTTCGTACATTCTGTATATTGAAAAAGTCCATATGAAAAAAGCAGATGAGACCATCTGCTGATTTATACGTTCATATTAAGCTAAGTATCCGAGAACCATAGGAAGCACCATGGCAATGATAAGTAACACACAAATAACAACGGCAATTCTCTGCTGATTTTTTTTGTTAAAAAAGTTCATACTGCTCTCCTTTCTTTGATTCGATATTGCACAAATGAAACCACACCACCACAGGGAGGAATGATGTCTTATGCCAATTTTTCTCATATTCTTTATTCTATTCGTTATATGGTTGAACGTCAAGACCAAACGTGGTCAAAATAATAACTCCGAATGGGATACCGACTACTGGGAAAAGGAGCGCCAAGCTAATTTTGTCCGCCGGAAAGATATCAGTGGTCTTGACTATATCACGATCTCCGAGGATGAGCTTCCGTTCTCCGATACGGCAGAGGGCGAGGAAAAATATCGTGAGGATCAAGTACGCCGCATCCTCTCCTCCAAGATCATCAACCTGTCCGGCATGAGCAATACCGATATCAAGCTCACCTACGGAACCGCTAATTTCCCGGAGCTGTCCAAATATGATCAGAATTATCTTCTTCTGATCCGCAATCTCGGCATGTGGGGAAGCTATCTGCACCATAACTGTGACGGTCAGGACGAACGTGCCAGACAGATCCTGGAGCGTGCCATCGAGCTTGGCAGCGACATCAGGGACACCTATGTGTCCCTCGCCGAAATTTATCTGGATGCCGGACAGCCGGAAAAGGTTCAGGAACTCATCCACCATGTTGAGAAGTCCGATTTCGATCTGAAGGATTCTCTCTTACGTTCCCTGAAAAACCTTCTGAACACCCTCTAAAACAAACCCTTATATGGATTATCTCTTGCCTCGCTCCATTCCCCGCTGCGCTCCTCGTAAATCTGACAAAGCCAGTCGTATGCCTCGTCCAGACCTTCCTCCGTATAAACAAAATCCCGGATGGTCTTCTTATCTGGATCTGTCTTCTCAAAGCAGAACGGCTCCGGCCAGATCGTTGTCCGAAGCACCGGCTCTGCCTCCTCGTTCTCCGGATCCCTGTACTGTTCCAGCTGATAGCGCATTCCCTGAAAGCTTGCCTTTAATACCGCCTTCTTGTTATAAAAAGATTTGATATCATATAATGATTTTCTTGTATTCATCGTATTCCTCCAAATGACACCGGTCATCGTTTTACCATTCTCGTCGGTTTCCTGCTGTATTACAGTCGCTTTCCCATATAAAGAAAAAGGAAGCACCTGTGTTTTGTCCTTGATCCACGCTACATCACAAGCATATTCCTGTATAACGAAAAAATCCCATAAAAATGTCAGTCATTTTTATGGGATCGGTTAGCAGGGGTGGAAGGAATCGAACCCTCCTCTGGAGTTTTGGAGACTCTTATTCTACCGATGAACTACACCCCTGAATCGTAGTGGCAAATTCACACTGCCTGTCCAGTATACTATCCGGTCTCCGTTTTGTCAAGCCCTGATTTTAAGTTTAACGACTATTTTGCGTCGTTTTATTTTGTTTCGCCTTCTCCCCGGATTCATTTCCGAAGTTCCAGCGATAATGACCAACAATATCACTGCGGCGTTCGAGAATATCCTGCTCATAGCTTCTCTGCCATGGACTGTAGTGGTGGATTACATACGGCACCCCGTTTTTATTTCTCTTGTCCGAAACGATTCCGATATGTTTTCGGAATATAACGATGTCGCCGCCCTGCCATTCCTCCACATCCGATACATCGGTTGCCAGACTCTGTGCATGCCTGCCAAAATACACCTGCTGATTCTTCACACGGCGATAATCAATGTTAGGATCCGGCTGATCGATATCGTAAGCGTCCGTATGCTGTTCCACGTCCTTTGCCACAAGCCGCATCAGATCATAGCCGGCGGCTTTCATAGCAAAAGCAACCACGTCCGTACATACCCCGTAGCCATCATCCGGATAACCACCGTTGTAATATTGACTCTTATATTTCGGCTTTGTCGCCACGTAGTCCAGTGCTCCCTTAAGAATATCCGTCTGATCATCTATGCCATCCTTGTCCTGATCCGTTTCGCTGTGAAACTGCGGAAATGTTTTCTGGTCCGACACACGTTTTCCCGCCGGACCGGTGTCTTTGCACCGAAACCATATGCCGCCGGCTGCTGCCAGTACCACTACGAAAAATATGAAAACAGGTATTATTTTATGCTTCTTCATATGTACTATGACTTCCCCTCTCATTCTTTTTCTTTATTGTGGCATTTTTTCTTAAAAAGTCAAGCGCCCCCGGCAAAACAGCCTTTTCCAAATCATTAACCATTGCATCTTCCCATTAAAATATGATACACTCATCATAACGAAAAACACAGGAAATCCACCGTACGGATGCGGTCGGACTTTCCACCTTTTGTAACAAATCGTATAGAACGGAGATTACATATGAAAATAAAATGTACGCACTGTGGCAGGAAATTTGACTACGATCTCTATGCCGGATTATGTCCTCACTGCGGCGTCTACCAGAGACAGGGATCTTCTGCATACAACAGCAGCGAAGCACAGGCACACAAGGCATCTGCATACAACAGCAGCGAAGCACAGGCACAGGGGACGTCTTCATACAGCAGCAGCGAAGCACACACACAACCAAAGACTCAGCCGATGGCATCCCACCGGGAAACTGCCACCAAAAGCACTTCCGGCAAACGCCGCAACAACTGGCTCGCAACAGCCATTTTGATCGTTATTCTCGGATTCATCATCGCCGGGCCGGAGGTATTCCATACCTACCAGACCAACAAAATAGCCAAAACTCTGACTCTGTCCGAGCCGGTCACCCCGACGAAAGTCAAGCCTTCCAAGGGCTTTACGGTTTCTACGGAAAACGGAGATTTTACGGTTACATTTTCCTCCCGCAGTATCGATAACGATTCCACCTTCGAGACGCCGGAGGGATATGAAATTCTCACGGTAAAATATCACGTTACCGTCCCACAAAAGGCTCTCGACACCTTTCCGGGTCAGGCGGACGAAAATCACCTTTACACACACTGGGACAGCGACCGCATCAGTCCTTACTGTGTCACAAAGGACGACAGTTATCTCAAGCCGATCTCCAATTATGATCTATCCCGCGTCAAGCACCTGGAATACAGCGAGCTGGAGGACAACGGAACCACAGACAATATTGACAGTCAGAACGGCACACTCTCCTTCCTGATCAAGAAAAATGATTTTAAGGGGCTTCTGATCAACGAACTTGATCCGGATACAGAGGTACTTGCAAACTCTTATCTTGTCATCGGAATCCCAAAGCAAAAGAAGTAGGACACACATCAAATTATTGAATAGAAATGAGGAAAATTATGCGAGGATTCAGCTTAGGAATCGAATGTATTGTAAAAGGACTGATGTGGATTCACAGAAAATCCGGCATCAACGGGATTCTTGTGATCGCCATACTGATCGCGCTCCCGTGCAGCATTTTCTTTTCCGAATCAAGCAGCACCCGGTACAAGTCTGGTAAAAGGTATGCGGTCACGCCTGTCTCCGACACGGAGAAGGTTGCCGAAAAGGACCTGCCGGCTTCGATCGACCGCTTTGCCGACGACTATTATAAAGTGGTTCTGCAGATCAACAACTGTTATTCCACGGAGCTTCCACATGCTCCTTATCTGACCCTGGACAATGAGAAATATTATGCGTCGTTCCGTCCGCTGGAATACTACTGCGACATCGAGAACAGCTATGATGTTATCTCCTTGGAAAACTGTATTCCTGCCGGCACCACAATGTCAATTCCATATTATTTCTCTGGATATGAACTGTCCGGTCATACACTTTCCGTCATGCCGCTCTCCGATGACGAGATCACCAAAAGTAACTCATTCAAACTGACCGTCCCATGATGAGATATGGGATCATAGTCAAAACGATACACCGGCATCCTGATACAACGAATAATGTATGAAGACTTCCTATGCGGAATATTAAAATACGCCCATACGATTTCTTTTGTCTAATTATTTGAAAGAGCATTTTGTCTGCCAAAACGCTTGAAAATCCGCGAAATAGGACTAAAAATTGTCTTGTCACTTACGGATTTCGAAAAGACTAATTACTTTGCCGCTTTGATGTTTGATGAACACATCCTTCTGTACTCGTCCCGAGGTGGGAGTCAGATGTTTCGTAAGGCACTTGCACCCGCCGGTACTTACGCCCCATATACAAAAAACTTACATATATGTAGATATAAATCTTGTATGGGGCGTTATGTACCGCTGCGTGGTGCAGTGGTAGCGAAAGCGTGCCGACCGAAATAGCTGAGCCCACCTACGGGACTCAGTCGTTCGGATGTGTATTCATCAAAGCGTGGCAAAGTAAAGTCTTTTCAGAAATCCTACTGATCTGCGTCAATTTTTAGTCCTATTCCACGGATTAGTTTGTTTTATGAGGCAAAATGCCTATTCATTTTCCGGACAAAAGAAATCGTATGGGCGTATACGCGTTATTGGTCTAGGAAGTCTTAATAAATAATTTTCGTTGTATCAGGATACCGGACGATTTCGGTCCATGATCCTGCCTCCGTTATCCTTCAGCCACTTTCTGCGCTGTCGGTAATCCGGCAGGATTTTTTCGACCTCCTCCCAGAAACGAGCGGAATGGTTCATTTCCTTTCGATGACAAAGTTCATGCACCACGACATAATCCAGAACGTCCTCCGGCATCAGAAGAAGCAGGCAGTTAAAGTTCAAGTTGCCTTTTCCGCTGCAGCTTCCCCATCTTGTCCTCTGATTCCGTATAGTGATGCGCCCGTAGGTGACGCCAATAATCTGTGCATAATAATGAACCTTCTGCGGAATAAGCTTCATTGCCTGCGTGGCAAGTTCCTGAAGCTCCTCCTTAGAAAGTGCCTGTTTCCGGTACTGCTCCCGCAGCCGCTTTTTTTCCGCCATCTGCTGCAGATGTGCGTGGATCCAGTCATCCTTCTCCTGCACAAATGCATTAATCTCTCTTACCGGCATTCGTGCCGGTGCCCGTACGACCACCTGAAGCTCCAGCGTGATCTCAATCGCAAGACTTTTACGGCGGCTGCGGATCAGTGTAATTTCATAATCCGTATGATCCATCAATTATCTCCCTTTGTTATCTCTGTTTGTTTCTCATACGTTTCTTTTTCATGTTCACGTTATCGGTAGCATTTCTTGCAGGCACGGTAGCCCCGTCTTTTCGCTGCTTTCTTTGTCTTTTTAACCACGCGTCCCCGCATGCGGCTGCAGTTCTTGCTGATGTGATAGCACTCACCATTGCCGGACGCCGCCACATATACATAGGATTTGGCACTTGCCGTTGTTGAATATGCCGGCGCCGCAGCGGAAGCTGAGGAAACGGTCAGACAAACCGCCAGTGCGATTGAGACAATTCTTTTGTTTATTTTGATCATGATAACCCTCCTTGTAATTTGTAAAAAGACATTGCTATACAATGCTTTTAATGATTATATATTATGTTTATTGTACCACATTTTCCAATAAAACAGGAGGGAATTTTAATTAGTTGCAAATAAAGAAAAGCCCCTAAAACTCTTGGTTTTAAGGACTTTTCGAAAATTCTTATGAAATAATTTATTATCTCTTTGATAACTACAAATGCCCATTTTTAGGTGTTTTTCGCCATTTTGTGTGCTACAAGTGTGTTACGAAAAACACTCTAACACATTCAACAGCCACTCTCCTCACCTACCATTGCGCCACACAGTCTATCACGTATCTCCTGCCTTTTCAAGACAATATATTCCACAGAAGAAGTATTTGTTTGGCGAAATTTCGAAAAGGTTCCACGATACATTTCCGGTTCTATTTCAATATATTGATATAATAATTTTTTTGATTTTACTTTTAGTTTTTTTAACGCTGATTTTTTTCTTTCATTCACCCATTGATACGATACTCCCATCTTTTTCCCTGCTTGTCTCAACGATTTCCCGTTGAAATATATTTCCTTGATTGCCTCTCGTTCTTGTCCTACCAAGCAATCATCCACTGCACATCTTACATCTCGCCTTAATTGTCGAGTATATTCTCTCTCCAATACCTCATCTTCCACATTGCATAGTTTATCCGGCATCGTGCTACCAAAACTTATAGCAGAACCATCCTCATTATCTTTAATGTCCTCATCCAATGATTTCATAGTCATTGACAATCTCTTCATTTCTTCTATCTGTTCTATGCTATATCCTAAATCCTTGCTTATTTGAGGATTGTCAGGTTTTTGAGCATGTTCTTTTTCATAATCTTGCATATACCTATTAAAAGCCCTCACCTTATCCCTTTGATAATCCGGTAATCTAATACAATATGCCGCTGTATTTATATGGCGTTGTACTCCTTGAAGAATCCAATATCTTGCATATGTCATGAATTTAACGCCTTTTTCTTCATCATATTTATTTACAGCGTCTAGCAAACCAAAATAGCTTTCTTGCTCCAGATCCTCCATCTCTTCATAATAAGAAAATGGTTTAATAAATTGTCTGATAATCGACAAATTCCGACAATACAGCTCTTTCATATTTTCTGTCACATTGATACCATTTTGAATTTGCTTCACTAATTCTTCATTACTCATCGCAAACCACCTGCCTTTTTTATTTTTTAGAGTAATTTGTGGTGCTTAGTAGTCCCCCATACAAAATTGTTGTCAGAGGGGGACACCCCGTTACAAAAAGAAAAAGACAAGGCAATCATCCCCTTGTCTTTCACTGTGTTACATTTCATATCGTTTTACGAGATTATAAAACGTATTTCTCTTTAATGACATACGTTCCATAGCCTCCATCGCCGTTATCTTCTTATTCTTCCATTGCGGATATACTTCATTCCAGTTATCCGGGAATGTTGCTCTAGGTCTCCCTAAATGCTTTCCTTGTTCTCTGGCAACTGCTATTCCTTGTGCCTGTCTAGCTTTTATATTCTCCCTTTCTTTCTCCGCCACATATGAAAGTATCTGCAATACCAAATCAGCAACAAACCTACTATCAAGGCTATTTCCATTGCTTCTCGTATCCAATAACGGCATATCTAACACACGAATATCTGCTTTAATTTCCTGTGTAATATATTGCCATTGCTTCATTATTTCATTGTAATTTCTTCCCAACCTGTCAATGCTATACACTGTAAGCAAATCCCCTTGTCTTAACAGTGGTGCTGTTGAGTCTGTCCCAACAAGTAAATTATAAGATTTACGATTAAAGTCCTTTCCACTTTGTTTATCTGTAAGAATGTTCCTTTCCTCAATTCCTGCAGCTCTTAACTCCTTAATTTGTCTTGCCAAATTTTGCTCCTTACTAGATACGCGTGCATAACCATATTCCATCCTTTATACCTTCCTTTCCTATATTTCGTAGTGGTTTTATACTATGTATTATACCGCATTGTGTTTATAAATGTCAATTACTTTACAAACATATTTACAAAATACATACCTACTTTTTCAAACACAAAATATGATGTCATATGCACGCTTATCTATTGTTTATAAAGGTGTACCTTTAAGGATAATTTTTAATCCGTTTCAATGGCATCGTTTACTACCTCCGAATAACGATTATCCAACATAAGTAACGCCGCAATTTCCGGGCTACTCTTGGCAATCTCCACAGCTTGCCGTTTGGTAGAATCCGGGTACTTTTCATAGTCCGGCAAGATGGCATTAATCAAATCCACATCCCGCGCAGATAACGCCATCTTTGTCTTGTTCTTAGGCAAAATGGCGTTTGCCTTATCCATAACAGTATCAAATACTGTATAGCTACGATTATTCGCCTTAAAACAATTTATTGCGTGTGAGATATTGCCCGCCTGCACATAATCTTCTGGATCATAGCCAATGTACTTTTTCAGCTCCATGTTGTCACCACAATACCAATCAAAACCAACATTCACATTGTTTTTCATATCATTATACGCCTGATACACCCCCTCAATATCGGGTAATTCCACTTTGGCTCGCACATCAAAATTTCCCTGTGTATCCCTATTTTCAGCCAACTCATTTAGCAATCTGCGCTCCATATAACTGGTAGCCTGTTGTTGCAACAAAGAAAACTCCATATCCGATAATTGCAATCCCGTTGCTTTAATAGCCATAATCTTATTTGCAAATTCGCTTTTCACGGGAGCCTGAAAATATTCGTCTATCTGCTCTTTCATCAAATCCAAATAAAATGTAGCAACCTTTTTTCTTCCTTCTCGTTCTTTCTCAATGCTTTGTGCATAATTTCTTGATTCATTCCACTCTTTTTGCTTTTCTTGTATATACTCATTTGTATATTTTCCTTTCATAGCTGCCAAAAATTCACTATTTTTCTTTTCTTCCGCTTTACATCTTACAACAATTCCATCTACAGCCTCTTTATACTCATTCAGTGCCGCCATAATTTTTTCTAAATACTTTTTATACTTCATAATTTACCTCTTTCTGCCATTAAGCTTATTCATTAATAGTGTTATTTTCAAGTTGTTCCCGTATCTCTGCCGCCGTCAAAACTTTCTTGACATTCGTTTGCGGCATAGTTTCCTCTAAACTTACAGAATCCTTATAACCAAGCCAATTTTTTGCAAGAAATATACCGCTTGCCGGGTTAATTTTTCCGCTTAATAACGCCTGTTCAATAAATGCGTTAATCAACGACTTTGCTCCTTGTATAATTTCTTTCCTTTCTTCGCTACACTTGATTCCCTTACTCCAGTTGAAAATTGTAGATCTACTAACATGAAGGCTTGCTGCAAGCGTTTCAATCCCCGGTCTCATAGATGAATATGCACAAAAAGAAAAATAATCTTCTACCCTCTGCCGCACTTCTTCATCCGTTTGAGGTTTTCCCTTGTCATAAAGCTCCATCAATGATGTTACAATCATCTGTGTTGTTGCCGGTTCCATCTTATCTAATTCTCCTTGAGGATAATTGTTTGATTTACCCATAATTACCACCTCTTTCCGCCGTTTTGGTATCTAAAATTCTTTTTTATGATGTTGACCTTGCTCCGTCAGCTTAGTTTCCCAACATTCCACGTCTCCGACTTAATAAAGTCTCTATAATCTTTACTTTCGATCTCTATTCCTCCATTTTCTGTACCCTTTCCATCTCTACAATCTCCCCCGTAATGAGATTGATTATAAATTTGCAATGATTATATTTTTTAGTAATTTCCCTTCCCTCATGCATTACCCTTTCCCAAAATTGATAATCTTTCACCTGTTCATTTGCATACTTTTTGTGAAAATTCCATACATCACGATACATTGAAAAATAGTCCATTGATTTACTCCATTTCTTAAAAATCGTTACAGAAAAAATGCACATATCATTTTTGTAACACCTTTCGAACCCGCATAAAATAAGGATTTTGTGCAAAATGTGCATTTTGTATGGGACATTGAAATGTTACCTTATAGAAAATTACCATTTATTTTGCACAATTTGCACATTTCCACTATTCATCGCATAAAGGGAGACTCTTCTTTCTCGGTACATTCTACAAATTGCGTTTCCTCTTCATATCCCTTTACGATATTCTTAACGGTCTTTCCTCTAACTGTTCCGCTAGATCCATATATACCCTTGTTTTTCAATTCTGCAATAAAATTTCCTTTGTTTTCTACCCCAAAACCATTATCATTACACCAATTCGTGTATAATTCATAAACACTCTTTACCGAACTGTTTTTTCCGGTCTTTGTCAAACATTCTTTAATGAAATTGCCTATTTTATCGCTGTCACTTCGATATGTTTCGGTGGCGCTAATTACTGCTTTCGGTGGCTTTAACCCCTCAAGTCGGTATAATCTTAATCCCTCAATGCACCAATTCAATATCCCCGATAATTCTTTATCCTGTCTTAATCGCTCCTTTAAATGTTTGTCTTGCTCCTCTGGTTCAAAATGCCTGTCAAAAGATATTACGTTGATTCTGCCAGAGCTGAATACTGTATCATCAGCAATAACCGGCAAATAATTGGTATTGATGACAAGCTTAAACTTTGGAATAAATGAAAATTCCCGTTGATGTAAATGTCGAGCCGTGATAGAATCACGCCCCAGCAAAGATTTTAATAATGCTGTATCAAATAACATTCGCTTAGGTGGTTCTGACGCATTGCAGAACCGGCAGCCCGCTAAACGTGCGATGTCTCCGTTTGCTTGCCTACTATCCGTATTTTGCTTTACCGCAAGGCTTTCAGGCTTCATTGTCAAAGCGTAATCGCCTAAAAGATATATGATAGTTTCACAAAATGTAGTTTTCCCGTTTCGTGTGGTACTTCCAAATAAAATAAAGCACGTTTCTTCCTGTGTGTTGCCTGTCAATGACAAACCGGCTATCTTTTGCAAATACTTTATTTTCTCTTTATCCCCAGTCATAATTTCGGATAAAAATTTGTTCCATGCTTTACATTCTGCTGAAGGATCATAATTTACATTACAAACCTTAGACAACAGCATATCTGGATTGTGTTTCATAAACTTAGGTTCATCTTTAGATAAATCAAGGGTTCCATTTTTAACATTTAGCAGATAATCGTCAACATCCAAATCCTCGTTACAAAAGTAATACACATCCTTACTATCCTGTAGCATATTATTTCGATTTCGTATATTACACAACGCCGTAACAGCTTTCAAATAATCACCATTTCCCGTACTGCTGCCATACACAAGCAGCGCATCGGATAAAGATTTTGCATCCGCCTTTGCCGCAAGTCCCTCCGTATCATCAACCCATCTTTTCCCATCGTAAAGCATAAAATCTTTACGGCTTGGATTGTATCGGTGCTTGTCCTTAAATACATCTGCAAACAGTTGTCCATTTCCTTTGTCATTTACCTCGTAATTACTACAGGCATTGATTTTCTCAAGCTGTTTAGGTAATGCTTCAACAGAATTAGAAATCGTTTCCGGCAACATTTCCCCACCCTGTTTCAACAACATGCTGAAATCTTCCTTTGTTTTTCCACTTTCAAAATAATCTGTTATATCAGCTTTAGGTATATCCGGCATTGGAATAATGATTTTCGCACTATCAGCTATTGTTTTAACATCATCATATATTTTTTGCGCTACCTGCCTTCCTGGAGTATCATTATCAGCAAGGATATACACAATAGCCCCTTTCAAGATATCTGCAAAATCGCTTTGCCAATCAGAACAACCTCCATAGGTAAATGTGGTGTATCCCTTTTTTGTCATTGTGTCCGCGTCTTTCTCGCCCTCTGTAATATATACGGGTCTATTCTCTTGAATTGCCCTGTATATGTTTTGTATATTGCCATATATCGCCCTATAAGCTTTTCTAGGTTTGTTTCTGGACAGACCATACCGAAATTTATCATTTTCAAGCCTGCCGTATATTATCTTTTTTCCAGATAACCGTATTTTATGGAAAGCATATTTTTCATCATCAATACAATAATATGGATAAATCCCCTCTATTTTTCGTTGTTCCCGGCTTTCAATAAACTTTCTCCAATTTGCACTCTTTTCCTTATTCTCGTAAAATGTATCTGTTTTCTTTATCCCTGCTGCACTTAAAATATCATCCAGTTTGCAACCAGCGTGACAATAAAACAACGTACACTTTCTCCCTTTGCTAATAGTCAAGCTTGCCTGTTTATCGTCATGTGCCGGACATTTGCACTGAATCCTGTCACCATATCTATTCACTATTTGAAAATGGGATATGTTCTCATTAAATATTTCATTGTCCGTCATTTTTCTTACTTCCCTCCTCTAATAACCGGCGTATTTTTTCTGATTCATCATTTATACGATCCATTTCCTTATTGCATATTTTTTGAACATTAGGGCAATCCGGAAACATTGTAGCCATGTCTTTAATCTCTTCATATTGTATTGCAAGGTATTCTTGCTGATTATACAATTTTTCCTTTGCATCCATCTCCTACACCTCACTATCTGCGTTATTATAAAAATATGGATCAGATAGATATAATCTTGGAATTCCTTTTTTCTCCATAGAAATTCCCAAATCCTGCATTATGTCGTTACCGTCAGAATCATTCGAAACAAAAGTCAGTACAAACATTTTCCCTTCATAACCGGAATAAATACAGCCTTTGCCCTGCAATACTTTCAACAGTTTTAAACTTTTTAATGGTTTCATTACAACTTTAGTAATAATCATTTATTTACCTCCTGTTTTCCCTCGTATTTATACCCAGTTGCTTCATAAAATGGTTTTGCATAAATTAAATAACTAAACTGTCTGCTACCAGCTTTCCCTCCCGTGCGTGGTCGTTTATATGCAACGCCCCAATCTACAAGCTTGTTTTGTAATAATAATCTGACCGTTTGCGGGTCCACCTTTAACACACGAGCCGCAACGGATACCGGTACATTTCCGGCAGTAATTTCATTCATTAAGCTCCCTCCCGTTGTGACAAATCATCAATGATTTTATAAATTACCGCTTTCTTTTCATCTGAAAGTTCAACTCTTAACTTTCTGCTAAAATTACCATCGTTAATATGTAGCTCGTTTGCAATCTGCCACAATTTAATGTCATGGCTTTTTGCGTAGTCTCTTATATCCTTATTATGCATATATAAATACCTCAACTTTCTTTTATGTTGTTGTTGACTTTTTCCCTTGCAAGTGGTAATATTCTTTTATGGAATATTTATATAATATTATTCCATCCATTCGAACAATTATGTTATACCACTTTTTTTACAACAACAACCAAAAATGGAATAAAAATTATTTTTTTTAATAATTTGGGATAAATATTCCACAACAGAATATAAAGGACATGTAAAAATGAATGAGAATGTTTTCAAACAATTAAGAGAATCTACCGAAACAGATGCCAAGCCTGCACTTACACAAGGAGAATTGTCCAATGAATTTGCTGAACAAGGCAATACAATTTCACAATCTTTTATTTCGAAATTGGAAAAAAGTAAAGCTGATCCGCCAACAACATCCTATAATGCAATCAAAGCATATTCAATGTACTTTAATGTTACCGCTGATTATTTACTAGGATTACGTGACACTAAACAAGTTGATGAAAACATATCAATGATAAATAAAGTAACTGGATTAAGCGAAAAAAGCATCAATGCTTTAAAACAAATGCGTAATGGCAATGAAATCGATGATTTTTTTGAAACTTTAAATTATTTGATTAGTAAGGATTTTAATTTATTTGTACAATTAGTAAATGCTATAGAACTGTATTTTGATGAAAATTTCGATACTTCAATGACATACAGCTCCACTAATGAGCAATTTAAACCGATAAACAAGCCTCGTTCCACCATAATCAACGAAACGAATGACAGTATTTATATTGGACATTACGATGAAAAATTATGCAACGGAAATGGCGGGTATCGTACCAAGGCAATACCAACATCATTACTAAAAGAATCATACTCTATATATGCCATACAACGTATTTTAGAAGAACTTAAACAACAAAAGGAGGACGATACATAATGAAACTACCTAATGGTTACGGTAGTGTTTATAAACTACCAGGTAAACGTCGATGCCCGTACCGTGCTACTGTAACAGAACGTTGGCAGCAGGACATCGAAACCGGCAAATGGAAACAAAAAAGAAAAACTATTGGATATTACGAAACAAAATCCGCCGCATTAGAGGCACTTGCAGAGTACAACAAATCTCCATTTGATCTCGAAGCATCAAAAATCACATTTCAAGAAGTATACGAACGATGGTCAGAGGAGCATTTCCCTACTGTATCCGAAAGTAATGTAAAGGGATATCGAGCCTCATTTCGACTATGTGAACCTATCACAACTAAACGATTTGTTGATATCACATTGGATGATTTGCAATATATATGCGATAATTCCGGCAAAAATCAACCTACGTTACGAAAGTATAAGGTCATGTTGGGACTTATGTATAAATACGCTGTAATACACGATATCATCCCACCAGATAGAAATAAGGTGGAATATCTCGATATCAAAAAAGCTGGCAACCCGAACGCATACAACAGATCACCATTTAGCATAAAAGAAATCGAAACCGTTTGGAACTGGAAAGATCAAAACGAATATATCACAGTGATCCTCATGCTGATTTACTCTGGAGTTCGTATTTCAGAGCTGTTAGATTTAAAAAAAGAAAACGTTAATCTAAAAGAACGATGGTTTGATGTAACGGCATCTAAAACACAAGCCGGCATCCGCAAGGTACCTATAAATCATAAGATCTTACCATTCTTTGAATATTGGTACTCTAAAAACGATTGTGAATATTTATTATCCACTCCAGAAGGAAAACATTTCGACTATCGAAATTACTATGATAGTTACTGGAAACCTTTTTTAGAACAAATGCAGATCCAACATCGTCCACACGATTGCCGACATACTTGCATTTCTCTTTTAGCCACTGCAGGCGTTGACGATAGGATGATTAAAAAAATAGTTGGACATAAGGGACAAGGCGTAACACAGACAGTATATACGCACTTCGAAATACAAGCCCTTATTGAATCCATAGATAAAATATAAGAAAGGATGTGATGATGAATGATTGTGATAGCAAAAAGCCCCATGGCTGCAACCACAGGGCTAACCTCTACAATGTAACCACTACGAAACACTATTAAAGGTATGTTATATAGTATAGCATACTTCCAACAAAGAAAGGAAGTAAATTTATTATGAAGAAAATCAAAAACATGAATATAACCAACATGAAAACCGCATTTAGTAGTTTCGAAAAAAACACCATATTCAAGAAGATTTTGATGCAAATCCTGCTGTTCTTAGAGAATCTATTAATGCCTTAACTGATCTAAGCAACGCATCTAATATACTGTATAATCTTTTTTGTTATGGTTTTATGGCTGGATACAAGCAGGCAAATGCAGATAATAAGGCTAATTTCAGGAAACATACATATAGTGACGAACACCGGCAAATGGTAGAGCTTATATATCGCCTTCCAATAACCGGAGGATACGCACAGGATCTTTATTATTCTGTTATCAAAGAACACAGCAGCAAATTATGGAGGTATCATATGGAAAAGGATGAATTGAAACAGGAAATTATTGAAATGGTGAATAATTGTCAGAGTCTTTATTGGTTAAAAGCCATATATGCATATTTGAATAAACTTATCGGATAATACCAATCTAATCTATCACAAATTATAATCAAAAATTGACATGGGGGTATAACAATGAATACAGATTATAACGATACAATAACGGAAGAAAAGAAAAAGGAACATATCGACAAGATAAATAAAATCCTCGATATGCTCCCTTGTAATGAGTGTGAAAGAATGTTACACTATATGTTAGTGTTATTCTTTTCTTGAGCAGATAACATAGTCAAACCATTTATTATATAGAGTACAATATTGCCGGCATATTATTTTTTATGCCGGCATTTTTTATAAATTATAAAAAAGCGTACACTAACCAAAAGGTACCAACATCCTGAACCTTAAATTTATTCCGACGTTTCTGCCTGCTTCGATTTTAGCCCCCTAAATCTTTGCAGTTGCCCCACAAAAAAGCCTAATATGAGATTGTCCGCAGAATATCAGCTTTTTCCAAATTTGTCAATCAATTTTGTGTGCTACCTGTGTGCTACCTGTGGGCTACCGTTCAAAATTCCCCACATTTTTGAAAAATTTTCAAAAATCACAGTATAAAGAAAAGCCCCTAAAACTCTGAGTCTTAAGGACTTTTCGAAAATTCTTATGAAATAATTTATTATCTCTTGGAGAACTGAGGAGCTCTACGAGCCTTCTTGAGACCGTATTTCTTACGCTCTTTCATTCTAGGATCACGAGTAAGGAATCCTGCCTTCTTCAGTGTAGGACGGAAATCTGCGTCTACATTCAGAAGAGCTCTTGCGATACCGTGTCTGATTGCACCGGCCTGACCGGTGAATCCGCCACCACGAACATTTACAAGTACATCATACTTGTCAAGTGTGTTGGTTGCTTCCAGTGGCTGACGAACGATAATCTTTAATGTCTCAAGACCGAAATACTGATCCATATCCTTCTTGTTGATTGTGATCTTACCATTTCCTGGTACTAAATATACTCTGGCAATACTGCTTTTTCTTCTGCCTGTTCCATAAAATTTATTAGCCAATGTCTTTTCCTCCTCTCAATTATGCTCTCTCTACGATTTCTAATACTTCCGGCTTCTGTGCGATCTGCTCATGTTCTGCACCTGCATATACATGAAGCTTTGTTGCCATCTGGCGACCAAGTGGTCCCTTTGGAAGCATTCCCTTTACTGCATGCTCAATTACATACTCCGGCTTCTTAGCGAGCATTTCCTTGAGTGTGGTCTCTTTCATACCACCAACATAATCAGAGTGATGATAATAAATCTTCTGCTCCAGCTTCTTACCTGTTACTTTGATCTTGTCAGCATTGATTACGATTACATAATCGCCGGTATCGATATGCGGAGTATACTCCGGCTTATTCTTACCTCTCAATACGCAAGCTACCTCTGAAGCGAGACGTCCTAATGTATGTCCTGTAGCATCAACTACATACCATTTTCTTTCAATCTTGGATGGGTTAGCCATATAACTTTTCATCCCAGTACCTCCTAACTTTTCTAACAATCTTCAACTGTCAGGCACATAAATACTGTTACCGGGGCTTTGGCTTAAGTATTTTACACGCCACATTAGATTATTATATTATGTTTATGAAAGCTTGTCAAGATACAAATTATGCAAATAATCTACAAATTATCCATTGATTTCTGTCATTCCTCCAGCTTGGCAACGGAAGCTCCACGGATCAGCTGGCTTGCCACTACAGACGGCGCTGAAAGCTTTACCTTGTGTCCCTCGATCAATTTGATCAACTGCTCTGCCGCCTTCATGCCAATCTTCTCCGTATCCTGCCGCACCGTGGTCAGACGAGGCTGAAGCTGGCTTGCGATAAAGATATCATCATAGCCTGCCACCGAGATATCCTGCGGGATCCTTAATCCCATCGACTCGATCGCAGCGATGCCTCCGACTGCCGAATAGTCATCGGAATATATAATGCAGGTTGGCCTGATCGGCTGCTGCAATAATGTCTTCGTATATTCTGCCGCCTTTTTCAGATTACGATACTCGGACGGAAAGATCCATCCTTCCGGCAATGCCAGACCATGCTTGTCCATTGTCTCCTTCAGACCCTGAATACGAATATCTGTAACAATCGATGTATCGTCACCGGTAATATAAGCGATCTTCTTGTGTCCCATCGAAATCACATATTCAACCAGTTCACGCATTCCTACTGCATTGTCCGATATGACAGAAAGGCAGTCCGGAAATTCGTAATCGATCGTCACAACCGGAATATCGCTTTCTACCAGCTCGCGTACCTCCGGATTATAGAAATCGATACAGGCGATCATGACGCCGTCCAGACCACGGTACCGGCAATGCTCCAGATATGTTTTGCTTTTCTTGTGCTTCTTATTGCTGTTGATAAAGGTGATATCATAACCTTTGCTTTCCGCGGTCACTTTAAAGCTGTTCAGGATATTTGCGAAATAATCATGTGTCAGACCGCTCATCGATTCATCAATAAAGAGAACACCAATATTAAAACTTTTGTTCATGCGGATCGCGCGGGCATAATACTGCGGAAAATATCCCTGTTCCTTTGCGACCTCTTTGATATGTTTTTTGGTTTCCTCTCCAATATCCTTTTTGTCGTTCAGAGCTTTGCTGACCGTGGCAACCGACACGCCACAAATCTTCGCAATGTCTTTAATTGATGCCATCTGCCCCCTCCATTCTTACGTACACTAATGTGATCTCCGTTTTCTTATCACACACTTTCACTGCCACCGGCAATCTATCATTCATACCTTCTCACCGCTGCCGGCACATATATGTCTATCATACCACACCACTATGTCCGGCACAATCATTATACTAATGATTTGGCAGGTAAACCAGGCAAAGATACGCCCATCGTATAAATATTCCGGTCAGAATAAAACCATATTGTAGAATAATATCAAAAACCTTTCTGCGAATCTTTGGATTCTTCTCATCCGCATCCATTTCAATCAGGTCAACCTTTGGAGACAGGAAGCGGATCAGCTTCGTATAAGCAGCAAGGATCAAAAGCCATAACACAAACATCCCGAAACCGGCCAGCTGCCACAGAAATGTCTGCGGCATACTTTCTACGTTCCTTTGTGCTCTCGTTCCGGTCAGATATCCAAGTGCAATATACAGATAATCCGTCGAGATATATCCCCACGCAAGACTGACCACCGTTAATATTAATCGTTTCCACCAGCGCATTTCCTCACCTCCTGTCTGTTTGTTCCGAGTATATTTCCTAACATAATACCGCCTGGATTCTCTTACCCGGCATTCTCTTATTCAGCATTTTCTAACACCGTCAGAATGCACTTATCCGGCATGTTCTAACACAGCCGGGGTTTCCCCTGATCCGACATCTGCTGTATACGCTTTCCCTTTGCACATATCTTATCAATCTTCATCTCAAACGGCTTCAATGAACATATGTTACCCTCCAGAGATATACTTTGCGGTTTATCACTGTTATTAAATACAAATCTCCAGGTCGTATCCTGCTTCTGCCGATATGTAATTTCTACGCCAAGCGGCAGATCATCCCGGAAGCTCAGCTTCTGCTCCTGTGCCATACGAGCCGCAAGCGCCATATAGAATGCGCGGTCCGGCACAGTTCCTACATAATATACGCAGCCTTTGCCATATGTGTTTACTGTTACTGCCGGCTGCCCCGCATAATACTGATCTCCATAGACCGCCAGAACCTCTGCCGTGTCTGCTTCCAGTATATCACACCAGCGCTTATATGTGGCATCCTGATGCTCCGTCTGCAGTGAAGAAGCATCCTCCCTCAAAAACGAATTTGTACAGATTTGACCATACTGTCCACGAAGCTGTGCATCGGTAATCCGCAGCTTCCCTGTCCGCGCTCCGGCGGCATTGTATTCCGTCACGTGCACGCCAGCAAGTTCTTTATATATAGTAGGAAGACTGTCCATGATACACTGATTAGAGAGGTTCTTCACCCCCGAGCGGTTCGTCAAAAGCACCGTTCCTCCCTGCTTTGCAAAGTTCTCCAGTTTCTTCACGGTTCCGGAATGTTCAATGAGCATTGTCGGAGCAAGTACAATATCATATCCGTCAAACGATGCTCTCTCGTCAATAATATCTACACCAACGCCAATGCCGGTAAAACCGTCGTGAAGACACTTTAACTGCTCCAGATAATACATGCCCTCTGCCTGATGCTGCAGCTTGAAACCATATTCATTATCGGAGCTGTAAAGTAACGCCACACGATTGACCACCTCAGAGCCATCCAACTCCTGAAGCTGCTTTATCGTCTGCCCCAGCTCTTTAAATTCCTGATAGCGCCTTCCCGGCACATTGCTGTGATCCAGGATTCCGTGCCAGTACATTTCTGCACCCGACACGGCGGTGCGCCAGCGAAAATGAATCACGGCGTCCGCTCCATGCGCTACCGCCTGCAGTGCATACCCTTTGATCATCCCGGGTACCGGCATGGCTGACATCGGCATCCAGCTTCCCACCGCACCGCTTAACTGCTCCATGATCCAGAAATTCTTCTGCAAGATTCCGCGCATAAGATCCAGATGAAACGCATGGGAATATAGTTCCTGTGAATCTGTCGGAATCATCGTTGTCGGATAATTGTCATAAGAAACAAAGTCCAGATTATGGAACAGGTCATAAAAGTCCGGCATATTTTCACACAGCCAGCTATTGGTTGTAATCTGCGCCTTCGGATCCAGCGAATGGATCAGCTTTCTCTGAAATTCAAGATATGCTACCGTACTATCAGAAGCATATCGGTTATAATCAAGCGTCAATGACGGATTCTGCCACTTGATGAAATCTCCCATCGGCGGCTTCACCTGAGAAAAAGAAGAATACTCTCCGCTCCAGACGCTGTTGCCATACGCCTGATCGATCTGTTCCGTTGTACCGTACTTCTCCTTCATCCAGTCACGAAACGCCTCCTCGCACACTGCACAGCGGCAATGGTTCGCCTCCAGCTCATTGTCGATCTGGTATCCGATCACCGCCTCCTCATTCCGGTAATGATCTACCAATTGGCGAATGATACGCTCACACAGTGTCCGATAAACGGGACTGTTCATGCAGCGGTGTCCACGGATTCCGATGGAGATCCTTCTTCCGTCTGTTCCAACCTGAATGATCTCAGGATATTTCTCAAATGCCCACAACGGAGGGGTGCAGGTTGGTGTACACAAAAATACCTGAATCCCTCTGTCCTTAAAAACGGACACTGCATGGTCGAGCCATTCAAACCGGAAATCTCCCTCCTCCGGCTCCAGACGGCTCCATGCAAACTCCGCCATCCGGACAAGCTTCACACCGCATTCCTTCATATGGTCTGCATCCTGCTCCCACATCTCCTCCGGCCACTGCTCCGGATAATAATCAACCCCCAGTAAAATTCCCATATTCGTCCTCCACAAAAAACCTATACCGTGATATCGGGGGCAAAATGCATTTTTCAACGGATGACATGGATTGCTCCATCGTCAGGCAATTTGTATGTAAGCATACATTGCTATCTGCTTTTGTCCCTTACATCATGCTACTCATTCATATGCTTCCTGATCTCCAGCATCTGGTCACGCAGACTTGCCGCCAGCTCGAAGTTTAACTCGGCAGCCGCTGTGTTCATCTTCTTTTTGATCTTGCGGACAAGCTGCTCTAATTCCTTCTGATTCATTGATTCGATATCCTTCTGGATATCACCGGTTTCTGTCTCCTCGACCTTCTTCGAAATCCGGATCAGATCCCGGACTGCTTTCTTGATCGTCTGCGGTGTAATACCATGCTCCTCGTTATATTTCTGCTGGATGCTGCGACGACGGTTCGTCTCATTGATCGCATTGCGCATGGAATCCGTCATAACATCCGCATACATGATCACATGACCCTCTGCATTTCGTGCAGCTCGTCCGATGATCTGAACCAACGCGATCTCTGAACGCAGGAATCCCTCCTTATCTGCATCCAGGATTGCCACCAGAGCAATCTCCGGAATATCCAGTCCCTCTCGGAGCAGATTGATTCCCACCAGCACATCAAACACATCCATACGCATGTCGCGAATGATCTCCGAACGCTCCAGCGTATCAATATCCGAATGCAGATACTTTACACGGATGCCCGCCTCACGCAGATAATCCGTCAGATCCTCCGCCATCCGCTTCGTCAGCGTATTGACCATAACCTTATTGCCTGCCGCAATAGTACGGTTCACCTCGCCTAACAGATCATCGATCTGCCCCTCTACCGGACGTACGTCAATCTCCGGATCCAGCAGCCCTGTCGGCCGGATGATCTGCTCGACTCTCGCCAGCTCATGCTCGTCCTCATATACATTCGGTGTCGCAGAAACAAACATCATCTGATTGATATGCTGCTCAAACTCCTCAAAGTTCAGCGGACGGTTGTCTAACGCCGATGGCAGACGGAAACCGTAGTCTACCAGCGTCCTCTTTCTGGAACGGTCTCCGGCATACATACCGCGGATCTGTGGAATCGTCATATGAGACTCGTCCACCATAATAATAAAATCGTCCGGAAAATAATCCAGCAATGTATGCGGTGGTTCCCCTTCCTTCAATCCGGAAAGATGACGGGAATAGTTCTCAATACCGGAACAAAAGCCGGTCTCACGCATCATTTCGATATCAAAATTAGTCCGTTCGGAAATCCTCTGTGCCTCCAGAAGCTTATCCTCAGACCGGAAATACCGTACTCTGTCCTCCAGCTCCGCCTCAATGTCACGGATCGCACGCTCCATTGCTTCCTTATCCACAACATAATGAGATGCCGGAAACACAACCATATGCTCCAGCTCGGATAAAACCTCACCGGTCAGCACATCGATCTCCGTGATCCTGTCCACCTCATCTCCGAAAAATTCCACACGGATCGCACGGTCAGACTCTGAAATCGGGAATACCTCCAGCACATCACCGCGCACACGGAAGGTACCACGCTGAAAATCCATATCATTCCTTGTGTACTGCATGTCGATCAGACGGTGAATGACCTCATCCCGATCCTTGATCATGCCCGGTCGCAGTGACACGGTCATATTCTGGTAATCGATCGGGCTTCCGAGACCATATATGCAGGACACACTCGCCACGATCACGACATCTCTCCGCTCCGTCAATGCCGCCGTCGCCGAATGCCGCAGCTTATCGATCTCATCGTTGATCGAAGAATCCTTCTCTATATATGTGTCCGAAGACGGTACATATGCCTCCGGCTGGTAATAATCATAATAGGATACAAAATACTCCACCGCATTCTCCGGGAAAAATTCCTTGAACTC
>ERZ772902.654-NODE-654-length-34498-cov-9.994803_pt1 | contig 34498 bp, 35 predicted proteins | sample MGYA00511470_ERZ772902 | MGnify/ENA primary metagenome ERZ772902 (study PRJEB29015, sample SAMEA2737717) | human gut metagenome | biome: human gut; feature: human-associated habitat; material: faeces | place: China | collected 2012 ... | reverse complement strand
TGTTTGGAATTATGGCAGTTCTTTTAGGAAGTGGAGATGCATTCCATCTGGTTCCACGTGCACTGGCTCTTTGCACAACAGGTCTTGAGAACTTTACTGTACAGTTAGGACTGGGCAAATGGACCACATCTGTAACGATGACAATCTTTTACGTTGTACTTTATCACATCTGGCGTGAACGTTATCAGATCAAAGGTCATAATGCAGTGACAGCAGCTGTTTACGGTCTTGCAGGATTAAGAATTATTTTATGTATGATGCCACAGAATAACTGGCTTAGTGCATCAGCTCCGCTTTCCTGGGGTATTTACCGTAATATTCCGTTTGCATTGATGGGAATCCTGATCATTGTTTTATTCTATAAAAGCGCAAAAGAGAACAATGACAAGTCTTTCCGTTTTATGTGGCTGACAATTGTTTTAAGCTTTGCATTCTATATCCCGGTTGTGCTGTGGGCGGATGTCATTCCGATGATCGGTATGCTGATGATCCCTAAGACATGTGCATATGTCTGGACAGTCGTGATCGGTTACAATGCGATGAAAAAAGAGATTGTTTAAGAAAAACTTTTTTATGTAACAATAAGAGGGCATATGTTCGTCGACGGTGAATAAAGTAATAAAAACGCTGAATTTAAAAAAAACAGTGATTTTCTTTTGGAAAAGTAGTATTATTTCACTGTAGATGAAAGGAGTGTGTGGATATGGAGCCATATAAAGCAAAAAAAATGCCTTTAGAATACAAAATTGATAAAGAAATGCTGATGTTGATATCAGAAGCAAATGTGAAGTATGGGGAATATAAGTCTCTTTTAAACACTTTGGAATTTGATGCAGGTTTCTTCCTGGATTCTGTTATTTTGAATGAAAGTTATAAATCAACACAGATCGAGGGTACCCAGATTTCACAAGATGAGATGTACTACCTGAAGTACATGGAAATAACGGATGATAGCAGAGAAATTCAAAATCTTAAAAAGACAATAGAATATGCATCTTCAAATTTACAGGTGGGAAATAAGATCAGCTATGAGCTTGTCAATGAAATGCATAGGATCATACTGGATAGTGTCCGTGGATCACAGCGAAATCCAGGTCAAATAAGAACTACACAAAATTGGATCGGACCAAGGGGATGTACCATTGATACCGCAACATTTGTTCCGCCAATTCCTGAAGAGGTATATGGATTGCTCAAAAATCTATATGAATACATGAATGATGAATTTGAGGATCCGTTGTTGGTAAATATTGCCTTATCGCATATGCAGTTTGAAACTATTCATGCGTATAAGGATGGAAACGGACGTCTTGGCAGAGCCTTGATACCGGTACAAATGGCGATGTTGGATCAAAGCACACCTATTTTGTATATGTCAGAGATACTTGAGTTATATAAACCGTCATATCAGAGAAATCTGATGGAATGTAGACGAGGAAATGTATCAGGATATATTAAGTTCTTCTTACAATGTATTATTGACCAGTGTAATGCATATATTTACAAGTTGGATAGAATCAAAGAAATATATAAAGAAGATATGAAAACTATTGAAGCAATAAAAGGTAATTCTGTTTATAAGATAATGCCGGTTATCATGAAACAGATTGTTTTTACTAAAAAAGAGATTCAAGAGTTATCTGGTGTATCTCCAAATGTTGTTTCAAAAATTATTAATCAGTTAGTTGATTTAAATGTAATTATTCCTGACTCAACAAAAATGAAAAAGGGATATAGATACCAAAAAATATATGAAGTATTTGTTGGAACAAGAGAATTCTAACAAATAGAATGATTCCCCTAAATTAATTAGGTATTGCATCACAGTAGTATAGAACAAGTCCCCTTGCAACTTTCCTGAAACCATGCTATATTCCCATCTTTGACAGTTGGAAAACGAAAAACGGTTGTATAGCTAGTAAAATCAAGGCTGGCAGCCGTTTTTTGTTTTCTGATTTTATATGATGTATGATGAAGCATACAATCTCGCAATGGGATTTTTTTAGAAGGAGCAGTAAAAGAATGTCAAAAGATGAATATTTGATAACAGATAAACCTCTTAAAGCGTTGACTATTTTCGCAATGCCAATGATTCTTGGCAGCTTTTTTCAGCAAGTCTATAATATGGCTGATTCGATTATCGTCGGTCAGTTTGTCGGTTCTTCTGCACTGGCAGCAGTCGGTGCCTGTGCGGCACTTACGAATGTTTTCATATGTGTGGCACTTGGTGCCGGTGTAGGTGCGGGAGTGCTTGTGAGCCGCTATTTTGGTGCCAGAAATTACAGTAAAATGAAAACGATTGTGTCAACATCACTGATCAGCTTTTGTATTTTAAGCATACTCCTGGGTGCGTTTGGATTTGGGTTTTCCCGCCTGATGATGGGCTTGTTACAGACACCTGCTGATATATTGGACGAAGCAGTATTGTATCTGCAAGTCTATTTTGTGGGATTTCCGTTTCTTTTTATGTATAACATTCTATCTACCATGTTTACATCAATCGGCGAATCAAGAATTCCGTTAGGACTTCTCATATTTTCATCTGTATTGAATATTTTTATGGATCTTTGGATGGTAGCGGATCTTGGACTGGGTGTGTTCGGTGCAGCTCTTGCAACGCTCATCGCACAGGGTGTTTCCGCAGTGTTTTCGTTTTTGATTTTTCTTTACCGGATGCGTCGGTATAAGTGCCGGTATAGATGGTTTGACAGACAGGAGTTACAATTAATGCTTCGAATTGCCATTCCATCAGTTTTTCAACAGTCTACAGTATCAATAGGCATGATGATCGTACAGGCAGTTATAAATCCTTTTGGTACACAGGCACTTGCAGGTTACGCAGCAACGATGAGAGTAGAGAATGTTTTTTCATTGATGTTTGTATCGATTGGTAATGCAGTTTCACCATATGTTTCCCAGAATCTTGGCGCAAATAAAACCTCACGTATCAAAAAAGGCTATCGTGCGGCATTGTTATTAGATATATGCTTTGCAGCTCTCGCTTTCATAGTTATTGAAACACTGCATACTCAGATTTCATCATTATTCCTGGGCAAAGACGGAACAGCCCTGGCATATCAGGTGTCCGGTGATTATATGAGATGGCTTGGTTATTTCTTTATCTTTATGGGTATCAAGATGGCAACAGATGGGGTGCTTCGTGGCCTTGGAATTATGCGTCCATTCCTTATTGCGAACATGGTAAATCTTGCGATTCGTTTATCGGTCGCACTGATTTTTGCACCGCGTTTTGGTATTGCATTTGTCTGGCTTGCTGTACCTGCAGGATGGCTTGTAAACTTTTTGATTTCTTATGCAGCCCTTAGAAAATCATGGCCGACTGATGAAACAGAACGTGCTGTATCATAGGGTTGCATAGATTGGAAGGAGTATTTCCACGTGGATACGATTTCAGAAAAAGACACACAAAGTGCAGATGATAAAAAGAAGGAGAAAATTTTTTACATAGAGGCGATACCTGAATGGCATTTCCAGAAGACGTTCATCTTCAAAATTTACATAGACAATCCGTGATAAAGGAACCTTCTTTTCAAGTAAGTTCTGATTTTGCTGATACATCATGTAGGATTTGCCGGTTCTTCTGATGCCGACAAAACAATAGTTTATATTTTCTTCCAGAGGATAGTGTCTAACGATTATTGGGTTGTTTAGGTAAATATCCTTCGGCTGTCTTGTAAAGCATAAAATACAGACGTAGTGAAAAAATATGGTCGATTCATGACAATCCGCCCATTTGGAAAGAAATTCGTTGTACATTAGAAACAGGTAATCATGTACAACGAATTTTTTACGTTAAAAGCAAAGGAGAAAAAAGAATGAAACAGAAGGAAGTATCATTATCACTTTGAAACCGGAGTATTTAAGCACATTGGCAGCCGGATCACACAGTATTAGCATTGTTTCTGCAAATGGAGTTGCAACAGCAAACTTTGAAGTTCAGACAGCAGATACAACAGCAGTTTCACCGAAAACCGGAGATAACGGTCAGGCAGCTTTGTGGATCACACTTCTCATTCTTTCCTGTGGAGCATTGACCGCAGTTGGAATCAGAAAAAAAGTAAGATAAGCAAAAAATTAAAGTGAAATGAACGACAATATGAGTTATAAGAAAAACCTATAGCAACCACAAGGAATCTTCTATAACTAGAACAATTGACAAACCATGACCACATAGTTATAATCACAAACATAAATTAATTCCTATAAAACATATCAAAAAGATAGGAAATAAAGAAGGGAGAAAATCATATGAAAACAAATACGATTGTAAAGAACAAAAAACAGATGTGCTGCTGTTGTATGTGCTGTATGGATGAATACGGTTTTATTTTCATATGATTTATGCACCTGAGTGTTTTGCAAAGAGAAGAAGCAGGCAGTTGTGATAAACATATGACAACGACCTGCTTCTTTCTTTATGTGCACACTCTTTAGAATTAACGTATGAAAGTGTATGAGAGAAAGATGCCTAAAAGTAGAAATAGAAAAATGAAGAGGAGAAAACATTATGAAACAGAGTTTAGTAAAAAAATTAACAGCAGGAATTCTTACAGGAGCATTAGCAATCAGTGTAACAGCGTGCGGTGGAAATAGCGCAGATACAAATAATGCATCCACAAATGCAGACGTCAGTGCAGAAACAGAGAACAGTGGAGATGTCACCGTGATCAATGCAGTGACCGGAGGTTCGCCAAAGCCTTACATTTCCGTGGAGGAAGATGGAAGTTATTCAGGATATGATATCGAAGTATTACAGGCAGTATTTGACCGACTTCCACAGTACAGTCTGAATTTGCAGACCGCAGAATTTGATGCGATTTTCTCAGGACTTACCGCTGGTAATTATCAGATCGCAGTCAATAATTTCAGCTACAACAAGAAGAGAGCGGAAAGTTACTACTATTCTTTCCCATATGACGAGATCAAATATGTATTTGTTCAGAGAGCAGATGATGAACCACTCACTTCTTTACAGGATGCAGCTGACAGAGGTTACAAGATTGAGGCAGGTGCCGGAGTGAATGTCACGAATGCCATTGAAAAATGGAATGAAGAAAATCCGGAATCACAGATTGAGATTATTTACACAGAGGCAGATCTCTCGGTTGTATTTGAACATATTCAGGACGGAACAAGCGATTTCAGGGTAGATGACCTTCCAATTTACAACAGCTACATCGAAGAGTTTGGTTTTGACGGATTACAGAAAACAGAACTATCTGCTGATGAGACAGCAAAGTTTTCAACAGCACTGGATGCGTACTTCTTATTCCCGTTAAATGACGAGGGGGCAGCGCTTCGGGAGGATGTTAATAAGGTATTGAAAGAGTTACAGGAGGATGGCACATTAGAAGAACTTTCACAGAAATATTTCGGGGCAGATCAGGTTCCATCCGCAGATAAATTTGAAACACCGATCAACTAAGAAGAACGAAAAGCAGGAGGCAGAAAAATGGCAGAATTTGATTATGAAGTAGTAAATGGAAGAAAGATCAGAGTCCGTCCGGTAGAGACAGTTTCAGAGGTTGACGAGAACGGATATTTTCATAGACAGCCAAATCATTTTACAAAAGGATTCGGACCGGGCGAAAATCCGGTAGAAAAAGGACGTTATCGTCTGGTCTGGGCAAAGCTGTGCCACTGGTCAAACCGTGCATCCATTGTGAGGGAGCTTCTGGGGCTGGAGGATGCCATCAGTGTCAATATGGTAGAACATGCGCCTCATGAAAAAAATCTCGGCTGGGAATTTGTATATGACGAGAACAACACAGATCCGGTTTTAAACATTCAGTTTTTGAGTGAGGCATATTACAAAGCAGATGATGATTATACCGGAAGAACGACAGTTCCAGCACTGATCGACGTACAGACTGGGAAAGTAGTGAACAATGATTACAACAGACTGACCAACTATTTTGAAGTAAACTTCAGGGAATTTCATGGAGAGAATGCACCGGATCTTTATCCGGAAGAACTCAGGGAAGAAATTGATAAGTTAAATATCTGGTTATTCCATAATGTAAATAATGGTGTATACAAAACAGCATTTGCCCGCTCCAAAGAGGCATTCTGGGATGCTTACAATGCATTTTATGCAGCACTTGATATTCTGGAAGAAAGGCTCGGACATCAGAGATTTTTATTTGGAGATTATGTGACAGACAGTGATGTGAGACTTTATGTGACGCTGGCAAGACTTGATATCCGCTATGCATTCCAGCTTGGCCACACAAAACAGCGTCTCATTGATTACAAAAACCTGTGGGGATATGCAAGAGATCTTTACCAGATTCCGGCATTTAAGAACAACACGTACTTTAAAGATTTTGCAAATCCTTCCAATAAAAAAGCGGGACATCTCATGGAGACGTTTAATGCAAGATTTTTAGATGAAATCAATTTTGATGCATACTGGGGAGCACCTGCAGACAGGGCACATTTAAGCAGCGATCCGGGTAACAAATTTAAAATTGGGAAGCGATAGGCAGGAGGCATATTATGGCAGAGTATATAGAAGTAAACGGCAGGCAGATCAGAGTCCGCCCGACAGAGACAGTAAGTGAAGTAGACCAATACGGCAATTTCCACAGACAGCCAAATCATTTTACAAAAGGATTCGGACCCGGGGAAAATCCGGTAGAGAAAGACCGGTACATTTTATTCTGGGCAAAAGGATGCCACTGGTCAAACCGCGCATCCATTACAAGGGAACTTCTTGGTTTACAGGATGCGATCAAAGTGGAAATCGTAGGCTGGGATGATGATGCTTATGAAAAACCTTTGGGCTGGGAATTTATAAATTCGCCAGATCATATCAACCCGGAAACAGGAGCACAGTTTCTGAGTGAGCTTTATTACAATGCAGACCCGGAGTACACAGGCCGTGCAACAGTCCCTTCTTTTGTGGATTACAAAGAGAAAAAGGTAGTGAACAACGATTATCACAGGCTGACCAACTATCTGGAGGTTGATTTTAAGCCATTCCAGAAGCCGGATGCACCGGATCTTTACCCGGAAGAACTCAGAGAAGAGATTGACAAGTTAAACTGGTGGTTGTTTGAAAATGTTAACAATGCTGTTTACAGAGCACAGTTTGCACAATCCTTACAGGCTTTTTCCGATGCTTATGAGACATTTTTTGCAGGGTTAGATGCAATGGAAGAACGTTTAGAACAGCAGAGATTTCTGTTTGGAGATTACGTGACAGACAGTGATATCCGTTTATATGTGACACTGGCAAGATTCGATGTCGCTTATTCCAGAAACATTGGTCCATGTAAAAGGCGTCTCGTGGATTACAAGAATTTATGGGGATATGCAAGGGATTTATATCAGATTCCGGCATTTTACCACAACACGTATTTTAAAGATTTTGCAGCGAGTGTTGATCTTAGCAAGGCAGACCCGGATTACTGGGAGTCTACTTATTACGATATCGTGATTCCGGATACTGATTTTGATGCGATCTGGAAGACACCGGCCGGAAGAGAGCATTTAAGCAAAGATCCGGCAAATAAATTAAAAATTCCAAACGATTTTTATAAACCGTGGAACTAAGGGAGAAGCAAGATGATGGAAGCAGTGCATGCAACAGAAGAATGGCAGAGAGCAGGAGTGCATTATATCAGAATACAGGCAATGTGTGTCGGGTTTGATATTCCACTCAAATACGAATTTGCAGATGACACAAAGGACAGTGAATACATTCTGGTTCACGAAAACGGATTTCCGGTGTCTACCTGCCGGGTACGGATCGATGAAGAAAATGCCGGTCATATCGAGCGTGTTGCCACATTGGAAGAGTACAGGGGAAAACATTACGGGGCACTTGGAATCAAGGCAGCAGAGCAGCTTTTGAAAGAGCGGGGTGTTACAAACATACGGATCAATTCCCGCGAGAAGGCACTTGGCTTTTATGAGAAGCTTGGATATACACCGGATTTTTCCACCCGCTCCGGTGAAGGAGAATTTGTGTGCATCATGACTTCAAAAACACTGTAAATTTCTACAGACAATTGTAGTAATAAAAACAGAAAACGAACGGAGAAAAAACTATGGCAAAGTTATTTGATTTTGAAGCGGTCTTAAGCCAGCTTCCGGAGATTTTAAAATATCTTCCGACAACCCTGATCCTTGCAGTCAGTTCCATGCTCATTGCACTTATCATCGGAATGCTCCTGGCATTGATCAAAACCAAAAATATTCCTGTGTTAAAACAGATCGCAGGAGTGTACATCTCGCTGATCCGGGGAACACCAGTGATTGTGCAGTTGTATATTGCATACTTTGGAATCCCGATGATCACAAAATACATATACCAGCAGAATGGATGGAATTATCAGAGTTCGACAACATCCGGTTTTGTGTATGCGATCATCGCACTTTCCATCAATGAATCAGCGTATATCGCAGAGATTTTCCGGGGAGCTTTGGCATCTGTCAATGTCGGACAGATCGAGGCTGCAAGTGCGATCGGAATGACATATTTCCAGACGTTTCGCAGAATCATTTTCCCAGAAATGCTAAGCGTGGCGCTCCCGGGACTTGGAAATTCCTTTATTGGACTGATCAAGGGAACGTCTCTTGCGTTTGTCTGTGCAGTTGTTGAAATGACAGCACAGGGAAAAATCATTGGTGGAAGAACTTACCGTTATTTTGAAGTATATGTTTCACTTGCGATCATTTACTGGGTGATCACATTTGTGATCGAGCAGGGAATCAGGCTGATTGAGAAGAAAATGCAGATTCCGGATCAGGTGGCAAAAGTAGAGATATCCGAGGATGAGAGAGGGGTATAAAAATGTTAGAGATCAAAAACCTTTCCAAAAGTTTTCATGAGAATAAAGTATTAGACCATATTAATTTAAAAATTGAAAAAGGCGATGTTGTCGGAATTATCGGTCCTTCCGGTACAGGAAAATCAACCTTATTAAGATGTATCAACCAGTTGGAGATCCCGGAGGAGGGGGAGGCTGTTTTTGGTGGAAAAACGGTCGATCTTTCCAAAAAACACAAAGACAGTCTGGAATTCCGTAAGAGCACGGGCATGGTGTTCCAGAGATTTTATCTGTTTGAGAAAAAGACAGCGTTGGAAAATGTTATGGAAGGACTTATGGTTGTTCAGAAAAAGAGCAAAGCGGATGCAAAAGCAATTGCTTTAAAAGAATTAGAGCGTGTTGGAATGGCATCATGGGCAAATCATTATCCAAAACATTTGTCCGGAGGACAGCAGCAGCGTGTTGCAATTGCCAGAGCACTGGCTCTAAAACCGGAATTACTCCTGCTCGACGAGCCGACTTCAGCCTTAGACCCGGAGCTTGTCGGTGAAGTACTTGAGACGATCAAAAATGTTGCGGCAGAAGGACACACAATGCTCTTAGTATCTCACGAAATGAACTTTGTAAGGCATGTTGCCAATAAAGTGATATTTTTAGATGGCGGTCATGTCGTGGAGTATGGAACGCCGAAGGAAGTATTTACCAATCCACAGAATGAACGGACAAAAGAATTCCTGAGAAAAATGCAACTGCTGAATGAACCGGAATATGTAATATAATGAGCAGTGTTGACAGTAAAAGAAATAAAATGCAGCTGCTTGCAGACTGTATTTTATTTCTTTTGGTGGAAAGAGGGCGAATGCCCGACAGCCGGGAAAATCGCAGATTATCCCGGCTGCACTGCGGAATAAATCAAACTAAATTAAATGCAGATTAAATAAATCGAAAAGAGGTACATCATCATGGAATGGAAACAGAACATCATAGAAGATTTTAAACAACTGGTATCCTTTGATTCCATCAGTTTTCATGAGCGGAACACCGCAGACTGGCTGCTTGCCAGACTAAAAAGCATGGGATTTTCTGTGGAGGAAGATCAGGCAGGTTCTCATTACGGTGGCGACACCGGAAATATTTTTGCCGTTCTGGACGGAGAATTAGACGGAGATCCGGTTATTTTTTGCGCACATATGGATGTTGTAGAACCTGGGAGCGGCAAAAAATCTGTTTTGGAAAAAGACGGAACAATACATTCTGCCGGGGATACTGTGCTTGGTGCAGATGACATCAGTGGTATTCTGGAAATCCTCTATGGTGTACAACTTGTTCTTGACAGTGGAAAACCTCATAAAAAAATTGAAATTCTGTTTACAATTGGTGAGGAATTATATGTCAAAGGTTCGGATGTTTTTGACTATTCGAAAGTAACCGCAAAACAGGCGTATGTGCTTGATCTGTCCGGGGCGGTTGGAACCGCTGCAAGACGTGCCCCGTCTATCATTTCCGTGAAAGCTGAGATAAAAGGAAAAGCGGCTCACGCCGGATTTGAACCGGAAAACGGGATCCATGCGATTTTTGCAGCGGCCAATGCGGTCAGCCGCCTCTGCATGGGGCATGTGGATGAAGAGACGACGTTTAATATCGGAACGATTCAGGGTGGAACAGCGACAAACATTGTGCCGGACTGCTGTGTGCTGACCGGAGAGATCAGAAGTTACAATCATGGGAAAGCGTTGGAGACAGTGTGCATGACGGAACGGATTTTCACAGAGGAGGCGCAGAAGATCAATGCCACGGCGGAGGTGACAAGCCAGATCCATCTGACCGCCTATGAGACACCACTTGAGAGCAAGTCAGTGACCGATTTTCAAAAAGCCTGTGAAATCTTAGGATTTTCCGGTGAACTTACAGGTACGTTCGGCGGAAGTGATAACAACAGTTTTGCAAAAAACGGAATCGAAGGGCTTGTTTTATCGAATGGAATGTATAACGCACATTCGACACTGGAATACACAACGGTCGACGATCTTTATAAAGGAGCAGAGCTGATCGGACAGCTTATTTTATTATAAAAAGAAATTTCGGTCGTATTCTGTTGAAGATTGTTGTTTTCGCATATAGCTATCTCGTGTAAGTTATGGTAAAATAGCCACAGAGAGCGTCACGGAGGACGCAATAGTGGGAGGTAGCTCTTATGGATAAGAACAGCGAAAAAAATGTCAGGTTCCGCATAAATATTACATTGTTAATTGCGGTAGTTTTACTGGTTGCAGATTTATATGCAATGATCAATATGCCTCAGAAATTTATTATTCTGGCGATCATTACAGCATTGTTTCTGGTTGCAATCTATTTTTTGGTAGATTCCATTTCAATTTATCTGATGGCAGAAAAGAATCGCAAAGAAGAACAGTATGATAGTATTTTTAAATCAGAAAAAGCGTCTTATCTTTTATTGAGGAAAACATTTGATGATCTGTATGAACTCATTGAAAAAGGAAACCAGTCCCGGAAAGCAAATGTGGAGGATATTATCCACGCACAGAAAGCAGTAGCAAAGGTTTCCATTGGAAGAAGTAAAGAGAATGCAGATGCACTGATGAATTCCAATGACCGCATCATGGAAAAGATTTCGATGTTAGAGGCTGTTTTATCAGACAATGTTTCGCATCCGGCACCGGAAACTAATAAAAATGACAGCGCATATGCACAGAATATTTTAGACAATCAGAATAAAATATTACAGCAGCTGGAAGTTTTGCAGAATACATTGAATACGATCGGAGCTGATGCAAAGATAGCAGCAGAGTCTGCAAAACAGAACTTTTTTACCGAGGAACGTATCTTAGCAGAAGAGAATAAAATTGAAAAAGAAGAACCACAGGTTCAGGAAGCCGCAGTTGAGGAGATCCCATCGGCTGCTGGAGAAGCAACTGTGATGGAAGAGACACCGATCGAAGAAGAACCGTCCGTGATGGAGGAAACACCGATTGAAGAAGAACCATCCGTGATGGAGGAGACACCGATTGAAGAAGAACCGTCCGTGATGGAGGAGACACCGATCGAAGAAGAACCGTCCGTGATGGAGGAGACACCGATTGAGGAAGTTCCATCTGATATGGAGGAACCATCAATTGGTAAAGAAGAAGTTTCTTCTCCGGAGGAAGATTTATCCAAGTATGATGATATAATGGTAGATACTTTGACGGATTCGGATGATAATGTTCCGGTCGAGAAGATTCCATTGGAAGATGAAACAGTTGTAGATGATAAGCCGGCAATGCCTGATCTGTCAGATCCGAATAAGGTTATGACACCGGATGAGATCGCAGCATTGATTGCAAACTTATAATAGAAGAAAGACTTCGGTGCAAAGTAAAAAATAATATTTAAGACAATAAAAAATCTGTCATACAAATGCAATTTTTGTATGGCAGATTTTTTGTGTAACAGGAAAAACGTTCCCAATCATTATTCGGCAGTGATTTTTACGATTTCTTTGATAACCGAAACAGCGGTATCCATACCTTCTACACTGATATGTTCAAACGGTCCGTGGAAACCATAGCCGCCGGTTCCGAGGTTCGGACAAGGAAGTCCCATAAAACTTAATCTGGCGCCGTCTGTACCACCGCGGACTGGGCGGGAGACTGGTTCCAGACCAACGTTTTTGATTGCTTTTTTTGCAATTGCAACGACATATTCATTCTTTTCAATGACTTCCAGCATATTGCTATAGGAATGCTGAATGTTCAATTTTACAGTGTCTGTGTGATATTTTTCATTCATTTTTTGCTCAATGCCACGCAGTGTATCAAGACGTTTTTCAAAAGTGGCTTTGTCATGGTCACGCACGATATAATTCACTTTGGCGTGGGCGATGTCTCCGCTAAAATCAGTCAGATGATAAAATCCCTCTCTGCCTTCGGTATGGGCAGGAGTCTCATTTTCAGGGAGAAGAGTTGCAATCTCACAGCCGACAAGGGCAGCGTTGATCATAATATCTTTTGCCTCTCCAGGGTGGACATTGACACCATTGATCTCAAAAGAAGCACTTGCCGCATTGAAGTTTTCATAGGCAACTTCGCCCTCGTAGTCGCCGTCAACGGTGTAGGCAAATTTGGCTTTAAAATAGTCAAGGTCAAATAAATCAGCACCGCTTCCGACTTCTTCGTCCGGTGTGAAGCCGATCCAGATGTCGCCGTGAGGTATTTTTTCTGTGATGATCTGTTCCACTGCGGTCATGATCTCGGCAACCCCGGCTTTGTCATCAGCGCCAAGAAGCGTTGTGCCGTCTGTGGTGATCAGTGTGCGTCCTTTTAATGTTTCAAGTGTCGGAAAATCGGATACTTTCAGATAAGCACCTGATCCTTTTAAAAGAACATCATTGCCGTCATAATCCGGAATGATCTGTGGTTTGACATCTTTTCCAGAAAAATCAGGAGCAGTGTCCATATGGGAAATAAAACCGACAGCAGGCTTGTCAGCATATCCTTTCGTTGCCGGCAACAGTCCGTAAACATAGCAGTGATCGGTTAAAGTGACTTTCTCTAAACCGAGATCTCGCAATTCCTGTTCTAACACTTTTCCTAACTCAAACTGTCTTTCCGAAGATGGAATCTGTCTGCATTCCTCGTCAGAAGTTGTCCAGTAAGATACATATTTTAATAGTCGTTCTTCAACACGCATGTGAATCCTCCTTATAAAATGGTGCCGTATTTATTTTGATACAAAATCAAGCCGGACACACATAGTTATAAAATACCATAAAATAGTGAAATAGGAAATATTAGAAAAGGATTTCTTGACAATTGTGTATACATCAGTTACATTCAATATTGCAGATAGCAAAATCTTTTTTTCAAATAAGTGTTATAGTACGAGTTATTTCTGCCAGATCGGCATGAAATCCTAAAAAATTGTTAGATACAGATATTGAGGGCTTTCCGGAAACTTCGCAAAGAAAGAGAGGAAGGTTTGGGCGAGAAAGATACAACAGAAAAAATACTTGCAGATTATAATGATGTATTTGCAGACATCATAAATGGTCTGGTATTTAAAGGAGAACAGAAGGTAACACCAGAGTCCTTAGAAAATATAAGTACAAGATCTGTGTATAAAGGCAGGAAAAATAAACTGCATGAACAGGAAAGGGATATCGTCAAACTCTGGAAAGAGCGTGATATTGAATTTGCCATATATGGCATGGAAAATCAAACTTTACCGGAGAAATATATGCCGCTTCGTATATTAGGTTATGATGGTGCCTCTTATCGCAGTCAATTGCAGAAGAAAAGAAAAAGACCAGTTGCAGTATTGACAATTGTTTTATATTTTGGTACAGATAAGATGTGGGATAAACCAACGCATTTAAAGGATGTGATATACATTCCGGAGGGTTTGGGAGAGTATGTTAATGACTATAAAATCACAGTTTTTAATATTGCATGGTTGACGGAAGAAGAGATTGCAAGATTTAAAAGCGATTTTAAAATTGTAGCAAATTTCTTTGTACACAAGAGAAAGAATAAAGATTATGTATCAGATGACAAAACAGAAATTAAACATGTGGATGAAGTATTAAAATTATTATCTGCTATGACGGGGGATGAGCGTTATGAAGAAATTCTGGCAGAGAAGGAGAAAGGAGAGTACAATACTATGGATACAGTAGCAGAACATCTTGTAAATATGGGTGAGGCAAGACTAGGAAAACTTATAAATCTTTTATTGCAAAATAATAGAATAGAAGATGTAAAAAAGGCTTCTGTTGATAAAGAAGCCAGAAAGAAATTTTACAAAGAATTTGGAATTATTGATTAATGAGGAGGGACGGTTCGCAAGGACTGTCCCTTTGAAAAATATAAAATTAAAAATATAAAAACAGTACTCGACAAAATACGAAATAATTTATAAAAAAATAGTTGCATTTCTAAAAAAAGTATTATATAATAACATTCGTCGCTGAAAGACATGCGCCACTAGCTCAGCTGGCAGAGCACCTGACTCTTAATCAGGGTGTCCAGGGTTCGAACCCCTGGTGGCGCATTACAGAAGTATCGGTTTTATAGCAGAGGCTATGGGGTCGGTGCTTTTTTTATGTCGCAAACCCTTGATTTTACTTGGGTTGCGGCTTTTTTATTTGAATCCAATTTTAAAATCTTGAAGAAAAGCACAAATTTGACAAATAGAATCTTGAAGAAAAGCACAAAATAAGGAAAAGTATATGACCAGTTGTCAGCATGGAAAGAGAAGTATTCGGACAAATACGCGGTTTTGCTTGAAGGCGGAAACCGGAGTGACATTATATGAACATGAATCGTTAATTATATTTGATGAGGTTCAGCTTTTCCCACAAGCAAGGCAGGCAATCAAACATCTTGTAGCTGACGGAAGCTACAGTTATCTGGAAACAGTTACGAACTTTTACAACAGATTTATGATATGGGGACTGCTATTGGGCAGGCGACAAATCGTAAATTAATGAGAGATTTAAGGGTATATATGGCTGTGGGAGGGATGCCGCAGGCAGTAGAAGCCTATGTGGAAGGAAAAAATTTTTCGGAAATTGATATGGTAAAAAGGCAGATCATATCCTTGTATGAAGATGATTTTAAAAAAATTGATGCATCCGGCAGAATATCTGCATTATATCATGCCATTCCTGCCCAGTTATCAAAAGATTCAAGAAAATACCGGATCACATCAGCCATTGGAAAGAAAAATAATACAAGAGCTGAGGAATTATTGTATGAGTTGATTGACTCAAAAACAATTTTACCATGCTATAATTCGACAGAACCGAGGGTAAGCATGGCAGATACGAAAGATTTTGACAGCTATAAGTTGTATCTGGCGGATACCGGATTGTTTGTTACACTGATGTTTATAGATCGTCCGGTAACAGAAAATGATGTTTACGCAAAACTGCTTTCTGATAAACTACCGGCGAATCTTGGATTTTTGTATGAAAATCTGGTTGCACAGATGATAGCAGCATCAGGAAGAGAACTTTACTATCACACATGGGAAAAAGCCGGCAGCACACATTATTATGAAGTTGATTTCCTGATTTCAGAGGGAAGTAAAGTCAATGCTTTTGAAATCAAGTCATCTGGTTCGGGAAAACATGAATCAATCAAGGCGTTTTATAAAAAGTTTTCAAATAATGTGCATGACATATATTTATTGTCACAGAAGGATGCCGGGAAAGATGAAAATCTGTTGTTGAAGCCATTTTATTTAATGCCTTTTTTGATCAGGTATAAATCTGATTTTAAATATTAATTGAAGCATGTAAAAATGAATGATATAAATATTAAGGACAATTGTATAAATAATCCCAAGATTTCACAAAAAGTTCACAGAAAATTAGCACTCGACTATTGACAGTGCTAACAATCGGTGCTATAACATAGTCAGAACAAAGGAAGAGGGAAAGAAAAAGAACAGAAGTTCAAAAGTTTTTCCTCTGACAGTTCCAAAGAAACAAGGTTAATGAGCATACGAATATCCACAAAAAAGTGGACAGATAGAAAAGGAGAGATGACTTATGTTGATGCCTAGTATTTTTGGAGAGAGTTTATTTGATGATTTTGACAATTTAATGAATTTTTCATTCCCGGATGTTGATAAAACATTGTATGGCAAACATGCAAAGAATATGATGAAGACAGATGTTAAGGAGAAAGATAATGGCTATGAAGTAGCAATTGATCTTCCGGGATTCAAGAAAGATGAGCTTCATCTTGAGTTGAATGATGGATACCTGACTATCAGTGCCGAGAAGGGACTCGATAAGGATGAGAAGGATAAGAATGACAAATACATCAGACGTGAACGTTATGCAGGCAGCATGAGCCGAAGCTTTTATGTTGGTGAGAACATGAAAGAGGAAGATATCCATGCGAAATACGAAAACGGTATCCTGACCTTGGACGTTCCGAAAGAACAGAAGAAAGCTGTTCCGGAAAAACGTTACATTGCAATTGAAGGATAAATAGAATGCCCGGTATCAATGGTGTAAAACCGTTGGTACCGGGCGTTTTTTCTATCTCAATGCGATCAGTTTGCAGATTGGATTTCCCTTGGAGGAAAACTTTTCTTCGTATTCCGTCATGACATTGCCTTCATTTAAGACGGCATCATGGTGCAGATCTCTGGTGGAAGCGTCTAATTTCCATCCGGCTTCCGGCACTTCCTCCAAAGAGAAGGTGAAAAGATCCTGATTATCAGTTTTAAATTCCAGATGTCCCTCTTTTTTCAAAATCTGGTCATAGCGCGCGAAAAACTGTCTGGAAGTGAGACGTCTCTTGGCGTGGCGGTCTTTTGGCCATGGATCGGAGAAGTTTAAGTAAATGCGGTCTACCTCGTCTTTGGCAAACACTTCTGCAATATCGGCGGCATCCATACAGATGAATTTAATATTTGGCAGTGGATTTAACTCCATTTTCTGTAAAGCACGTAAAAGTACGCTGGAGTAACGCTCGATACCGATGTAGTTAATATCTGGGTGCAGGGCAGCCATGTCCATAATAAAACGGCCTTTTCCCATCCCAATCTCGATATGAAGCGGCTGCACTTTGTCAAAACAGTCCTGCCAGTGTCCTTTCTGATCTTCTGGATTTTTGATACAGTATCCACTATTTAAAATGGCGTCATCCGCGCCAGGGATATTTCTTAATCTCATAAAACAACCTCTCAATATTATGTAAACTATAAATTTTTTGCTGAAATATCGTTTCAAACGATCCGCAAAGTAAAAGTACAGTATCGTGAAACAATCGTATATATTCTACAATAAAGAAACCCCAACTTTCAAGCACACATTGCATAATCTGACAAATTAATAAAGTCATAAAATGATGAAAAGTGGTTGCATGTATTTTTTCCAACTATTATACTAATAATGTTGATAGAGTAACGTTGTTGTTACAGGAACGAGTTACGGGTGAACAGTAACAATCCGTAAAAATTGTGTATACATGGGACGGATTGTGCGAAATTAATAGATTTAATATAGATTTGGAGTTTTTATGATGTTGAAAAATAGATGGAAAAAGGCAGCATGCCTGATCCTTACGATTATATCTGCTGTCTGTCTTGGAAAAGTGGACGTCAAGGCGGCAGACTACTGGCCGGACGCGCCGGAAACACTCTCGCCGGGTGTTATTTTAATGGAAGAATCCACAGGTACGATCCTTTATGAGAAAAACAGTGATGAAGCGCATTACCCGGCAAGTATCACAAAGATCATGACCACGCTGCTGGCGTTGGAAAATGGTAATCTGAGTGACATGGTCACTTTTTCGGATGATGCGATCAACAACACGGAAGGATCTGGAATTGCCAGAGATTACGGCGAGCAGATGACCTTAGAGCAGTGCCTTTACGGTGTCATGTTAGAGTCGGCAAATGAATGTGCCTATGCTGTCGCAGAGCATGTGGGTGGCACGGTAGAAAATTTTGTGGATATGATGAATGCCAAGGCAAAAGAATTAGGATGTACTAACACACATTTTGCCAATCCGCACGGCTTACAGGATGAAAATCATTACACGACCGCACATGATATGGCGTTGATCGCGCAGGCGGCTTATCAGAATGAGACATTTCGTATTATTATCGGGACGAAGATGTATACGATCCCTCCGACCAATAAGCATGCGGAGGAAACGGTGTTAAGGAATCATCACGACATGCTCTGTACTTACCACAATGCGAACCGCAAGTATTTATATCCGTACTGTGTCGGTGGAAAGACCGGATACACGGCGACCGCAAACAGCACTCTGGTGACTTATGCGGAAAAAGATGGCATGACTTTGATCTGTGTGGTAATGAACACGCAGTCACCGAATCAGTTTATTGATACGGTAAATTTATTTGATTATGCATTTGACAATTTTCAGGTGCTGAATGTAGCAGAAAATGATACGAATTACAGCGCAGAAACAACGGTGGATAATGGCAATCTGGACAATATTGCGCCATTTGTGGAGCTTGATAAAGATGCCGTCATTGTTCTGCCGAAAACAGCAGAATTTTCAGATACCTCATCTTCCGTGGAATATAATGACAGCGATCCGGAGATTGCAGGGAGCATCACATATACTTATGCGGGAAGAAATGTAGGAAAAGCAGATATTAAGACAACCGGCGTGGTCGTGGAAGGCTATGCATTTGACAATGAGTCGACCGAGGAGGAGGAACAGGAAGCAGTCTCCACGGTGCAGGTGAAACCGATTGTTGTGGTATTACTCATTGTTGCAGTGATTTTGCTTGGTGTACTTTTATTTTTCTTAAAACGTTTTTACGATAATTACTATATTATCAAACACAACAGAGCCGTTCGTAGAGACAGAAAAGATCAGAAACGAAGAATCAGAAAAAAACGTAGAAGACGCAGAAGATGGAGATAAAGCATGTCGGAGTCATATGCAGTCAGTGAAAAAAGAGAGTTGCTGTTAGACAAAGTAAAGAAGTTTATTCTGGATAATGGCGGAATTGTAAAAAAGAGCCAGCTTGCCGGGCTGGGGATCGATTATCGCAGAATCCTTGATTTTGTGGAAAAAGGGGATATTCTGCGCGTAAAAAGCGGTTATTATGCAGTTCATCTCAGTGATTTTACGGAGGAGGAGCTTGTGGCAAAGCTATTTCCGGACTGTGTGCTGAATCTGGAGAATGCGTTATATGCGTATGGCTATATCAAAAAGAAACCGTATGGCTGGCGGCTTGCGGTGGATAAGAATACTTCCAAATCACGTTTTAAAATGGATTATCCGAAGATTATTCCGATGTATGCAGAGCCGGAGACTTTGGAGCTTGGAGTGACAGAAATACAGCTTTCTGATGTGACAGTCCGGATTTTTGAAAAGGAAAGACTGATCTGTGAATGCTTAAAATACGAAGACAAGATGGATCGGGAAAGATTCAAAGAGGGACTGATGGCTTACATAAAAGATCCGAAGAAGGATATTGCAAAACTGATGTATTATGCAAAAGAGCGTAAAGTTGTGAAAAAAGTTCAGAATATGATTGGAGTCTGGCTTTAAATGGAACAGAACCTACTTACGAAGAAGAAGTTAAAAGAAAAAAGCATAGAGTATCAAATCCCATTTGCAAATCTGCTGGAAGGATTTTTGCAGGAAACACTGATGTTCCAAATTCTGGAAACCGATTTTGCAAAGCGGTTATGGCTGAAAAACCGTGAGGCTTTTGACCTCGACAGTTATCGAAAGGAGTGGCAGAAGCCACTTCATTTTGTATACGGGCAGGATGATGGGAAAGAACAGCAGGTATTGGACGAAAAGTGGATCACTGATTTTGCAGAGGCGATCTGCGCGAAACGGGAATATCATATCCGCTGGAATTATTCTGCGGAAAAAGAGGAACAGGACTATCTGATTTACATAACTGGAGAATGGGAGGAAATGAAGGTTCCGCTTACCATCCGTATTAGTCCATTGGTATATGATGCAGCAAAGCCGGAAAAACAGGAGCTGCAGTCTGTATTTTTTGAGAAGAAATGTGCAGCGTATCAACATTTTCCGGTTGAAACATATCTGGCAGAACAACTTTTTACAATCCTCAAATATCTGGAACTGATTCCTTCTATGGAGGTATATGATACAACATTTCGTCTGCTGAAGCAGGAAACTGTCGATGGACGGCATATTTACGAGACACTCTCTTTTTTCTGCGAAAAAGAGGAAGTGATTCCACTGGAAAAAAGGATTGAAATGTTGGCATCTTATGAAACCTACACCTATATGAAAAAACGGTGGGAAAAATATATAAGGAAGCAGGGAACAGAGGATGTTTCCTGGGAAACAGTATTGCATCGGATCATTGCTTTTTTAAGTCCTGTCTGGAATACAATGTGCAGAGACGAGGTGTTCTTTGGAGACTGGATGCCGGATCTGGCACGATATTTATAAGAGGCTGCCCGTGGGCAGCCTCTTATGGTTCTTATTGTTTACTCAGATATTCCCGAAGAAATGTGACAATATTTTTCAGTTTGTTTAGTTCAAAGACCGGGAGGGAAGTCTCTGCATGATACGGAAAATCAGCAAGTACAGCGATCAGATCTTTTTCTGCAAATAACGGCGTTTCCGACCAGTCCTTTCGTAGAATTTCAATTTTATTCGGCGCATCTGAACCAAAATTTTCCGTCAGTACAAGGTCAGCCCCGGAGAGCGACGAGGAGAGATTTTCCAGTGTCGGCTCAAAAAAGACGTTTTTGAATACGACAGAGGAATCCTCTTTGATGAGGTGTACGACTTTTAATCCCTCGCGCTCTAATAAAGGAAGCAGACGTTCAATAAGAGGCGTCATGATCGTTCCCGGTTTTGCAACAAAGGAGATTACCGGGGTTGTATGCAAAAATAAATCTCTGGTGTCTTTAAAATATTCAATCAACGCCTGAGAAGAATTTGGCTGTACAATTCCGCTTAAAATACGAAGCGCATGATAATAATTATCTCTAGTGTCCAGATTATAGTACTGGATATCGATCGGTGTCGGTGCTGCCTCGGCGATCGCGGACTCGGTCACGTATTTGGTGTTGCATTTCTCCCGCAGGGTGTTGAACGTGAGCTGGTGGAGCAGGAGACATTTTCCGATGGTTGTAATGCAATTTTTGGAGTAGGCTGCAGTTGCAGTTTCGAGATAGGAAGCTTTTCCCTCCAGCGTGCAGATATCGGCGTCACCGAGCTCTGAGAGCAGGGCAAGCCCTGTTTTCGGTTCCAGAAATGGGGTGTCCACGGACATAAAAAATGCACGTTCCTCATCGATCATGGATAAGCCGGAAAAAATGCCGGACATTGGTCCCTGATTCGGATAGATATCCGGGATTTCAGTTACGGGAAGCTTCAGATGGGAGTAATCTCCCTTTATTTTTACCGAGAGATAAATTCTGGAAAAATACGGCTGAAATTTTCTGACAAGATATTCAATTAAACAGGTGTCTCCAAAAGGAAGAAGAGCTTTATCGGTTCCCATCCGTGTGCTGTTTCCACCACAGAGGATCACAAGCGCATTTTCCATAATATACCTCCAGAATTTTATCGTTCGATTTGCAATCTAAAATACTATAGCATAGGAAATGCTTCTTTTTCAAGAGTAATGAGTGAATGGTAACGCAAGTCATTGCTGAATCTGCGGGGAAAGTGTGTTATACTAAAGTATATCGGTATCTATTTGGTATCATATACCGGTATGGATATAGAACATCAGGAGCAGACTTACATGAAGTATTTGATAGATGATTTAGAGGAATATGCACAGTCGGATTATTATCCGTTCCATATGCCGGGACATAAAAGAAAAAGTCTGTCGTTTCCCAATCCGTATGAGATTGATATCACGGAGATTGACGGATTTGACAATCTGCATCATGCGACCGGTATGATAAAGGAAGCCGAAGTGCGCGGAGCAGAGCTTTACCATTCAAAACGATGCTTTTTTCTTGTAAATGGAAGTACCTGTGGATTGCTGGCTGCCATCAGTGCTGTCACGAGGCGCGGGGACAAGGTATTAGTTGCAAGAAATTGTCACAAAGCAGTCTATCATGCATTATATATGAATGAACTGCAGGCAGAATATCTGTATCCTTCTATCACAAAAAATGGAATCCAGGGGCAGATCACAGCAGAGCAGGTGCAGGAATCGCTATATGAAAATCCGGATGCGGTGGCAGTGATCCTCACTTCCCCGACGTATGAGGGGATTGTTTCAGACGTGGCAAAGATTGCAGAGGTGTGCCATGAACATGGGATTCCGCTTATCGTGGATGAAGCCCACGGAGCACATTTTGGATTCGGAGGCGGTTTTCCGGAAAATGCCGTAAAACTTGGCGCAGACGCAGTGATTATGAGTTTACATAAGACATTGCCGTCGTTTACCCAGACAGCGCTGCTGCATCTGACGTCTGATCTCATTGATGAGAAACGGGTGGAGCGGTATCTGTCCATTTACGAGACGAGTTCACCATCCTATATTTTTATGGCAGGAATGGATTCATGTATCCGGCTGATCGCAGAACATGGGCAGCAGCTCTTTGCAGAATACAGGAAGCGTCTGATGGATTTTTATGGGAAAACAGCCGGTTTAAAATACCTGCGTGTCATGCAGGAGGAAGATCTGGACACCGGGGAAGCATTTGACTGGGATGATTCCAAACTGGTCATTTTTGCGGATAGAGCCGGGATGACAGGGGATGAGCTGCATCAGATCCTTTTGAAAAAATACCATTTACAGATGGAGATGGTTTCCGGTTATTATGTGCTGGGAATGACAAGTCTGATGGATGAGGACGAAGGATTGGAGCGTCTGGCAGGCGCATTGCATGAGATCGATGCAAAGGTGGCAGAGGACGTTTCAAATGGAAACAAAATTTTGAAGAATCCGGCAAGTGATGAGAAGTATCATTCGTTTATTGAGAAAATATATCAGAAATATCCGCGTGAAATGCAGATTTATCAGGCAGAGGAGCTTCCATATAAAGAAGTAACGTTAGAGGAGGCAGTCGGAAATATGTCTGCGGATACGATTTATCTGTATCCGCCGGGAATTCCGATGATTGTTCCGGGAGAGATTATCACGAAGCGTCTGGCAGATAATATTGAGGAATGCTTATCACTTGGACTGCGAATAGAAGGTAGTTCTGATGTGCAGGAAAAAATTCTAAAGATTGTATATTTTTAAAGACTATATTATACTAAATGAGGCAGGAAAAATGGGTAAAATATATTGTATCATGGGAAAAAGTTCCACGGGAAAAGATACCCTGTTTAAAAAGATATTGGGAGATGAAAGTCTCTCATTAAAGACCATTGTTCCATATACGACAAGACCGGTGCGTGCCGGGGAGAAAAATGGGGTAGAATATTTTTTCTGTGATGAGAAGAAAGTGGAAGAATTGGAGCGTGAAGGGCGTATTATCGAGCTTCGAGCTTACGATACCATCCATGGGATCTGGAAATATTTTACCGTGAATGATGACCAGATCGATCTGGAACACCAGAATTATCTGATCATAGGAACACTGGAATCTTATTTAAAGATCCGTGATTACTTTGGAAAAGAGAAAGTTGTGCCGATTTATATAGAAGTGGAAGACGGCGAACGCCTGAGCCGGGCGTTAAACAGGGAGCGGATGCAGGAAAGCCCGAAGTATGAGGAACTCTGCCGCAGATTTCTGTCAGATGCAAAAGATTTTTCCGGGGAAAAGTTAAAGGAAGCAGGGATCACAAGGAGATTTGTCAATCAGGATCTCGATGAGACAGAGGAAGAGATCCGCAGGGCAATTTTAGAAGACAGGTAGGAAAGAAGGTGGGCATTGGTGGATATTAAAGTAAATAATATAGCACAGGTGACACAGGTACCTGATACAGTGACAACGGAAACCGGAGATGGAACATTCAAATTCACTCTGGCGAGTGCCATCACCGATGCAGATCTTCAGGCAAAAGTCGATCTTTTGATGAATGATATCACGGCACAGGGGAACCGTATTGCACAGCATATGGATATCCGCGATATGAAAAAATACCGTGGACTGATCAAAGACTTTTTAAATGAGGTGGTGTATCGTTCACACAAGTTTTCCAGAGAGAATTTCTTAGACCGCAAAGGACGGCACAGAGTGTATGGACTGATCCGGCTGATCGATTCAAATCTGGATGAACTGGCAAGGGAGCTTGTGAAGGATGAGAAGGATCACATTGCGATCCTGAGCAGGATAGGTGAGATCCGTGGATTGTTGTTAGATATATTGACTTAAAGGAGCGGCATATGGCAGGATTTAAAGATATTATCGGACATGAGCAGATTATAGAGCATTTACAGAACGCGATCGGGATGGATAAAGTATCCCATGCGTACATCATCAATGGACCGGACAAATCCGGAAAAATGATGCTGGCGGAGGCATTTGCAATGGCTTTGCAGTGTGAAAAGCATGGAAAAGAGGCATGTATGGAGTGCCATTCCTGCAGACAGGCACTGGGACATAATCAGCCGGATATTATTTATGTAAACCACGACAAGCCAAATACCATTTCTGTGGATGATATCCGCACACAGGTAAATAATGATATTGATGTGAAACCATACAGCAGCAGTCACAAGATATATATCATTGATGAGGCGGAGAAGATGAACCAGCAGGCACAGAATGCACTGCTGAAAACCATCGAGGAGCCGCCGGCATATGCGGTCATCATGCTTTTGACAACGAATGCGGACACATTTCTGCCAACGATCTTATCCAGATGCGTGACGTTGAATATTAAAGTTGTGCCGGATGAGAAAATCAAAAAGTTCCTGATGGAAAAGTATCAGATCCCTGACTATCAGGCGGATGTGTGTGTGGCATTTGCACAGGGAAATGTGGGAAAAGCAATCCAGCTTGCGTCCTCTGATGATTTTAATGAGATGAAGGCAAGCGCACTGCAGCTGATCAAGCGTCTCGATGATATTGATCTCTATGAGATGACCGCTGCGGTAAAGCAGATCGCAGATTACAAATTAGAAATTAACGATTACTTTGATCTGATGATGATCTGGTATCGTGACGTATTATATTTTAAAGCAACAGGTGACGTAAATGGCCTTATTTTCAAGGATGAGGTCTACGACATAAAACGACAGGCAGAAAAAAGCTCTTACAATGGAATCAACAGTATTTTGGAAGCTTTGCGCAAAGCCCAGATACGTCTGGACGCAAACGTAAACTTTGATCTGGTGATTGAGTTATTACTGCTGACAATTAAGGAGAACTAGAATGGTAAAAGTAGTAGGAATCCGTTTCCGGAATGCAGGTAAAATATATTATTTCGGACCTGGAAAGTTACAGTTAAAAGCAGGCATGCATGCAATTGTTGAGACTGCAAGAGGCGTTGAGATGGGAACTGTCATGACTGATCCGAGGGAAGTGTCCGAGGAGAGCGTCGTCCAGCCATTAAAACCGGTCATCCGCATTGCGACTGAGCAGGATGAAAAGCAGGCAGAGAAGAACCGCCAGAAGGAAAAAGAGGCGTTTAAGATCTGTCTGGAAAAGATTGCAAAACATAAGCTGGATATGAAGTTAGTGGAAGCGGAATACACATTTGATAATAATAAGCTGCTGTTCTATTTTACCGCAGACGGAAGAATTGATTTCCGTGAGCTGGTAAAAGATCTTGCAGCCGTATTCCGCACAAGGATCGAACTGCGTCAGATCGGTGTCCGCGATGAGACAAAGATTATGGGAGGATATGGAATCTGTGGACGTGAACTGTGCTGTCACACATTCCTTTCCGAGTTTGCACCGGTATCAATCAAAATGGCGAAGGAGCAGAATCTTTCCCTGAATCCAACCAAGATTTCCGGCGTGTGCGGCAGACTGATGTGCTGTCTGAAAAATGAGGAAGAGACATACGAGTATCTCAACAGCCGTCTGCCAAATGTTGGTGATTATGTCACAACGGATGATGGTTTGAAGGGCGAAGTTTCTTCTGTAAATGTACTTCGCCAGCTTGTAAAAGTTTTAGTGGAAGTCAACGATGAGAAGGAACTGCGGGAATATCAGGCAGATCAGTTGAAATTCAAACCAAAACGACGCAGAGATGTGAAGCTTACTGCCGAGGAAATGAAAGAGCTGGCTGCATTAGAAGACCGTGGAGGAAAGTCAAAGATTGATGATACAAAATAATCTGATTCATGAAGGAGAGCGTTTGGACGAGCTGCAACGCAATGGATATGGAATCATCCAGAATCCGGCGCGTTTCTGTTTTGGCATGGACGCTGTGCTGTTATCCGGTTTTGCGAAAGCAAAGGCAGGGGAAAAAGTACTGGATCTTGGAACCGGCACCGGAATTATTCCGATTTTAATGGAAGCAAAGACGGACGCAGCAGATTTTACAGCGTTAGAGATTCAGGAAGAAAGCGCAGATATGGCAAGACGCAGTGTCGCGTACAATCATCTCGAGGATAAGATCAAAGTAGTCACAGGAGATATCAGGGATGCTTCAAATATTTTTGGAGCATCTTCTTTTCATGTCATCACAACAAACCCGCCGTACATGATCGGCACTCATGGGGAAAACTCGCCATCCACAGCAAAAGCGATCGCAAGGCATGAGGTTTTGTGCACGCTGGACGATATTTTGCGGGAGAGCGCAAAAATGCTTATGCCGGGAGGCAGATTTTATATGGTACACCGCCCGTTCCGTCTGGCAGAGATCATGAGTAAAATGGTGGAATATAAGATAGAGCCGAAGCGTATGCGCCTGGTATATCCTTATATTGATAAGGAACCGAATATGGTGTTGATCGAGGGATTGCGCGGAGGAAAATCCCGTGTGACAGTGGAGAAGCCGCTCATTGTATACAGGGAGCAAGGTGTGTATACGGATGAGATTTATGACATTTATGGATATTGATTGGTAATACGAAACTCAATACGGCGTGTGAAGATTGTGATAAAATAACAAAATTTTCGAAGACACGCTTTCGCTACGTGTCGCTCGCAGCGGTACTAACATGCCAGCCACAGCAAGTTGCTATGTCTGCCATGCAAGAACCGGCGGCTCCCCAGTGTCTTCTCAAGCTTTTGTTATTTTAGCACAATTAAATCTACGGCATGAGAGTTTCGTAATTATCAGTTTATAAGTCTGGTAAACAAGGAGGCTAAATCCTCTGCTCCTGCAAGAGCAGTCGCATTTTGCTTCGCAAAACAAGGAGGACACACCCTCTGCTCACCAGAGGGTTCGCATTTTGTTTCACAAAACAAGGAGGATTATATGTTTAATAAGATAACGCTTGGACCGATCACGGTTTATATGTATGGATTGATGATTGCGATTGGATTTGCTTCGGCACTTTTCCTATGTAATTACAGGGGAAAGAAGAGAGGCTTAAGTGAGGATACGATTTTCGGTATATTTTTATGTACGTTGATTGGTGGAATGGTTGGCTGCCGGCTGCTTTATTACATTGTAGAGATTCCGGCAATTATGGAAGATCCATCGATTTTATGGGATTTCAAAAACGGATATGTCGTTTATGGTGGAATTATCGGTGGAATTGTGACAAGTTATGTCTATTGCCGTATCAAAAAAGAAAATTTTATTTCTTATTTTGATCTTGTGATGCCTGCAGTTTCCATGGCACAGGGATTTGGGCGTATTGGATGTTTTTGTGCCGGTTGCTGCTATGGAAGAGAGACACATGCGTGGTATGGCATTACCTTTACACATTCTGATTTTGCACCAAATGGTGTAAGCCTGATTCCGACACAGCTGATCTCTTCCGCAGGTGATTTCCTGATATGTGGCGTATTACTGTGGTATGCATCTAAGAAGCCAGAGCCGGGCAGAGTGGCAGCAGGTTATCTAGTGCTCTACGGAGTGGGAAGATTTTTGATCGAATTTTTACGAAATGATTATCGTGGAAGCTTAGGAATTTTTTCCACATCACAGATTATCTCTTTTGGAATCGTGGCGCTCGGAATCGTGATGTACTTTGTGATTCCGAAGATGATGGAGAAGAAAGAGTAAATGCAGAAACAAAGATAGAGGGATAAAAGGTAAAGTATGTATAAAATGATTGAAAAATTTATGTACAGAAATAGAACGTCATGCAGAAGGAAATACAAAGGAAAAGGAATTAATAGGGACTGAATGGAAGGAAATTTAACAAAAGGACCAATTTTAAAGACATTAACGAAACTTGCGATTCCGATTATGGCATCGTCATTTCTAGGAACATTATATAATATTACCGATATGGCATGGATTGGACTGCTAGGCGCCAAGGCGGTTGCCGGAGTAGGCGTTGGAGGTATGTTTACATGGCTCTCGCAGGGGCTTGCTTCGATGGCAAGAATGGGAGGCCAGGTACAGATTGCACAGTGCATAGGACGAGGAGAGAAGGAAAAGGCACATGGATATGCACAGACAGCGATGCAGTTGGCATTATTGATGGGACTCGCATATGGGATCATTGTAGCACTATTTGCAAATCAGCTGGTTGGATTTTTCAAGCTGGATGATGCGGAAACATTGAGTGCTGCGTTGGATTACACTAAGATTGCATGCGGATTCATTGTTTTTTCATTTTTATCATTCACATTAACGGGAATATATACGGCTCAGGGAGATTCTAAAACTCCTTTTATTGCAAATCTTTTTGGTTTGGCGGCGAATATAATCCTGGACCCTGTTTTGATTCTTGGACCGGGACCATTTCAGAGATTTGGAGCGGCAGGCGCAGCGATGGCAACTGTTTTGGCACAGGTAATTGTTACAATGATTATGCTGTTTGGAGTTATATTACAGAAGAAGGAAAATGTGTTGAAAGGTCTTCGCTTGTTTGTAAAAATTCCGTTGGAATATGTGCAGGGAATCTGCAAAATAGGTATTCCTACTGCACTTCAGGGTATGGTGTATTGTTTTATCTCTATGGTATTGACACGTATGGTAGCTGGTTTTGGTCCAGAGGCAATCGCTACGCAGCGTGTGGGCGGTCAGATTGAATCAATCTCATGGAATACGGCAGATGGATTTGGCGCAGCTATGAACGCTTTTATCGGTCAAAACTATGGTGCTGGTAAAACCGAACGTGTGAAGAAGGGATATCGTGCATCATTGTGCACCGTTGGTATATGGGGAATTTTGATCACCCTTGTGTTTGTTGTTGTTCCAGTACCGATCGCAAGCGTGTTTTTCCATGAGAAGACAGCGATCGCAACAGCAGTTGACTATTTGATCATTGTCGGATACAGCGAAGCTTTTTTATGTGTTGAGCTGATGACAGTAGGTGCATTATCAGGACTTGGCAGGACTCGCCTGTGTAGTGTGATTAGTATTGTATTCACATCGCTTCGTATTCCGCTTGCAATCATTTTAAGTAGTGGTGTGCTAGGAATTCTGGGAATATGGTGGGCACTTACAACAACCACAATGATGAAAGGCATTATATTTACGTGTGCTTTTTTTATAATCATGCGAAAAATGACTGATGCGCAGCGGACAGATATAATTTAGTTTTTTGTTAGTTGTACCATTTCATTCATATTGCTTCGTAACAAATATTCAGAACATTATCATTTTGATCTATGCAAAAAGATAAATTGAAAAATACTTCCGGGAGGATATTGGAGAGAGAATAATGATGGCAGGAAAGTTATATTTGTGCGCAACACCGATTGGAAACCTTGAGGATATTACCTATCGGGTCCTCCGCACGCTAAAAGAGGTTGACCTGATCGCAGCAGAAGATACGAGAAATTCCATCAAACTGCTGAATCATTTTGAGATTAAGACACCTATGACAAGCTACCATGAATTTAATAAGATTGACAAAGCATATCAATTGGTGGACAAGCTTCGCGAAGGGAAAAATATTGCACTTATCACGGACGCAGGAACGCCGGGTATTTCTGATCCGGGGGAAGATCTCGTGCGTATCTGCTATGAGGAAGGTATTGAGGTGACGTCTCTGCCGGGGCCAGCCGCATGTATCACGGCGCTTACCATGTCCGGGCTTCCGACCAGAAGATTTGCGTTTGAAGCATTTTTGCCGAGAGATAAGAAAGAGCGGGCGCTTGTTTTAGACGGGCTTGCAAATGAGACAAGAACCATCATTATCTATGAGGCGCCACACCATCTTGTGAAAACGTTGGAGGAACTGGAGAGTGTTCTTGGAAGTGACAGAAAGCTTACAATCTGCAGGGAGCTTACAAAGCGATATGAGGAAAAAATGCAGACAACGCTAAGTGACAGTCTCCGCTATTATGAGGAAAACGAACCGCGCGGCGAGTATGTCCTTGTTTTGCAGGGAAAAAGTTTTGAGGAGCTTGCCGAGGAGGAGAAAAAAAACTGGGAATCCATGACATTAGAGGAACATATGCAGGTATATGAGAGTCAGGGCATTGCACGGAAAGAAGCAATGAAACTTGTGGCAAAAGACCGTGGGATCAGTAAGAGGGATGTGTATCAGGCGTTGCTTTCGTAGGAGGTGAAAATGAAAAAGATACCAATGATATTGCTTGCTATGTTCACGCTATCCGGTTGTGACAGGCAGGAAATGATCTACAGTTTCAACCATGTAGAGGAAGCTTCCGTGGATAACGAAGTCGAAAATACAGAAAGCGTGGATAACATTCAGGCAGAGACAGAACAGGCTGTGGATATTACAACCAAGGAGCCGGAAATCTCAGATGTGTATTCAGGTCCGACCGTGACACTTGCCATGGTCGGGGATGTTCTGCTTCACACTCCGGTGGAAGAAAGCTGTCAGGCAGAGGATGGCTCTTATGATTTTTCAAGTCTTTTTGCCAATGTGAAAGACGAGGTGCAGGCGGCAGACATTGCGATTGTCAATCAGGAAGTTATCATTGGCGGGGAGGAACTGGGAGTATCTGGTTATCCAAGCTTTAATGCACCTTACGAGGTGGCGGATGCATTGGCAGAAACCGGATTTGATGTCATTTTGCATGGAACAAATCATGCAATGGATCAGGGGAAAAAAGGAATTACTAATTGCCTTTCAAACTGGGAGAAAAAATATTCTGACATAAAAATTCTTGGAATTAATAAAAGTCAGGATGCGCAGGATACCATTACCGTTTTAGAGCAGAATGGAATAAAAATTGCGGTATTAAATTATACATATGGTCTGAATGGCATTGCACTGCCTTCGGATATGCCGTATGCAGTAAATCTTCTGGACGAAGAAAAAGTAAAAGCAGATATTGCATCAGCGAAAGAACAGTCCGATTTTGTTGTTGTGTGTCCGCATTGGGGAACAGAATATAGCTTACAACCGGACAGCATGGAGAAAAAGTGGACAAAAATTTTTGCAGAAAGCGGTGCTGATCTGGTGCTCGGAACGCATCCGCATGTGATTGAACCGATTGAAAGGGTAGAGGATGAGACAACCGGACATCAAATGCTCGTCTATTATTCTCTTGGAAATTTCGTCAACTGGACATCCAGCAGCGGTGATGGAATTGCAAACCGTATGGTGGGAGGCATGGCAGAGATCACAGTTGGACTTGATGAGGCTGGCAGGGGATTTATTGTAGATTATGGCGTGAATGCACTTGTGACGCAGGTGGAGCCGGGGCATAATGGAGTCACCACTTATTTCCTGAAAGATTATACAGATGAAATGGCAGGAAAAAACGCAATCATAGAACAAGATGAAAATTTTTCCAGAGAATATTGTACAAAGTTGTGCACGGATATCTGGGGCGATTTGTGGGAGTGATTTTGGAAGGAAACAAATTTATAAAAATTTATTTATCCACAGATATGAGGAAAAAAGAAATGGATTTCCACATATCTGTGGATTTTTTCTTGACAAATTGGTCTAATGACTGTAGACTAAAAACAACAAGTCTATAGGCATTAGACCGAGGAGGTAACAATGGAGGAATTAAGATTAGGGGTAGTAGAATCGCAGTTTGCGGAAATCATATGGAGCAATGAACCGCTTCCGTCCGGTGAGCTGGTGAAATTATGTGAGCAGAAGCTTGGTTGGAAAAAGTCGACCACTTACACGGTTTTAAAGAGGCTGTGCGAACGGGGAATCTTTCAGAACGAAAAAGGAATGGTTTCCGCCCGGATGACGAAAGAGGAATACGACGCTGCCCAGAGTGAAAAATTTGTGGAGGAAAACTTTGGAGGTTCCCTTCCGGCGTTTCTTGCCGCGTTCACAACGAGAAAAAAATTAAATAAATCAGAGGTGGACGAGATAAAGAAAATGATCGATGCTATTGGAAAGGAGGGCTGAAAATGTCAGGACTCTTTTTGAAATTGTTGAACATGAGTATATCTGCCAGTGTGCTGATCGTGGTTGTGGTGCTGGCACGCTGTCTGCTGAGGAGATCGCCGAAGTGGATTCACTGTATCTTGTGGATGCTGGTTGGAATCCGGCTGCTGTGCCCGTTTCAATTAGAGACGACATTTAGCCTCGCACCAAACGCACAGGTTGTAAGCATTGAAGCAGGTGCGGCAACATCGCAGGTTCTGGCAGAAATGCCGGCTTTAGACAACACGGCAAACCGGTATCTTGCAAAATATTATTTTGAGGGTATCACAGTTCCGGAGCAGGAGACGGCGCAAAACCCGATGAACCTGATTGCATCTGTCTGGTTATGCGGTGTAGCGGTTTTGCTCGTATATGCAGCAGTCAGTTATGTACATATTCGCAGGAAAGTGAGAGAATCCGTCCGCATAGAAGGAAATATCTATATTTGTGACAGAATCCAGACACCATTTATTTTTGGAGTGTTAAATCCTCGGATCTATCTGCCATCATCGTTAAAAGAAGTTCAGATAAAAAACGTTGTGGCGCATGAAAAAGCGCATATCAGACGGCTGGATTATCTGTGGAAACCACTTGGTTATGTGTTGTTTGCAGTATATTGGTTCAATCCGTTCTGCTGGCTGGCGTACATTCTGTTTTGCCGGGACATTGAGATGGCATGCGATGAGCGTGTGATAAAGGACTGGAGCGCAGAGCAGAAAAAAGAGTATTCACTTGTCCTGCTTTCGTTCCATGTGCAGGGAAAAATGATCACCGTCTGCCCGTTAGCATTTGGAGAAGTGGGTGTGAAACAGAGAGTAAAAGGAATCCTGAATTTTAAAAAGCCGACCTTCTGGCTGATTGCAGCAGCATTGCTTTTCTGTGTGATAATAGGAGCACTTTTTCTTACAAATCCCAAAAAGAACGATAATGTGGAAGAAAATATTGCAACCGAATTATCAGAAAGCAGTCTGACTGACCAAACGTTAAACACAGAGAAGGATTCTTTGGCTGATCAGGAATCAAAACTAAATGCCTTATTAAAAAAGCAGTCCGATGCGATTCGGGCACAACAACAAAGTTTCTTACAAACCTGGGCGGATGCATTTTGTGACAGGGACGGAGCAGCGATTGACAGTTTGTGCATGGATGGAGCAAGAAAAAAAATGATGAAGGAGCAGCTGCTTGTGATCGACGAAGGAGATACCATCTTTGGATGGTCAAGCCCGTGGCCAATGTGGGATACGTCGGATGAAAATTCGAAGGGGTATACGATCACGACCTCCTATGATGGAAAAAACACAGCAGAGATTTTGTACTATGCATGGACATCTGATCCACATGTTACGGTGTGGAAAGAAGATATTACGTTTGAGGAGAGAGATGGAAGTTATAAAGTGACGGATGAGAATATCCGTTTTCTGGATTATATTGTATCAGGAACGGAATTTGATGAGGCATATCCGCAAATTAATGGCACGCCAATGGATTACACGGTCAATGGCATGTATGATGCATTGGTTATGAACAGTCTGCTTTCCAGTTCCATGTTATATCAGAATCTAAAGGATCCGGTATTGGCTGCAAAGTATCTGTTAAATCTGCTGGATAACGAAAACAAAGTACAAGTGGAGGCATTGCAGGACGGCTCGAAAGAAGGTATCAATATAAAAATTACTTTTATCGAGGACGGCGCAGAGCGGTTTGTAAAAATGATCCAGCCTGACAGCGAGGATGGAATCTGGATTCCGCAGGATTATGAATAAATAACTGGAGTTTAACGGACGTAGTGTCGCAGATTCTGTGGTGCTTTTTCAGGCTGTGAAGGGCAACCATAAGCATCCTCTCACAAGTCGTGATTTTATCGGTTTATGAAAAGAAAAACGGTACAGACGAAATATGAT
>ERZ772902.653-NODE-653-length-34502-cov-69.206752_pt1 | contig 34502 bp, 26 predicted proteins | sample MGYA00511470_ERZ772902 | MGnify/ENA primary metagenome ERZ772902 (study PRJEB29015, sample SAMEA2737717) | human gut metagenome | biome: human gut; feature: human-associated habitat; material: faeces | place: China | collected 2012 ... | reverse complement strand
TTAGTTTTAGCACGCAAACAGCGTGGCTGTTTGCGCCTGATAAATTGTTATATCGAAAGATTTTATGGGCACTGCCCAAACCCGCAATTTTTGAAAAAATTGAGTAAACTTTTTTGTTTTTAGGAGGATGATTCAGCGTTAGCTAAATTTCAATGCCCAACCGACACTCTGCTAAACAACAATTTACCCCAACTTTTGATAAAGAACCATTTTTATTAAAGGTTTGGTAAATTACGGTTTAACAATTGCTTTGCCAATTAATTATAAAAATTCAGTCGACCTTTTCAAAGGTCGTGGGTGTGGGTAAAGCCCACAAATACTTTGCGTTTATGCAATTTAACGATAGCCAAACGGCAAGCTGTTTGGCAGCCTAAAAACAACGGTGTTACCATTTAAATGCGATAGCAACAAGAAAAGCCACTTGTTATATAATTTAAAAAACGACCGCTGTCCGATAATGACAGCGGTCGTTATGATTATATAATTTTATTACTTGCTTTCCTGCAAAGTTATGGTAACTTTATCTGTACTGCCGTTTGAGCTGCGGTAATATTCAAGCTCAATTGTATCGCCTGCTTTATGGCTTTCGAGTATATCATAGAACTCGGCAAAGTTGCTTACCTTTTTGCCGTCGGCACCTGTGATAATATCGTTTTCTTTAAGGTCTGTGTTTGCGCAAGGACCGTCCTCGTCAATGCTGTAAATCGCAATACCCGCAGGCGTGTTTCCACTGCTCTGTACATTTTCACCTGTAACGCCAATTTTTACTCTGCCCTGCACATAGCCGTATTTCATAATGTCATCAATAACATCTTTTACTGTGGCAGAAGGAATTGCAAAGCCCATACCCTCATAATCTGTAGCGGCTATTTTTGCGGATGAAACTCCGATTACCTGACCGTACATATTTACAAGAGCGCCGCCGGAATTGCCGGGGTTAATGGCTGCATCTGTCTGAATGAATTTTACATTTGTCGTAATACTGCTCTGTCTGTCAACTGCAGATACAATACCCTGAGTGATTGAGTTGTTATACTTAACTCCGCCGGGATTACCTATAGCTATTACACTTTCACCAAGTGAAACATCTTTGGAGTTACCGAAGTTTGCGACCTTAAGTCCGCTTGCATCGTCCATTTTCAAAAGAGCAAGGTCTGTGCGTGTATCGTAACCAACAACACCTGCTTTGTACTGCTTGCCGTCGGAAGTAACGACCTGTATAAGGTAGAGAGTTTTGCTGTTGCCAACTACATGAGCATTTGTAATCACATAACCGTCTGATGTAATTATAATTCCGCTGCCCTGCGAAGTGCACTGTGAATCATCTGTGATTTCGTCTGAATAGCAAAGAACGCCGACAATAGAATCTGTTACTTCGTTGCTTGCATATTCGGTGTTGTATTTGGAATCTTTGGCATCGCTCGGTTTAGCTTTTAAGTCAATTCCCTCATAAGAAGAATTTGTCTTGTTGCTGTAATCGGATTCATTATGCTCTTGAGTGCTTGAACTGTCATTGTTGTCACTCGGTAATGTAAATGTATAGCTGTTATTTGTATTATTTTTGTTGTCGTTTGAATTTGATGCAACATAGGCAATCATTCCGCAGATACTGCCTACACAAAGCAATGACAGTACAACTATTATTACAATTATGCCGGGTGTCATCTTTTTGCGTGGCATATTCGGCATTGGCGGTTGTGCGTATGTATTTGAATAATCAACAGGCGGCTTTTGCTGCGGCACATAAGGCTGTCCGTATGGTTGCTGATTAAAGTTTGGCTGCTGATTAAAGTTTGGCTGTTGATAATTCTGCTGTCCGTACTGCGGTTGATATTGTTGATACTGTGGTGCGTACGGTTGAGAATATTGCTGCTGTGGATTAGCGTATTGTCCATGCTGAGGCTGATACACAGGTCTGCCGCCAACCTGCGGATTGCCATACGGCTGATATTGAGGCGGTTGCGGATTAAACGGCTGTTGATATTGCGGATTCGGATTATACTGCTGATTAAAGTTTGGGTTGTATTGTCCGTTGCAGCCGTTGTTTTGATAATATCCGTTTTGCTGCGGCTGTTCAAAATTCGGTGTTTGAGGAGCAAAGTCATTTTGCGGTTGCTGAGGTTGAGAAAATCCATTTTCAAACGGTTTTTCAGGCTCAAAATTTCGATACTGCGGTGTTACCGATTGTTCGTTAGTCGTTTCTGCGTTGTTTTCTGTATTTTCGGTTTCAAAAACAGGCGCAGGCTGCGGCTCGGTCGGTTTTTCGGTAAAAGGCTTTTCAGGTTCAAACTGATTATTAGAATTGAAATTATTATCCATAAAAATATCTCCTTATTAGTAATGCATAATTCGTAATTGTATAAAATAATTAAGTCAAACTTATATGTTGCAAATTTTTAATTATGAATTACTAATTTATAGCTTTCATAAGTATTATATATCTTTATTGTTTTAAAAGCAACAAAATTATATCACGCTTATGTGAGTATATATTGAAAATTAGGTGATTTTACAAGATTTTTCCTGTAATTTCTTCAAAAAACCAAAAAACTTTTGCAAAAGACTTTATATTTGAAATGATTTATTGTATAATAAAAGTAACTCGGAGCGACTATATTTTTTGTTCCGAAAATTTACTACAAAGGAAGATTAATATGCCATTAGTAAACGCTAAAGAAATGCTTACAAAAGCAAAAGCAGGCCACTATGCAGTTGGTCAGTTCAACATCAATAACCTTGAGTGGACAAAGTCAATTCTTTTAACTGCTCAGGAGCTTAACTCACCTGTAATTCTCGGTGTATCTGAGGGCGCAGGTAAATATATGTGCGGTTACAAGACAGTCGTTGGTATGGTAAACGGTATGCTCGAAGAGCTTAACATTACTGTTCCGGTTGCTCTCCACCTTGATCACGGTTCATACGAAGGCGCTAAGGCTTGCATTAAGGCAGGTTTCAGCTCAATTATGTTTGACGGTTCACACTACCCAATCGAAGAGAACATTGCTAAGACTAAGGAACTCGTAGCTGCTTGTAACATTCTCGGTCTTTCACTTGAGGCTGAAGTTGGTTCAATCGGCGGTGAGGAAGACGGCGTTATCGGTATGGGCGAGTGCGCAGATCCTAAGGAATGTAAAATGGTTGCTGACCTCGGCGTAACAATGCTCGCTGCAGGTATCGGTAACATTCACGGTAAGTATCCTGCAAACTGGAAGGGCCTTAGCTTTGAAACTCTTGATGCGATTCAGCAGCTTACAGGCGATATGCCACTCGTTCTCCACGGCGGTACAGGCATCCCTGCTGATATGATCAAGAAGGCTATTTCACTCGGCGTTTCAAAGATCAATGTAAATACAGAGTGCCAGCTTGCATTTGCCGATGCTACAAGAAAGTATGTTGAGGCAGGTAAGGACTTAGAGGGTAAGGGCTTTGACCCAAGAAAGCTCCTTGCTCCGGGTGCAGAGGCTATCAAGGCTACTGTTAAAGAGAAAATGGAACTCTTCGGTTCAGTCGGTAAGGCTTAATTTTATATATTATCTTACAATATTTTCGCAAATTCAAACCTCCGTCTTATGGCGGAGGTTTTTTGTGCGCAGACAATATTACACATAACCACCACTTTATCTATTGAAAAAATAAGCAATTTGATGTATAATATAATATTAGTACGAAAGAATGTAGTACGCATTATTAATTAAAAAGGAAGTAATTTTATGGCTAAGAAAGAATTTAAATCAGAGTCAAAAAGACTTCTCGACCTGATGATTAATTCAATTTATACTCATAAGGAGATTTTCCTTAGAGAGCTTATTTCAAATGCAAGCGATGCTATTGATAAGCTTTGCTTTATTGCACTTACAGACGATAAGCTTAATATGAGCAGAGATGATTTTAAGATTTTTATAAAGCCCGACAAGGAAAACCGTACACTTACAATTACCGATAACGGTATCGGTATGGATAAAGACGACCTTGAAAACAACCTTGGCACAATCGCATCTTCGGGTTCATACAAGTTTAAGCAGGAAATGAGCGAAAAGCAGGACGATATTGACATTATCGGTCAGTTCGGCGTCGGCTTTTACTCCGCTTTTATGGTAGCAAAGAAAATTACCGTTGTTACTAAGAAATACGGCTGTGACACAGCTTACAAGTGGGAATCTGACGGCGCAGACGGTTACGAAATCACCGAAACAGAGAGGGACGAAATCGGTACAACAATTGTACTTAAAATTAAGGACAATACAGAGGAAGAAAACTATGATGAGTTCCTTGAGCAGTACAGAATCCAGGGACTTATCAAGAAGTATTCCGACTATATCCGCTATCCGATTATGATGGATATGACTCACAGCAGAGTTAAGGAAGAAACCAAGGACAGCGAAAAACCGGAGTATGAGGATTATACAGAAACCGAAACTCTTAACAGTATGCTCCCAATCTGGCAAAGAGCAAAGAAAGATGTTAAGCAGGAGGAGTACGATAATTTTTATCGTGAAAAGTTTATGGCTATGGACAAGCCTTTGCATACAATCGTAACTTCCGTAGAGGGTGTTGTTACATACAAGGCATTGCTTTTCATTCCGTCACAGGCACCTTACGATTACTATACAAAGGAATACAAAAAGGGACTTCAGCTTTATTCAAGCGGTGTTCTTATTATGGAAAACTGCGAGGAGCTTTTGCCTGAACATTTCAGATTTGTAAAGGGTATTGTTGACAGCGCAGACCTTTCGCTTAACATTTCAAGAGAGATGCTCCAGCATGACCGTCACCTTATCACTATTGCACAGAACATTGAGAAGAAGATTAAGAACGAGCTTACTTCAATGCTTGCAAATGACAGAGAAAATTATGAAAAGTTCTTCAATGCCTTTGGCAGACAGCTTAAGTACGGAGTATCTGCCGACTACGGTATGCATAAAGAAGAATTACAAGACTTACTTATGTATTACTCTTCTACAGAGAAAAAACTTGTAACTCTTTCGGAATATGTTGACAGAATGAAAGAGGATCAGAAGTTTATTTACTTTGCAGTCGGCGAGAACATTTCTTCAATCGACAATCTCCCACAGACAGAACTTTTGCGTTCAAAGGGTTACGAAATTCTCTACTGCACAGAGGAAATTGACGAGTTCTCACTCCAGACTCTTATGCAGTACAAGGACAAGCGTTTCTGTTCGGCTACAAACGATGACCTCGGTATTGAGAATGATGAAAACAAAGAGGAAGAAAAGGACAGCAGTGCAATCCTTACTTTTGTAAAAGAAACACTCGGCGACAAGGTAAGCGAAGTTGTTGCGTCTAAAAAGTTGGTTTCTCACCCTGTTTGCCTTACCGCAAAGGGCGGCATTTCGTTTGAAATGGAAAAATACTTCAATGCGGTTCAGCCTGACAGCGGTATGAAAGCACAGAGAGTGCTTGAGCTTAATATGAATCACTCGGCTGTAAAGGCAATGGAAAGCGCAGTGCAGACGGATATTGAAAAAGCAAAGAAGTACGCAGAGCTTCTCTACGATCAGGCTCTCCTCATTGCAGGACTTCCGATTGAAAATCCCGGCGAATATGCAGATCTCGTTTGCAGTCTTATGGTGTAATTAAATAATTATCTTAAAGCGGTTGCATTAGTTGCATCCGCTTTTTTGTTGCAATTTTTGTGTGTGCGTGTTATTATAAAAACGGGTGATTTAATGAAAAAATCCGGAGTGTTTACATTCTTTTATAGGATGTTGCTCACGCTTATGCTTATGGTCGGTATTAACGGCATTTTTCTTGCAGAGATGCTTGACAGGTGGTATTTGCCGCTTATCAGTGTTTTTGCGTTTGTTGCCGCAAATGTTTTTCCGTCTGTTGCAAAAGGCGGCTATCCGTCTTTTAAATTCAGAATGATTGCACACGGCAGTGAATTGCTCTTGCAATTTTTAATAACAACTCTGCTTTCAAGTGTGATTTATATTCAGTCGGCTTTTCAAATGTTACCTGACAATTGGGTAAAATGGGCGCTGTGCCTTGGAAGTGCTCTGTTTGCGGAGTTTATTTTGTTTTGGAACGGTATCATTTCCGTTTATTGCACATCGGTTCAACTTGGCATAAAGCATAGGTTTATCGGAATAATTTGCGGTTTTATTCCGATTGTAAATTTATTTTGTCTTGGCGTTATTATAAAAATAACTATGCAAGAGGTTAATTTTGAGATTGATAAAGCCGAACAAGACAGAAAAAGAATCAATGAGAAAATTTGCAAAACAAAATACCCTGTGTTGCTTGTGCACGGTGTGTTTTTTCGTGACAGCGCATATTTCAATTATTGGGGCAGAGTGCCGGCAGAGCTTATTGCAAACGGCGCAGAAATTTACTACGGTAATCACGAATCGGCCGCATCTGTAGATGACAGCGCCAAAGAGATTGCCGAGAGAATTAAACAAATCGTTGCGGAAACAGGTTGTGAAAAGCTGAACATTATTGCTCATTCAAAGGGCGGGCTTGATTGCAGAAAGGCGATTGCCTGTTATGGCGTTGAAGATATGACAGCATCACTCACCACAATAAACACTCCGCATCGTGGCTGCGGTTTTGCCGACTATCTTTTAACAAAAGTTTCGCCTAATGTTAAAAACAAAATTGCTTTTGCATACAATAACGCACTTTTAAAGTTTGGCGACAAAAATCCCGACTTCATCTCTGCCGTAACCGACCTTACGCAGGCAAATTGTACGAAACTTAACGCTGATGTATTTGACTCACCAAAGGTTTATTATCAGAGCTTTGGCTCAAAGCTGAACAGAGCGTCGGGCGGAAAATTTCCGCTTAACTTTTCATACAATCTTGTAAAATATTTTGACGGCGAGAATGACGGCTTGGTTTCAGAAAACTCCTTTGCCTGGGGCGAAAAATATACATACATTACTACAAAAGGTAAAAGAGGTATTTCTCACGGAGATATGATTGACCTTAACCGTGAAAATATTAAGGACTTTGACATAAGAGAATTTTATGTGCAGATACTTGCAGACTTGAAAAAATCAGGTTATTGATAAGGAGGATAAAGATAATATGAAGAGAAAAGACTATATTTCATGGGACGAATACTTTATGGGTGTGGCTATTCTTGCCTCAAAGCGCAGTAAAGACCCGAACACTCAAGTAGGTGCGTGTATTGTAGACAATAACAATATCATTCTTTCCACGGGTTACAACGGCTTTCCTTTCGGCTGTTCCGATGACGATTATCCGTGGTGCAGAGATGGTGAAGACACAAAGTACAGCTATGTGGTACACGCCGAGCTTAATGCTATACTTAATGCAAGAGGCAAAAATCTTAAGGGCGCAAGGCTGTATGTTGACCTTTTTCCTTGCAACGAATGTGCAAAAGCCATTATTCAGTCGGGTATAGCAGAGGTTGTTTATCTTTATGATAAATATGCCGACAGCGCCGCAACTGTTGCGTCCAAAAGAATGTTGCAGTCGGCAGGGGTAGCGTGCCGTAAATTTACTTCCGACAAAAAGAGCCTTTCAATTGATTTTGAAAAGTAATATTGAGAAAAATATATAGCCTTTGACTTGTTTTCGGTCAAAGGCTATAAGATTATTTGAGATAGCATTAATAAATTATGGTTTAGCAAATTGATTTTCCAAGCAATTATAAATGTTTGGTCGACCTTTTCAAAGGCTGTGGGCAAAGCCCACAAATACTTTCCGCTTACGCAATGATGTGACCTTTTTGTGTTAAAGTTGACAAATAAAAAAATTTATATTTTTGATGATTGTATATGTAACTGAATTGCACAATTTTGTATTGACAGTAAATTTCATATTTGCTATTATTTTTATTGTATATTAAGAAGTATATAAAATATTTTGTCATAATGACAAGGAGAGAAAATAAATGAAAAAATTTTTAGCATCAATTATTGCTGTGGTTTTAGCTGTAAGCGGGTTATCTGTGATTTCAATTACAGCAAATGCGGCAACTATTTTTATAAGCGGCAACTATGAATATACTGTAAATTCAGATGATACCGTAAATATTGCGGGATATAAGGGTATAGCAACCGATATTACAATTCCGTCACAAATTTTAAATAAAAATGTTGTAAAAATTTCTGATAATTCTTTTTACAACAATAGCACATTAACTTCTGTTAAAATACCAAATACAATAAAAGTTGTCGGTTCAATGGCATTTCACAATTGTACAAAACTTTCAAAAGTTACATTACCAAGCAATCTTACGGAAATTGGCTATAATGCATTTGAAGGAACAACAGCACTTACAACAATTACAATTCCAAAAACAGTTACAACAGCCGGTAATAATGTATTTAACGGTTCGGCACTTAAAACAGCCGCTATAGAAAACGGCGCAACAGCAGTAGCAGACAATCTTTTCAGTAACGCTAAAAATTTAACTAAAGTAACAATTCCGAATACAGTAAAGAAAGTAGGCTCAATGTCATTCTACGGTTGTAAAAGTCTATCATCGGTAACATTGCCAAATACTCTTACCGAAATCGGCTATAGCGCATTTAACGGAACAACAGCGCTCACAACAATTACAATACCGAAGACTGTAACCAAAGCAGGCAGTGATGTGTTTGAAGATTCGGGACTAAAAACAGCTATAATCGAAAACGGAGCAACATCAGTGCCGAATAATTTGTTTAGTAAAGCAACAAATCTGACACAGATAACCATTCCAAATACAGTTAAAAAAATAGGTTCAATGTCCTTTTATGACTGTACAAAATTATCCTCGGTAACTTTGCCGAATACTCTTACATCAATCGAAACATCTGCATTTGAAAATTGCCAAGCTATGAAATCTATTACTATTCCAAAGAATGTTACATATTTTGGTACAACCGCAGTGGGCTATAGTGATGGCAGAGTTATTGACGGATTTATAATTTACGGCTATAAAAATACAAAGGCGCATACATACGCAACCAAAAATAAAATTACATTCAAAGCATTGCAGGAGGAAACTGTACCTGTAGGTGATATAAATAATGACGGCAAAATAGATGTATCGGATGTTACATACTTACAGATGTATCTTTCGGGCAATTCATCATATGTAATTAAAAATACAAAGGCGGCAGACGCAAACGGCGACGGTAAAATTGATGTTGCCGATGTTACAAAGATTCAGACTATTATTGCTTCGTAATTAAAATTTAATATTAAAAGTACATTAAAGCTGTTCGGGCAAGAGTTACCGAACAGCTTTTTGCTTTTATAAATGATAAAATACGGGAATAAAAAGACAGTAATCGGGATAGAATATTTTTGAATAATCTTGGCTGATTTATGACTGAAATTGAATGACTTAAAAATGCAAAAGCAAAATCACTTGTTAAAACACACAAAATTATATGCGATTTTTGATATAAACTAACTGAATTTCAATTTTAATGAATTTTTTTGAAAGAATTTGCTTGACTTTAACAAAACAGGTGTTATAATGTAGTCAAGAGGTGAGGGAAATGCTTACTCAGGAAAGATACCAAACAATACTTCAAATATTAAGCGAGAAAAACACAGTCACGGTACAGGAGCTTACAAAGCTTTTGAATACATCTGAGTCAACCATAAGGCGTGACCTCACAACACTTGACGAGATGGGCAAGCTTAATAAAGTATTCGGAGGAGCAACCTCAATTCACCAGCTTTCGGGCGTATATGAGGCTGATGTGAAATCAAGAGAAGGTATAATGCTTGACGAAAAGAAAGCAATCGCAATCTATTGTGCAAAACTTATTAACGATACGGATTTTGTATATATAGACGCAGGCACAACCACTGATATTCTCACAGATTACATTACAAACAAAAACGCAACCTATGTTACAAACGGTATTACCCACGCAAAAAAGCTTATAAGAAAGGGACTTACAACATACACAATCGGCGGCAGAATCAAACCTGCTACCGAGGCTATTATGGGCGCGGAAGGTTTAAGGTCGCTGAAAACCTTTAACTTTACAAAATCCTTTATGGGTACTAACGGAATTGAATTAAATGCAGGCTTTACCACTCCTGATATGGAAGAGGGCTTGATCAAAGAGGAAGTTATAAAAAGAAGTTATATGTCTTTTGTTCTTGCCGACAATACCAAATTCAGAAAGGTATTTCCGATTACCTTTGCAGAGCTTAAAGACTGCTGTATTATAACCGACAAACTCCCGTATAATGAGTTTTCGGAAAAAACAATAATCAAGGAGGTTATGAAGTGATTTACACAGTTACACTAAACCCGTCAATTGATTACATCGTTCGTCTTGATGAGCTTAAGACAGGCATTACAAACAGAACAACAAGCGAGGAATATTACATCGGCGGCAAGGGGATAAATGTTTCGTGCGTACTTGCTGAACTCGGTATCAAGAGCACAGCGCTTGGTTTTGTTGCAGGATTTACCGGAGAGGCTATTGAAAAAGGTCTTAAAAATCCTAAAATCACAGCAGATTTTATCACACTTAAAAGCGGAATTTCAAGAATAAACATCAAAATCAAGGCAGGCGAAGAAACCGAAATCAACTGTCAAGGACCGCACATAGATGAGGAAGAACTTTTGAATCTGTTTGATAAAATCGACAATATTCAGAGCGGTGATACACTTATCATTGCAGGAAATATTCCAAATACATTGCCTGACGATGTTTATGAAAGAATCATAGAAAGACTTGACGGAAAAGATGTAAGAATTGTAGTTGACGCAACTAAAAAGTTGCTTGTTAATTCACTAAAATACAAACCGTTTTTAATCAAACCGAACCGTCAGGAGCTTTCAGAAATTTTTGACACAACAGTAAAGACAGAAAGCGATGTTGTCAAATATGCGCAGGAATTGCAGAAAATGGGTGCAAAAAATGTTCTCGTTTCTCTGGGCGGCGACGGTGCATTACTTGTTGACGAATTCGGAAAGGTTCATAAAGAGGGCGTTATTAAAGGTCACAAGGTACTGAATACAGTAGGCTCGGGTGACTCGATGGTAGCAGGCTTTGTAGCCGGCTGCATTGACAAAAACGATTACGCCTATGCGTTAAAGCTCGGCAGTGCCTGCGGAAATGCAACAGCATTTTTAAACGGACTTGCCACAAAAGATAAAATTGATGAATTGCTCGCTCAATTCTGAGTGGGTAGAAATAAATAAACTAAAAAGGAGAAGAATTTATGCGTATTACTGATTTATTAAAACAAAGTGCCATAGAGCTTAATGTATCAGTGGCATCAAAACAGGCAGCAATCGACAAGCTCGTTTCATTGCATGACAAGAGCGGAAACCTTGTAAACGCAGCCGAGTATAAGAAAGGAATCCTCGCAAGAGAGGAAATGGGAACAACAGCAGTCGGTATGGAGGTTGCCATTCCGCACGCAAAGAGCACGGCAGTTAAAGCTCCTGCACTTGCTGCAATTACAGTTCCTAACGGTGTAGATTATGAGGCTCCGGACGGACAGCCTTGCAAACTTATTTTTATGATAGCGGCTACAACAGACGGCGATGTTCACCTTGAGGTTCTCGCAAGACTTATGCAGCTTTTAATGCATGAAGATTTTACAGCGAAACTTAAAGCCGCAAAAACTCCGAAAGAATTTATCTCTATTATTGACGCAAAAGAAACAGAGAAGTTCCCCGATGAACCAAAGGCAGAAGTTCCTGCAAAGAAGGGTTACAGAGTTCTTGCTATCACAGCTTGTCCAACAGGTATTGCTCATACTTATATGGCGGCTGAATCACTCCAGAAAGCCGGCGACAGCCTTAACATTCCGATTAAGGTTGAAACAAACGGTTCGGGCGGTGCAAAGAATGTGCTTACCGAAGAAGAAATTGCAAATTGTGACGGTATCATCATTGCCGCTGACATCACAATAAATCTTGCCCGTTTTGACGGCAAGCCCGTTTTACAGTGTGCCGTTTCAGACGGTATTCATAAGCCGGAAGAGCTTATCAACAAGATTGTAAACAAAGAAGTTCCCGTATATCATCACAAAGGCGGTTCTGCAGATGCTCCAAAGAAGAGAGGCGGCACTTACGGTCACCTTATGAACGGTGTATCACATATGCTCCCGTTCGTTGTAGCAGGCGGTATCTTCATTGCAATTGCATTCCTCATTGATATTGCATGCGGTGTTAACGCACAGGAGGCTGGCAGTACATTCGGTACGGTAACTCCTGCAGCCGCATGGTTTAAGACACTCGGCGGTGTGGCATTTAACCTTATGGTTCCTATTCTTTCCGGCTTTATCGCAATGTCAATTGCAGACCGTCCCGGCCTTCTCGTTGGTCTTGTAGGCGGTTTCCTTGCAACATCAGGCGCAACCTTTGCAGATCCGGGTGCTGTTAACACAGTTCCGTCAGGCTTCCTCGGTGGCTTGCTTGCAGGTTTCGTAGGCGGTTACTTAATGCTTGCTATTGAAAAAATGTGCGATAAGATGCCTAAGGCTCTTGAGGGTATCAAGCCAGTTCTCATCTATCCGCTTCTCGGACTCGGCGGTATTCTCGTTGTAATGTGCGCAGTCAACCCGTTCATGGGTATGATTAACTCAGGTATGTCAGACGGCCTTAACGCTATTGCCTCTAACCCTGCAATGATGGTTCCGCTCTGTGCGCTCCTCGCAGGTATGATGTCTATCGACATGGGTGGTCCTTTCAACAAGGCAGCTTATGCATTCGCAACACTTAACCTTGCAAACGCAGACGATCAGGCATACATCATTATGGCAGCAGTTATGATCGGCGGTATGGTTCCTCCAATCGCAATCGCTCTTTCAAACACATTCTTCAAGAATCGTTGGACAGACGAAGAAAGAAAGAATGCTCCCGTAAACTATGTAATGGGACTTTCATTCATCACAGAAGGTGCAATTCCTTACGCAGCAGGTCATCCGCTTCAGGTTATCCCTTCATGTATCGTTGGTTCTGCAGTAGCAGGCGCATTTTCAGCTCTCTTTGGCTGTAAGCTTATGGCTCCTCACGGCGGTATCTTCGTATTCGCAACAATGCAGGGTACATGGTATTTCTACCTCCTTGCTCTTGCAATCGGTGCAGTAGTTTCAATGTTTATGCTTGCACTTCTTAAAAAACCTCTTAACAGAGAGATTAAAATAGTTAAATAAATTTCACAAAAACTTCCATTCTTTCTTAAAATATGATAAAATAAACTTAATTCAGACAGGGAGTAGCCCTCCCTGTCTGACACAAAACTATTATAAAGGGGTTTTATATTATGGTATCAAAAAAACTTACATTAAATAATGCATCAGGTTTTCATATGCGTCCCGCATCAGTATTTGCAACAGCAATGGCAAAGTTCCAGAGTGATGTTACAATTGATTTCAACTCAAACAAAATCAATGCAAAAAGTCTTTTAAATATTATTGCAGCTTGTATTAAGTGCGGCAGCGAGTTTGTAGTAGAATGTAACGGTCCTGACGAAGAAGAGGCTCTTGCAAAGGCAGTAGAGCTTATAGAAAGCGGACTTGGTGAATAAAAACGGGAGCGTGTCTTTTGGCACGCTTTCTTTCTAAAATTTGAAAGCAGGTGAGGTTATGTTACACGGAACACCCGCTTCCGAGGGTATCGGACTCGGAAGAGTAATGATTGTAGAAGAAGCAAAACTTGAATATAATAATGTAACTGTTACGGATACCGAGGCAGAGGTTGAGCGTTTCAGAAATGCGGTTAAAATATTTTGCGACAATACTGCGGCACAGGCAGATGCGCTGAAAGCGTCGGCAGGTAAAAAAGAGGCAGAAATTCTTGAGGGTCACATTCAGATGATGAAAGACCCGTATATGTGCGGCGAAATCGAAAAGTTGATTGATAACGGTCAGTGTGCCGAGGCTGCACTTGAGTATATGTGCGATATGTTCATCTCTATGTTTTCTGCCACAGATGACGAACTTACACAGCAGAGAGCGGCAGATGTAAAAGACTTAAAAACAAGTATGCTAAGCATTTTGCTCGGAGTAAAAGAAGTAAAACTTTCGGCAGCGCCAAAGGGCACGGTAGTTGTCGCAAAAGAACTTACTCCGTCCATGACAGCAGGCATCAATAAAGAAAATATTGTCGGAATTATTACCGAAACAGGCGGCAAAACATCTCATTCAGCTATCCTTGCAAGGGCACTTGAAATTCCCGCCGTGCTAAGCGTAAATGGTGCGGTTTCAAAACTTTCGGCCGGTGCTTATGTAATCGTTGACGGCAGTGAGGGTGTAGTAATTGATGAGCCGGATGACGCTGTTATTCAGGAGTACAATACAAAGAGAATTAATTTTCTTAAAGAGCGCAAAGAACTTGAAAATTTCAGAGGCAAGGCAACTAAAGCTTTAAGCGGTGAGGAATACGAGCTTTTCTGCAATATCGGCAAGCCGGAGGATGCAATAAAGGCAGTTGATGCAGACGGCGAGGGCGTTGGTTTGTTCAGAACTGAATTTTTATTTATGGACAGAACCGCTTTGCCTACAGAGGACGAGCAGTTTGACGCTTACAAAAAGGCGGCGCTTACATTAAAGGGAAAGCCTGTAATTATCAGAACTCTTGACATCGGCGGCGACAAGGAAATTCCTTATCTCGGACTTAAAAAAGAGGAAAATCCTTTCTTGGGCTTCAGAGCAATCAGATATTGCTTAAAGCATAAAGATTTGTTCAAAACACAGCTCCGTGCAATTGTAAGAGCAAGCGCTTTTGGCGATGTAAGAATTATGTTCCCGCTTATTACAGCCGTTGAAGAACTTAGAGAGGGCAAGGCTCTTGTTGAAGAGGTTAAGGCTGAACTTAGGGAACAGGGAGTAGAATTTAACGAAAATATCCCTGTAGGCATTATGACAGAAACCTCGGCGGCAGTTATGATTGCTGATATTCTTGCAAAAGAATCCGACTTTTTCAGCATCGGTACAAATGACCTTACGGGTTATACAATGGCTTGCGACAGAGGAAATGACGATGTTGCATATCTGTATTCTCCGTTACAGCCAAGTGTATTAAGGGGCATTAAGTATATTATTGATTGCGCAAACAAGAATAATATTTCTGTAGGTATGTGCGGCGAGGCAGCGGCTAACCCGATGATGGTGCCGTTACTTATGTCATTCGGACTTACCGAGTTCAGTGTATCCGCACCGTCGGTATTAAAGGTAAGAAAAACAATTTCTGCATGGTCAAAGGCAGAGGCAGACAAGGTTGCCGAAAAGGTACTTGCAATGACTACCGAAAAAGAGATAAGCGACTATCTTAAAACTCTTTTATAATTAATCAGATAACAAGTTTCATAATCAAACTCTAAATAATAGTTTGCGAAGGGCAGTGTTCGTTTGAGCACTGCCCAAAGCCTTTTCTGAGGTTCTTTATCAAAATTGGTTTAATTTATGGCTTAGTGGTGTACATCTGCAAAACCGTGATTAAACAATATTCCTTTTTCCGACAAGATATGTTATAATATCTGCGGATAGGTGATTTATGTGAATAATGATTATTTAGTTAAGAAAAAGCCGATGTATGCGCTTTTTGTGTTTGCTCTGCCTATTATTATAGGTAATATTTTTCAGCAGACATACACTATGGCGGACTCGGCTATTGTAGGCAGATTTGTAAGTGAAAAGGCTTTGGCGGCGGTAGGTGCGTCATATTCGCTTACGAATATTTTTATTTGTGTGGCAATCGGCGGCGGAATCGGTGCGTCGGTAATAGTCAGTCGGTATTTTGGCGCCAAGGAATATAAAAAGACAAAAACGGCAGTGTACACTGCGCTGATTGCTTTTACCGCACTTAGTGTTTTGCTTGGAATTATCGGTCTTGTGTTCAGCCGTCTTATTCTTATTGCGCTCAATACTCCGTCTGATGTACTTGATCTGGCGGTCGATTATCTGAACATTTACTTTGCGGGTTTGCCGTTTTTATTTATGTATAATGTGCTTTCCGCAATGTTCAATGCACTCGGAAAATCTAAAATACCGCTTTATTTTTTGATTTTTTCATCGGTGTTCAATGTTGCGCTCGACCTTTTGCTCGTAAAAAATTTCAGTATGGGTGTAACGGGCGTTGCCTGGGCAACACTTATTGCACAAGGAATTTCGGTTGTATTATCATTCATAGTGCTTGTGTGGGAGTTTAAAAAGCTCAACATAGGTCGTGCAAAATTTTTTGAAAAGAGTGAGCTTTTGCCTATGGCAAAAATTGCTTTTCCGTCAATTATTCAGCAGTCAACGGTATCAATCGGAATGATGCTTGTGCAGTCGGTGGTAAACGGCTTTGGTTCGGAGGCTCTCGCAGGATATTCTGCCGCAATAAGAGTGGAATCGCTTTGCATAGTTCCCTTTAGCAGTATAAACAATGCTGTGTCTTCGTACACTGCGCAAAATTTGGGTGCAAAGAATGAAAAGCGTGTTGTAGAGGGTTACCATGCCGCAAACATTCTTGTGGCAGCATTTTCTATTTTACTTATTCTGCTTATAGAACCTTTTAACAGTTTGATTGTATCAATGTTTCTCGGTGATGACGGCACAATAACCGCAATGAATACGGGCTGCGGATATCTTAGCTTTATGGGGTGGTTCTTCTGCTTTATCGGCTTTAAAATGGCAGTTGACGGACTTTTGCGAGGTGCTGGAGATATGAAAATGTTTACAGTCGCAAACTTTGTAAATCTGTTTATCCGAGTATTTGTCGCAATGGCTTTTGCTCCGATTTTCGGCTTGCAAATGGTATGGATTGCAGTGCCGATCGGTTGGTTTTCAAATTGGGTTATATCCTTTTTGGAGTACAGAACAGGCAAGTGGAAAAGGATATATAAGAGATAACTGTAAACTAAATAAAAATATTATATAAAATATAGGCATATGATTTATTAGATAAGTCATATGCCTTGCTTTTTTGTTCAAAAATCATTTATACTTTTTGGTCAAGTAAACAAAATTGTTTTTTATTGTTGTAAATAAAATGAGGCAATGATATAATTTTAAATAAAGTTTGAATTTAGGAGTTGATTTTTTATGAAAACAAGCAAAAAAATTATAAGTTTGTTGCTTAGTGTAGCTATCATTATGTCTGCCATGGTGATAACAGCTGTTTCGGCGGCTGCCGCAGCAGACGGCTCAGAGGTATATTTTGATAATTCGGTTTTTAATTGGGAAAATGTTTATATTTATGCCTATGGCACAAAAGAAAATGCCAAATGGCCGGGTCAGCTGATGAGCGCAACTGATGACGGACTTTACAAGGCAAGCTTTACTTCAGCATATAAATCAGAAAGCATTATTTTTAATAACGGCAAAGAAAAGGACGAGGGCAAGGAGCAGTATCCAAAGGCAAGCGGACTTTCTTTAAAGGCAGGTCAGTGCAAACTCCTCACAGCCGCAAAGAAGTGGGTAGATTACGGCAAGCCTGATTCTCATGGATACGGAATTGTTTACACAGCCTCCGGTACAAGCTTTTCATCAGAATTTTTGCAGGTTCAGCTCGGACTAAAAAATGCCTCAGTAGGATACTATTCTGTTGACGGTTCGGCAAAAAAATCTTATACCGACGGCACAATTATTGAAATAGGCGAGGGTAAAATCGGTAACAGCGAAATTACTCTTGTGCTTACAGCAACAGGCGATGACGGTGTTGAAACAACACAGACTTTCACTTACAACAAAACATTTACAGCAGGCAAAACAACTTTTTCTGCTGACTCGGACGGACACACAACAGCTCCCGAAAGCGGCTATTACGGAACAAACCCGAATATGCAGCTGGGTAAATACAAGACAATTTCTGTTGACGGCGATGTAAGCGATTGGGACAGCTCAATGATTATTGCTCAGGGTACAGCAAACGATGACCCTCGAGCATATATGCCATCTTCAATGCATGAGCAGCCGTGGGACGCATACGCTCTCTATGGCGCATGGGACGATGAAAACCTCTACTTTATGTGGGAAATGGCAAATACAACATACATTACTTCTCCGAACGATAATTTTGCGGCATCAAATGAGGCTCGCCCTTGGAGAAACAGTATTCCAATGTATATTGCGCTTTCAATAGACCCAAGCAAGCAGGCAACAGGCAAGGCAGTAGGCACAAACAAAGACGGCTCTGTTTACACAAATCCGTTTGTATGGGGTTGTGACGGCGGCGTAGCAAAAGACGGCGGTGTAGGCTTTACAACTCACATTGATACACTTGTTGCTTTCGATTCAAACAATTCAAACGGCGGCGCATCAATCTTCAAGGCTGATGTTCAGGATACGGACGGAACATACCTGTTTGATTATGATACAAGAGTTCCGATTGGCGTAACAAGCTATCAGGCACAGGATAACCGGAACGGATTCAAAATTAAATATGCAAACGGCACAAAGAGCGAAACTCTCTACGGTGTAAGAGAAGTAAAGGGCGACAGAACTTTAGGCGACAACACTGACCCTAACTCAAATTGGGTTGATTTCTTTAAACTCGGCTACAAGAAAAACTACGGTTATGTTTACGAGGTTGCTATTCCTTACTCTGCACTCGGTATCGACAGAAATTATGTAGAAACTCAGGGCATTGGCGCAATGCAGATTCTCACATACGGTACTTCGGGTATGGATACACTTCCACACGACCCCTCAATGCTTGATGTTGCAGATGCTGAATACAGCTACGATCCGTCTACTTCACACGAAAAAGAGGATATAGACAACATTACAGTTCCGCTTGCAAGACTTGGCAAGATCCTCCCTGATACACAGGTTCAGGAGGCAGAGTTTGAAGTAAACTTTGGCGCAGACAAGAGCTCATCTCAGCCTGTTGGCACAGCACTCGAGCTTAAAGCAGAGCCATACAACAACCATGGCAATGTTACTTACGAGTTTGCGGTAAACGGTGCAACTGTAAAGACTTCATCTGACAATACATACAATTTTACAGCAAATAATGCAGGCACATACACATTGTCTGTAAAGGCTATTGATTCAGACGGCTGTATAGCTGAAAGCACAAAGTCGTTCTATATTTCGGACGGCGGCGAGCAGGAAACTATCATAAAGGGCGATGTAAACCGCGACGGAGTTGTAGATGTAAACGATGTTACACACTTGCAGATTCACATTTCAAACGACGATAAAAATCCGCTTATTGATGTTACAAATAAGGCTTGGTTTGACGCTGCCGATATGTACGGCGACGGCAAGCTTGATATTCTTGACGCAACCGAATTACAGATTTATATCGCATAATTCGTAAAAGTTATAATCATATTCAAAAGGATTGCAGAGCAAAATCTGCAATCCTTTTTTGTGTATACAGGATGCAAGAATAGTGTAAAATTGCCTATATTGTATTGACATATAAGCTCTTGTAATCGTATTTACAATGCTTTTACTCTATACTTCAGGCAAGATTAAGGCAACAGAAAAATTTAAATCTGTTACACTTGCACTTTTACTTTTACATATTTATAATAAATCTGTTTATCTTGACTCAATGATTGACAGAACGGGTCAAATTAATAAATATCTTGTTGAAAATGGTGTTACGGTAAATCAGATTTCTATTCACGCAATTAATCTTGAAGAATACTTTTTACGCAAGGTAGGGGCATAAAATGAAAAGGTTATTATTATTTGAACTTCGTAAGCTTTTCAAAAACAAAAGCTTTTATATTTGGACTTTTGCATCGGTTGCACTTAGTTTGATTTACCTGCTTTGCTCATTCGGTATGTTTTCGTTACAATCTTCGCAAAATATGCAGTGAATAGTATCACCGGAGTCCGGTATTATCAGTGCAATAGAATTTTTTAAAACAAGTCCCGTTACAGTATTTATACTAATGTTTATTTGCAGCTTTATTTGCAATGATTTTGACAACGGCATATTGAAAAATATTATTTCACGAGGTTACAGCAGACAGTCGATTTTTACGGCAAAGTTTATGGCGGTTATTGTCAGCACCCTTTTTATGGTAATCCTCAATTTAGTTGCTGTTTTTGCGGTATCAAGCGCTTTATATCATAACATCGGCTCAATATACGCTCTGTTTATTCCGCAATTAATTATCCTTGTGTTTGGACTTATCTCATTTGCCGGCATATTCTTTATGCTGTGTTCAATCTTTAAAAAGAGCGCTCCTGCAATAGTTGTTTCGTTGCTTGCTCTTTTGGCTTTGCCAACAGGAATATCGATAATCAGCTCATACTTACATATTAATTTAAGCTGTTTATGGCTTGGTAATGCGGTTTCTACCCTTGCAGTAAATAACATTTCGGTACAAACATTACTCGCAAGCGGAGTTTGCATTATAGTTTATTTAGTGGTTTCTTACATTGTTTCTATTTCAGTGGTTAAGAAATTGGAAGTTTGATTTTTATATTAGCAGAAATCTCATTTCATTGATTTTGAAATGAGATTTTTGCTTTTTCGGGCAATTTTTTTGGTTTTGATAAGGAGTGGAAGATTAGTTTTTGTAAAACGATATAATAAAGAAAACGGCAGTGTGAGGTTAATACTCACACTGCCAAAGTTTTCAACATTTCAAGCTCAAATTGTTAATTATTTTTCGTCACCGAAGCAGATACCCATTTTCCTTGCGGCGGCTACTATTTCGTGGTCGGCAGGAACGGCTTTCAGCTTGCCTGCAATTTCCTCAAGCGGTACGGCAACTACTTTATTATTTACAAGTGCAACCATTTTGCCATAGTCACCGTTTATGATAAGTTCGGCAGCTGCAATACCGAAACGGGTGGAGAGCACACGGTCGTATGCGTCAGGACTTCCGCCTCTCTGGAAATGTCCGGGTACGGTAACTCTTGTTTCCTGACCTGTTGCGTCTTGAATTTCTTTTGCAATTTTGTATGAGATTGACGGATATGCGATTTCAGCCATAGCGGCTTTTCTTTTTTTCTTCGGCATAGCCGCAAGCTCTTTGGAAATTGCACCTTCTGCAACGGCGAGAATTGAGAATTTCTTTCCGCTTTCGGTTCTTTTCTTAATTGTATTAATTACGGAATTAATATCGTACGGAATTTCCGGAATTAAAATAACATCCGCACCGCCGGCAATACCTGCATACAAAGTCAGCCAGCCAACCTTGTGACCCATAACTTCAACAATGAAAACTCTTCCGTGTGAGGTTGCGGTGGTGTGAATACAGTCGATAACATTTGTTGCAATGTCAACGGCGCTCTGAAAACCAAATGTTTTATCTGTACCCCAAAGGTCATTGTCAATTGTTTTTGGCAGAGAAACAACATTCAAGCCCTCTTCACGCAAGAGGTTTGCGGTTTTCTGTGTGCCGTTTCCGCCGAGAACAACAAGGCAGTCAAGCTCAAGCTTCTTATAGTTCTTTTTCATTTCGGCAACTTTATCAACGCTGTTTTCGTCAATAACTCTCATAAGTTTGAACGGCTGTCTTGATGTGCCGAGAATAGTACCGCCCCTTGTAAGAATACCCGAAAAATCATCAGGTTTCATCATCCTTGTTTCGTTGTAAATAAGTCCTCGGTAGCCGTCAATAATGCCGATAATCTGCACGCCGTCATTGCCGTAATTCTGATAAAGTGTTTTTGCGACTGCACGGATAGTAGAGTTAAGTCCCTGACAGTCACCGCCGCTTGTTAAAATACCGATTCTTTTCATTCTGCTTTTTCTCCTTCCTTTGCAGGTACCATAGGAGTGCCTACTGTTCTTACATATGTCTGTTTTTTAACGGCATTTTGTGCCTGTTGTGCAAGTTTTGAAAAATGTTTTTGGCTGTTAAGTCGTTTTCTGCCACGCTTATCTACAAGGTGATATGTGGTGTCGGGTAACTGCTTTCTTGCATTTACCGTGTCTTTGAGCGTAACTTTTAAAATCTGTTCAACCCTGTTTTTAATGTCTTCGTCCTCAACAGGGAACACAAGTTCAACTCGTCTGTCAAGGTTTCTCTGCATCCAGTCTGCACTGCCAAGGTAGTAGAGCGGATTGCCGTTGTTTTCAAATTTAAAAATTCGGCTGTGCTCAAGGAGTTGTCCTACAATGCTGATTACCTTTATATTTTCACTCCATCCCTTTAATCCGGGGATAAGACAGCAAATACCACGCACGATAAGTTCAATTTTTACGCCTGCCTGCGATGCCTCGTAAAGCAAGCTGATAATTGCGGGGTCTACAAGTGAATTTACTTTTGCAGTGATTGATGCGGGAAGTCCCTGTTTTGCATTTTCAATTTCTTTTCTTATCATTTCCTCAAAGAAAGGTCGCATACCTTGAGGAGCAACAATAAATTTATTGTATTCGGGCGGTAAAGAATAGCCTGTAAGTGTGTTGAATAATGATGATGCGTCAAGGCCGTATTCTTCACGGCAGGTAAACATACCGATGTCTGTGTAGAACCTTGCGGTGCTGTCGTTGTAGTTACCTGTACCCATATGCAGATAACGGCGGATTCCGTCCTTGTCTTTTCTGACAACAAGACAGATTTTACAGTGGGTTTTAAGACCTGTAAGACCGTAAATTACATGACAGCCTGCTTTTTCAAGCTTGGTTGCCCACTGAATGTTATTTTCTTCGTCAAAACGAGCCTTAAGTTCTACAAGTACAGTAACCTGTTTGCCGTTTTCGGCGGCTTTAATAAGTGCCGCAACGATAGGAGAGTTACCGCTTACACGGTATAAAGTCTGCTTGATTGCAAGTACATTCGGGTCTTTTGCGGCTTTTTTGACAAAGTCAACCACCACATCAAAACTCTCATACGGATGATGAACAAGTCTGTCTTTTTCACGGATAGCCTCAAAAATATCATCGCAATCGTAAAACTCGGCAGGCGGATTTACAGGTGTAATAGGCTCGAAACAGAGCTTTTCGCAGCCCTTTATTCTTGCAAATTTAGAAAGGAAAGTAAGGTCAAGCGGACCGTGCTGTACATAAATTTCGTCCTCGGTTACATGCAATGCATCTACAAGGAATTTGCGGATTGACTTGTGGCATTTTTTAGAAAACTCAAGTCTTACAGGCACACCGCGCTGACGCTTTTTAATGGATTTTTTAATTTCCTCCATAAGGTCTTCCGTGTCCTCGTCAATGTCAAGGTCAGAGTCCCTTGTGATTCTGAAAGCTGCCGACTGTTTGATGTTATAAAGCTCAAACAGTTCGCCGAGGTGAATAGTAATAATTCTTTCAAGGGTTATAAAGTCACGCTTGCCTTTTGCGGGAAGTTCCAAAAATCTCGGAAGGATTGACGGCACTTGTACAAGCGCATAAAATTCTTCTCCCTCTGCATTTGTAAGCAGAACTGCAATGTTAAGACTTTTGTTTGCAAGCAATGGGAAAGGTCGGCTTGTGTCAACCGCCATCGGTGTGAGAACAGGGAAGACCACTCTCTGAAAATAATCGTCTGCAAATGCTTTTTGCTCGTCGGTCATTTCATCTGCCTTAACAAAGTTAATACCGTTTGCTCTCAGTGACGGAATAATGGAACGATTGTAGCAGTTGTACTGCTTTTCGGCAAAGGCATGTACTTTTTCACTGATTTTTTTCATCTGCATTTTAGGGGTAAGTCCCGACGGGTCGGGCTTATTTGTGCCACGATGAATATTATCAAGTACGCCTGCAACACGAACCATAAAAAATTCGTCAAGGTTAGACGCTGTAATAGAAAGGAAGTTACACCTTTCCATTATAGGATTTTCCTTTTCAAAAGCCTCTTCAAGTACACGGGCGTTAAAATCGAGCCAGCTTAGCTCTCTGTTATTGTAAGGCATTTCAAGCCATTTTTTTAATTCTTGTTTCTTTTTTACATCAATTGTTGAAGTCATTATATCACTCCTTATTATTCTTATTATATTGTTAAATCTTAAATATTTCAAGTAAAATTTATGTAAAAGTTACAAAAAATTTTTGAAAAGTCATTCTTAATTATTCGCATTAAAAATATGGACAACCTTTTTTTAATCAAAGGCTTGACCTGAATTATAAATTACTCGCCTTAAACCACAATTTGTGCCAAGTTTTTTAGTGAATTGTTATTTACCTTAAATCTGAAATTGTAAAAAATAACCGCCTTGTACTGCGAATACAAGACGGTTATAAAAATAATTTGTCTTAAAAGATAAACAGCTAAAGCCGTTTCTTTACACTAACTATATTATCGTAATTAAAAATTCGTGTCAACAGTCACTGATACTGTTGAAAAATATTTGACGGAAAAATATAATAATTCATTTACTTTTGATTCCTATGAAACAACAGCATACTTTACGATAAAGAAATTCAACAGGATTTACAGAAAGGTAAAAATAGTGAAAATAAAGTTTTTGCAGACACAAGCTTATTGTATTTCGGACTTAACGAAAAATTTAACAATTACAATGCTTAGCAAATCTCATCGCAGATATTTCTAAAAAAATAACACACCCTGAAAAACCAAGGTGTGTTATTGGCGCGCTGGAAGAGACTCGAACTCCCGACCTTCTGATTCGTAGTCAGACACTCTATCCAGCTGAGCTACCAGCGCATATGCGGTTAATTATTAACCGCAAGTAGTATATTACCACATTCTTTTATAAAAAGCAAGTGTTTTTTGAAATTTTTTAAATTTTATCATCAAAGAATGCAAAAAATGCTCTGTAAGCCATATATACATCAATTTTTGATACGATTTCAAACGGTGCGTGCATACAAAGTACAGGCACACCGAGGTCAACTACATCAACATTCATATTGGCAACATATTTTGCGATTGTTCCGCCGCCGCCCATATCAACTTTACCGAGTTCGCCGACTTGCCACATTACATTGTTTTTCTCAAGCAAAGCTCTTACCTTGCCCATATACTCGGCAGACGCATCGGAAGTATCATACTTTCCACCGTGACCTGTGTATTTTGAAATTACAACGCCTTCGTTAATATAGCAAGAGTTCTTTGCTTCGTAAGCGGATGCATATGTTGGGTCATAAGCTGCGCTTACATCTGCCGAAAGACAGGTGCTCTTAGACAGTGCTTTGTAGCCGTCAATACCGTCCTGCTTTGCAAGGTCATATATAAAGTAACGCAAAAAGTCGCTCTGCATACCTGTATTGCCGTCGCTGCCTGTTTCTTCTTTATCTGTAAGATAAGTAACGCAGGTCTGCTCCGGAGTTTCAACATCAAGCGAAGCCATTAATGCAGGGTAAGCGCAAACCTTATCATCGTGACCGTAACCGCCGATCATACTTGCGTCAAAGCCGATATCTCTTGCTTTGAATGACGGAATAAGACAAAGTTCTGCCGAAAGGAAATCCCCCTCAACTATGCCGTATTTCTTATTGAGAATTGACATTACATTGAGTTTTACAAGGTCTTTTTCGTCATTGCCGTCTTCGTACGGACGAGAGCCGACAAGAACATTGAGATCCTCACCTGTAAATACCTTTGCAAGCGGCTTTGAAACCTGGTCTTTAGCAAGGTGTGGGAGCAAATCAGTAACGCAAAAACAAGATTCGTTTTCATCGTCACCCCAAGTAATGTTTACCTTTGTGCCGTCAAGTTTTACAACTGTGCCGTGGAGTGAGAGGGGAAGTGCTGTCCACTGGTATTTTTTAAGACCACCGTAGTAATGTGTTTTGAAAAGTGCGAGGTTTGTGTCCTCGTAAAGTGGGTTTGGCTTTAAATCAATTCTCGGTGAATCAATGTGAGCAATCGCAAGTCTTGCACCGTTCTTTACACCGTTTTTGCCGATAACAGCAAGTGCGATTGCTTTGTCACGGTTTACATAATACACCTTATCACCTGCGTTATATGACGCATTTTCATCGTATTCTGTAAAGCCTGCTTTTTTCGCAAGTTCAAGTGTGTAGCTTACAGCCTCACGCTCAACGGGAGAATGGTCTAAAAACTTTTTATAGCCTACGCAGAAATCGTCTGCTTTTTTAATCTCTTCGGCATTGAGAGTTGCTGCGCCTTTGCTGCCTTTCATCATAATTTCTTCTTTAAGAAGTGTAGCTTTGCTTTTTTCGTCTGACATATTTATCTTCCTTTCATCAGATGTACCATATTATTTTATGAATAATATAACTCAATATACTTTGCTTTTGCGTCCGTTACCCGTTCAACATATTCTTTTGTTTCGGGATACGGTATATCTGTAAGCGTTACACCGTCGGTACTGTAATTCGGATCATCAAGCCAGTCCGAAACCACAAATCCTGCGTTGTACGCCGCAATAGCCGATGTTTCTGTCCCATAAAAATCAAGAAAATATTTTAAAAGATAAGAGCCGTAATCTATACAGATTTCGGGGTTATACAAATCTTCTTCCGTATATTTGCCCTCACAATCTCTTACCTGTTGCAGCCATTCAAACGAACTCGGCATAACCTGCATAATTCCGCAAGCCCCCGCATCCGACTGTGCGTCTGCATTAAAGCCGCTTTCCGTACGGATAACGGCATATATGAGCGATTCGTCGAGTTCGTAATCTTTTGCGGCTTTTTGAACATATTGGCTGTAATCTCTCGGATAGCTGAGTTCGAGCAGTTGCTTTTTTGCGTTGTCATAGTAATTAAATACAAACAGTGCAAGCAAGACCGCCGTTAAAACTATGCAACCGCCAACAATAAAATTTTTTCCCTTCTTTTTGGGTTTCTTTTTGTATCGGGGATTTGCCGCCATTAAATCACCTGCCGTATGTATCCGAATAGCCCCTCGGCTTTGTCGATAAGTTCTTGCTTTGTGCCGTTGTTTTCAAGAATAAAGTCCGAATTATCTTTAAAATAGTTTTCGGAAAGTTGAGCGTTTATACGACTTTCCGCCATTTCTTCCGAAATTCCGTCACGCTGCATTATGCGCTGTTTGCGTATGTTTTCATCAGCCGTAACGCTTATGATATAATCGCAAATTACATTTGCTTTACTCTCAAAAAGCTGCGGTGCGTCAAATACAATGAATTTTTTATCGCTGTTGACAAGTTTTTCCGTCTTTTCAAGGAAAAGGGAAAGTACAAACGGGTGGATAAGTTTGCCGAGAACGGCGGTTTTTTCTTTTGTTGCAAATGCCCTTTGAGCAAGCTTCTTTCGGTCAAGATTTTTGTTCGGCAAAATAATGTCACTGCCAAATTCAGCCGAAAGTATCTTAAGACATACCGAGTCGGGCATATAAAGTTCCGCAACAAGCTCATCGGCATTTATTACTGCTGTGCCGTTTTTTGCAAAAACTTTTGATACAGTGCTTTTGCCTGCGCCCGTCTGACCTGTAAGCCCCAATATTTTATATTTTTTCAAGGTCTATCACCTCATAGCCTGCGGCCCTTATAAGTCTGTTGTAAAGTGCCATACCTACGCCATCGCAGGACGGAAGTCTTGAGTAAGCGGTGTCAATTCCGCCGACCTCGTCAACCTCTCTCAGCATATCAAAAAGTCTGTGCGCCTGCTGTGCATAGTCGTGCCTTTTGCCGAGCGAAAATGTTTTTACCTTAAGCTGCGCAATATCTTCATCACAACACAGTGCGGCGGTTTTGCCGTCAGCCTTGCTGTTCACATAATTAATATATTCTTCGTCTGTGCCTTTAAGAAGTATAACTCTCGCTTTCGGCGAATAATGCTTGTACTTCATACCCGGGCTTGCCGCCTTTTGATTAGGGTCAAGTTTGTCGAGTACCGCCTTGTTAAGTTCGACTTCTCCGATTGTATCTCTCAATTGTTCAAGGGTGATTCCGCCCGGTCTTAACAGGCAAGGAACTTCGCCCGCAAGAGTGATAACCGTACTTTCCACGCCGACTTCACTTGCACCGCCGTCAATAATTGCCTCAATCTTACCGTTCATATCATTCATAACATGGGTTGCGGTTGTAGGACTCGGAGAACCCGAAATGTTTGCGGACGGCGCAGCGAGCGGTGTATTTGCCGCCTTAATGAGCGCTCTTGCAACAGGGTGTGACGGACAGCGAATTGCAACGGTTTCAAGACCTGCCGACACTTCGTCAGGAATAATCTCCGATTTTTTCATTATAATTGTAAGAGGACCCGGCATAAATTTTTCGGCAAGAATTTTTGCCTTTTGGGGAATTTCGGCGACAAGACCGAATTTTTCAATATCCCCAAACTCTGCAATATGAACAATCAGCGGATTATCCATCGGTCTGCCTTTTGCCTTAAAAATTTTGGCAACGGCTTTACCGTTCAAAGCGTCTGCCGCAAGTCCGTAAACGGTTTCGGTCGGCATACCTACAAGTCCGCCGTTTCTTAGGATTTCTCCTGCTTTATTTATATTTTCCTGTGTACTGTCGAGCAATAATGTTTGCATATTGTCACCTTGCTTATGAATTTTCCATACTTTCTTTGAGTTTTTCTGCTCTGTCTGCGGTAACAAGAGCGTCTATAACTTCATCAAGATTACCGTTTAATATATCCTCAAGTTTGTAAAGCGTAAGTCCGATTCTGTGGTCGGTCAGTCTGCCCTGCGGATAGTTGTAGGTTCTAATTCTTTCACTTCTGTCGCCCGTGCCGACCTGTGACTTACGGTTAGCGGCAATTTCACTCGCCTGCTTATCCTGCTTTTCTTTTAAAAGTCGGCTCTTGAGCACCTTGAGCGCTTTATCTTTGTTTTTGTACTGACTTCTTTCGTCCTGGCACTCAACAACCGTACCTGTCGGCAAATGAGTAATACGGATAGCCGAACTTGTTTTGTTGATATGCTGACCGCCTGCGCCGCTTGAACGGAAAGTATCTATTTTCAAATCTTTAGGGTCAATTTCAAGCTCCACATCTTCCGCCTCGGGAAGAACGGCAACGGTTGTGGTAGAAGTATGCACTCTGCCCTGGCTTTCGGTTTCGGGCACACGCTGAACACGGTGTACACCGCTTTCGTATTTAAAGCGTGAGTAAGCACCCTCGCCCTCAATCATAAAAGAAATTTCTTTATAGCCGCCGAGCTCGGTTTCGTTTGCGTTTACTATTTCTACTTTATAACCCTTTTTCTCGGCATACATACTGTACATTCTGAAAAGCACCGCACTGAACAGTGCCGACTCTTCGCCGCCTGCTCCGCCACGAATTTCCACAATAACATTTCGTTCATCATTTGGGTCTTTCGGCAAAAGCAAAATCTTAAGCTTTTCCGAAAGCTCCTCTATGTTCTGTTTTGCCTCGTCAAGTTCAAGCTGTGCAAGTTCCTTTAAGTCGCTGTCGCCGCTCTCTTCAAGAATTTCAATGCTTTCGTCTTGAGATTTTACCGCCTGTTTGTACTCTCGGTAAGTAAGCACTATTTCTTCAATAGACTTAAGCTCTTTCATTGTTTTTTGATATTGCTCCGGATCTGCCGCAACAGACGGTTCGTAAAGTCTTTGCGAAAGTTCGGAGTATCTTTTATCAAAAATTTCTATTTTTTCAAACATTTCTATTTTTTCAAACATATTATTTTTCCTTATCGGTTAAAATTTTTTTAATATTCTTTTCGATTTTATTTCGTGGCACCATAACTTCTCTGTCGCAGTTTGTACAACGGATCTTAAAATCCATTCCAATCCTTAATATTTCAAATTCCTTGCAACCGCACGGGTGCGGTTTTTTCATTTCAACTCTGTCACCGACATTAACCTTCATATTAACACTTCCGATTGCACAAAAGCTAAAAATATAAGTAAAACAGACGCTTTTTTCGGTTTCTCGACCATTTGTCAGCATTTTGTTTTATGCTACTATTGATTTTTATTATATATCAATACTGCCAAAATATCAAGAGCCTGCTTTAATGACTTTTACAAAGATTACAAATAATTACAACATTATTAAAAAAATATTGTCTTTTGCGGAGCTTTGTGGTAAAATGTTCTTTGATAAACAGAAATGTAAACATAATTGACAGAAAGGAAGATTTAAATTGTTTTTTAAAAAACTCAAAAGAATTCCGGCAATGTTCTTAGTTTGTGCATTACTTTTTACCACAGTATTTTCGTATTCAATGATTGCTAATGCGTCATCGTCTTTTACACCAAGACTTGATGCACCGTCATACAGCAATGATTATTATTACAGCAATAAAAATATTTATTACCAATACGGCTATGGTATGCCAAACTGCACAGCTTATGCTTACGGCAGAGCATACGAAATTCTTGGCAGAGATCCCGGACTTTGTCACTATGACGCTTACGAGTGGTATGACTACAACGACGGCTACAGCAGAGGTCAGACTCCGAAAGTCGGCGCTGTTGCTTGTTGGGAATATTACAGAAACGGCGAAACAGGCGGTCATGTTGCCGTTGTTGAAAAGGTAGAGAACGGTACTGTTACATTTTCAAACTCTGCGTGGGGTTGGAAAAACTTCTATCTTACATATGCAGATGTTAATGACCCTGCAATGGGTGAATCAGGTTGGAATTTCCAAGGCTTTATTTACCTTGGCGACTTTAACAAGGGCAGTGACAGCGATAATGTTGTTACAGACTACAAAAACGGTGTTTATGAGGTTGAAGTAAGCGATTATCTTAATATGAGAGAGAGCGCAACAACTTCATCAAAAACTGTTTATCAGATTAACAACGGTACAGAACTTTATGTTACAGATGTAAAACAGTCCGGCGGTTACACATGGGGTTATACAACTTATAAAAATGTAAAGGGTTGGGTAGCTCTTGATTATTGTAAATATCTTAGGGACAAGCCGCTTGATAACGGAAACAACTACGAGCACGGTGATATTAATATGAACGGTGCTGTAGATATTCTTGATATTACAGAACTTCAGATGTATGTATCTAAAAACGCTGATTTCACCGATACACAGTTAAAGCTTGCAGATGTTGACGGAAACGGCAAAATTGATATAAGCGATGTAACAGAATTACAGCGTATCATTTCATTAAATAAAGCATAAACAAAATTACGGTCATTCGCATAAAGTTTGCGAATGACCGTTTTTTGTCAGTGAATTTTAGGCTTTATCGAAAGTTGGGGTAAATTGAGGATTAGCTAAGCGCTTTTTAACAATTATAAAAGTAAGGTCAACATTTTTAAAGGTTTGACCTAAATCTATTTATATACAAAATGATTGCCTATTTTCAACCTTTCAAAAATGCAACGATTCTTTCAAACTGCATTGAGTGTGAGGCTTTTACCAAAACTGTATCACCTTTTTTGAGCAGGCTTTTTAGGTCGGGTAGGAGAGAGTCTATGTCTGCATACCACTTTCCGCCGCTGCCCTCGGCAAGTGCTTTGGCAAGCGGGCCGACTGCAATTACAAGGTCAACGCCTTTTTCTTTTGCGTGTTCGCCTGTTTTGCGGTGCATTTCAAGTTCGTTTGTGCCGAGTTCTTTCATATCGCCGAGAATTGCAACGGTTCTGCCGCTGAAATTTACAAGTGTGTCAATACTTGCCATAACGGAGGTCGGGTTTGCGTTGTAGCAGTCATCAATGATTTTGTAATCTTCGGTATTGATAACATTTGCACGGCTGCCTACGGTTTTATAAGCCTCAACACCTTTTACAAGTTGTTCGTCATTAAGTCCGCAAAGTTTGCCTACTGCCACGGCTGCAAGTGCGTTTGAAACCATATAACTGCCGATTGCAGGAATTTTTACGGAAAGTTTTGTGTCGTCGAAACAAAGGTCGGCAAGCACTCCGCCGTCCGCATTGTTTTGAATATTTTCTGCGTAATAGTCATTTTTGCGGTCAAGACCGAAGAAGATTGGCTTTTTGCCGTTTACTTCCGTTACTGTAGAAAGTTTATCATCGTCGCCGTTGAGTACAAATTCCGCATTTTCGCTTGCAAATTTAAACATTTCGGTTTTTGCCTTTAAAACGCCGTTGCGGTCGCCGAGGTTTTCAAGGTGACAACAGCCGATAATTGTAAGTACGCATACAGTCGGCTGTACCATCTGCGCAAGTCGGCTCATTTCGCCAAAGTCTGAAATACCCATTTCTATTACAGCAGCCTCGGTATCTTCTGGCATTGCAAGGAGAGTGAGCGGTACGCCAAGTTCGTTATTTAGGTTGCCTTGTGTTTTGTGAGTTTTGTATTTTTGAGAAAGTACGGCATAGAGCATCTCTTTTGTAGAAGTTTTGCCTACACTGCCGGATACGCCTACTACAGGAATATCAAATTTTTTGCGGTAGGCCATACCGATTTTTTTAACCGCCTCAAGTGTTGAGTCAACAAGAATATACGGCTTTGTCGGGTTCTGCGGTGCTTTTTCGCAAACAGCGCAGACAGCGCCGTCAGCATAGCATTTTTCAATAAAATCGTGTCCGTCAACACGCTCTCCTTTAATGGCAAGGAAAAGAGAATTTTCCTTAATGCATCTGCTGTCACGCTCAACCGATGAAATTGCGGTTGATTTTAAGTTTTCGTCGCCGACATATTTACCGCCGCAGGCAGCGGCTATTTCTTCGAGAGTAAATTTTTTCATATTAATCACACCCTGTAAAATTTTATTTGTTTTATATAAAATATACCAAAAATACCTTGCTTTTGCAATAGCGGTAATATTCGACGGTTATATAATTATATTCAATCGGTTATGCAAGTTTTGCATAACCGATTGATTTATTAATAAAATAAGAATAGCTTTATTTATTGACTAATCAGTCTATTTTTGCTATTATTTTATTTGTAATAAATTTAGTTTTATTCTGAAAGGCGAGATAGTATGCAGTTGTACAAACAGTTTTGCAATGAAGAATTTAATAGTGATAATACGCTGAAAAGTTTTAAATTAAAATTTGAGGATAATTATAATTTCGGATACGATGTGCTTGATAAAATGGCAGAGAAAGCACCGAATGACATTGCACTTGTGTGGACAAATCCCGAGGGCGAAGAACGAATTTTTACTTTTGCCGACTTAAGCAGACTAAGCAATAAAGCCGCAAATGTTTTCTTGAAATACGGTATAAAAAAGGGCGACAGAGTTTTGCTGATGCTCAAGCGCAACTATGAATATTGGTACATTGTTACGGCTCTGCACAAACTCGGAGTTGTTGCAATTCCCGCTACAAATATGCTTACTGCCGAGGACATAAGCTACAGAGTAAATGTTGCAAATATCAAAATGGCTGTATGTACTCCCGACAGCGAAACGATTGAACATCTGCTAACAGCGGCAAACCAAGAAAATTCATTAAAAACCGTATTTGTTGCGAGAGAAGATTTTGACGGTACGGTAAATATTACAAAAGAAATTGAAGCTGCAAGCGACGAGCTTGAACGGGTAGAAACCAAAGCTGACGAGCCAATGCTTATCTACTTTACATCGGGCACAACAGGCTATCCGAAGGCGGTTGTGCATAATCATATTTATTCTTTGTGCCATATAATTTCCGCAAAATATTGGCAGAATGTAAAAGAGGGCGGACTGCATTTTTCAATTGCCGAAACAGGCTGGGCAAAGGCATCATACGGAAAAATCTACGGTCAGTGGCTTTGCGGTTGTGCGGTTATGGCTTTTGATTTCGATAAATTTTCTCCGTCAAAAATTTTGAAAGTAATTGAAAAATTTAAGGTTACATCATTCTGCGCACCTCCGACCGCTTACAGATATTTTGTGAAAAAAGGTATGCAGAAGTATGATTTGAGTTCACTCGAATACTTGACAACTGCAGGTGAGGCGCTCAATCCGATTGTTGCCGAGGCTGTATATCAACAAACAGGACTTCATCCGATGGAGGGTTACGGTCAGAGTGAAACCACATTGCTTATTGCAAATCTCAACGGTACTCACGGCAAAACGGGTTCAATCGGAAAACCAAGCCCTATGTATAATATAAAACTTGTTGACAGCAACGGCGATGAAGTAAAGCAGGGCGAAACAGGCGAAATAGTAGTTGTTCCGCCAAAAGACAGAAAGCAGTACGGTATATTTACAGGCTACATAGGTGACGAGCAGATGTACCAATATGCGTGGAGAAACGGAATGTACCACACAAACGATACCGCATATATGGACGAGGACGGCTATTTTTGGTATGTCGGCAGAGCCGATGACCTTATAAAAACAAGAGGATACAGAGTAGGCCCGTTTGAAATTGAAAATGTGCTTATGAAGCACCCCGCCGTGCTTGAGTGTGCGGTAATCGGTGTTCCCGATGATAGCCGTGGACAGGCAATCAAGGCAATTATTAAAACCGTTGACGGCTGCGAAGCGGACAAAAATCTTGTAAATGAAATTAAAGGATTTTCAAACAAGCGTCTTGCATCATATAAGTGGATTCAGTACATTGAATTTACCGATGAAATGCCAAAGACTGTTAGCGGAAAAATTAAGCGTGTTGCCCTTAAGGCAAGAGCCTGAAAGTTTTGAAATTAACATAATATACGCGTTTCTCTGCGCAAAAAAAATCACCGTAAAGTTTTTGCTTTACGGTGATTTTTGAGTCTTTATTAAAAACTCTAATAAATTATGTTTTGACAGAATACTTTGTCAAATAATTATAAAATTCGGTTTAAGCTATTGATTAAAATATCTGCAATATGATATATTTATTCTGTAACTTATGAAGTATATGAGGCGATTATATGTCAAATGCAATTCCTAAAGAACTTTCGGTAAACGGTAAAAATTACTCCGTAATAAAATTGCTTGGCAAAGGC
>ERZ772902.648-NODE-648-length-34637-cov-7.552079_pt1 | contig 34637 bp, 33 predicted proteins | sample MGYA00511470_ERZ772902 | MGnify/ENA primary metagenome ERZ772902 (study PRJEB29015, sample SAMEA2737717) | human gut metagenome | biome: human gut; feature: human-associated habitat; material: faeces | place: China | collected 2012 ... | reverse complement strand
GGGCGGTCCCATTGCTCAATTCAAGCGGAACCGCTGCTCAATTTCGCCGGTCGAGCTGATTTTGCAGAGCGGCGTACGCAGCAAGAAACGCACCTACTCCCTAAAGCATTTAAAGACCTATTCTGTACCGCCATACATCAGAAACTTCTATCGATGTATGGATTCTATGAGTTTTAGGAAAAGGATATGAAACCTTTACAATATCAGGGTTCCGCAGCGCAAACATACATGCTCCCAGTGCCATCGGCTTACTCCCCAAAACACATATATCCAATAATTTGTCGGCATTTTTTTCTTTGATTTCAATCAATGCATTATATGCCGAAAAAGGATTATTTGCCTGAGCATAACGAACACAATCCGTTCCAATTGTACTTATCAATTCGTAATTGTGCTCCAAGCTTATGTCTTTTAATTTAGGATAATATGCAGGAAATCCATTTATGGCAATTACATCAGCGTGTTCCTTGCGTTCATGGATATATTTTGAAATCAACCGCTCAAATCCTAAAAAACATACTAGCATTACGTCCCGCGATACTGCAGATGTGAAATATTCCGTAAGCGGACTATATTCTCGCTCGACAATGTCTTTTTCGTACGCATAATATAATCCGTTGAAATAATTGTAGTACTTCGGTTCTGCGTAGACCACATCAATTGTTTCTAAATCGTGAAACTCCTTGATTACATAAAACAGTCGAAAAATATCTGGGACACTAATGCTTGTAATATCAATAAAAACTCTTGCATCCGGTGCAAAACTAGTCCGGCTAATATATTCGCAGTCACATCCATCATCGTCGCAAAGTATATATTCAACATTTGACCGGCCATACAACTTGTAATAGTCTCTATACTGTGGAGAACTATCCACTGGGCGAGCCTTTGCATAGTCAAGAATGATGACTCTGTTAATAACAGTACCACTGGAGAGAAGGTTTTCAAAAACAGCGTAACACCGATTGTCAATAGATGCTGCCATTATAAAAATGTCAATGTCGGTTTCTACTGGAACTGCATCAAGCTTTTCCATAAAAATTCGATTGTCACCTTTGCCCATTTTTATACCTCAAACATCGATATCTGATTTGGATCAACATTTTCTTCGCTTTTGCAATTTTTACCGTTGGAGAGCGGGGTATTCTTATTCTTTTTATCTTTCCAAGCCTTGATTTTTTCTGCTTCCCAAGCCTCTTTCAATAGACTTTCAAACAGAGAGGTTGACATAACGAAATTATATCCCCCTCTGGTGCGAAAAGATATACCAAATATGGGAGAGAAAATCCGATTCAGATAATACAGTGTTCCTTTGCGTCGGCCGATACTAATACTCTGAATACGAGGGCGCTTTACGATTACCCCCCACTTAATCAAACTATTACGAACTTCCTTCAATAGTGGTCGACTTTCAATTTCAACCTCATTTTCAAATGCAAACTGGTTTGTCTCTGGATATTTAGCATAAACATCCCTATGCAACAGTTTAAATAGGCCACCGATATTCATTGCAAAACTGTACATTTCTGTACCATACTCACTGCACAAACGAATTTTATCCATTTGTTCAATTGCAGTATTTTCTGCTCCTTTTGCCTGTAAAGCAATGGGAATCAAAGGAGTTGAGCTTGCTTTGTCATAATAAAACTCATCCAAGAGATAGAATACGTTGCGGCACAAACTAATAAAATCATTGACAGCTCCAGATGAAAGATATGCAAATGTGTTAAAACTATAATATTTTTTGTTTTGCGAATAAATTCCAAGAAGTATAAACATCATCTGAGATCTATACTTGTCAGAATAATCTAACTTGTATTTTCGAGCGAGTTCAATCTCTTCAGAGTGTCCGGTTTCTTTGTGGCGTCCGGCAAGATACCCTTGCATTGCCATGCGGACTTTTTCAGCAGGAATCCCGCGCAATATCCAAACAATATTCAGCATTTCCATCAGAGGCGATGAAGTACAGCTTATCATGTCTATAATCTTTGTATATTCGTTTGGAAAAAACTTTTTCTTGAGAATTTCAAAATGCTTTCTTGAGTTGTTTTTTGTAAGTGCACGGGCTTCTTCGTCTAAATTCTCCTTTGTTCCTAAAAGAACTTGTATGTCTGTTAAGCCGTTTTCTGCAAAAAAATCGACACTTTTTAATCTGCGATTTGCAATTTCGCGAATAAATGCTTTATAATCCGTCATTTTTTGAGTTTGTAAAACATAAAGCAAGAAATCACGATCGATTTGAAGAAACTCTGTTCCAACATTTGTTTCTAGCGTTAGCATCCCCCTGGGACGAACACCAATTCTATATGTGACATTAGAAGTATGATCCACTTGCTTCAACAATGTGTTGAGTATCCGTTGGTATTCTCCCGCATTTTCATACTCGTCGATAATCACCAAGAATCGCACATCAGATAATTCAGGAACAAGCTGCCCAATACATCTACAAACCTGCAAAATATAGTTCTTTCCGTCAACGAGTTCCTGGAGTGTTTCTTCTGCACTATCCAGATACCTAGATTTACGAACCCATTTGTCTACTCTTTGAATCTTTGACTTAATGGCAGAATTCAAGGCCTGTAGGTTTTCTGCATCTGTGTGTAAAATGTTGTTGATGGCATCAACGACATCTTTTGTGAATTTGCTCTCAAGGGAGCCTTCTTCCTCCATGTCCAATAAGATTCTGAACAACTCATCTAGCACATACATTTCAAAATAATATAAAAACAGTTGTTCTTTTCCACTTTTAGAGCAGTTCAAATACCTGAATAGGGTTCCAAAATCATCTTTATATCTGAAATATATTCCTAAACTTCCTAATTGTCTTATGGCATCTAGAATTTCCGCTCCTCTCGAATCCTTCAGGGTCGAGTGCAGAAGCTCTTTTTGGCAAAAATAAGAGATATATTTCAAAATCATGGTCTTTCCAGAACCGCGAGGTCCCTCAACGATAATAGGGGTTGTACTCTTAGTCAATGTATTATAATCAATTGCATAGCAAGTAAAAGGATTGCACCAATACTGAAATACCTCTTTAAAACTCATATCTCGAGAAGTGCACTCAACAAAAGGATTACCAATATTGTTCATCTGGAATGTCAACCCCCTCAATACTATATACTTTTCCATACCGAACAAATACCGGATTCCACTTCGAAGATTCACACCAAAAAATAGGCAATGTATTATCAGGCGTATTATAATAAAAGCCAAACAAATGCTGCCCGTGTGCAAATCCCAGTGGAAAGTGTTTCATGTATGCTTCGGCATCTGAAAGCTCATGGTTTACTATTTCCGTACCATAGTGATTGCATAACCGAAATGCTAAATCTTTTAATTGCAAACAATCATAGTTTGAAAAGACAAAAGATTCACTCGAAAAAAGATTTGTTCTTGAATCTAAAAAATTAACATACAACGGTGTAATATATGGTGCCCGCTTTGCTAAATTGTCAATGGCGGTCGGTGTGGCGAAGAAGGTCATTAATGTCGTTTGCACGCTACCTAGGGTTAAGGATTGGACATATTCAATCGCCTGAGTGCCCGATAAGGTGACATCATCAATCAATACGATATCGTCGATGCTCCCATCAGACAGTTTTTTGTTCCAGTCTGTCGGCTGATTGAAAATTTCTTTTGGTAGGGAATTGGCCGTACGGAAATTATATAAAATCAATGCACCGCTCTCACTTGGATTTCCTAGTGGGATGAAAATTGTACGGCTCAATATTCGTTGAATTTTTGGAACCGTGTCATCGCTTGATTTCCGGTAATAATCCTCTTGGAGTTTTTTATGGATATATTTTCGAAAAATAATCCTACAAAGCTCTCGGACTTCTGTGTCCGTATAATATGTAAAGTTCATCAACAGCCATGCTGCAATAGTCTGTTCAGCAATTTTATCTCCAAGTGCAGCACCGGTAAAATTGTTCAACCATCGTTCCAAAGAAGATGCTGTGACATGGTTCTTCCAGGCAACAATGGATGTCTGGATGATATGATTTTTTAACTCAGCCAAATCAATCATGTTGATTACATCTTGAACATCCATTTTCCAGTCTCCTCTGTATTTTTTAAAGAATCTCTACAGCGTCAAATCTACCTACAGAAGATTGAACATATTTCTGATTGATTTCAATGCTCAACCATCTGCGCCTTTGAGATTCAGCAACATATCCCGTTGTGTTGCTGCCTGCAAAAGGATCAAGGACCAAATCATTTTCATCAGTTAAGAGCTTGATAAAAAATAGAGGAATTTCTTTTGGCATTCTCGCCGGATGCACTTCCAGCTCGTTTTCTTTGCAATACTCGATGTATTTGTCTTTAGAGGTTGTATTCGACGCAATGATAACATTGGAAGGAATGGATCCTCCATTATCATTTAGGAAAGACTCTGCTCCAATATTATATTCAGAAGGTCGTTTACCAGCATTATATTTCCCACTCTTTATTAACTTTTTCATTTGCGAACTATATTCTTCTAACACGTTGCGGTTATTTGCCTTAGGGTTCGGGGTTGAAGATAACCACCAAATCCGAGTGAATGAATCTTTTACTCGAACTCGTTTTTTATTTACCCATTCAATGGGAGCAGGCAATTTTGCTGGGTTAAAGTAAATAAATTCCTGGCACAAATAAAAATTTCCGCGCCTCTTGAATTCCAAAAGAGCTTCCATTGGTAATGTCGAATGAGTAGGCATACCACTATCCCAAGCATTTCCTAACTCGATAACAATAGAGCCATCCGGAGTCAAATAATCTTTCAAAAAAGTTGCTAGATTGGCAATCCACTCAAGATATTCTTCTCCGGTCATATTCCCATACTTTTTTGCTCTGTTCAATGGAAATGGTGGTGATGTAAAAATAAGATTTACTTTACCCTTAAGTTCTTTAAACTCATTGGTCAAAACATCTTGGCAGTTTCCAGTATACATTTTTCCAAAATCTGTAGTATATATCATTGCAAAATCCTACCATTCTCTATCTGTTTTGCATCTTATCATCAAATAACTCACAGTCAAAAAACTCCCACAAACTAATTCCTAGTCCAGCACATATTTTTTTAAAGATTCGGTTCCTGGATTTTGACTTTTTTGTTCAACATACTATAAATCGTTGAGGGTGAAACCTGGGCCGACATCGCTAGTGAATTGATAGCTATTCGTCTCTCATTACAAAGTTGTGTAATCCGCTGGGCAACAGCTTCTTGTGTGCTCATAATTATTACCTCACTTTACTGCTAAAAGTATAGCATGGCTTACGATATATCGGAAGTTCTATCTGCTATGCTTTAGGTGTCGCGGCAAATGATAGTATATATGCCCAATGACGACCATTACGACACTTTACAAGTTTACCCTCTAATACTAAGCCTGCAAGAACGTCTCTGCCGGGATAAGCCCGGTCTACCAGAATCGTCTTTGGGTAGAAGCCAAAGGTCTCTTTGTATTCCTCAACGACCTGCTTCAGACTTCTGCTCTCAGAGTAGTTGTTCCAGTCAGCCTTCATCAGGAAAGCGTAACCACTCACAAGACCTACTATGACCTTGGCACCAAACTCAGTTGGACATCCCGCTTTACCTCGCACAATAGGACGAACATGCGGCTGATCGATGCTGACGATGCGGTCTTCAATCTGATGACTCTTCCACACATACAAGTCCCACTGTTGGCGGCAGAGTTCCTGGATCACCAACAGCTTCCTGCATAGGTCATTCCCCAGCAGCGATAAGGACACGCCGTGGGCCACCATCTTCTCGATGTAGCCGATATCTCGCTGGATATATTGCAAATTCCCACGGAGCACCATCCGCGTTTCTCGTACAGTATGGGTACGCTTTTTGATGTATACCAAATATCTTTTCCGAGCCTGCTGACGATAGGTTCGGGGCTTCTCGGGGTACAGATCACGGGCGGCAGGATACAACAAATCAATCATTTTCTCTACCAACTCCCGGGCGTGGTTCAGCAGCCCGACGTCCGTCGGATAATGGATATCTGCCGGACAGCAGGTCGCGTCAAGAATCAGTGTTCCACGGTTCTCAGATTTTTCTGTCGGCTGTGCTGAGAGAGGGTCCTCACTGTCTTCCTGATTTACGGAATCATCTTCCTCGGGATTATCCGTGCTGGCAACTGCTTCTGGCGCAAAAACCAGATCGTTGATCCGTTGAATCATCTCAGAAGAAATACGCTTCCTGAAATGTGTCATCATGGATGCGTCGAAAGGCGATTCCATGGTGTAGCACTCAAATCCGCAGAAGTACTGCAGATAGGGGTTCTCCTGGATATTTCGTCTGATCTGTTCATCTGTGTAGCCTTCCTCGGCCTGGATGTACAGTGCCCCGAAGGCCAGACGAGATGGAATGGCCACTTGGCCCTCATTGCTTTTGAAATGTTCCTGATACTCCCGGTCAATCTCTTCCCAAGGGAACTTCTTGCTGAGGATTACCCACCGGTTATCCTCACGCAATGTGACCCCAAAGGGCATCTCCATCTTAAGCTGGTCATAAACTTCGTGCCGATACATCTTCATCACCTGCAAACTTTTTCTTTAGAACTCCTGAATCCCTTTGCAGATATTATACCATATTACCCTTGCTTTTCCCAGTGTTTTCAATGGTTTCCGAGCTTTTTTGCGCCGTTCAGTAAGCACTAATATAGGAATGTGCCTCCAGGAACTTATCAATCTGTTTCCATCGCACCGTTGCCTTATTTGTCGCTTCATCACTCACTTCATCACTCGTATTGATAGCTTCAATGAGCGATGTCTTGATGACTGAGAGCATAAACTCAATAAACACCGTGGATTCTCCAGCGTCATTGGAAGCATTGATAGCCGCATAATACTCCTGCTGGCGGTCATGGATAATGGATTTCACCGGCAGCCAGGCAAAGGCAAGATTCCATCTGGAGAGCAACAGCGTATGCCACAGACGGCCCCCCCGCCCATTGCCATCAGCAAAGGGGTGGATCATTTCCATCTCATAGTGGAACACACAGCTGCGGATCAGCATATGCACATCGCTGTTTTTGACCCAGTCCAGCAGTTCCATGACCAAATCTGGGACATACTGCGGCAGTGTACCGAAATGCAGGACATGTCCCTCCTGATCTACGACCCCCACAGGCCGGGTGCGAAACATACCTGACTCCTCCACCAACCCTCGCGTCATGATGCCGTGAGCGGTCAGCAGGTCATCCACAGAATAGGGGGCAAGCTCGTCCAACCGCTCATAAATCTCATAAGCATTCTTGACCTCGGCAATATCCTTGGGCGGAGCCAGTACCTGCTTACCATTGAGAACAGCCGTGACCTGTTCCAGTGTCAGCGTGTTCTGCTCAATGGCCAGCGAACCATGAATTGTACGGATGCGATTGGTGCGCCGCAGGGTAGGATTGGAAGATAGCTGATTGGTAGAGGACAGCCGCCCAACCAACTCCGCAATTTCTGCGACATGGTCGATCATCGTATTTGTAATTTCAAAGGGAGGTTTCTTGTTCCGCATCCTAACACCTCATAAAAAGCTCTTTTATGCTATTATATCAAACATCGCTCATTTCATCAATCACAATTAACTTGTGAATTTACATTTGCCACACACTTAACCGAGCCTACAGCCATTTCTCCCCAGATTTCTTCATCAACATTCTGTGTAGTTATGTGCGCTTGGTGCTCGTCAGCGTTTTGCTCGTGCGCACACTTGCCGTCTGGCGCGTGAAGCGGGAAGAAAAGAAAGCGGACGTCATTTTGTCAAAATAACCCCCCCTCCCCGGGCTTGCTCTCCCCTTAATTGAACAAAACTTTGTTTTTGTTCAATTCGTTCCGCCTCCCCCCGGCGCCCTGCCGGGTTATTTTGACAAAGTGAACTTATCATTTTAACTTTTTTTTGTACCTCCCCCTGCTGTTCACCTTGTCATTAATGTTGCTCCGTTTCGTGTGTCATGATTGAATACGGCGCCAATTGAACCGGCAGCATCCGATGAGTTTCGTGAACTCTTCCGAATAACAGGAATTCAACTGATCCCAGCAGATGATATAATGCTTAAGCCTCGCTTGCAGAAACCGTAAGGTCATAGTTGATCGCGGGCGGAGTCCTCTTCCGATTTTATTTAGCTGCCCCATTACTTAGGCAGACTGTGGCCGTCATAGGCTGTAATGGCGGGGTGAAACTCACTTTGACAACGGGAACCTTTATCCGGTCTGCTTTGCTATACCTAAAATTGGCGCTTACCTCATAAAAATACTGCAATTCCCCTTCTCTCCCCTGTTTTATATCTCAAAAACGCATTTTGAGGGGCATCTACGGCAGTTCTCTTTCCAGAGTATATTACATAAGGAACTTCACTTTTACATTCAAGCGGCGATAAACATACGATAAACATATCAGCAGACTGCCTTTGGAGCGAGGCAGTCTGCTGAATAAAAACGCTTATTCAATGGTTTGTTTTTCGGCGGCGATGCGTGCGCTCTTGCCGGAGAACGCAAGCCCGTATTTAATAATTGACTTGATTCCCAACGCCTGCATCTCGGCGCTGTAGGAACGGTCATTGATTTGCTGAAGCGCAGTTTGGGCAAGCGCTTCAAGCTGTTCTTCGGAGCAGTCCTTTTCTGCTTTTATCTCAATTAAGAAACCGGGAAAATGCTTTGTCAACGGGAGCATCTGAACATCATATCGCCCATTTCCGGATTCACGGTTGGATGTGATGTGGAAACTGTTGATCATCATAGCGCACAGACCTACGATCATGCCATGATAGTACGACTCATTTGCGGCATCGTAGAAGCTGATCGTCTGCATCAGATATTTTTCTAAACCTCTTTGTAAGGCATCAACATCCATTTTATAAAGAGCCTCTTGGATTTCCACTGTAAGACTGCGCGGAATAACATGCTCAAGCTGAGAAAGTATCTCCTTGCTGTAGACGAAAGAAATCTCTTTGTTGGGCAGAGCCACTTCGCACATATAATCCTCGCCGTAAGACTGGCCGCAGCTCACAGCCTTCAAATAACCTGCCACCAGCAGGAAGCTGTAAACAGAGGACGGATCATTCTGGATCTGCGGATAAATGACACCAGTGTCGATGTGCGTAACGAAGGATTCGCCCTTCATCAACAACTCCAGGCGCTCCATAATATTCGGCGTTGCAGAAGCCAGCACCTCGCGAATGATGTCATTGCTTCCGGTAGACTGCCAGAACGCTTTGGGTCGGCAGTTATTATTGAAGTATCCAATGACAGACCAGGGATTAAAAATCTCGGTATTGCCGAAAAGGTAACCATCATACCAATCGCAGAGCTCCTGATATTTATCAGAAGCATGATAGTAGTCCGCCATCTCATGTACTTCGCTTGAAGTGAAGCCGAAATATTCACTGTAGCGCTCGTCTAAAATCGAGTTGATCTTCAGGTTGTTCAGGCCGCTGAAGATACTTTCCTTGGCAACACGCAGAATGCCGGTCAGGAAACCATAGCTCAGATGCGGATTGTCCTTCAGACCACCGGAGAACAGGTTTCGCATGAATCCGATGATCGTGTCGTAGAAGCCGCTCACATGACCTTGCTGAATGGGAGTATCATATTCGTCAATGATGACGATAGGTGCGACATTGTGGTGCTTATGGAGGAGCAGCGTCAATGTCCGCAGGGACATTTGATATTCCACTTCGTCAGCGGCTTCTGTTGCAAGAAGGGAATATTCCTCTTTTTCGTAATCACTAAGTGCGGAACTGGATGCCAACTCGTCGTGGCGTCGGAATTCCTGCGCGATCAGCTTTTGGAGTGTCTGATAGGTTTCTTCCCAAGAGGTGTATTTAACATCCTTAAAGGACAGGAAGATCACAGGGTACTTTCTATGGTGGGCAAGATAGGCTTCTCCGCAGGACCAGATTTTCTTATCTCTGAAGTAAACGGAAGTGTCCTCGGTCGTCTTTTCGAAGAAAGTGCGGAGCATATCCATGTTCAACGTTTTTCCAAAGCGTCTGGGGCGGGTAAATAGGGATACTTTGGGGCGCTCGTCCAGAAACTCCTTGATCATTAAGGTCTTGTCTACATAGTAGTAGTTTTTGCAGGCGTCACGGTAATCAGATACGCCAATGGGCAAAGGCTTGCGCACAGATGATGCTGCGGGCTTTACCACACTTCGGTGACCACGCTTATCCATCGGTTTTTGCGTGCTGTCTGGGATAAACCACTGCCTGCCCTCCTTATACGCGCCGGAAATGCGTCCGGCTTTGCAAAGCGCATTGACCCGCCGTTCGGTAATCCCCCAAGCGGCAGCCGCTTCTTTGATCGTCATATTGGAACACCTCCATTGCACTTCGTCAAGAACATTATAACCACTATTCCGAATAAAATCAACCATATTGTTCCGAATAATATTAGCATTATTCGGAACAGTTGCTTCCCCTGCAAATATTCCGCCCTTTCCGGTAACTATTTCCTGCTTTCTGTGATATTGTTCGTTCACCAAAAAGGCGGTGGTATGCAAGAAGATAACATGACAGTCGTGCAATGGTGCGGCCAGTGGTTCACCGCCAATCGGCACAAATGGAACGGCAACACCAAGGGCGGATACCGCAATCTGATTTGCAGCCACCTCCTCCCTAACATTGAAAACGCGGCACTCTCCGGCCTGACAGAGCAGGCAGTCACGGATTTCTACGACAACCTGCGAAGCCATGGACCCGGAGTCAGAAGCATCTGGTGCATCCACCTGCTTCTGCGGCGCCCCGCTCTCCGCCTTTATCCCCGGAGCATGACCCTTGCGCGGAATACACCGTCCTGATAGGTAAACGTGCTTGCCCCGCCGGAGCGCTCCGCGATGTGGCGGACGGATTGAAGGCCCACGCCGTCTCCCTTCCGCTTGGAGGAGCGAAAGACGCCGTCTTTTTCCTTCACCGCACCGTCGAATGGGTTTTCGACCTCGATGAGCAGCAGACGCGCGGCGTGAAGATAGGCAGTCACCGTGATCTGCCGCCGGACAGCCGCAGTGCGCAGGCTGGCCTCCAGCGCGTTTTCCAGCAGGTTTGAAAGCACCAGACACAGGTCCATCTCATCCACTGGCAGCGTTTCCGGCAGATCCAGCCGCACATGGATGGGGATCTCCTCGCGCCCGCACAGCCCGCAGTAGTAGCCGACCACGCTGTCCGCCGCGCTGTTTTCGCAAAAGCGCGTCTCCAGACTGGGGATCCGTGATACGCTCCGCGCCAGAAATCCACGCAGGCCCTCCATGTCGCCTTCTTCGACCAGCATGGAGATCTGATTGAGCTGGTGACGCAGATCGTGCCGCGCCTGTCTCGCCTCCTCGATGGCGGCTTTCAGGCTTTCGTACCGCTGCCGCTGCATGATCAGAAGCTGGTTTTCCTGCCGGAGCCTTGCGTTGCGGTTCAGGCTGACAGCCATCAGCAGGAAGATCGCATAGAAGCAAAGCAGCAACATCAGCAGTGCGATGCTGAACACGATGTAGACCTGTAAGACACGCCCGGTCTGGAGCGTTGCCTGATAGCGTGGGGTCATAACGATATTGAGCAGGATAAATATCAGGGGCAGTACCCAGAACACATACCACGTCTGCGCAAAATGGTCGTCCTCCACCATCGTGCGTACAGCGCGGGTGGATGGGTAGTACGCCGCCGCCGTGAACAGCCAGCAGGCCGCGTTGTAAAAAATGCCCGCGCTCAGGCAGAGCCACGGCTCCAGCCATGGAGCCCGCGCATAGATCACGAGCGCCGCGCTGACGGCGCGAGAGATGCTGTTGATGCAGGCGAATACCGCGCATACACTCAGGGCGATAGTTCCCGATTTCCAGGGGGAAATACGCAGCGTTTTGATATAGATCAGCGCTGCCGCCTGCGCGAGGACCGCCTGCGCCGCCTCCGTGGGGCACTGAAAACGGAGGCAGAGCAGTCCGCCTCCGACACACGCCCCCGCCATCAGGGGCAGCAGCCGCGCGGCAAGCCGCCCCGGTGACTGGTTCAGATAGGATCTCACCGGAAAATACGCAAGCAGCAGGCCGGGGAACACGACCAGAAGCTCTAAGACCGGACGCAGCGCAGCTTTCATAACGTGCGCCCCCTTTCCAGCAGATATTCCATAAAGGACTGCCGCGCACTTTTTTGAAGCTCCTGACTGACAAATACGCGGCTGCCGTCCTCCATACGGAAAGCGGCATCCTCAAAGTCCTCCGCGTGTTCGAGGTTGACGATCACGCCCCGGCCGCACACGAAAAAGCGGGGGTCCTCCTTCAGCGGTGCGGTAAACGCCTTGAAGGACTGCCGCGTGGCCAGCGTCTTTCCCGCGGTGGTGTGGACATAGATCACATGGGCGAAGTGCTCGGCGCAGATGATGTCCCAATAGCGCAGACGGATCTCTCCTCCCTCTACCCGCAGCTCCATGAATTTCTCCGGCTGGGGAACACGGGCGAGAAGCTCATCCGTCAGCGCGTCGATCTCCCCTTCGGCAAAGGGCTTGACCAGATAGTGCAGCGCGCGAACCTGAAATCCCTCCAGCGCATGGTCGGTGGAGGTCGTGGTAAACACCAGAAGGCAGTCCGTGTCGGTTTTCCGCAGCGCCCTTGCCGCCTCCATGCCGGTCATGCCCCCCATATAAATATCCAGAAAGGCGGCGGTGAAACGCCGCTCTTTTTCTGCCGCGAGAAACGCCTCGCCGCTGTCAAATTCCAAAAGCTCCGCCTCCGCGCCCCGCCGTGCCAGCTGCCGCGCCAGCTGTTCCCGCAGCAGCGCCCGCTCGCCGGAAAGGTCGTCCACAATGGCGATCCGCATGCGCCGTCCCCTCCTCCATGTCCCGGTTTTAAGCTGATTATACCACAAAGAACCATGGGCGGCGAGACGCGAATGGTGGAATTCGTGCCGAAATCCCGCCATTCGTGCCGCGGCACTTGAAAGCGGCGGGCCACCTTTTTTATACTGGTCGCAGGCAAGACGTTCCATCAGAACCAAAAAGAAGGGAGGCAGGCTGTGTACCGTATCGCCGTGGTGGCGGAACAGGAAAGGGAGGCTTTTCACTATGCGGAGCAGATCGCCCGATTCTGCGGGGAAAAGGGGATGTTCCCCAAAATCGAACCTTATGATGATCCGGAACGCTTTTTTGACGCCGTGGGGAGGGATGCTCCCACCAACGCCGTCATCGCGCTTTCCGGGGTGGCGGGACTGAACACGGCGGAGCACCTGCGTTCGCTCTGCCCCGCCTGCCGGATCATCTGGTGCAGCGATCTGGACTTTTCGCTCCACGCTTTCCGCCTGCGGGCGGACTATTTCCTGCTCAAGCCGGTGACTGACGAGGCGTTCCGCCAGGGCCTGAGGGTCTGGGGGGAATGAACCGCCAGTGAATGAACGTATAAAATATAGGAGGAACTCTATGAAAAAACGGATCATCTGTCTGCTGCTCTGCGCGGTCACGCTGCTGCCGAGCCTGACTACCCCGGTCTCGGCGGCCCCCGCCGATGAGACCGCCCAAACTCCCGCCAGCGAAGCGGCCAATTATCTGCAACAGGGAGATTACTTCGTGATCTCCCCCGCTGAAAAGTGGCAGGCCTTCCTGGATCTCTCTAAGCCCGGTTTCAATGCGGAAATAAAGCGCGTGGCCGTCGCCACCACCGAGTGGGAGCTGACAGCGCAGCACAGCGGCACCGCCAACGGCAATGACATCCAGACATGGAAATACGGCGTCAGCGATAAGTTTTACGTGGAGAGACATGACGTAAGAGGGCCTGACGGCGCGGGCTGCTTCCGCATCCAGAACAAGAGCTTCCGCGAGTCCGGCAACGGGCGCTACTGGGACATCGAAGGCCGCAACCTAAAGAGCGGCGGCAACGTGCACGTCTGGGATTTCAAAAAAGGGACGCTCTCTCAGTGGTTCTATCTGGAGGAGGACGGGGACGGCGATCCCGAGACCTTTTTCCTGAAAAACAGAAATTCCGATCTCTACATCGTGCCGAGGCACTACTTCAAGGATCCCAAAAAGGACTGCGGGCCTGGAAAAGCATCGTGGTCGGAGGAGGGCTGCAATCTGGAGCAGAGCGAATTCTCCTTCCGCTGGCGGATCCAGGTGCTGAACCGGGACGCGGCAAACGACATGGGCAAAACGGATAAATACGCCAACTGGATGAGCCTGCTGCCGGACGGCCGCTATCTCTCCGAACTCAACATCCCCGGCACTCACGATTCCGCCACCGCCAACGTGGAGGGCAGCTGGAACGCCAGCTACAACAAAGTGGCCTGCCAGAAATATTTCATTGAACAGCAGCTCTACGCCGGCGTCCGCGCACTGGATCTGCGCACAAGATGGCACGGAGACGATATGGTCATGGTGCACGGCGACTTTATCTGCCATACGCCCGACCACAACAACAGATCCAAAAACAAGACCTTCCGCTCCGTGCTGGATACCGTCATTGAGTATCTGGATAAGCACCCCTCCGAAGCCGTGATCGTGACGCTGAAGATCGACAGCGGCGACGAGGATAAGGGCAGACTGGCACTGGTAAATATCCTCAATGAGTATACTGCCAATTACCCCAATCGCTTTTACTGCTGGACGGAGACAGCCTTCCCGAACACCCTCGTGGCTGCGCAGAACCGGATGACCAGTCCGACGCTGGGGCAGGCGCGGGGCAAGATCGTCCTGATGACCCGGGTGGACATGAGCGGAGCCGGAGAAAGCAGCCTTTACAGCTACACGGGGCCGGATCTCACGAAATGGGACGACAGCTACAAGGACAGGAATCACTACGCCCAGAGGATCGAATCTGAAAGCAAGGTCGCGGTCTACATTCAGGACGATTATTCCAGCCCTGACGGCAATAAGAAAAAGCAGGTGTTCAACACCGTCTATCAGCTCAATGGTACATACACGCTGCCAGGTGCGTCGAAGATTGAGAAAAAAGATTTTGTGTTCAACTACACCAGCAAAACCGGCAGCGACCACTATGGCAGCACGCCCCTTGGCGCCGCCAAGTACATGAATGACCTGATTTACAATGACGACCTGTTTACACCCGGCAGCAAGACGGCGAAGGAAAACCCCCGGCTCGGCATCGTGGTGATGGACTTCGTCAACAAGCAGCTCTGCCGCCGTATCATCGACCGCAACGCCTTCCCCAGCAGCGCGGCAATGAAGGTCGGAACAGTGACCGCCGACGGAGAAACGCAGACTGCGGAGCAAACGCCCTTCCTGTCGGCTTTCGCCGAAATGCCGCTCTCGGATGGAATCACGGCCACGGCCGCTCCCATGGAAAACGTGTCCGCTCCGCCTGTTCCCGCGGAAGATGCGCCTGCTCCTACGGAAAACGTGACCGCTTCCCCTGCGCCCATGGAAAACGCACCCGCTCCCACGGAAGGCGTGACCGCTCCCCCCGCTCCCACGGAAGGTACGCCTACGCCCACGGAAGGCGCGTCCGCTACCCCCTCTCCTAAGGAAAACGCACCCGCTCCCACGGAAGGCGCGTCCGCTCTCCCCTCTTCTGAGGAAAACACGCCTGTTCCCGCAGAAGGCGTGACCGTTCCCCCCTCCTCTGAGGAAAACGCACCCATTCTCCCCTCCCCCACCGTGTCCGAGGAGATCGTCTGGCCGGTGGCGGCGGAGCTGACCTACGGCTATGTGCTGGGCGAGGCGGCGCTGCGTTTTGCAGACGGTGCGTCCGGCGGCAAGGCGGGACGCTTTGAGTTTGAAAACGCCGCTGAGATCCTTCCTGCCACAACAACCGGTGAGGAGCCTGAGACACAGACGCTGAAATTCCTTCCCGCGGACGGCTCCGCCGAGGTGACAAAGGAGATCCCCGTCACCGTCCGCAGACGCTATCTGCCCATCAAGATCAGCAATTTTGAGGTGGAATACGGCGATGACTTCTCACGCGACGCACTCACCAGAGATGTCACCGTCACAGCCGGCGGGTATCTTCTGCCGGAGCATCTGGCCAGCCTGAATACGTTCATACAGCAGTATGAGATCCAGTGGCTGCTCAGGGATGGCGCGGGACATGAGATCCCATGGCCTGAGACACCGGCGACAGACACGCTTACGTCCGGAACCATCGACCTTAGAGCGAGCGTAGGGATCACTCCGGAGACGGAATTCCCCAATTACAACGCCCGTGTGGAGCGGGGCGTCTGGAAGATCGTTCCCCGTACTATCACCGTCAGCTGGCGGTGGGACAACGGAGCCTGGCGCGCGGAGCTGGGCAACATTCTCCCCGGCGACGATGTGGCCCCCGTCCTGACGGACGGAACCTTGACCCTTACCGGTGAACAGGCCGCATACTATCAGGTCGCGGACGAGGATCAGACCGTCCCTCCGATCCCCTCGGAAGATTCGGACAGAGATCCTTCGGAGCCGCCTGCCGGCCATCCGCTCCGCACCGTGGAGGCATCTCACGGAAAAGTGGCGGTCAGCAAGGGCCGCGTAAGCCCCGGCGAAACCGTGACCCTCTCCGTCACGCCGGACAAGGGCTATGTACTGGAAACGCTTGTCGTGACGGATGCGCTGGGCAAGGCCCTTCCCCTCACTCCGCATGGCAAGGGTAGATATTCCTTTATCATGCCGGATTCCGAAGTGACGATCAAGGCGGCCTTTCTGAACGCAGCCGACGTGCCGGTCTCCTTCGCGGACGTGTCGGCGGACGATTATTACTATGAAGCGGTCCTCTGGGCCGTAAGCCAAGGGATCACCCTCGGAACGGACGACGCGCATTTCTCTCCGGACGCGGACTGCGCCCGCGGCCAGCTGGTGACCTTCCTGTGGCGGGCGGCCGGAAAGCCCAAGGCGGAGCAGGCGGCGCTCTTTTCCGATGTGGGAGCCGACGCCTACTATGCGGAGGCTGTCCGCTGGGCGGCGGCCCTTGGCATCGTCACCGGCTACAGCGACGGCTGTTTCGGCGCCGGCGATTCCATCACCCGTCAGCAGATGGCGGTCATGCTCTACCGCTTTGCCAGGGCGCTGGGTATGGAGACAGCGCAAAGCGGCGCGGACGCGCGGGGATTTGACGATTTTGAGCAGGTGTCCGCGTATGCGGAGGAAGCCATCGCATGGGCGGCGAATGCCACTATCCTCAGAGGCGCGGATAACCGGCTGATGCCGCAGGCCCCCTGCACCCGCGCCCAGATGGTCACGATGCTGAACCGTCTGCTGGGCGAGTAAGCGGCTCTGACCCCACGGAAACGGCGGCACGGGAGATCCGTGCCTCCCCACGCGGGGCGAAACGGCTTTTTCGACACGCTGAGGCTCCCGCCGGTTTCCCGGCGGGAGCTTTTCCCGCGTCCGGTAGCGCCGTGACGTCAATTTGGGGCATCAATTTTTGACATCAATTCGACCATTTTCCTCTTGACCTCATGACATTATGATGTCATAATAGTTTTCAGAAGCTACCATTAAAACGTCGCATATACGGAGGATCTGTCGATGGATGAGAAAAGCAACAAGGTCAAGCTGCTGGTCTACGCCACGGAGGATGACCGCGCCCGCATCAAAATGGCTGCCGCCAAGCTGCACATGAGCATGAGCCAGCTGATTTTAGACAGCGTTTTAGAGCAGGTGGCCAGCATCGAGGAGCTGGAAAAGAACGGAGGTGCCCGGGAATGAAGACCATCGCCGTGATGAACCAGAAGGGCGGCACCGGCAAGACCACCTCCGCCATCAATCTGGCGGGCGAGCTGGTGCGCCGTGGCAAAAAGGTTTTGATCGTGGACATGGATACCCAGGGCAACGCCACCAGCAACCTGTCCCTGACGGAGATCCCCGCTGCCACGCTGACGGACGTCATCGTGTCCAAGACCGCCACGCTGGCGGACACCGTCTGCCACACCACTACCGAAAACCTCGACCTGATCCGGGGCGGCAGCCTGCTGGCTCCGGCGCTGGCCACCATGCAGGAGATGCCTTTTGGCCGGGACACCACCCTGCGCCGCCTCCTGCCCCAGATCCCCGATACTTACGATTTCGTGTTTTTCGACTGCTCCCCCTCTCTGGAGAGCCTGTTCAATATCAACGTGCTGGTGGCCGTTCAGTATGTCCTCATCCCCATCAAGGTGGATAAGAACTCCATCGAGGGCTACGACGTCATGCTGGAGACCATCCAGTCCGTCCGCGAGATCGCCAACCCGGACATCCGGGCCTTGGGCATCTTCATGACCGCCGTGGAGACCGGCTCCAGCCTTGACCGGGAAATGATTGCCAACTTCCCCGCCATGCTGCCGGGTCTGGCCTTCCAGACGTACATCCGCAAGAATATCGACGTGAAGAAGGCCCCGCTGGCTCTCCAGCCCCTGTGCTTCTTCTCCCCCCGCTGCACCGCCACCGGCGATTACGCCGCCCTGTGCGACGAAATGCTGGCAAGAATGGAGGGCTGATCCATGGCAGGTAAAAAAAGCCCCTCCATCTTCTCAACCCTGCAAAAGACCACGGAAAACGCCAGCGCCGTCAACGGTGAGCTGACCCGCCAGCTGCCCGTGGCGTCTCTGGTGGATAACCCCATGAACCGCTTCTCCATGGCGGAGGACGACGAGTTCCTCTCCACCATGCGCTCCGTGGAGCAGGACGGCTTTTTGGAGGACATCGTGGTCACGCCCGACGGTGAGAACACATGGCGCATCATCAGCGGACACCGCCGGGTGATGGCCGCCCGAAAGCTGGGCAAGACCGCCGTCCCCTGCAAGGTCCGCCGGTATCCGGACAAGCTCTCCGAGCTGCGGGCGCTGATGGGCGCTAACGTCCACCGGCGCAGCCTCTCCCCCTTCGACATGGCCCGCCAGCTGGAAACGCTGCGGGAGGTGCTTTCGGAAAGCGGACAGCTTCCCGAGGGCACCAAGGAGCAGGCGGAGCTGATGGCCGCACAGAGCGACCTGAGCCGGGCCACGGTGGAGCGGTATCTGGATCTTCTGAATCTGGACGAGACCATGACCGGCTGGGCCGAGCGTGGCGAGATGACCATGACGGACGCCTATGAAATGGCCCGCCGGAAGAACGTCCACCTCCAAGCCGCCGCGGAGGAATACGTCGCCCACAACAACGCCAACGGGGACTTCCCCGGCCTTGTCCACCGGGCCATCGCCTGGGCGAAGGCCGCCGAGCTGCCCCCGCCTCCGCCCAAGCCCGCACCTGTCGCCAATCCTCTGCGGACGGTGGATTCCTTTGGCCGGGCTGTCCGCCGCTCCACCGCACAGCTGAAGGCGCTGGATCTCTCCGCCGACGTGGATCGCACCACCGCTCGGAAAAAGCTGGACACCTGCCTTGCCAACTTAGAGGAGCTGCGGCGAACGGTGGAGGCCCTGAAAGCCGGTCTGGACGGCTGATCCCTCCCCTGCCCCGCGCTGTACGCGCCGCGCAAAACCGCATAGAAACCAACGGTAACGGGACGCGCATGCGTTCCGTTACCGTCATATTAGCCCTCTTTCCACCATACGCAAATCATTTGCTTAGTTCGTCGAAGTGAGTTTTGATGTGATGCCTTTATATCTTCATGTTTCCATAGGATCCAGTAAAAGGACAGAGTGACGTCTTGTTTGAGATGCACTCTGCCCTTGAATTATGGATGCAGTTCTTTGTCCTCCGCTAATGAATGGATGGCATTAACAATGGTTTTAATCTTCGATATGTAATCCTTGACAAATTCTTTTGTTATGTCATTTTGCTCAGCCGAGGCATGACTTCGATCATTCTGGTGGGCAATGGCATTGCGCCGCTGAAACAAGTCAGTAATGATTTTTGCGCCGTCTTTTTGGGAGGTTTCTTCTTTGGAGCGGGGAAAGGCCTTTTTCATTATTTCGGCATGGATACCCCGTCCAATGCGAAGCATTGGGCGGGGAGGAAATGCCGTTCCCTCCTTTGAGTTAAATTTTTGAATCATGCGATTAAGTAGTTGCTTGCTCGCTCCGCAATCCTTAACTTCTTGAAAGAAGCACTGTTATGGATGATTTTTCCGTCAATGGTTTTGACAACAAAGTATCCAGAAGTTCTTCTTTTCCAAATAAAGCAGTCCTGTCCGTTAAATTGGACTTTATCAAAAAGACGATATCCAAAAACGTACTTTTCTGCTTGATTGGATTTGCGGATGCCTCTCTTGAGAATGGTCGCTTTGTGCAGCTGTCGATTATGGTGCCTCACTGGGCGAATCGTGTAAATCTTATCGATTTGCTCGATTCCCGGGAGGTAGCCGACATTGAAGCCATGTTTCCCCTATGCGATTGCCAGAGCATCATTGGTGTGGCTCTTGGGAAGCACAGCAGCTTCTCTCGGGTCGCCTTTGTGATATAGCCTCTCGTTTCGACAACGGGGATAGGCAGCTCAGAGCAAAGCCTCTTGTTTTCTCGCTTTTTATTTGCTACACTGTGAGAAAGGAGGGGTATTATGGACTTTTGGAACGCTATGTCTTTTGGCGCCGCAGTTGGGGATGCGCTTGGCTTCAACGCCAGCCAGAAAGCCGCTTTGCAGCTCATGGCCATGTAGCTGGACAAAGCCCCGCAGGAAACCGCGCCTGAGCAAATCGACATTGACCTGGATCCGGAGATTACCGAAGCATCGGAAGTACTCCGAGGGCTTTCAGCGGACTTTTGAATTTTTGCGTCTCGAGATACTAAGACTTCGCGGCGTGTAGAGTGCCGCACCCGCCGTCCCCCGCGCGGGGGCGTGAGTTGAAATATGCACCTTACTGGGAAGTTTTCCCAGTATCAAGTTGCCCCCTACGCGGGGGCGTGAGTTGAAATATGACCGTTTCGCTGTTGCCGGCTACTGTTTTCGGTCGCCCCCCACGCGGGGGCGAGCAGAAACATCGTTGATGGAAAGGAAGAGAGACGATCAGTCCTCCCTCCTTCCTACAAAAAATTTTCACCCGAGGGTCTCTGATGATACGAGACCCTCGGGCATCTTTTTGACCGAATGCTTATTGAGCGCCTACAACTTTCCGTCCGCTTTTCGACGCTCCAGCCGTTCATTTCACGCGCAGCGTCCACCCTTCGCCGCCGCAGGCGGACGCAAGCGCCTCCGTTACCGGCTCAAGCGAATTCCCCGGGGCAAGCTGTAAGAGCAGGACCGGGTGCGTATCATCCACCAAGATGTCTAAGCGCGTCTTTTCTTTGAGTGCGGAGACGGTCGCATCCTCCGTGTCCATATGCTCCAGCACGCTGTACTGCGCGTAAAGCTCCTCCACGCACCCATGCTCCGCCATCCACCAGTAAACGTCCCGCAAGAACGAACCCGGCATTTCAGAAAACACGAACGCACAGCAGTCCTTCCTCTCGCCCATTTCTTCCAGAACCGCGCCGCCGCTGTCCAACGCCAGCTGTTTGAAGCGCGCTTTCTGCCGTGCCCAGACATCTGAACGGGAAAGATCCTCGACGAGCACCATCGAGGGCGCGCTTTGCAGCATCCGCTCCGTCAGGCCATAGACAAGTCCGTAAAACCGACCCTGATAGGGCCGTTCTCCCGGCGGGCAGACCGCCTCTGCCGAACAGCCGCAAAGGCCATAATACCCTTGCCCGCTTCGGTCAGCCTGCCACTCCCGAAACGCTCCCCGCACCAGCCAGAATTCTTTCTCAGCTGGAAAGGCCCGTTCATCGGCTCCCGGTGCGCTCTTTTTTCGTCTCAGCTTCCACATGGCTACTCTCCGATCTCCGTCATGTCAACCACCCATTTTCTAAAGAATAGCACCGTACGCCCCAACGTTCAAGCTGTTCCCGCCCCGGTTCGCAGGCCTCCTTCCAAGGAATTTTAGATTTTTTACAAATAAAATATAAACTTTTTTTGGAGAGAGGGTAAGCACTTGCGATAAGAGTTGCCGTCTGTACATAATGATGCCGCCTCTGATGAATCCCGGAAGGCCGGAAGTTGCCAGAGACGGCGAAAGATGAATTACATATGTGTTTTTTCCGATTTAACCGGTATTGCATCTGCCGGAGAGGCGGCGGACATTCTGCGATGGCAGAGTTTGGCCATCTGGATTAGAGAGGAAACCAGCAGAGAGGCCAGTGCCATGCATGCGGCGATGCCAGCGGCATGAATACCATGGTGCAGTGCTGGCAGTAGTTGGCCGGAAAGTATGTAGCGCATGGTGTTATATATATCGGCGCCTGGAATCAGGGGAAAATAGGACACAATTAAATAGGCGGTAACTGGATACTTGCGGATGCGCGCCATCAGCTGCGCGTATATAGCAACGATTACAATGGACAAGAAGCAGGAAAGATATGGATTTGCCAGCAGGTGCTCACCTGTCAGATATACGGCCCAGCTTACAGCACCGCCGATGCAGCAGAGAAAGGTTCCCCAACCGTGAATATTATATAGAATGGAAAAGCCGCAGCAGGCAAAAAAGGATATGGCGCATTGTAGCACGGGCCCATAGAGTACTTCCTGACCTGTACCCTCTGTGGTAAGCCCCAGATGTTGCCAAAAAGCACAGGCAATACTGATGCCGACGGCCATAGCTAGTGTTCTTATCACACACTGGATGACAGAGATGAAGCCAGCAAGAGCATCCCCTTCAATAAAATTGCTCATAAAGTTGGTGAAAATCAGTCCCGGTACCAGCACCATCAAACCTCCAATCAGGGCAATTTCCACGTTGATAGAAATCCCTAAAGCGTAGATTCCGTATGCTACAATGCCGAGGACTGTCGCTGAAGCAGCGGTTTTAAAAAAAATACCCGGCTGCAGCCGCTCCAGAAGTATGTTGCACAGTCCAGCAGCGGTACCAGCAACACCGGCGGTGCAAGCCTCTGCCCATCCGCCCTGAAAGAAAAAAGTAAAAAAGAAGGCTCCCAAAAAGTAACCCACCAATAGAGCCGGAAGTGAATAACTCCGGCAGTGAGCCATGACCTGACGGATAAGGGCCGGCAGCTGCCGCGCTTCCGGCGGAACCTCATAGATAGCGCGGCTGAGAGCATTGAGTCGTTCAATGACTTCAATGTTGACAGTGGCGGGTACAATGCGACACATCCGGCTGTAGCTCCGGCCGTCCGGACTCGTGAGACTGACAATCAGCGCGGTGGGAATAGCGGATACTTCTCCAAAAACGCCGTAGGTAGTCATGATATGACACACGGTGCTCTCCACACGCTTTATACCTGCGCCGGCTTCCAGTAGAGCCCGCCCCATTTCACAGCAGCCGTTGAGAATATAGTCATAAAAGTAATTCGAAGAAGTTTGCATGGAATTTACCTGCCTTTGCCCTAAATTGAGACCGGCGGCACAGTGCTGAACTGTCGGACGAACGATGCGGAGAAGATAGATTACACCATCAATCCCACACACATGTTAATTTCAAAGAGCATCTCATCGTAAATCATGGGAGCAAGTACCGTACACCTGGCAGGGCCTTCTTCCATAGAGCCGAATACTTTGTAGTAGGCTCGATTCATGCCTTCAAAATCCTCCGGATTTTTCAGATAGCAGTGGCAGATTAAAACATCCTCCATAGAAGCACCGGCAGCTTCTATAATATGGCGTGCACGTTCTAAAGCCAGATCTACCTGCGCTTCAATGCCCTCGGGAATGGTGCCATCCACATTCCGGCCAGTCTGCCCGCCGACAAAGAGAATGTTGCCAAACCGGATGGCCTGAGAGGTGCCCTTGTGAGGAATCATTACCAGCGGAGTTTCAATTTTTTCCTTTTTCATATGTAGTGGTTCCTTCCTGTTCTGAAGATTTGGATTATAGGAATTCTGCCAGCTCTGAAAGCTCCTTTCGGATAAAGTGCCGCGGGTTCGGTTCTGCCGCTGCGTAACCGATGGGCAGGAAACATGCTGGTTTCCACCCTTCCGGAAGAGAAAATAATTTTTCAACGGTCTCCTCATAAAAGAGGCAGACCCAACATGAGCCAAGCCCCAGCTCTGTTGCCTCTAGCATAGCATGGTCGGCGGCAATGCAGACATCTGTGAGTCCAACATTGACGGAATTTTCCTTCAGAGAGGATTCCGGGTGGGCAGTGTCATAGCAGAAAAGCAGTATTACCGGCGCGTTGTAGGTGCAGGGAGTGCATGCTGCGGCTGCCTTTAACGCTGACGGAGAATGCAGTACATAAATCTTCCAGGGCTGGGCATTGCGCCCGGTGGGGGCTGCCTGTGCTGCCTGTAAGATTTTTATCAGTGCAGCCTCATCCACCGGTCGGCCTTCAAAGTTGCGGACAGCATAGCGCTTCCGGGTAAGCTCCAGAAATTCCATAATCCAAACCTCCTTCTCCTTTACGGATCTTCAGCTAGCCATCGGGTAACAGCATCAGCACCGGCCTGGCGGGCTTGCTCTAATGCAGAGGGAAATTCCTCGAGTCGTGCCCGGCGCTTTTCAGAGAGATTTACAGAGTGAATATACTCGTCATAGTTTTCAAATTGCCAGGTATTGTAAACCCATACCGATTCAACATCCACGAAATTCCGCCGGAAGAAATCTTCGTTGGCACCAAGTACAATGGGATAATGCAGAGACTCTGCCTGCTGACGGGTAGCGTTCATGGAATAAAAGAGGCGCGTGGGCTTCAGGGTTGTTCCAGTGCCGGGCTGATGCGGGTAATGATAGAGCAGACGTTCCATGAAGGCCCGGACACCAGATGGGTAGTTGGCGAAATAAATCGGACAGGCTAACAGCAGTACATCCGCCTCATAACAGGCCCGCAGAACCGTTTGAAGAGGATCGTCAAACCCGCAACCCTGACATGGTTCCGACCTGCGCCGACAGCGAAAACAGCTGATGCATCCCTGATACCGATAATCCGCCAGATGCAGCAGAGTGACAGCGCCTCCCGCTACCCTAGCACCCTCCATGGCACTGTGAAGCAATGCTATGGAGTTTCCGTTTTTTCGCGGGCTGCCATTGATAGCCAGTACATTACAGGTTTTCATGTCAGCACTTCCCTACAGGAGGAACGGAATAACTGACGTCGCCGATCAGTTCCGCCTTTGTAGGCTTTCCGTTAAGCACATCAATAATTACATCGTAAAGCTCCTGGCCGGCCTGTTCCACGGTTTTATTGCCCGCAAGTACATCGCTGCTGCTGTAGTCGATCATTTCGCTGAGATAGGTGCTGACCCGGGGATTGCCGGTGAGTTTGATAATGGGAAGCAGTGCGTTGCCCAAAGGGCTTCCGTTGCCTGTGGTAAAGATAATGGCATGTGCGCCTGCCATGGCAATGGATGTGGTGACAAAAACGTCATTCCCGCCCATTCGCTCATCCAGCATGAACATGCCATGTGCACCAGGCGGAATCTGCTGTCCGATTTCCAGGACACCCTGGATGGGAACACCGCCTCGCATTTTTGAATTGCTCAGAGCTTTTTCAATCATGGTGGTGATACCACCAGCCTTGTTGCCCGGTGTGGGATTTACGTCGGAGATATGCTGACCCGTGGTTTTATAGACGTCCTGCCGGTACTCACTGGCAATATCCAGAATCCGGCAGCCTACTTCCCGGTTTACTGCAAGATTGACCGCCAACTCTTCCCCACCGGGCAGCCCCCGAATGCCCCAATCCAGGAAGGAACAGCCCTTCTGGCTCAAAAGACGGACAGCAACGCCTTCGCAGTTATTACCACAGATGGAGCTTGTCCAGTCAGAGCCACCACAGGTTACGCCGATTACCAATTGATTCATGGGACAAGGGACCCGTTTCAGTTGGGCAATTTCCGCCTGCATCTGCCGGATGGCGGCAACGCCGAGCTGACAGGCCTTGCTAACACCGCCCACATCCTGAATGCAGATGTGTACGACTTTTTTTCCGAACTTTTCGATTTCTTTCTTGATTTTTTCTGGATCTGTCCACTGGCATCCAAGACTTACTAGTACACAGCCGTAAATATTTGGGCTGGTTCCGGCTCGGATCATGCCTAATTCTGTTCTGCGGGTGGCATCTTCATATTGGCCACAGCCATAGTCCGTATAAATAGGAGCAGAGCCGGTTTGCTCTGCAATCATGGTACAGGTGCGATTGGCGCACTGCACCAAAGAGATTACGGTGATATAATTCCGAATACCAAACTGTCCGTTGGGACGGACAAAGCCCATGATGGTGTCACTCAAGTGGATGTTCCTCCGTTTCTGAAAGCCTGTGCAAACTGATTGCACAGTTCTTCCGTGATATCCACAACGTTGTGGCAGTGGACATGCTCTCCAGGATGGATATCCGAAGCAGCCAGCCCGATAACCTTGCCATATTTGATGATATCTCCACTGGCGGGGATTTCCGCAACAGCAATTTTATGCCCCACTGGGATATCATCAATAGCGGTAATAATTCTGCCCTCTACATCCAGATGAGATCCAATGGGAGTGGGCTGAAGTACCACGGCGACATTATCTGATGGATTGATTTTAATAGCTCTCATGTCGGCTTCCTCCTTATCTGTCCTGCGAGGCTGCGCCGCAGTTGATTTCTTCTACATAGTGGCACTGAACGAAGTGACCGGGCCGGACTTCCCGCAGCTCTGGCTCTTCACAGTGGCATCTGTCAGTAGCATAGACACATCGGGGAGCAAAGCGGCAGGCCTTTTTCAGATTCACGGGAGAGGTGATTTCCCCCTTGAGAATAATCCGCTTCCGGCGATGGTGCAGGCTGGGGATGGGAATGGCAGAAAGCAGAGCCTTGGTATAGGGATGTAGCGGCATTTGGAAGAGTTCATTAGTAGGAGATTTTTCCACTGCCGTTCCAAGATACATCACGCATATATCGTTAGAAATGTGCTTGACAACGCTTAGATCGTGGGTGATGAACATATAGGTCAGCCCCCGGGCTTCCTGAAGATCCATCATCAGATTAAGAATCTGCGCCTGAATAGATACGTCCAGTGCTGAAACTGGCTCATCGCAGATAATGAATTTCGGCTCAATGGCCAATGCACGGGCAATGCCTATGCGCTGCCGCTTTCCACCGTCCAACTCATGAGGAAAATCGTTGTAAACGCGGCTTTCCAGCCCCACGGTATTCATTAAATCCAGCACTTTTTCACGGTACTCCGCCTTACTGGAGCAGGTGTGATAAATCTTCATGGGTTCGCCGATGATGCTGCTAACCGTTTTACGGGGATTGATGGAGGAAAAGGGATCCTGAAAGATCATCTGCATTTCAGAACGCAATTCCTGCAACTTTGAGTGGGAAACATCGGAGATATCCTCACCATTGAAAAAAATTTGACCGTCGGTGCGCTCATGAAGATGTAGAATTACTCGGCCCAATGTGGACTTTCCGCAGCCGGACTCGCCCACAATACCGATGGTCTTTCCTTCCTCTACTGTGAAGGATACTCCGTCCACGGCGTGAAGGATACCGCTCTTAACCTTAAAATGCTTTTTCAGATCTCTGACTTCCAATAATGTGTGGCCCATCTTTTTACCCCCTCCTTTCGGCCTGATCATCATTGCCTATGCACAGAAGGCATCTGCACAGGTGACCCGGTGTGATTTCCTGCATCTCCGGCTCCACTTGGCGGCATTTATCCGAGGCGGATTTGCAACGGCTGTAAAATTTGCAGCCATCCGGAAGCTCCATGGGATTTGGCATCATGCCCTCAATGGCTTGAAGTCGCCGAGTATTATGCTCTAGATCCGGTAGAGATTGGAAGAGCGCCTGGGTATAAGGGTGGGCGGTTTCATCATAGATCTGTTCGACAGAGCCGATTTCGACAACTTCTCCTGCATACATGATGGCCACCCTGTCACAGATTTCCGCCACAACGCCTAGATCATGGGTGATGAGTACCATAGCGGTATTTAGTTTCTCCTTCAGATCCCGCATCAGTTCCAAAATTTGGGCCTGAATCGTTACATCCAAGGCAGTAGTAGGTTCATCAGCAATCAGAAGACTGGGATTGCAGGCCAGGGCCATGGCAATCATAATACGTTGCTTCATGCCACCGGAGAATTCGTGAGGATAGTCTGTCACTCGCTCCGGTGGAATGCCCACCATCCGGAACATCTCCTTGGCCTTGGCCATAGCTTCGGTACGGGAACACTTCTGGTGTAGACGGATAACTTCCATAATCTGCTCGCCGGTAGAGGTAACAGGATTCAGAGAAGTCATGGGATCTTGAAAAATCATGGTGATCTGGTTACCCCGGATTTTGCAGAGTTCCTTTTCTTTCTTCTTTAACAGGTCTTCGCCATTGTAAAGAATTTCGCCGCCGGTAATTCTGGCCGGTGGTACAGGCAGAAGGCCCATGATGCCAAGAGCGGTTGTAGTCTTTCCAGCGCCGGTTTCACCAACCAGTCCCAGCGTCTCACCTCGGTTAAGTTGAAAGCTGACGTGGTTGACAGCCTTGGCCACGCCATCGTCTGTCCGATACTGAATGGTTACATCCCTGAGTTCCAACAGGGGGGTATTTTCATTTGTCATGTTTTCCCTCCTTAGCGCTTCATTTTCGGATCTAGCGCATCCCGCAGACCGTCGCCCACTACATTCAACGCATATACTGCCAGCATGATGGCGAGGCCGGGAAACACAGTCATATGCCAATAAGTACGGATATACTGACGTCCGGATGAGAGCATTGCCCCCCACTCTGGCAGCGGCGCCTGCACGCCAAAACCCAGATAACTCAGGGAAGAGGCCAGAATAATGGCGGTAGCCACGCTGAGGGTTGCCTGCACAATGACTGGAGAAAGAGCATTGGGAATGATGTGCCCCAGAATGATTCGTAGATCGCTGGCACCGATGGAAGTGGCGGCCTCAATATATTCCTGTTCCTTGACAGAAAGTACCGCTGCCCGGACAATCCGGGCGTACATGGGCACTGAAGAAATGCCCACTGCAATCATTAGATTTCTTTCGCCGCTGCCCAAAGCCGTGGCAATGGCAATGGCCAGCAAAACGTTCGGAATAGCCATGAACAGGTCTACAATGCGCATAACAACATTGTCTATCCTGGAATAGTAGGCGGCTGTGGCACCGATAGTACCTCCCAGAATAACGGCCATGCTGACGGCTACAAAGGCTACCTTCAGAGAAATTCGGGCGCCAAAGATAATACGGCTGAGAATGTCACGACCAAAGTCATCAGTTCCAAGCCAGTGGGCGGCGCTGGGGAACTGGTTGGCAGCCTGCGGATTCTGATCGTTGTAGCCGTAAGGTGCGATTGTATCGGCAAATATAGCGCATGTAATCATGAGAATCAGGATCAGGAGACCGGTCATGGCCATTTTGTTCCGACAGAACCGGCGGAAAAAGTCTTTGAGTAATGTATGGCCCTTCATGTTACTCCTCCGCTTTCTGCTGCTGTGCGCCCCGCTTCCGGTTTACATAGACGGCAAACATGGATTTCATTCTGGGATCAATCCAGGTGTAAAGGATGTCAGTCATCAGATTGACGATAGCTGCCAGAACAGCGATAAAGATGACGGTACCCTGAACAGAGGAGTAGTTCCTCTGGTTTACGGAGTCCACAAGATATTTGCCCACCCCGGCCATGGAGAAGATGGATTCACAAATTACGGAACCGGAGAGCAGACTGATAAATTGTAACCCTGCCACCGTAATAATGGGAATAAGCGCATTTTTCAGAGCGTGCTTCCAGATTACCTTGTTCTGCTTTTGACCTTTGGCTTTGGCAGTGCGGATATAGTCCTGACTTAACACATCCAGCATACTAGAGCGTGTATTACGGGTAATGGTGGCAGCGGAATTAAACCCCAATGTCAGGATAGGCAGAATATAGGACTTGACGCCTCCAAAACCGGTGGACGGAAACCACTTCAAATTTACGGAGAAAATCAGAATCAGCATGAGGCCCTGCCAGAAAATCGGCATGGACACGCCAAAAAGAGAGATAGTGGTGGCAGCGGTATCCCAGATGGAGTATTTCCGAACAGCGGAAACGATGCCAGCGGAGATACCTACCACAATTCCCACCACCAGGCTCAGTGATGCCAGAGTCATGGTGACGGAGAACCGGCTGAGCAGCTCATCTAGCACTGGCTGACTGGTCAGGTAGGATATGCCCAGATCCCCCCGGAACAGGCCCAGAATGTAATGACTCAGCCGTTCCAGATAGGTTCCGTTATAACCATAGGTTTCATTAAAAACCGCAATTGTTTCAGGGGTAGCACTGTCACCCAGAGCAATCATGGCCGGTTCCCCTGGCGCAAAGTACAAAATGGTAAAGATAATAACAGAGACGCCGATAATGACAGGAATCATCCACAGCAATCTCTTAAGAATGTAGCGAAGCAATCGCGTCACCTCCATGGAGCGTGCCCTGCTGGCGGAGAAGGGGCCGTAGGGCGGTGTATAAAGCGGAGAGTCCGTTGAGCAGAATACCAATATTTAAGATCTCATCGGACTCTCCAGATTGGCGCTTGGGCGTTGTTAATATGTGCTGGACTAGCTCAGTGTCCAGGTTTTCCACAGGGGAGAATGGAAAGAGCCTTCTACAAAGCCATGTAATGTGGTGGATTTTGCATAGACATTCTGGTAGGCATAAAAGGGAATCCAGGGGCAGTCATCATAGAGCATAGCCTGAGCCTGAGCATAGAGGTCAAAGCGGCGGCTCTCATCCAACGTTTCCATGCCTTCCTCCAGCAACGCGTCATAATCCGGATTGGAATAGCCACTCTTGTTGAGAGAGGAGGGGGACTTACTCCAGAAATGCTTGAGCGCATAGCTCAGATCGCCAGTGACAGGAGCGACACCCCACATGAACATATCAAAATTTCGCTCTACAGCAATGGCATTGATATTTGCGGCATTGTCCAGAGAGACAATTTCCAGATTTACACCAATTTTAGCCAGATCTGCCTGGAACAGTTCGGCAATTTTAATACGGGCCTCGTTGGATCCGGTATGAACCCGGACAGACAGACCGCCGTTGGGGTAGCCGGCGGCAGCCAGATATTCTTTGGCAGCCTCCAGATCATATTTGGGGAAGGATCCTTCTACGGTGCCAGGGGTACTGGGGTCAAAGATGGTGTCAGGAGCAGTGGCATCCACATAACTCAGAGCAATGGCAGATTTCCGGTCAAAAGCTGCAATCATAGCATAGCGGAGATTCTTGTTGTCAGAGAAAACGCCCTTGGTCATATTGAAGCCAAGGCCAGTGATGTCATTGGTGTTGAACATGAGCAAATCCAGATTTTCGTTTTCACGTACCAGCGGAATGTCACTGGCAGAGACGTCATAGGCAAAGTCAGCTTCACCGGTTTCCAGAGCGATGACGCGGTTGGCAGCCTCCGTGATAACCCGCAGTTCTACTTTTTTGATGGCTGGTGCACCGCCCCAATAATCCTCATTGGCAACCAGAGTCTGATAGGAACCGGATACCCACTCATCCCACTTATATGGGCCGGTTCCGATGGAATCTAGAGTAAATTCACCATTGGCTGCTTCATATCCCTTCTGACTGAAAATACCGGTGGTGCAGTGGGCCAGATTGGCGGTGGTGGCGGCATCTGGTTCTTTTAGCTTGAGGATCAGTGTGTAATCCCCGTCCACAGAGCTGTTGGCCAGATCTAGCTTGTCTACCGCCATAGTTTCAGAGGATTCAGCTACTTTCTGGAGAGAAAAAAGGGCATCCTGCGCAGTCAAAGTTTCACCATTATGGAATTTGACGCCTTCCCGGATTTTCAGAATCAAGGTGGTGTCATCCTGCCAAGTCCATTCTGTGGCTAGGCAGGGTTCCAGTTTGTTGTCTGCGGTGCGATAGATCAAAGGTTCGTAAACTTGACTTTTGATTCGGGCATAGTACATACCATAAATGCCGTGGGGATTCAAGTCGGAGGAGTCGGAACTGATGGCAATGGCAATGGAGTCACGGCCCTGTGCGGCGGGACCTCCTTCACCGTCATTGCTGCTTCCGCCGCAGGCGGTCAGGGCAAACGTCATACAAAGAATCCATGATAAAATTGCACAAATAACCCTCTTTTTCATTTGAGATCTCCCTTCAAATCATTTTGACTTTATTACAGCACATGCCCAAGGCAGGTGCGCAATACAACGTTGACAAAAAGCTGAAAAAGCAGCAGATTTCTCTTTACTTTTTGTCGAAATTATTATATCATCTGACTGTGCATCTGTAAAATTGATATAATCGAAGCCACACATGAATTTTTTGCATGAAATGGGTGAGAATTTTATGGATATCAATAAATACGCTCTGTTCTCCAGAATTGCGGAATTGAAAAATTTGACTATGGCTGCGGAACTGCTGGGCTATACCCAATCCTCTGCCAGCCATGCTGTTTCCTCATTAGAGACTGAGCTTGGAATTTCTCTTTTTACCCGTAGCCGTTCCGGGATGGAACTGACGTCAGCCGGCCGGGTGCTGCTGCCGTCGGTATACGGTCTGCTGCAATGTCAAGAGCAGATTCTTCAGATTGTCAATTCTATTCGGGGCCTGGAAATTGGTTCAGTAAAGGTGGCGGCTTTTTCAAGTGTAACGATCAACTGGCTGGCCCAGATAGCCGGCGATTTTCATAATCAATATCCCGGCATTGATATTGAGGTGATGGATGGTAGCTATGAAAAAATACGCAGTTGGATCAGCAATGGACGGGTAGACTGCGGCTTTCTGACGGATACCCGAATCTCGGAGATGACCTTCATACCCCTCTGTAAAGATACGCTTTACGCGGTATTTCCAAAACATCACCCGCTGACCCAGTTGGAGAGTGTTACACTGGAAAAGGTTAGCGGAGAGCCCTTTATTGTGCCCAGTGGCGGAACACTGCAGGATATCTGTTATCTTGCAGGAGATTTTCGGCCTCAAAAGCAGAGATTTGTGAACACAATTAGCGATGCTTCAGCGCTAGCACTGGTGCAAAACGGTCTAGGAGTATCTATTTTTCCGGGGATTCTGCTTAAAAACTCTCAACTGGATGCTGTTGAACTCCGGAGAATAGAGAATTGCAAATACCATATGCTGGGCTTGGCCAGTCATGAAAAGCGGCATGCTTCTCCGGCGGTCAAATGCTTTCAGGCTTTTGCTAAGAATTGGTGTCAGGTCCATCCGGAAGCCATGGATTTGACGGGTTGTTTGACCCGGCAGTCCTCCCCGTGTTAGTGTCGGGAGTTCGCGGCCCCATTGGGGGTGAGGACATTTTGGGGACTTACTTGATGTAGTTCCTAAATTTCTCTGCCTCAATCTCAATAGTCTCCTTTTTACTCGACATTTTCCAGAGCATCGTCTATAATCTGGAGTAGAATTGTTTACTGAGAAAGGAGTATTCGCCGTGAAAATGATCGACCCCACCGCCATGTCCCGGTTCACCGCTCTGCGGGAAGCTGCCGGAAAAATCGACCGTCTGGTCCCCCACGTCCGCCTCATGGAGCAGCCGCCCCACGAAAGCCGGGATACCGCCTCCGTGGCGCTGGAATTCCCCACGCCGCTGGTGGTCCTCAACTCCACCATCCGGCAGGCGCTGTCCTTCCTGTTCTCAGCCTGCGACACTGTGCAGACGGACAAGACAGAGCGCGGCATCTGCTTCACCTTCACTGTTTCCAAAATGTGGATCACGGAGGACGCGGAATGAACCGCCCCTCGGATGTCGAAAAGCTGTCCTCCGACAAGCGCCTTGCGTGGCGTGCACTCTCCACTTTAGGTACGCAGCTCCTCCTCATGGATCCCGCCCTTTCTGTGGAGGAGATCCCGCCGGCAGCCGGTATGCCCGCCGCCACGGTCACGGTCTCCATTCCAAACGGCCACACACTTGCCAAGGGGCCCACGGTTGCGCTAGGAATGCTTTCTAATCATGCGGATCTCCTGCACTCCCATTGTGACGAGGAGGGCTGCATCTGCATGGAATACATTTTAAATCTCGTATGGACGGAGAGTGCCCCTTCGTGAGCGCCCCTCCCTTCTTAACCGCCTTACGGCACGCTTATGTCGAATACCACATGCGCAAGAACCCTATATACGGCAAAAAGCACGGCCCGGGATAAGCCCGGGCCGTGCTCTACAATTACCGGATCGCGTCCTTGAATGCCTGACCCGCCTTGAATACGGGAACCTTGGATGCGGGGATCTCTACGATCTCTTTGGTGCGGGGGTTGCGGCCGGTGCGGGCGGCCCGCTCTTTGACCTCAAAGGAGCCGAAGCCGATCAGCTGCACCTTCTCGCCGGACTTCAAAGCAGTCTCGACCGTGGTGATAAACGCGGCCAGAGCGGCGTCACAGTCCTTTTTGGAAAGGCCGCTGGTCTCAGCCATGGCGGCGATCAATTCAGTCTTATTCATTGTGTTTTCTCCTCGTATTCTTGTATTTTTCGCTGGTATAACGCAATTATACAGGGCATACGGCAAAATAGCAATCTCCACTTGATTTTTTAGGCCCTGCGGCACAGAAGGCTCCGTCATCCTTGTCCTTGGCACGCTTTTTTGTGCTCTACCCTATCAAAACTCCAACAAATAGTTGCAGTTGGTACTGCTGAAGAAGTCGCGGCAACACGCAAATCTGTTTCCGTGCTATTGGCAGAACGCAACCAGATGTGTCGGCTCAATAAGTAGCTTTTGAGAGAATGATTCTCTGCCGACGCTCACCATGATCAGAAAAAATAGGGTACAGTGCAGCAAAATCACTGTACCCTATTTTCTTCCAGTTGAGTCCTGACGAAAAGGGCACCTCCAACAAATTTACTGTACCCTACTTTAATAAGTTAAACGGCAAAATTTGTGGTAGAAATAGCGGCACCCGCAGCAATTTTACTGTACCCTATTCTGAGAAA
>ERZ772902.634-NODE-634-length-34892-cov-9.917989_pt1 | contig 34892 bp, 29 predicted proteins | sample MGYA00511470_ERZ772902 | MGnify/ENA primary metagenome ERZ772902 (study PRJEB29015, sample SAMEA2737717) | human gut metagenome | biome: human gut; feature: human-associated habitat; material: faeces | place: China | collected 2012 ... | reverse complement strand
AGAGTAATGCCCCCGCCAGCGGGGGCTGTCGCGAAGCGACTGGGGGTGGTCAAAACAGGATGGCCGACCGCCAATCACCATCTATCAGTCGTCGCTACCTTGCGGGTGGGTCGGCTGGGTCTCGTGACCCCGCGAATCACCGATCTGCGAATTCGTGCTGCCGTTCAGGTCGTTGCCATTGTCGTTCTGGTCGTCCTGTTGTTGCTGTTGCTGGCGCTGCTGCTCCTGCTGGCGCTGCTGCTCCAGATACTTCTGCTGGGCGGTGTACTCGTTCATCGACACGGTCACCGCGTCTCCGGCGTCCTTCACATCGGTGATAGACTGCTGCATCTCGTTCAGATCGGCGTCATCCTGCTGCAGCAACGCGTTCGCCTGATCGATGGCGGACTGCAGCGTGGTCCTGGTCGAGTCGTCCAGCACAACGCCCTTGCTGTCATCGTAAATCTTCTGCGCGCCGGTGACGGCCGTCTGCAGTTCATGCTTGATAAACTCGACCTTCTCCGCCTTTCCGTCGTCCACAGCCTTGGTGGCCTTGGCGACGTTCGTCTTCGCCTTGGTGCTGGCGCGCGCGATCTGCTTGTTCTTGCTGGCATTGGCGTTCAGCGTCTCGGTGCCCAACGCCACGTCGCACGAGACCGGCTCGCTGGCCGAGGACGCCTTTGTGACCGCGCTGTTCAGCGTCTCCAGGACAGTCGGATCGGACACATCGCCTTGCGGAATCTGCTGCGCAGGCTTGGCTTCGCTGAGCGCGGACTGCAATTCGGAAAACGCCTTGTCGGCCTTGGTCTTCGAGGTCTTGCACAGGCTCGCCGCCTGATCGAGCTCGTTCTGGTTCTGCACGTGGCGCCACCACAGGAATCCGCCCGTAGCGGCGAGCGCCACGACAACGACCGCGACGACGGCGATGATGATAGCGCGGCGGTGGCCATGTTGCTTTCGAGAACTGCCGTCCGCCTTGCCGCCCGGCTCTCCGCTCCCATGAGGAGGCACCGCCGCGCCCGCCTCAGGCGGCAGTGGCACGGCCTGCGGCGTCATTCCGGCTGTAGGTGGCACGCTCTGCGTGGGCGTAGGGAAAGCACTCAACGGCTGTATCACCATAGTGACGTCGTTGTTGCCTTGCGGCTCTTCCTCCTCCGGCACGGCGGGGATATCGGACACGTCCTCCAGCCCCAGCGGATCGGAGGCAGAGACATGCACCGGCCGCACGGTGTCCTCCGGTTCAGGCAGGGGAACGTGGGGACTGGGAGCACCATACGATGGGCCGCTCCCCGATGAAGCGTCCTTGACGCCGCCCATCGAGGGGAACATCACGTCGGGGATGTCCCACGCGGGATTGTCGAGGAACTGCATGCCCTCATCATCTGCGGCCTGCTGTCCGGCAGCGCCGGCCCCCTCCTGTGCCGCGGGTTCCGTCTTGCCTTCTGCCGCAGTCGGAACCGGGACATTTCCGATGACACTCGTGGCGGCGCCGGCGGCATCAGCAGCCACGGCATCGCCCAGCGCTACGGCCTTATATTCGGCCGCATGCCGCTCGGCGCCCGGTTCAATGCCCTGCACAGCGTCACGTTCCCCTGTTTCGGGCAGTCCCGCGCCGTCGCCGGCATCGTCCCATTGCATATCACGCTCATGCGCTTCATGCTCGTTCATCATCCGCCCCCGATTCATGTCCGCTTTCCGGGATTCGCCCGGCCTTCTGTTCCCTATTATGGCCGTTTCACCGGCATATTCAACGTTCACGCCATTATATACGGTACCGTCCTGACCATGTCATGCGCCGATACGCCCAAGGTAGCATGTCATCGCTTCCACAGGCCATGAGCATCGTCACCGCGTCACCATCACAACCGCGTTGTCGCCATGGAAGGGCCACAAAACGCACGGTCGCTGGCGAGAGCCGCGCGACCTACATAAACTGTCCAATCATTGCGTAAGTTTATAATGGTAGAGGAGATTCGCGGGGGATGGTATTCAGTCTTCCCGCGAGTTGGAACAAACGTGTTCCGCCGCGGGCGCAGGCTTGCGCGGCGAGGGCCTAGATGGGAGAGCAGATGACTGCGAACAGGCCAAGTTCTTCCATCCCACCCCTCCGTGGCCTTCCCTACATTTTTCCTCCGCGCCCTTCTCCCCCAACCTTCTCCCCACGCCTCCACCCGGGTTGCCCATCTGTAGGAGTAGTGTATATTGGTCGGCAGAAATGATGCATATACAACAATCCCTACGCAGCGAAACAGGGATGACGCATACACAGGCGCATGAGGCGGAACGGAGGAGAATACGGCACAATGACCAATCGCAGCGACAATAACGACAGCAGCACGGAAACCAGCACGAACGGCAAGAACCCGAAGAAAACCCTCGCAAAGCGCGGCGGCACAGCCGGCGGTAAACGCGTATCCACGCTGTCCACGCCGCTCTCCAGCAACGAAAGCTACGTGAACGGCCATCTTTCGCGCGTGGCCCTCGCTTCGCTTGCCATCTTGACGTTCATCACGTTCGTCGGCAACTTCACGCAGCTGCAGCTGTCCGCCGCGCTGCCGACCATCGTATCGGAATTCGGCATCTCCGTGACCACCGGGCAATGGCTCACGTCGATTTTCCAGCTGGTCATGGGCGTGATGGTGCCGCTCACCGCGTTCCTGACGCGCCGCTTCACCACCCGGCAAATCGTCATCGTCTCGATGACCGTGTTCGCTGTGGGATCGCTGCTGGCATGGGTCGGCCCGACGTTTCTGGTGGTGCTGGCCGGCCGACTGCTTGAGGCCGTCGGCACGGGCGTGATGTGGCCGGTGCTGCAGATCACCGTCTTCTCGATCTACCCGTTATCCCGCCGTGGCATGGCCATGGGCGCGGTCGGCATGGCCATGAGCGTGGCCCCCGCGCTGGGGCCGACTTTCGGCGGCTTCCAGACCGACAGTTTCGGCTGGCGTTCGATTTTCTTCACGCTCACGATGATCGGTGTGTTCTGCCTGCTGCTGGCCATCTTCGGGCTGCGTAACTTCGGGACGACCGACGACCATGCCAAGGCCGATTTCTTCTCCGTGGCCATGTCGGTGCTCGGCTTCGGCGGCCTGATGTTCGGGTTCACAAACATCGAATCGTACGCGCCGTCGAATCCGATGGTGTGGGGCGCGATGCTTGTCGGACTGTGCGGCATCGTGTGGTTCGTGGTGCGGCAGGTGCGCCGCGCGAAGGCGTATACGGTGGCCGTCCGGCAATCCGTGGACGAGTCGGACACCGCGCAACGCACCACTCCCGAACCGCCGCTGCTCGACCTTGGCGTGCTGCGCAACCGCAGTTTCACCGTCGGGACGATCTGCGCCGCGCTCAGCTTCTTCGCATTCAGTTCGATCATGGTGATCATGCCGCTGTATATCCAGAACGACCGCGGCTATTCGGCGACTATCAGCGGACTGGTCATGATGCCCGGCGCATTCGGCATGTGCATCTCGCAGTTCTTCGGCGGCAAGCTGCTCGACCGGCTCGGGGCGAGGCCGGTGGCGCTCAGTGGCACGCTGGTTCTGCTGTTCGGCACCATCATGATGAGTCTGATCGACAGCAACACGTGGATCTGGTGGGTATCGATATGGCAGTTCGTGCGCCAGATCGGCATGGGTTTCATCATCATGCCCATCACCACTTGGTCGCTCAACTGCCTCGACCCGACGGAGGTGTCAGCCGGGTCGGCGGTCACCAACACGGTCCGGCAGATCGCGGGTGCGATCGGAGCCCCCGTGCTGGTCATCCTGATGGAGACGCTGATTCAACTGCATGGAGGCGACGCAATCGCCGCGAGCATCTTCGGCACGCAGTGGACGCTGCGAGTCAGCGCGTTCATCGTGTTCATACAGGTGCTCATCGTGCTGTTCGGCGTCAAAGGAGCCGGTGCCGGATCCTCGCGGGACGTGGCGCAGCGGGCCATCGCGAGAATCCGCACGGTCTCGCACCGGTAATCGCAGCAAATTGGCGACTATTGTCACCGGACGATGACAATAGTCGCCAATTTGCGTAGGAACGTCACCGGTAACCGGAATCCAATTGCCAGACATCACGGCTCCGAACGATCCAGAGCCATCAGAGCGCGAAAGCGTCTCTAAGTGCGCGCCGAAATGACAAGTCCGCGCACTTAGGGACGCAAATGGCCCGGTTTGCGTCGCTAAGTGCGCACGGTCGTCGTTTCGGCGCGCACTTAGGAACGCTTTCGTCATATGCCATCCCTAATCCCGCATCTCGGAGCGGAATCCGCGGGAAATCGGCGAGTCTCGGCGTCAGTCGTCCACGTCACGCACGCCCGAAAATCGTAAGCACGATCAGCAGCACGTTCAGCGCCACGATCAACGCCACCACGATCATGAAGATCACGTGTTTGACCGTCCCGTCGACCCATTCGCCCATAAGCTCCTTGGTGTGCGTATAACGCATCAGCGGAATCACGGCGAACGGAATGCCGATGGACAGCACCACCTGGCCGATGACCAGCGCCTGAGTGGGGTCTTTGGCGAACCACAGCACGATCAGCGCGGGCACCAGCGTGACCACACGGCACGCCCACATCGGGACGTTGACATGCAGAAGACCACGCATGATCTCGGAACCGGCATACGTGCCGACCGACGTGGAACTCAACGACGAGGCCAGCAGGCCGATGGAGAATATCGTGCCGATCACCGGGCCAAGCACCTGCGTGATCGCCCGTTGTGCGCCGTCTATGGAATCCGTGCCGGACATGCCGTGCAACGAGTTCGCGGCAAGCACCAGCATCGCCAGATTCACCGTGCCGGCCAGCAGCAGCGCCCACGTCACATCGATCTTCGAACCTTTGAGCTGCATGGCGATCGACGGCTTATCGCTGTGCGTGTAGTAATGGTCGTTGACCAACGTGGAATGCAGGTAGATGGCATGCGGCATCACGGTGGCGCCCAGAATCGAGGCGGCCATCAGCACCGAATCGGTGCCTTGGAAGCGTGGGATCAGGCCTCGCACCACCGCTGCGGGATCCGGCGGGGCCACGAACAGGCCCGCGATGAACCCGAAGGTGATGACCAGCAGCAACACGATGATGATCCGTTCGAACGTGGTCTGCGTCCTGCCGCCCTGGAACCACAGCATCACCGTGGAGGCCGCGCCGATCACCAGGCCGCCGACGAACAACGGCAGCCCGAACAGCAGATTAAGGGCGATCGCGCCGCCGATCACCTCGGCCAGATCCGTGGCGATGGCGATGACCTCCGCCTGCATGAAAAACATGAACCGTCCCGCGTTGCTCATGCGCTCCCCCAGCAGTTCCGGCAGGCTCTTGCCGGTGACGATGCCGAGCTTCGCCGACTGGTATTGAATCAGCACGCTCATCGCGTTCGCCAGCACCAGCACCCATACCAGCAGGTAGCCGTATCGTGCGCCGGACGTGATGTTCGCCGCCACATTGCCCGGATCGACATAGGCGACCGCGGCCACGAACGCCGGCCCCAAGATGCTGGCGAGCGCATGCTCGTGATGCTGGCGCCCGGACGCTTCCTCGGCATGGCTGCGTTCGATGTCGATCTCTGAATCGGTTTTGTCATCGATCATCTGACGATGCTCTTTCATTCCCTCATTCCTCTCATGCGCCCGACCCCTGGGCGCTACTCGATCCGCCTAATGGTATACACCGCGTTTGTAACAGACCGTCGAATTTCCCGCCACACGACTCCCCCGCTGGGCGGACTGCGGCATTTGTCGAGCGATGGGCTCTATTCCGCCCCTCACTGACTGGGGATCTGTTGCGCGGGGCATGCGCGCAGCACGGCGAGCATCGAACGTTTCTCGCTGGTGGTGACGGTCAGACCGTAATGCCGTTTGACGCCGATCTGCCGCGCGACGTATTCGCAACGATACTCGCCGTTGGTGGGAAGCCAGTAAGCGGCGGAGGCGGATCCCTTGTCCTGGTTGGCGGGGCCATCCACGGCGAGCAGATTGTAAGGGTCATTGCCGAAGCGGTAGCGCTGGGCGGTGGTCCAGTCCCTGGCACCGGATTGCCAGGCGTTTGCGAGCGCCACGACGTGGTCGATCTGCACGGCGGCGCTGGTGTTTCGGCCGCGCACGAACAGGATGGTCTTCCCGGTGTAGGGGTCGGCGAGCGTACCCGAGGAGACTTGGCAGCGCTTGGCTGCGCTGAATATGACATCAGTCAGGTCGCGGGCGAGCACATCGTCGCGCACGTCGCAGCCGTCGCCATCATCGTCGGTGGCGCGGAATCCGAAGGAGTCGCGGTCGTAGCCGGTGGAGTCGGGCCGGTCGTCGACCTGCAGCCCGTTCAGCGCGTCCGCCGCCGGGCCGGAGGCAATGTATTCGCCGGTGATCTCGCCGATGGAGGGGCTGATTTTGGGCAACGCCAGACCGATGACAACGCCGAGCAGGGCGGCGATCACCACCAGTATCATAAGACGTTCCAGCGGGGATGATCCGCGGAATCGGCGTTTGCGAAAATGCGTGCGCATGGTCAATCGGCCTGTCGTTGGTTCTGCGGTCAGTCTCGTGGGCTGCGCGGTGGTATCGTCGTCGGCTCAGGCGCGCGGCATAAGCCCGGACTCACGCCGCGTACCTTTCTCCCCGCCGGATCAGGCGTAGGAGAACGTGCGAGGGTCGTGCCCCGCGCGTTCCGGACCGTCGAGCGCGTCGATGGCGGCATGTTCATCGAGCGTGAGCGCGAAGCCGAACAGGTCGAGGTTCTGCCGCTGACGTTCGGAGTGCACCGACTTGGGGATGATGATCGTGCCGTTTTCGATGTGCCAGCGCAGGATCACCTGGGCAGGCGACACCTCGTGCGCCTCGGCGATTCGCGCGATCGTGCCGTTGCCGGCCTTCAGGTCGGCGCCGCGAGCCATCGGGGAGTATGCTTCGACCGCGATGCCGTGCTCCTTGCAGAATGCGACGACTTCGCGCTGCTGCCAGGTCGGGTGCAGCTCGATCTGGTTGACCGCCGGCCATTCGCCGGTCTCCTCGTACAGACGGGTCAGATGCTCCGGCAGGAAGTTGCACACGCCCAGCGTCTTCACACGGCCTTCGTCGCGCAGCTTGGTGAACGCCTTCCAGGTCGCTCCGGAACGCCAATTGAACGGAGTCGGCCAATGAATCATGTACATGTCGACGTATTCCAGCTGCAACAGTCCCAGCTGTCGGTCGAAGGCTGCAAGTGCCATGTCGTACCCCTGCTCGGAGTCGCGCAGCTTGGTCGTGACCCACAGATGACTGCGCTTGCGCCCCTTGTTGAAGCCGGTTTCGGCGAGGGCGCGGCCGACGCCGCCCTCGTTGTTGTAGCCCGCGGCTCCGTCGATATGCCGGTACCCCGCCGCCAACGCCGATTTGACCACGGGAGCGACATCATCGTTCTCGATTCGCAGCAGCCCCAACCCGATTTGCGGAATCACGTTGCCGTCATTGAGTTTGATTCCCGGCACGCTCGCAGCAGCCGCCGCAACGGCGAGATCGCTGGTTCCCAGCATGGTCGTCTCCTTGTCTTCACACTACATCCGGTTCGGAGCATATGCCATGGCGATATGCCGAGCCTCCCTACACCAGTATGCCATCATATCGGATGATCGGCATACGATTCGCGATTGGCGGCATCGGTGCAGGGGCCGGCAGACAACGCCGCCGGCCGATGAGTACCATGCCGCCAGCGATGGCCAGCAGCACGACCAGCCCGCTGACCGCGACGCGCCCGTGGCGGACAGGCCATGCTGGTTCTGCCGGCCACCATGCTGGCCGTGCGGCACTTCCGTCTTGTCGTTATCCGACTCGCTGGGCTCAGTCGGCTCGGTCGGCTTACCCGGCTCCGTCGGCTTGCTTGGCTCGGTCGGCTCCGTCGGCCCTTCCTTGGCCTTCACGGTGACCGTGCGCTCAGCGGTGGCCGTGTTGCCGGCCTTGTCTACGTCAGCACGTACTCTCCCGGTTTCGCCGCGTCCACCGAACCGGACACCTTGACGGCATCGGTCACGTCACCATCCACATCGTCCGTGGCCGACACGCCGACCAACGGCTCGAATTCGGAATCCTGTTCCACCGTCACGTCATCCACGCCGGAGAGCACCAGCGCGATCGTGTCGGCGGGCGGAACCGGCTTCTTTTGATACAACGGAGTATCAAGAAGAGCAATGATATACCGCTATACCAGAACATGTCAACGCGCAAGACAGAGGAACGCCACCTATCAAGGAACGACGTCGCCAGGGAACGCCGCCGCCATCAGCTGCGACACGCCCGGAGTGCGCAGCACAACCGCCATATGCAGTCGTGACAAACCGCGCAATTCCTCCGATCCGCAATAACCAGCCTCGCAATTGTGCCACCACTCCGGGCGTGTCGCGACAAATCAGACCCGACGCACACCACGGTTCTACGCAAGACCCATGGCCGAAGCATCCCTCGACCACCCCAGCCACCCTCCGACCGACAGCCCCCGCCAGGCCGCCATCATGTCGATTGTCAGCGCCCCCCCATCCGGCAAAAGTCCCATCCAAGGCCAGTGAAACGGGACTTTCGCGGGACGGAGCACATGCCGCCACCGACCTCAAATAGGGAAACGCGGCGTTATATCTACAATCGCGCTCTCAAAACTCACAGGGCCAAATTCACTAAAAATGGCTTGTATCTGCGAGTTTTGAGAGCGTGGTTCCCGTAATCCCCGAGATTCACCGCGTGCTGTCGCGCACAATCACGTTGCAATCGGTCATCAACAACTCGGGCTTAGCGATCTCACCGCGGATGCGCCCGAGAATCCGCTCGACGGCGGTAGGCGCGGTCCACTCCAGACGCGAATCCATAGTGGTGAGCGGAATCTGCAGGTATTGCGACTCCTCGATGTTGTCGAACCCGATCACCTGAACCTGCCGGGGAATCTCGATGCCGTTCGCGCGCATCACGGTCAACGCGCCGATGGCCAGCTGGTCGTTCAGGCCGATGACGCCGTCGAACGGCACGCCCTTGTCGATGAGCTCCTGCGTGGCATGGGCGCCCGCGCCAATCGTCCATTCCTGCTCGACATTGCCGACCAGCCGCGAGTCCAGCGTCACGCCGCGTCGCCGGCATTCTTCGATGATGCCGCGCAAACGCAGCTGCGCGTTGCCTTCCACCGCGCCGAGCAGCTTCGCCTCGTCATATGCGCCACGTCCGCCGACCACCGCCAGCGACTTCACGCCGCAATCGAACATGTATCCGGCGGCCGATGCCGCCGCCTGCACGTCGTTGGGCGTCACATGATCGGCCTTGCCCCATGTGGTTCGCGCACCGACCACCACCAGCGGGAAATCGACCTCCAGGTCCTCCGGGCTGATGTCCTTGACCTCGCTCATCGACAGAATCATGCCGTCCGACACCGTGGTGTTGAAGTTGCGCAACAGCTCACGGGCGCCCGTCGCCGACCCTTCCGCGTATGTGGTGACGTACACGAGGTATCCGCGCTGCCGGGCGGCGTCGATCACGCGGTTCGCGAGCTCGGACAGGTATGGCGCGGTCAGCGTCGGCACAGCGAGCGTGATGAAGCCGGTGCGGTCCCGGTTGAGGTTGCGCGCGGCGACGTTGACCCGGTATCCGGTCTGCTCGATGACGGCTTCGACTTTGGCGCGGGTGGCGTCGGTCATGCGTCCGGTGCCGTTGATGACATTGGATGCCGTTTTCAGCGACACGCCGGCCGCGGTGGCGACGTCGCGCAACGTGACGCGCCGACGTGCGGCCGTCGTCGGCGAGCCTGGCAGGTTCTGCGCGATCTCGCTCTTGCCGGTCTTGCCGTTTTCGGTCTTGCCCATCGCGTCAACCTTACTCGTAGAGGAAACTCCCCCTATGGTAATCGTCTTCGCCGAAGTTGTCATACGGGCCTCCTTACCGCATGTCTGCTACGGTTTTGTCGTCTTCGCGACATCGTTGCCATCCGATGACGTGTTCGCCACCACGCATGTCGCCGCTGTTCATGACCACGCCAGGCTGCTCATCGATACCGTCACCGGTCTGATGAGCGGCACGCCATCCGCCCCGTTCGTCGAATTCGAGTCTGGCGAACCGGATTTCGCGCTTGTTGCCGGTGCGGATGCGCCCGCCCGCGTACCGGTCCACGCCGCGCGGGCGCATGGCGTCCGGCAGAAAGCAGTGGTAGGCGATGACCCATTCGTCGGTGCCGGGGACCCGAAGTATGCAGTGATGCCCGGTGCCGAGTATGCCGAGGCGTTCGTTGGCGACCAGGATTTCGCCGCGATAGGTCCACTGCGAACCGTCGCCTTCCATGGTCGACGCGGCCGCATAGGCGACTCGATAGTCGGGGTCGTTGGTGTCGCCGATCGAGTACGTGAGATAGTACGTCCACGTTCCGGCATGCTCTCTCACGTTCAGATATGCGGCCTCCCGGATGTCGGGCGTGGCTTCGGGGATGATGCGCAGCATGTCGTCGGACAGGCGGGAGTAGCGCGCCCGGTTCTGCCCCAGGCTAGGTACCATCGGCCGGTCTGCGGGTCGCGGAACGCCGCGGGATCGATGCCGGGCGCGACGATGCCGGTTCCGAAGCCGTGCCGCGCGGCGTGCGAGCCGGTTCGCGCCAAGTCGCCCTGCAGAGCGTATCCTCCATCGATATGGTCGGATACCGCCACGTTGGTCTGCCCGTCGCCGCAGAAATACAGGTAATAGCGGCCGTCGCGAACGGTGAGCGCCGGCACCCAGGCGTGGGCGGTCCGGCCGGGCAGGATGTTGGTTCGGCCGCTGCCGTCGAGATGCTGGTCATGCAGGTCGATGACGACGCCGCGGTCCTGCCAATGCGTCAGGTCTTCGGAGGCGAGGCAGTGGATCTGCCAGCCGCTCCACTCGCTGTGTCCGTCGGTGGTGGCGAACAGGTAGAACGTCCCGCGTTCGTATGCGAGTTCAGGGTCGGCGAAGAAACGCATGCCCCGCCTGCCGGTCGCGTCAGGCGTGTCGGGGATGCGCACGGGGGTGTCGAGTCGTTCCGCGACGACGGAGATGACCACGCGCGAGGTATCGGCAGTCGAGCCGTCAATGCCCGACCCGTCATCGCGGTGCACCGCAAGCGGGAGCGGACGGAACAGATCCTGGGTCTGCGGTACGGCGGATCCGTCGAGGGCCGTCACGGTTCCGTAATCGCTGCGGAACCGCAGTCGCAGCCGAGTGATGTCAGTGATTTCGCCGCTGACCGCACCGTCCGGCGTCCATTGGTCCAGCGTCAGCCGTAGCCGGTAATCGGCCCGTGGCCCTGCGGCCGGCGTTGCTTCCGCGCCGGAAGCCCGGTCACCGTCATGAACCCGCGTCTCCCCGCGCAGCAGCATTGCGACGAAGTCCACGTCGACGTCGTCGCGGACTTCGCCGCGGCCCGACTCTCCTCGAATCGCCGGCCCCATGTCTGGAGCCGGCGATCCGTCAACGTTGCGACACCGTGATGAGCACACCGTTGCGTTTCAGCGTGACGGCCCTGCCATCATCGGTATTGCCGCATCCGCGGTAGACGAGCAGGGTCTCGCCTGCCGGCTCGCGCACGACAGCCTCGTTCTTCGCACGGTTGAAGTAGAAGTCAAACCCCCGATCCACCGTCCGCATCTTTCACCCCGCTAAAGACCCATTCGGAAGCGACGAACGATATGGCATGACAACGTTGATATAAGCTTATCGTGTCGACAGATGGCACCATCCGGCGATTTGTGGGTCATACGACGCACACGACATCGCAAAGTCTGTACCACACCAGGGCTTTTTTGCCTCTTTTCGGCCTTCTGTGGCACACGCGCCCGATACCGGTTTGGAGTCGAATCCCGTTTTCCTTGATATTTCAAGGAAAACGAATGACATCATGTACCACAACAGGTCATGTAAACGTTTGCACGAGCTAGTGTGGCCATCGGCGTGGCCACACCACGGCCAAATCGGGCAAAATCACGCTGGTGTGGCACAACTACGAAACGAAGGGACGCGGCGACCTGCTGTCTCGGCCAAAATTCGAGACGCCGAGCTGCGGATGATACCCCGAAAGTCCTCGGCCACCCCAGTCACCTTCGCGAACAGCCCTCGACCCTGCAGTTACGGACATGCCATGCATGACCAGCCCGCTGGTCTCACTGCCGTTCCCCGCCGACAAGCAGCCCGATCCGCTAGCGGGAGCCTACAGGCTCAAAAATAACTCGTGAATGCGGGTGTCGTCGGTGAGTTCGGGGTGGAAGGCCGTGGCGAGAATGTTGCCCTGTCGCAGACCGACCACACGCCCATCAACCTCGGTCTCGATCGTGGCGTCCGCCCCGACATCGGAGACGAACGGCCCACGAATGAACACGAGCGGAAAGTCCTTGATGTCACCGAAATCGGCCGTGGAGGCGAACGAACCGAGCTGCCGACCGTAAGCGTTGCGGCGAACCGTGGCGTCGAGGGCGCCGAAGTACACGTTGTCGTCGTTTTCCAGTCGCTTCGCGAGCAGAATCATTCCGGCGCACGTGCCGAACACCGGCTTGCCGGCGGCGATGTGCGCGGCGATCGGCTCGAACAGACCGGTGGAGCGCAGCAGTTTGCCCTGTGTGGTCGACTCGCCGCCGGGCAGAATCACGCGGTCGATGGAATCGTCGAAATCCTCGGCGGCACGCAGCAGCTTCCACTGGGCGCCGAGCTTGTCGAGCATCGCAGCGTGCTCTGCGAACGCGCCCTGTACGGCCAGGATGCCGGTCACGCCGTGCTTTGCCGTCTCGGCATCGGCCGACTCTTCCTTCGAAATATATTCAACAGCTACAACCATGATTACTCCTTGGCTCCCGATGAGGGGAGCCGTCGAATGCGGTGGGGAGGGGTGGGGTGACTGAGGATGTGCCTCTACCACCCCAGTCGCCCCGCGGCAGCCCTCGCCGCCAGCGGGGGCGGATTCATGCGGAATCGCCCCCGCCAAGTTGACCGCCTTCGCCAGCGGGAGGGGCGGCTCGATCGTCCCGCCGCTAGCGGGCTATGATCACTCGCCGCGGGCGGCCATGATGGTCTGGATTTCGTCCTCGTTGATGCCGACCATGGCCTCGCCGAGGTTCTCGGAGAGTCGTGCCAGCAGATCGGCGTCCTGCCAGTTGGCGGTGGCCTTGACGATGGCGGCGGCGCGCTTGGCCGGGTCGCCGGACTTGAAGATGCCGGAACCGACGAACACGCCTTCGGCACCGAGCTCCATCATCAGCGCCGCGTCGGCCGGGGTGGCCACGCCACCGGCGGCGAAGTTCACGACCGGCAGTCGGCCGTTGTCGTGCACGTAACGCGCCAGCTCGACCGGCACGGCCAGCTGCTTGGCGGCCTCGAACACCTCGTCGTCACGCAGGCCGACGAGCTCGCGAATCTGCTTGTTCATCGTGCGCATGTGACGCACGGCCTGGATCACGTCACCGGTGCCGGGCTCGCCCTTGGTGCGAATCATCGCGGCCCCCTCGGCGATGCGGCGCAGCGCCTCACCCAGGTTCTTCGCACCGCACACGAACGGCACGTCGAACTGTGTCTTGTCGATGTGATAGACGTCATCGGCCGGCGAAAGCACTTCGGACTCGTCGATGTAGTCGATGTCGATGGCCTGCAGGATGCGGGCTTCAGCGATGTGCCCGATGCGCACCTTCGCCATGACCGGAATGGAGACGGCCTCCTGAATGCCCTTGATCATGGCCGGGTCGCTCATACGCGAGACGCCGCCGGCGGCACGGATATCAGCGGGGATGCGCTCCAACGCCATGACCGCGCACGCGCCGGCGTCCTCGGCGACCCGAGCCTGCTCGGGAGTCGTCACGTCCATGATCACGCCGCCCTTGAGCATCTGCGCCAGGTTCTTGTTCAGTTCCGCTCGGTTTTCAGCCATTGAGGGTTCTCCTTCCATATGCTGCGGCGATGGCCGTCGCGACGACTGTCGTCATCGCCGTCATTGTTGCCGTTACTGTATTGTCTATATTGCCATTGTTGTCGTTGCCTCGACCGCCCGCACATCCCCGGGATGCGCCGGCGGCACACAAGGCACCATGCTAGAGGCGTTCCCGCCGCGAACACGCGCAGCGGCTCATTTCCGGCGATAAGGAAAACCTATAATCCGTTATCAGCCGGCCATGCTGCACCGCCGCGCGGGAACACCGTCCGCCCGACGTCCGCCACCGCGCCGCCGCCGGCCTGCGCCGCGCGGTTGTGCGCGACGACAAAACCCGACGCCGCTTTTCGTGCCCATGCACAACACCGCAGGAACCTACGGCAACGTACCCTTGACGATGGAATACGTATCAGGACATCTGCAAAGGAAATCCACGATGCCACAGGATCAGGCACAGGATCAGTCGAACGCGGCCCAAGCCGCCAAGCCGGCGGATGAACCGGCACCCAGTATGACGGCACCGGCCGCGCGGCCGGTCGGCACCGCTGCCGTTCCGACCATCATCAGCGAATACACCTCCCCCGGCGACGTCGCCGTGAACGACGACGAGACACTGTACTCGCTGCTCACCGAACGCATCGCCCGCACCGGCAATGCGACCACCATCGCGGCGCGCAAGACCGGCCCGGGCGCGTGGTCGAGCATCACCACCGGCGAGTTCCACCGTCTGGTGCTCGCCGCAGCGAAGGGCCTCATCGCGTTCGGCATCGGCAAGGGAGACGCGGTGACGCTGTTCTCCGCCACCCGCTTCGAGTGGGGCGTGCTGGATTTCGCGCTCGCCGCGATCGGCGCGGTGAACGTGCCGATCTACGACACCGATTCCGCGGCACAGGCGGAGCGCATCATCAACGACTCCGGCGTGAAGCTCGCCGTCACCGATAACCGCGAACGCTATGACCGTCTCGATTCGATCAACGACCGATGCCCCGGCCTGCAGCGCATCCTCATGATGGACGGCAACGCGCTGGGCGCTTTGGAGGGATTGGGCGTGTCGGTCTCCGACGAGGAGCTGGAGGCGCGCATCGCCGACACCCATGCCGACGACCTCGCCACTATCGTGTATACGTCCGGCTCGACCGGCGCCCCGAAAGGCGTGGAGCTTACGCACCGCAATTTCCTGTCGGTGGTTCGAGCCGGATACGAGTGCCTCGGCGAGGTGCTGTGCGACAACCATCCACGGCTGCTGCTGTTCCTGCCCCTCGCCCACTGCTTCGCACGGTTCATCCAGTACTGCTCGATTGGCTCCGACGATGGCGTGGTCGGCTATCTGCCGGATATGAAGTCGCTGCTTCCCGACCTGCGCTCGTTCAAGCCGACCTATCTGCTCGGCGTGCCGCGCGTGTTCGAGAAGGTGTACAACGCCGCGTCACGCAAGGCCGGCACCGGTTTCAAGGGGCGCATATTCGCGCAGGCCGCCCAGTGCGCCCGCGAATGGTCGCGCACCGAGCAGGACGGAGGCAAGCATTCCGCCAGCCAGCGCGCCCGGCACGCGATGTTCGAGACATCGGTGTACCGCGCAGTTCGCGGCGCACTCGGCCCGAACATCCGGTATGTGGCGTGCGGCGGGGCTCCGCTGAGCGCCGATCTGGCGCACTTCTTCGCCGGCATCGGCCTGCCGATGATCCAGGGATACGGTATGACGGAGACCGCGGCACCGTTTACGGTGACACGCGTGAACGACAACAAGATCGGCACGGTCGGCCAGCCCGCCCCCGGCTCGTCGGTGCGCATCGCGGACGACGGCGAGGTGCAGGTGCGCGGCGCGAACGTGTTCCGCGGCTATCACAATCTCCCCGAGAAGACCGCCGAAACGTTCACCGCCGACGGCTGGCTCAAGACCGGCGACCTCGGCTCGCTCGACGAGGACGGCCGGCTTATGATAACCGGCCGCAAGAAGGACATCATCATCACCGCCGGCGGCAAGAACGTCTCCCCCATCCCGATGGAGGAGGAGATCGCCAAGTGCCCGATCGTCGAGCACGCCGTGGTCGTGGGTGACGGGCGTCCGTTCATCGGCGCCTTGGTGACGCTTGACCCGGAAGGTCTGGCGTCGTGGCTGCCGACCATCGGTCAGCCGGCCGACTTGTCGCTGGCCGACGTGGCCGCGCTCCCGCAGGTGCGCGAGGAGATCCAGCCGTTCGTCGACCGCGCGAACGCGACGGTCTCGCGGGCCGAATCGGTGCGCAAGTTCGTGGTGCTGGATGCGCAGTTCACCCAGGAGAACTCCTGCCTGACGCCGTCGCTGAAGGTCGTGCGTCCGGCTGTGAACCGCGTGTTCTCCGGCGCGATCGACCAGGAGCTGTACGCCGGCAAGCGCTGACTACCGGGCCGCATAACCGAACGAGGGGGTGGTGCGAACGTGCCGTCTGGCACATTGATATGGCCTGTTTTTTGTTCCGCTCTTATAGTGGGGCGGCTTGCGCCGCTTGGTTCGCGTAATACCCGGTTTCGGTCCGTTCCGGTGTCCTGCAGCCCGAGGACCGGTGTGGCCGGTTCGGCGCCCCCGCCTCGAACCCGCGTTCCACGAGGCCGGGCCCGCCGCCCGCGCCCCTCGCCGGTCTGGCGGTGACGGGAGTCCCGCCGCGGCGCGCGCCGCGGATTCCCGGTTCCCGCATGACGCTCGTCACCAGGCCGCGGCCGATCCCGGCCGATCCCGGCCCTGAAACGGTCCCTGAACTCGTCGACGTACGCGACTATCAACGCCGTGCCAGGCCGAGCCGTGCCGCGAAAAAGCCGACGCCGTCGTCAATATCTCGTTCGCCCGCCTCAATCGCCCGACGACGCTCGTCATCATCCAGCAGCGCGAGTCCGCCCCGGACTCCGCCGACCAGTTTCACTGCCTTGCTATGCCTACCCATAGCTTCATTGCACGTACCATGTAGCTACTTTGCAAATCAAAACCAACACGTTGGTCTAACAGACCCAAGAAAAACGCGCGATCCTCGGTCAGCGGTTGGCGGCGGGACCGAGCGACGAACGCTTCACGACCTCTGCGGGGAGCAGACCGACACCATGTGCGGACGCGGGCAACGCCACTTCGTCACCTTCCCCCAGCAGATGCAGCACCTGCCGCATCGCAGCGACGCCCAACGCCTCAAAATCAGGCCGAACCGTGGTCAGAGGCGGAATCATGTTGTCCATCGCCGGCATGTCATCGAACCCGACCAGACTGACGTCACGTGGAATGCGAACACCGTGCTCATACAGGGCACGCGCGACACCCACCGCCTGATTGTCGTTCGCCGTGACCACGACCGTCGGCAACTTGCCGCCCTGATTGCCGATGGAATCGAGAATATGGTTCATCCTGGCGTACGCCTCGGTCGACTCCCAGGTCTTGCAACGCACCGTGACGGAACTGATGGAGCGGGCGCGGGTCAGTTTCACCCAGGCATCCAGTCGCGTCATCGCACCGCGCCACCCCAACGGACCGGCGAAGTACAACGCCCGCTTGTGACCGTATTCGGTCAGCATGCGCACCACATCGTCCATCGCACCCCACTGGTCGATACCGACGATCGACACGCGGTCGCGCTCGCGCGAGTGAATCAGGCGCAGCCCTTCGCTCACGCTGAGTTCGCCGTGCGTGGAGGTGATCATCACGCGAGGCTGCGTCAGCTGCGTGTAGCAGGCCGCTTCGAACATGACATCGGTGGGCGTGAGCATGATGAACGCGTCGACGTTCTGCTCGTTGAACGTGCCGCACAGATTCTCGAACTCCGCCCGCGTGCACAGCGCCTCATGCACCATCATCACCGACATGAACAGGCCGTGCTTGCGCGCCATCATCTCGATCGCGGAAATCGCCGAAATAGGGCCGTAGAACTTCATGCCGCCTGCGATCAGGCCGATCGTGCGGGAACGGTGCGATGCGAGCGCTCGCGCCGAGTTGCTGGGACGATAATCGAGCGCCTTGATGGCATCCTGCACTTTGGTGCGGGTGGCGTCGGAGACATCGGGAGAATCGTTGATGACCCGGGACACCGTCTGATGACTGACTCCGGCGAGCTTCGCGACTTCGAACATGGATGGGCGTTTCCGCCCGCTTCGCTTGGCCGTCACGCTGTCAAACCTCCCGCTGCATAACAACACAATATGGGCAAGTCTACCCGGTAACGCTTAAATAACACACGTGAGCGCTCACAAATCATGCGCAGGTAACAGATTCGCCACTGCGCTGTACGGATTCACGCCCCGGACTTCTTCTCACAAAGAACTGTGGCACTACAGCGCCCGCACCTGAGACAAAGCACCGAGTCAGGTAACCGGGCCGAGCCAAATTAAGCCGCGCCATGCCGAGCTGCGCGGCGCAGGCCCGGAATCAGCCGCAACGCCGCAATCAGGTCAGATGCCACGTGACCCGATGCAGCGGCGTGACTCCCAGACGGGCGATGGCGTCGCGGTGAGCCGCCGAGCCGTATCCCTTGTTGTGCGCCCAGCCGTACGGCGCGTACCGCGGATTGCCCTGCGCGATGTCAACCATCAGGTGGTCCCTCGTCACCTTCGCGATGACCGCCGCGCAGGAGACGGTCGCACAATGACGGTCGCCCTTGACCTTGCACGACACCTGTACCGGAATCGGCAACGCCGGCGCGTCAAACGTGTTCATCGTCTTGGTGATGTAATCGTTCGGACCGTCCAGGATGACGTCCACGCGACGACCCGAACCGGCCGGCCCGTCCATGCCGAGCTGCCGCTCCACATCGTTGAGCGCCCGCAAGGCGGCGATGCCCAACGCATGCGATATGCCCCATTCGTCGATTTCGGCGTTACTCGCCTGACCTACCGCGTAAGCGGCGCACCACGAACGCAACTCGTCGACGATTCCTTCGCGCCTGTGCTCGGTCAGCAATTTGGAATCGGCGACACCGGCCGGCACTTGCGCGGCGGCGAGGTCACGTGACCACATGGCGGCCGCCCCGACCATGACCGGACCGGCCAGCGCCCCGCGCCCGACCTCATCGCAGCCGATCACCACATCGCAGCCTTGGGTGGCAAGCTGCCGCTCCATATCAAGCGTCGGATGTTCGATCATCGCCATATCACCATCCGTCTGATGTCACTGCGCCTTGCCGGCGGGCACGTCCTTGAACACATCATGATGGGAGCTCAGGAAACTCATCCGGTTCAGCGGCCAATACCGCATCAGTCCCACTCCGACCACATTGTCGATGGGCACCAAGCCATGATCACCGTCGTCCTGATGGTATCGGGAGTCGGCTGAGCTGGCGCGGTTATCCCCCATGACGAAAATATGCCCGGCGGTCACCTCGACGCGGAACGAGAAACTGCTCGGGTCGACGCCGGATTTGATGTATGACGTCTCGTCAATCGCGACGCCGTTGATCTTGACCGGCTGCCCGGCACCGCCGCACTCGACCACGTCGCCCGGCAAGCCGATCAGGCGTTTGATGAGATAATCGCCTTTGCCTCTGGTGGTCTCCTGGTTCAGCCAGTTCGCGGGGTCGTGGAACACGACGATATCGCCGCGTTTGAGATCGAAATATTTCGGCGTGAGTTTCGACGTGATGACCCGGTCGCCGATCTCGATGGTATCGCGCATCGATCCGGACGGAATCACGTAAAAGCCGATCAGGAAGATGCGTACCAGCAGTACCGCCACGAAGGGGACGACGCACCAGATCAGCAGGTCTCGGAACGAGAACGAATCATTGTTGCGCTTAGGCGAGGTCTTGCGATGGGCGCCTTTCCTGCGGCGGGCCAACGAGTCTCGGCCGTCGGTGCCCACTACCCGCCCCGGCATATCGGTGGGGTCCACGCCATGATCGGCTATGGCGACGATCCATTCGTCCCGGCTGAATTCGGTGCCGGAACCGGGCATGGCCCGATCCGTCCGATGGTCGTCTGGCCGCATAGTTCCTCCATCACGCATACATGAAACCCCAACTATACTAGCGGCGTTCCTATAAATTCAGCCCGGAACCAATCGGCTCCGGGCTGAATTTCACGGTACTGTCGCCTCACTTGGCAAAACTCAGGCCTGAGTCGCCTTGGCGGAGTTGTCGCGACGCTCGACGATGCGAGCCGCCTTGCCGCGCAGCTTGCGCAGGTAGTACAGCTTCGCGCGACGCACGCGGCCCTTGCGCACCAGCTTGATGGAGTCGATGGACGGGGAGTGCAGCGGGAAGCGGCGCTCCACGCCGGTGCCGAAGCTGATCTTGCGGACCAGGAAGGTCTCGCGCAGGCCGGAGCCCTGACGAGCGATCACCACACCGGTGAAGGTCTGGATACGGGAGTTGTTGCCTTCCTTGATCTTGACGTTGACGTCGACGGTGTCGCCGGGACGGAACGCCGGGATCTCCTCGGCGGGCTTCATGTGCTTGGCGTCAAATGCCTCAACAGCGTTAACCATTGCTATTCCTTAGTCGCTGCCGCATATCAGCGCACTGGTTTGGGGTTCGGTGATGACTGGCATCACGAACACGTCTGTAACTCCCTCGGGTCTGCCCTCAGGAAGCCTGTCAATCCGCCGAAACAGCGGCTTTGCGCCCGTTCGGTCTGGACTCATGAAGAGGCGGCTTATGCGGCGGCCGACCCTCGACACAGCAAAACAACATTTTATTGATTCATATGGACGAGACGGAATTGACATCAACTTCGGCCGGGCTCCGTAACGAAAGCCTCCCGTTCAGCCGCCGGAACGAGCCGACACGCCCGGAGTGTGCAGCACAATTGTTGGGTATCGCCATGCGAATGGCGCGATAAAGCCAATCGCGATACTGAACCGCAACGATTGTGCTACTCATTCCGGGCGTGTCACAAGCACAGCCCCCCCATACCTCGCTCGCAGTCGAGACCAAATCACAATCCCCTCATGTGCCCCGTCGTCAGTGCTGGCCGTACACGTTCTGGTAACGGTCGTTCAGCTTGTCGATGTCCGCCTGCGGAATCTCGATGATGTCACCCAGCTGACGGGCGGCCCACATCGTATGAGCCACCTCCTCCGTCATCGCCGCGGCCTTCACCGCGGCCTCCGCATCCTTGCCGATCGTGAACGGACCGTGGTTCTGCATCAGCACCGCCTGCGACTTCGGATACTTCTTCAGGGTCTCCACCACGTCGAACAGCCCGTCGAACATCTTTTTGGCCCGAGTCACCTCGGCCACCGGATCCGGCGACTCATCGGTCCACATCTCGACCGTGTAGCTGCCCTGGTATCCCAGTCGTTTGAAGATACGCAGGCACGCCTCGAAGTCGACCGCCCCCTCACCGAAGGGCACCCGTTTGAACACGCCTTTCGAGGTCTCGCCCACCGGCTTGGTGTCCTTGAGGTGCACGGCGACAATGTTGTCGATGTTGGATTCGATCTTGCGCCCCACATCGTTGGTGGGCCAAGCCGTGAGGTTGCCCACATCCGGGTACGCCTGCAGCCATGGACTGCGCACTTGCGACTTGTAATAGGTGACCTTGTCCAGCGAGTTGATGAACGGGTCGTCCATCGTCTCGATGGAGAGCATCACCAGTTTCTTCGCGGCCATGTCGACGCATTTGCGCAGGTTCTCGACGAAGTATTCGCGAGACAGCAGGGTTTTCGGCTCGTAATACACGTCGTATCCGGCGAGTTGGATGTTGCGGCGCACGAACGGGGTGACCAGCGCGAGGATGAACACGAGCGACGCGAGGTCGGCGAACGGGAGCATCTCGTTGCCGGGCAGGATCCCAGCACCATCGTCCCCCGATATGCCGCGGCCCTGCTTACCGAAAAGTCGTCGCCCGACTCGCTCATCACCGTCTCCAACGGACGGGCCGTCGCCGCCACGGTCCGCGAAGTCGCCATCTAGGACTGGCCGAAATCCAATGTGGCGCAGATGGTGGGCGCCCCCAGCAATCCGATGACGGATTCGCCCGACATCTGCCGCATGCTCGCCGAACGCCTCGGCGGCACCGTCACCACACTCCACGTACCGATGATCCTCTCCTCCGCCCATATCGCCGCGGCCATGCGCCAGGAGCCGCAAATCGCCATCGCGCTGGTCATCGGCGTGGCATGGGGGCAGGAAAAAGTCAAGGCCATCAAGGCCTGCCTGGTCGGCAGCTATATTTCCGCCCTCGCCACCGACCAAGCCACAGCCGAAAGCCTGCTCGCCTGACATCCATCCGATCCTGCCCCGCCGGCGAGGCAGGATATGGCCCGGCGTAGTTTGGGCGCGACACTACGGAGTTGACATGGTCTGCCGGCGGTTTTACCCTGAGAGCGTCGGTAGGCGAGGCTACCGCAGGGATATGGGTTGCTGCCGCTAACAGTGGAGACACTGCACGCAGGTCAGCAGTTCTTGTCGGATTAAGGCATGAACTAACGCAACTCCACCGCCCTGCGATGCTGAAGCTTGAACGATGACACGACTAGGGGCAACTCTTCGAGAAGTCGCACTTCCTCATGTCGTCAATGTCCGACGGCGTACTGGTTCCATTGAGGAGGTGAATGTCATGGACGGCGATTTAGGTCATAGTAGCCGGCTGCGCGATGGCGGACAATATCACATGCCATCGGGCGCAGCATACGGCCCATTCTCTTCACACGTTTGCACCGCGACCATGGCATTGGCCGTCCGTCACGACACCGCCGTATCCGGCGAGGGCGATCCGATCACTGACTGATTCGGCTCGCATCGACTTCACCGCCTCACGACGGCTGCGACATCCCGCATGACGTACGCGCCGAACGCCTGAATCGCGAATCCACATCCCGTTCTCCGGGCTCCCGGCATATCGGCATCATCATATGACGACGCCGATCGGCTATCTGCATGCAGACATACCCGCATATCGGAGCGCCTGCACGCGACCGCTGACGCCCATGGCGCGCACTTGCCGCACGGATACCGAGTCGAACGCCCACCGAACGGGACCCGTTTATCTCCTTCGAGATAACGACATGAGAGCGCACAGGTTACGTTATGTCCAACTTCTTCAATTACTCCTCGTTCCCCGGCATTCGTCCGCGTTCCGACGTCGACGCCGCCGACATGTCCCGCAGCAGCGCCGCGCGCCGCATCACCGCAGACGTGGTGGTGGCCGCGGGCGTGCTCGCCCTGTTCGGCGTCGTCGCCTGGCTGCTGCCGCAAATCAACGAACCGATCGGCCCGTCAGGCGTGCCGAGCACGGTGAGCGACGATTTGCATCTGCTGCCGTATTACGCGCTGCGTTCGGTGTTCCGCATGTTCATCGCGCTGTTTTTGTCACTGGTGTTCAGCTTCATCTATGGTTTGGCGGCGGCCCGATGCCGGCGACTGCGCATGGTGCTGATACCGCTGCTCGACATCCTGCAGTCGGTGCCGATCCTCGGCTTCCTGTCCGCCACGGTCACCATTTGGATGGTGTTGTTCCCCGGCTCCATTCTCGGCGTGGAGGCGGCATCGATCTTCGCGATCTTCACCAGCCAGGCATGGAACATGACCTTCTCCTTCTACCATTCGCTGCTCAGCGAACCGCAGGAGCTGGATGAGGCGGCTCGTTCCATGCAGCTCACGCGCTGGCAGCGTTTCTGGAAGCTCGACGTGCCGAATTCGATGATTCCGCTGCTATGGAACTGCATGATGAGCGTCGGCGGCGGCTGGTTCTTCCTGACGGCCTCGGAGATGATCTCCGTGAACAACAGGACGTACGCACTGCCCGGCCTCGGCAGCTTCGTGGCGGTGGCGTCCGAGCACGAACAGCTGGGCAAGGTGCTGTGGGCCATCGTGACCATGGTCATCGTGGTGCTGCTCATCGACGTGCTGCTGTGGAAGCCGCTGACGGCGTGGGCCGAGAAGTTCCGCATCACGCAGAACGAGTCCGTGCAGGACAAGACGAGTCTGGTGCTGTCGATTCTGCGGCGTTCCGGCATTTCGGATGCGCTGGCTCTCGTGGGCCGGCCCATCGCCGATCTGATGTTCTGGCTGACCCGCCCGCTGGGCCGTACCGGCGCACGCTGGCCGGCCGCCGGCACCCGGCGTCGCACACTCGACATCGCGTTTATGGCGCTCATGGCTGTGGCCTGCCTGGCCGGTCTGTGGATGCTGGGGCGTTTCATCTCGGACGGCGAGGGGTTCGCCGAGGTCGGCCACGCGATGGTCCTGGGACTGATCACGTTCATGCGCGTGACGCTGCTGACCGTGGTGTGCTCCATCATCTGGGTACCGATCGGCGTGAAGATCGGCATGAATCCGCGGATTTCCCGGTTCGTGCAGCCGCTGGTGCAGGTGTTGGCGAGCTTCCCCTCGAACTTCACGTTCCCGTTCGTCACACTGTGGTTCATCGCCTGGCATATCGACATCAGCTGGGGCAGCATTCTGCTCATGTCTCTGGGAACGCAGTGGTACATCCTGTTCAACGTGATTGCGGGCGCTTCGGCCATTCCCGATGACCTGCGCGAGGCCACGCAGGCGTTCCATCTGGACACGCGGCAGCGGTGGACCAAGCTGATCCTGCCGGCGGTGTTCGGCTCGTGGTGCACTGGCGGCATCACCGCGGCGGGCGGCGCGTGGAACGCCTCCATCGTCTCCGAGATCGTGGCCTACGGGCACACCACGCTTACGGCAAATGGATTGGGAACATATATCGCCAATGCGACCGCGGTGGGAGACACCGGCAAGACCATCATCGGGGTTGCCGTGATGAGCGTGTTCGTCGTGGGCGTCAACCGGCTGTTCTGGCGTCCATTGCAGACGTACGCCGAGCGCCGTTTCTCCGTCGCCTGACGGAGGCCGCACCGGCCGTCCCGGCCCATCGACCCGCAACAATCCAACAGCATCGGCGGCGAGCGCATGTCATTCGAATCCGCCGCGATCATCCGCAAAAAAAACGTAACAGCAAGGACCATTTATCATGACCATCGCAACTTTTTCCGACCGCACCGCAACCTTCCCGCAGACCGCCGCGACGAACGCCACCGGCACCGCGATCATCGAGGCGCAGCACGTGGGCAAGACCTACCATGCCAAGCGCGGTAAGGAGCTGACCGTGCTGCGCGACATCTCCTTCACCCTGCATGAGGGCGAGATCGTGGCGATCCTGGGCCGGTCCGGCGCTGGAAAATCCACGTTCCTGCGCATCCTGGCGGGCCTGGTACCCGCGTCGAGCGGTACCGTCACCTACCGCGGCACCGACATCACCGGCCCTAATCCCGGAGTGGGACTCGTGTTCCAGACCTTCGCGCTGATGCCGTGGCTCACGGTGCAAGCGAATGTGGAACTGGGGCTGGAGGCCCGCGGCGTGCCGCGCGAGGAACGCCGTCGCGCTGCACTGCAGGCCATCGACGCCATCGGACTGGACGGATTCGAGAACGCGTACCCGAAGGAGCTCTCCGGCGGCATGCGCCAGCGCGTGGGCATCGCACGGGCCCTGGTGGTGCAGCCCGATGCGCTGTTCATGGACGAGCCGTTCTCCGCATTGGATGTGCTGACGGCCGAGAACCTGCGCAACGAGGTGCTCAAGATGTGGAGCGGCGATCAGCGTTCCATCAAGTCGGTGCTCATCGTGACGCACAACATCGAGGAGGCCGTGCAGATGGCGGATCGTGTCGTGGTGCTCGGCTCGCATCCCGGTCATCTCATCGCCGACGTGCCCGTCACCCTGCCGAGGCCCCGCGACCGTCATTCCGCCCAGTTCGAGGCTATGGTCGACACCCTGTATGCGATCCTGACCGGGCAGAGTCGCGATGGCGGGCCGGCGGATACCGCCGACGAGCGCACGGCCGCCGGGGACGGCGTCGCGCATGGCACGTCAGATGGCGCGGCGAACCAGACCGCGGCAGCGGATCAGGCCCCGGCCCGGGCGAGCAACGCCGACCATCAGGCATCCTCCGACATGCTGCCCAACGCTACGCCGGGAGGCCTGGCCGGACTGGTGGAGATCGTATACGATCACGCGCAGGGCATCGACCTGGCCGATCTGGCCGGCGAGCTGTCATTCGAGGTGGACGACCTGTTCCCGCTGATCGACGCCGGAACCATGCTGGGATTGCTGACCGTCGAGAACGGACACGTGACATTGACCGAGCTCGGACGCCAGTGGAGGCAGGCGGACATTCTGACAAGCAAGACGATGTTCGCCGCCATGCTGCAAGACAAGGCACCGCTGGTGCGCATCATCGACCGAGCGGTCCGTCACAGCGAACACGGCCGCCTGCGCGGCGAGCTCATCGTCGACCTGCTGAGGGCCCGTCATACGGACGCGGAGGCGGAGCGCCAGTTCAACATCGCCATGACGTGGGGTCGATACGGAGAACTGTTCGACTACGACGCCGATGACGACATCATCACCGTCGACGCCGCCAACCCGGCAAACGCCACCCGACCGGCCGAGGAAGCCAGCGAAACGGACTGAGTTGACCCGTCTCAGCCAACTGCCGCAATGGAAACAACGATCAACCCGACAGCGGAACGAACCACCCCGAATCGCCAAGGAGGAATCATGAACACGCTACGACTGATACGCTGGCGCGGCGAACGCCACGCCAGCATCACCCAGCGACTGAATTTCGCCGCCCATGCCACGCCAGAGGCCACGCTCGCCTTGGTGTATGCGCACGAATCCGGCTTGGAACCCGACGAGGTTCGCCGGGCGCGTCGGGCTTACGGCGGCAACACCATACCGGCACGCCGGTGACCGCGGGCATCATCCTGCTCATGGTGGTGTCCGGTCTGATCCGATACGTGCACGACTCCCGAAGCTCGCATGCCGCCACGGCGCTGGCCACCATGGTGAGTACCACGGCGACGGTGCGGCGGGTCGGTGCCGGCGAGCGGCAGATTCCGTCCGAAGAGCTTGTCGTGGGCGACATCGTGACGTTGTCCGCCGGAGACATCGTCCCGGCCGACTGCAAGCTGCTGGAGAGCCGAGACCTGCGCATCGCGCAGGGGGCGCTCACTGGCGAAAGCATGCCCGTGCGCAAGGATGCTGCCGCACTGCTCGCCGCCGGCGCCAGGGACACCGCGTTGACGGACGCGGCGTGCCTGGTGTTCATGGGCACGACGGTGATTTCGGGTTCCGCGTTGGCAGTCGTCATCGCCACAGGCCGCAGCGCACTGTTCGGCGGACTGTCACGCGCGTTCCAATGGCAGCGGCCGCGCACGCGCTTCGAGCGCGGCATGAACTCCACGTCCTGGATGCTGATGGCGTTCACGGCGGTCACCGTGCCCGTGTCCATGCTGGTCACCGGCATCGCGAGCGGCGACTGGCTGCAGGCCCTGCTGTTCGGCGTATCCGTGGCGGTGGGGCTCACGCCGGAGATGCTGCCGCTGATCGTCACCGTCTGCCTGTCCCGGGGCGCGCGGACGATGGCCTCCGGCAAGGCCATCGTCAGGCGGCTCGACGCCATCGAGACGCTGGGCGGCATGGACGTGCTGTGCGTCGACAAGACCGGCACACTTACCAGCGGCGTCATCAAGCTCGACCGGGCGCAGAGCATGAGCGGGTTGAACTCGTCCTACGTGCTGCATGCGGCATGGCTGACCACACTGATTCCCCACACGACGAGCAATCCGTGGGATGACGCCATCGTCGCAGCCGAAGGTGACTCGGCAAACGATACCGGCGACGTACAGGTCGAGGGAGGCACGCCTTTCGATCCGATACGACGCCGGGCGACCGTCATCGTCGCGAAGAGCCATCACCGCGCGGACCGCGAGCACACAGGTGGCAGCGATATCAGTGAGACCAGCGGCGCCGGCGCCGGAACGTCCGGGAACGTCAGCCGCATCATGGTCGTCAAGGGCGCCGTCTCCGAAATGCTGCCCCGCTGCGACACCGTCATGCGCAATGGAACCGCAGAGCCGCTGACCGATCGACTGCGCGGAACATATGAGCGGCTGATGGCCGACAAGGCGACGCACGGATACCGCGTCCTGCTCGTGGCGCAGCGCTCTGTGACAGACCAGACCACAGTGCAGGACGACCGCGCGCTCACCCTGCTGGGCTACCTCACTTTCCTGGACCTGCCCAAGCCCGATGCCGCCGACACGATCGCCCACATGCACAATGCCGGCATCACCGTGACCATGCTCACCGGCGACGAGCCACAAGTGGCCCGTACCGTCGCCCGGAAAGTCGGCATCAATGCTCGACGGGTGGTCACCGGCCGAACGCTGGACGACATGACGGACACCGCGCTCGGCACCGAACTGCGCCGCGTGAACGTGTTCGCCAAGCTCACTCCCGAGCATAAGGCGCGTATCGTCTCACTGCTGCGCCGCGAGGGGCATTGCGTGGGATACATGGGCGACGGCGTCAACGACCTGCCGGCCATGCACGCCAGCGAAATCGCCATCAGCGCCAGCACCGGCTCCGAGGCCGTCCGACAGTCGGCGGATGTCATGCTCACGCACAAGAACCTCGACGTGCTGCTGCGCGGCATCACGCAAAGCAGGCGCACCTGCGTCAACATGATGAAGTACATCAAGCTGGCGCTGAGCTCGAATTTCGGCAATATCATCTCGGTGATGATCGCCGGCGCGTTCCTGCCGTTCGTGCCCATGGCACCCGTGCAGATGGTGCTGCTGAACCTCATATACGACCTGGCCTGTCTCGCGATCCCATGGGACCGCGTCGACGGCGATGTCCTGCGCTCCCCCGCCCGGTGGGACACGGCGTCTATCGCCCGGTTCATGAGTCGCTTCGGGCCGGTGAGCTCGCTGTTCGATATGGTCACCTTCACCGTGTTGCTCACCCTGCTCTGCCCGGCCGTCGCAGGCGGGAGGTTCCCGGAGCTGCACGGGGATGGGTCGCGTCTGCTGTTCGTCGCCGCGTTCCAGACGGGATGGTTCGTCGTGTCGATGTGGACCCAGATCACGGCACTGCACATGCTGCGCACCGAACGCGTCCCGTTCATCGGGAGCCGCGCGTCGGTGCCGCTGGTCTGCACGTCGCTCGCGGCGCTGACTATCGCCACGGCGCTGCCGTTCACGCCGGTCGGCGCATGGATGGGTTTCCACGTACCTCCGGTGTCGCTGTTCGCGCTGCTCGCCATCGTCATCGCCGGTTATGCCGTGACGGTACTTGCCGTCAGAACCCTGTATCTGCACCGTCAGCAGCCGCTGCTGTGACTTCTGACCGCCCGGCGCTCCTGCGGAACCGATGGAATCCGCAGGAGCGCCGGGCGGGCACCCCCGCGTTATCATCCTCTCCCCGTACCACCACCGTCTCCCGCATCCATTCAAACGAAGGAACTGATCATGACAGTCTGGACCGCAATCGTCACATCACAGGTGTTCGCCATAACCCTGCGCATCCTGCTCAGCATCGGGCTCGGCGCGCTCATCGGATTGGAACGGCAGCTGCGCGCACGCAGCGCGGGCATCCGCACGAACGCGCTGGTGTCATTGGGTTCCTGCCTGTTCACCACTGTTGGCGTCTATACGCTCGCGGCCGGCACCGGAGACCCCACGCGCGTGGCCGCGCAGGTGGCGTCCGGCATCGGCTTCCTCGGCGCGGGCGTAATCCTCAAGCAGGGTGTGTCCGTGTCCGGGCTCAACACCGCGGCCACGCTATGGGCGTCGGCGGCGGTCGGCACGTTGTGCGGCTCCGGCATGGAAGCGGCCGCCGCAATCGGGGCCACCGCCATCATGCTCGCCAACATGATGCTCCGGCCGATCGGCGCGGCCATCGACGCCCGGCGCACCGCGCAATCGCATGAGGCCGAGGGCATCCGTTACACCCTTGAGGTCAAATGCCTGCGTAAGGACGAGCAGGCCATCCGCGCGCTGGTGTTCAACGCCCTGCATCAGCCCGGTTTCATCGTCCAGTCCATCGCGGCTTCGGATCTTCCCGATGATCTGGTGGTCATCACCACCGTCGTCGCCACCCACATGAGCAGCAACATCGACATCGAAAGCAGCATCGAAACAGTCACCACGCCCGAGGTCCTCGGCGTCAAATGGGATGCCGAGCAAATCACCGCCGTGGATTAAACGTGACCGTCATGAATCCGCGTCATGAATCTGCCCGCCGCGAATGATCAGCCGCGTGGCTCGCCAGTGGGAAAGCCCGCCTGCGTTGGTCGGAATACTCGTGAAGTAGGTCACGTTGTCCACCTTGACGCTCTGGTCGGCGGCACGGACCCAGCTGCCGTTAGCGGAGCCCTTCTCGAAGACGACGGCGTTGCCGCCGCTGTCGCTGACAGAGAACAGGGCGCCGCCGATGCCGTTGTGCTGCTTGTCGATCTTCTTCATGGTGAAGAATCCCAGCTTGACGACCGTGGTGGCGGCCTCGGAATCGGCGCCGCCATTGTAATTGGCGGTCGCGGAGTTCGTCACCTGATCGTCGACGGCGGCTTTGGCGACGACGGCGTTGTACAGCAGGACGAGCTTCTGCCCATCCTTGCCGGCCACGGCGATGGCCTCGCGAATGTTGCCGTCCCACTTGTCGCTGTCCACGGCCTTCAGGCCAAAGGAAGTCAGCTTGCCCGTCGGCATTCGCGACCGGGTCGATGTACGCGGCGATACGATATGCCGTATACGTGCTTTTCGATGTATCGGCATCATCGGCCTTGTTCAGGGTAATGGTTGACGGCGTGGCCGTTTCGGGCACTGTGAGCGTATCGGTATCGGCATTGACCGTCATGGTCCCCAAGGCCATGCCGCCCAAGGCAGCCGCAACCGCCGCGACGCCGGCGATGAGTTTCTTGAATTGCATAGGAACCTTCCTGCTCCTTCATCGGCTATTTGAATCCCCGGCATGACGAGAATGAGTCATGGACCGGCGATTCCTGTGTTCCTGTCATAGCGGACGAGTCCGCCATGTTGTGGAGCCTGTATCCTTCACCACAAATTCGCTCGCGGGCTTCTGGCCCCGGCGTCTACCGCAATGTGAACGTACCCATCACCTTGTCCGGGGCGTATTCGGCGAAGTCGTCGCTGGCCGCCGCAATATGGCTTTCTCCGCGCCAATCGGTCAACGACCAGCTGTCCCAGCTCATGGTGGCGCCGGCAATCCCGCCGTCGTCCCCGCCGATATCGACGGGGACCGGAACCACGATGGATTGCCCTTCGGCGAGCGCGATGTCGTCCATGATTCCGCTGATGCGTCCGAGCGTCGTCTTGCCCTTCTTGAGATCGAACGTCAGGTTCAGCCCGCTGAGCGTGCCGGGCACGTGGCTGCGCACGGTCACGGCGATGATGCGCTTTCCGGTGTCCACGGTCGACCCGCCGGCATCCGCCCCCTGCTGGATGCCCCGGTCCTCGATGCCCGTGATCTCCAGCGGCGCGGACGGCGCCTCGGCGGCGGGCAGCCCGAGCTTGCCGCGCAGGTAGACATCCGCTTCGCTGACGCCGTAGGCATCGAGCGAGATCAGCTCGTCGCTGGCGGACGGCGTGACCGAGTCGGCGACATACGAGGCCTGCCGGGCCTTGGCGTCGTATTCGTTGGCGACGACGGCCGCCGCATTGGCGACCTCATCGGGCCAGGTGCGTGACCGCAGCGCCTTGGCGGTGGCGCGCAGCACGGTGGCGGCCTTTCCCGCGGCGGCCCTCGTGGCCTTCAGATCACCGCCGTACAAGGTGTTCATCGCGTCGCGCAACGGCTGGATCGACGGCTTGACGGCTTCCAGATAGTACTGCCCCGCGTCCTTCTCGCTGAGCCTGGCCCCCTTGGCGGGATGCTCCGAGGTGTCGGACGTGTTGACAAACGGCGCGTCGCCGTCCAGGGCGTATTTGGCGTCCTGCGGGCACACCACGCCCGTGATCGCGGTCACGATGCCGCCCGGATCGCCGCCGAACATATACCCGACACCCAGCGACGCGCCTATGGCGACGCCCATCGCCACGACGATGCCCACCGCCTTGCGCACCGGGTGGTAAGTCATACGCCGGAGTTCGGCGTCGGCTTCGACGACGGCCTGCTCATGGGTGAGCGGCATATCGTCGTCATCGATGCCGTCCGCATCGGAACCGTGCCGACTGTCGTGTAACCTTGCCATGCATAACCTCGCTAGTTGTACAGTGAACTGGAGATGCTGATCAGGTCACCATCGCCCAGCCCTTCCCATGTCGCGCTGTTGGCGAACTCGAATTCCAGGTTGAAGCTCTGCCGGTTCGGCGCCAACATCGTGCCGTACCGGCCACCGATACGCCAATGCCGTTCCTGGGTGGAGTCGAGATAGCCTCCCCACTGGTCGGCCTCGGTGTACAGCACGGTCGTGTCGTAGAGCACCGCCCGGAACCTGACGGTCAGCCGGTTCCGGGACAGGTCGACCTTGCCGGTCTGTATATAGTCACGGTCGAAATCGTCTATGGTAATCCCGTGTTGCTCGCGCAGGTCGGACGCCGCGGCCTGGTCCTCATCGGACATGTACGAATCGTCCCGGCCACTCTCGTTGTCGTCGACCGTTATCTCGTACGCGGTCACGTCGCCGTATCGCTTCACGAAGTCGCCCCAGCTGTCGCCCGGCTGGACGCCGCGGGACGTGACCAGCGCATGATCGCAATCCCTCTTGTCGATACGGCACCGTGCGCCGCGCTTGACGCCGCTGCTGGTGGCGTCGTCGCTGAGAATCGTGTACTGGCTGGGGTAATGCCATGTGCGCGCCGAGCTGATCGGCTTGCCTGTGGACGGCTGTCGCAGCGAATATTCACTGACCGGCAGGTAGCCGATCGGCGGGTTGTCATGGAATATCAGCAGCGTGGTTTTGTCGCGGATCTGGAGCCCGAAGAAGATCAACGCCACCACGGCCGCGATGGCCGCGAACACGACGGCCACCGTGCGATGCGATTCGCGGTCGATCGCGGCGAACTCGTGCTCCAGATGGCGCATCGCCTCCGCGTCGCCTTCGCCGGCCGAAGATGCGGTGGAGTCCTTGGGCTTCCCCGCATTGCCGGATTTCCCGAAGCCGCCTGGTTTGGCGGGGTCCTTGCGTTTCTCGGCGTTCCCGCCGAACCGGCCGGACTTGCTGAAGATGTCATCGTCGCCGTCGAAATCATGTTCTGACATTGCCGTCACCTGACCTTGAACGCGTTCAGCACGTCATAGCCGCCTGATTGGACCGCAGTGAACGATGCGAGGTGCTGCTCCCCCGCCTTGTCCTCCACATACCATGCCGACGGCACGAAACGGTCGCCGCCGCGCAGCAGTTTCGGGTCGATTTCCATGGTGAGCTTCACCGTGTCCCCCTTATGGATGCCGCCGTGCTCGATGATGTCGCCATCGTCATCGAACTGGATGTCGGAGCTGGCCCTCACGCCGGTCTCGCGGATGGTGCCGTCTTCGCTCAGAAGATTGAATTTGATGGACAGCCCCGTTATCTCGGCCGGGACCTGGTCGGTCACGGTGACGGTGAAACAGTGCCGGTCGACTTCCTGCTGACCGCCGTCCTTGGTGGTCTCCAGTCCCTTGCAGGCTCCGCCGTCGGCAATGTCCCGTATGTCGAACGGGACGGCCGTCTCCGGCTCGTCGGGCAGTTTCAGCGCGCTGCGGATTACCTGCTGCGCTCCGGATGGCCTGAATTCGCCGAACACCATCCAGTCGATCGCCTCGCCGTTGCGGTTGCCGGCGAGGTTGGTATAGATCGCCGCGCGCTCCTGATATTCGATGATGACCATGCGGATCTGCTTGGTCAGTGATTTCGGCCAGGTGCGGGCGGCGAGGGTCTCCGCCGCCTGTTGCGAGAGGTCACGGGCCTTGGCGGCGGACTTGTTCACCGCATCCTTGTCGCCGCCGACCGCGGCGAGGCGCACGGCGTCGTATGCCGCGGCCGTGCCTTTCACCGCCTTTGCGAAATACGGGCCGGCCTGGGATCGGCCCAGCTGAGGGCCGGACGGCTGCAACGGCTTGAACCCGCCATAACAGTAGTCCTTCTCGTCCGCGACTCCGGTCTGGTGCGAACGGTTGACAGGGGAGCCGGTCTGGAGGCTGCGCCGCCAGCAGAATCCACTCACCAGCGATGCGACGATGACCACGACGACCAGCAGCGTCATCCGGCGGTGCCGTTTGCGCAGCAGTGTGACGGCCTCGGCATCGACCTCGGCGGATTCGGCGTCGTCGGTGATGTCATCGGTGATGCCGTGAATGTCCTCGGAGGCATCGCTCACATCGCGGGTCTCATCGGCGACCGGCGTATCCCAACTCTTCTGCGCCTTCATCACCACCATCTCCCATTGCCCGAATCCCAATCCGACATAATCGACGCCATCTTATCAGCCACAACACAACCCCGCTAGGCCAATCCCACGATGTTAAGCCCGGGGACTGTCGAGCGAAGCGAGACTGGGGGGGGTGGTCAATCACAGATATCCCGACACCCCAAATACAAGGTCCTCATGAAAATGTATCGATTACCCCAAAGAGTGCGCATGAAAATGCAAGGAACACTGCAATGAAGCGGTTTCCCACGGCTGATCTCATTGACCCGGAACACCACCCCAGTTCACAGGTCATAGATATAACGTCGCACGGAATATATAGCAATGTGCCCCGGCATCCGAAGAGGCCGGGGCACATGTATTCATGTGGTCAGCTGCTAGAGCCGAACCGACGAATCAGAACTCGCGCCATGGACGGTCGCCAGACCGACCATCAAACAACACAGCGCGGCGAGTCAACCGCGAGTTCTGATTGAAGCGACGCAGGAGCGGAGATCAGAACTCGCGGTTGGCGCGGTAGAACTTGATCAGGGACTGGGTGGAGGCGTCCTGGGCGGCGAGGGCGTCGTCGTCCTGGGAGATGGCCGGGGTGATCTGCTTGGCGAGCTGCTTGCCGAGCTCGACGCCCCACTGGTCGTAGGAGTCGAGGCCCCACACGGTACCCTCAACGAAGGTGATGTGCTCGTACAGGGCGATGAGCTCGCCAAGCGCGAACGGGGTCAGAGCCACACCGAAGATCGAGGTGGTCGGGCGGTTGCCGGAGAACACGCGGGCCGGAACGATCTCTTCCGGGGTGCCTTCGGCGCGGACCTCGTCAGCGGTCTTGCCGAATGCCAGCGCCTTGGTCTGCGCGAAGTAGTTGCCCAGGAACAGCTCATGCACGTCCTGGTCGCCGTCCTTGGTCGGGTTCGGGGTGTTCACGAACGCGATGA
>ERZ772902.613-NODE-613-length-35912-cov-3.899155_pt1 | contig 35912 bp, 28 predicted proteins | sample MGYA00511470_ERZ772902 | MGnify/ENA primary metagenome ERZ772902 (study PRJEB29015, sample SAMEA2737717) | human gut metagenome | biome: human gut; feature: human-associated habitat; material: faeces | place: China | collected 2012 ... | reverse complement strand
GTAATAATTTTAATCAGCAACCGAATAAGTATGTCCATTACATACAACTTTATCTACTTTCGAGCAATCAATAAATTTTTTGAAAAACTGATTATAAACATACGAGGATTTTTTATCACCGTCCTCGTTGCTTGAACTCAATGAAACATAATTGTCATCATTAATAATTTCTATTTCGCTTCCATCCTTCATAACAAGCTTCATGTCTTTAATTGTATATGGTTTTTCTGCTTCAACCAGAAATCCCAAAGCAGAAATATACATGGTTCTGGTCTTCCCTATTTGAATTTTCTCAGCTTTTCCTACGGTATCTAATGAAAAATAATACTCCTTGCCATGCTGTCCATTTTCGGATAACTGTGCGAAATCTGTCAGACAAACGCTGTTGCTTAAATCTCCATTGATATAATCTTTTGCTTCAAATTGATACAAAATATATAAGTCGTCTCCATCGCGTTTCGCATATACAGTTCTGCCATGTGATCCCATCACGGCAATGCTAAATCGTTTGCCAAAGGTATTACCGCCTAATTGATTCGATGACGAAATATTCGCATCCACGGCTCCCTCCGAATTTATCACCTTAAAGAGCAGCAGTCCTAATTTTGTATTTTCATCATATACTCCATCTGCTAAAGAAATTGTATAGGAATCAATTTGAAAAGAAGAATTACTCTTTATTTTCAGATCGGTTAAAAGCGGTTCTTCCAGTTGAAACATAGAATCTACAGTGTTTTTCCCAGTACAGCCTGCAAGCAGCACGATCACCAGAATCGCTGTCACCCAAAAGGAACAGTTACGAATCACTCTGTTTGCTTTTTCGCTCTTTGCACTTAAAATATTTGTCATACAGACCTCCTCTTTTTGTTTTCAGCACTTCCAATTAAATGAAACAAAAACCCTATTAGCATACCCGTTGCGGAAATTATTGTTCCGCCTGCAATCATTCCCCAATCCGGTGCATTCAGCTTGTTAAAAGCAATATTATTTGCCATTTTGAATGTACCGTATTCAACAAGCATATACATTATACCAAAAAAGACAGTAAAGGCCCATTTTTTTATTCCCCAAAAGTCATTAATCCCGATAATAACAGAAACAAAAAATGTTGTTACAGGAAGAATAACCCAAAGGTATAATAAACTATACCCCATCGCACTACTATCGTCTTTAAAAAACCAGAACGCGATCATTGCAATCGCCCAAATCAGCAGATAAGACAAGATGGTAATCATTTTATTTCTTTTAATGTTGCTTTTTACGACATTTGTACTTTCTTCAAGATAATCATCCCACATGCTACTTCACCTCCTTTTCGTTTTAATATACCATATCTCAAATTAATTTTAAAGCCAGTTATCTATATCCAAAAGCCACAGCATCAAAAATAACGCTGTGGCTCCGAATCAAACATTCATTTTAATATTACTGATTGGATCATTTTATACATTTCAAAGAAATCCCCTTTTGTGGTAACCATTTGCGATACGCCTTCAATTTCTTTAACGGGACTTTCGTGGTGGCATTTTTATGAATACCATAAAATGCTTTTGTCCCCACTTTTTTCCCATTTAATAAAGTACTTTTTATTGTTATTTTTTTCAATTGTTTACAATTATAAAAAGCCTTTTTCCCAATTCGGGTAATATTTTTTCCAATTACCACAGACTTCAACTTTTTGCAATTACAAAATGCTTTGTCGGAAATTTCAGTCACCTTATATGATGTTCCATTCAATGTTATCCGATCTGGTATGCTTGTACTTATCATACTTTTCTTTTTTCCTACAGATTCAAACGATACATTTTTCCTTACATTCAACACTTTATAACTATATCCTGTTGTGCGATCATATAATATCGTTCCTGCGTCTGGCATTTGGTATGCCTTTTCCACCTTTGGATTCTGAGATGGATACACTATTGTCCCCTGATGTTCCAAAGGGTTCTCCGTTGGACATAAGGTTGTCTCTGGACTCTTAACTGGTTTTTCTGTCGGATGCATCGTTGTCTCCGGACTCTTCTCTGGATTCTCTGTCGGACGCACCGTTGTCTCTGCGCTCTGCACAGGTAGTATTGTTGATATTGGACTAATAGTCGGTGTTATCCCTCCTCCTGTTGGAATCGCTGATGCCGGAGATTCGCTCTGCAACGGTGAAGCGGTCTCAGGAATTTCTGTCTCCTGCTTATTCCAGTCATCATCAAGTAACAAAATCTGATTTCCTACAATATACGGATCTTTTCCCCACGGATAACCCTTAACAACATCTATCAACTCCATTTTAGAAATGTCCCAAAGTATATACATACTCTCATCATCTTTTGTATAACATAATTGTCGAATCCCCCCATCTAAACACATAGGATCACTCGGTCTGACATTTCCAACAATAAGATTCAAATCAGAATCATACACATTAAACAATCTATACTTTGTTCCTATATCAATAACCAGATATTCATTCACAACCATAAAATAGGATGGCAATTTTTCCAATAAAACTTCCCCTTTGAGGTTCTCGATCCTGCATTTGCTGTCTTTCGAAGCGATCCAGCAATACTCCTTATCATTCATTTGAAAATAATAACATTCGGAAATATTTTGATATTTTTCCGGCAATTGCTCAATCCATTCACCTGTATTATCAACTTTATCAATCACATAATACAAATCTGACATTTCACTATTAGAAAAGGTAATAAAAATGTACTTACTTATTTCCATCAAATCTTTTATCTGATATGTTTCGTCCGTGAAAGCTTTATAAATATTATCTTTATAATATACCTTCCATTGCTTTCCTTCATTTACCGTCCATGATGCAGACACATTACCTTTTGTATAAAGAGATACCTTTCTATTATATTTATCACTTAACCCCACGTCCGCATAATCACAACAAGAGATATTGGTTCCAGACAATATATAGCATTTTTTTAGCTCATCATCAAATATATATTTTTCCTCTGCATTATAAGCAACAGGAACAATTGTAGATCGCTTTATAATATCCCAATCAATATTAATTCTGTCGTATACATATTCTTGCTGAATATTATTATATCTATCCTTTCCTGTTTGTTTTTTCTTGTGATAATATAATGTTTTCTCCCCATTTTTCACAAAAGAGCTATAACTATCATCAAATGTTAATTTATTAGTTACATCATGTACTTTACCTGAATACTGCAGCAAACCACTTGATACTCCTGCAACCATATTGCTCCATTTTTCCATATTCTCTGTTGGATCATCCTTTAAATAGATACTCCCCTGTTTCAAAGTAACACTAGAAGAATCCTTTACCAACAGTTCCTTTGTGTCTTCATTATAATATCCAATATAAGATCTTTCTCCCGTAACTATAGGTTGAGCTGGTTTCCCATACACTGGAAGACCACCTTCTACATAACGACCATTTTCATCATATTGATATTGATATGTCACTTTATCTGTTTCTCCGTTCTTTTCCACCTCGGCCGTAAACGAAATTATATAGTCTTGAATCATTCCATAATCATCATTAAGATTCTTTTCAACAATTATCTCCGGTTCCTTGTCCCATGCAATAAATTTATATCCATACTGCGTACAACGGTCATTCAATTTTTGAACCAATTTTTCTTTTTCCTGATCAATCCATATACTGCAATTTTTTTCGTATATCTTCTGTACGATTTTCTCCCTCCGTTTTTGCAGTAATGATGCCGCCTCCTCTTTAGATAACCCCTTTGTTTGTGTCAAGTTTCCTTCTTTGTCATAAAACAATAACTCACAATTAGATGTATTATTCTTTAACTTGCAGATACAATTTGTATCATAGATTTCATCACTAAATAAATATTCATTTGAAGAAGCAGTGGAAATATTTTCACTGCTAAACCACCGTTCCCCATCTACATATACCTGTGTATCTGAAATTTCTTTATTATCTGCCAATAATATTTCTTTCGGATCTATTGTCTGTATTTTATAACTGTATTCCGGCTGATACTGAGTCACTGCTTTTCCATTTATCTTTTCTGTCGGCCATAATATACTATTATACAACATACTGCTCAATTTTTGTAATTCATTATTACCTAAGTGTACCGCATCCCATCCATCTTCCAATACAGTCTTTCCTGTAGAATCCTTCACACCAAACTTTTCATTTCCATCCGAATCATGATTCATATAAATATAACGAAAATCTTTCTGACTGCTATATAATGAACAAATCGCAGTGACATCATCATATTGCGGCTTTACAATAATATTTCCCTCCAAATCGCTAAAACCATACTTCACTCCTTCTTCAGTAAGACTTCCAACCTTGCATATACTATTTTCATGGTCCCATTGATCTGTATTTATATTGTTAATATATGTAAACTGTGGTTTCATCACTTCATTACCTTCATCATCAATTAAGCCATAATACCATACCCCCTGAACAGCCTTGGCAACCATGTATAAATAGTGATTTTTGTATATCACCTCGTCCATAGGATAACAATTGTTTTCCTTTAAAATAGAGATCGCATTATAATCTGTATTTTTTTCATTCAAATTTTCATCAATCAATACCAGCTTTTCATCCCTTTTTGCCACAAAAAAACCTTTCTGGCTTTTATAACGCTGTAACCAGATCATTGTTCCCATTGCATTTCGTAGCATGTTTCCTCTTGCATATTCGATGCTATCTATATCTAAGGTTTTTATATAATTGTATTGTCCATCCATGGCTATAATCTTGCCATTTTTCTTACCAAATATCAGATGATTTCCATCACTTTTTTTATGACTTCCAAGCAATTCATCCACAGGCAGTCTAGGATTATATTGAACATTCCACCCCTTCTCTTTAGAATAATTTGATCCTATTGCTTTACTGTCATTGTTTTGTGCCACTGCTGTAGTATTTACTGATGCGAACACCAAAACAACACTCAATGCGAAACTTCCTATTCTTTTCATAATGCATCTTCCCATTATACTTTCCTCCTTTGCACTTTGAAACATTTATATTTTATCATTTATAGTTATAATACCATGTGTATACATTGCACGTCAATATATCTTTTATATTTACACCTATTATTATAAGTGTAAATATAAAGTATACATATTGCGCGTCTATTTATTTAATATAATATAGAGGTGATTAAATGCAATTTAAAATAAAAAAGACTGAGTATGTAAATAAAACATTCCGCATAACCAAGGATTTAAATGAACGTCTATCACGGATAGCGCAAAAAGAAAATATCTCTATGAATGAACTTGTAGTTCAATGTTGTGAATTTGCTTTATCCAACTTGAATGATAATAAAGAAAATATATGACAGATTATAATCTCGTATATAATTATACATTATATTCTAAGTCAATAATATATAATTTATTAAAGACAATACTATAATCAAAAATGAGGTGCCCCAAAAGTTAATCTTTTTGACGCACCTCATTTTGCCTTACAAAACCATAATTTACCCTTTTCCAGAAAACGCCTTCCTGCTATACAGATAATAGATTACAAACAGCACGCCTCCCGTAAATATCCAGGAAGCCACATACACATTCATCAACATTTCAAAGGTCGGAACCATCTTAAAAATCGTTACCAGCCAGATCATTCGAAAGACTACCGTTCCGAGAATCGTCACCACAGACGGCTCCAGAGATCTGCCCATGCCTCTCATAGCGGCGCTTTCCACCTCATAGGTTGCTGTGAGTCCCTCCAGAGCGCAAACACGCTCCATTCGGATAATGCCGTAAGCGGCAACTGCCTGGCTTGTGGTATAAATACTGACGAAAAATCCCTTCCACACAATAAATACAACGCTCAATATCTCGGTAAAACCGATTCCAAACAGCATACACAGCCAGAAGATCCTGCGGCACCGTTTAAAATTGCCGGCACCATAATTCTGACTGGTAAAGGTTACTGCCGCCTGCGCAAATGCATTGGCAATATCATATGTAAAATATTCAAAGTTTAATGCCAGAGAGGAACCGGCAATCGCATCCTCCCCGAAGGAATTGATGCCACTCTGGATAAACACATTCGAAATAGAAAAGATCGCTCCCTGAATCCCCGCCGGGATTCCAATGATCAGTATCTTTTTCAGATCGGTCCATTTGATCCTCATATCATGAAAACGAAATTGAAACTCATCCCGTCTGTGATGAAGACAATGGATCACGAGAGATGCACTCAATATATTGGAGATCACCGTAGCGATCGCCACGCCGGATACCCCCAGCCGAAAGCTGATCACAAGAACCAGATTTAAAATCACATTCACAATACCGGACGCCAGAAGATAATACATTGGGCGTCTGGTATCCCCGAAACTTCGAAGTGTCGCAGAACCAAAATTGTAGATCAGCATAAAGGGAATACTCAAAAAATAGATCCGGATATACAATAAAGCCTCTGCCATAACACTTTCCGGCGTGCCGGAGGCTTCCAAAACGAGCCGTGCCGTCAACATACCAAGGAGCATCAGAAATACTCCCAAAGCTGCTCCAAAGGTTAAGACCGTATGAAGCATTCCCGGAATCCGTTCCCGTTTCTTCTGACCGATCAGGCTGGCTAACACGGCATTGGGTCCCACCGAAAGTCCCACGATCAGATTGACAAAGATACCTACCAGTGCCACACAGCTTCCCACCGCCGCCAGTGCCTGATCTCCTGCAAATCGTCCAACTACGGCAACATCTGCGGAATTAAAAAGCTGCTGTAAAATACTGCTAAACGCTAACGGAAGGGAAAACAGAATTAATTTTCCTGCAATCCCTCCGTTTAACATATCCATCTCTTTCTCTGTTGTTTTCATGATGTTTTGCCTCCACATTCCCTAACACTGTATCACAATTTATATCAAATAGAAAGTGTGGATATCATCAAAAAATGTATATTAGACCCATACCAATTTCTTTTTCAGATACTGTGGCACTACAGCTCCCGGATCACATCCTCCCGTACCGGATCCATATGCTCATCAATAAGACCAAAGTCCATCTCCTTGTAACTCCATGCTGCTCTTCCAATACCATATTTTTCAAATACAGCATGAATGCTTTGATACCATTTCAATGTATCCTCCGGGGATGCCAGATTGATCACGCCATATTCTCCGCAGTACAACGGCACATTTCTCTCCTCTGCCACAGAGACCGCCTCCGCAAACAGCTTTTCAAAAAATACGCTGTCCAGAGCATGGTGAATATCCTTTGCCGGCTCCAGCATGATCATATTATTCGGAAGATATTCCTTCGTTCTGTCCCGAAATACGGACATGTCATGATCAAAGGACATCCTGTAATCTGAAGGCATGGTATCTATCCAACCTGCTCCCTGATGCGTAAAGATCAACGGTTCATAGCAGTGAAAATTATAGACAATGTTCTCATCGGCAGGCATTGCCAGATCCTTCACAGCGGCAACACTGTTATTCCAATAACCACCCACCAGGATCTTTACCGTCGGTGCAATCTTGCGGATACGGCGGATACATTCCTGTGAAATGCGATTCCACGCATCCATGGTCTTTTCGTCCGTCACCTCATTGAGAAGTTCAAAGGCAACCTGATCTCCATATCCGGCAAATTTCCGGGCAATTTCCTCCCACAGTGTATAGAAATATTCCTGATAGCTCTCCTCTGCAAAAAATCCATGCTCCTGCTCGCCCTTATCAAAGGAATAACCTGCAGTTTTATGAAGATCCAGAATGACATTCAACCCATATTTGCAACACCACTCCACAGCACGCTTTACATAGTCAAAACCGTCCTTCTTAAATGTTCCGTTTTCCTCCCGCAGGACATTGTAATCCATTGGCAGACGAAGATGATCCAGCCCCCATGTACTGAGACGCTTGATATCTTCCTCCTCAATAAAATGTTCCAGCCGTTCTTTGCTGTAATCACACTGTGACAGCCATCCACCAAGATTGACACCCTTTTCATATCCGATCCATTTTTTCATTGTAATCACCGTTCCTTTCTGTATTTATATCCATGTTGTTTGTTTTCTTTTGGTTTCTTTTTAGGTTTCTTTTTACGGCTCCATCATAGTATTATTTTGCCGGATATGATACAATAAAACAGATAAATATATCACGATACAGATATAATATTCATTTTCTATTGTAAGGAGGCTCTCATACCCATGAACGTCAAAAAAGAACTCCAAAATCTCCTTGCCAAACAGCAGGAGGAAGAATATTTTCATACCTCCATGGAGGAGGAATTTGCCTTCTACCGGGATATTGCTTCCGGCAATCTGGATATTTTAAAGGGAGATATCGCCGCCCAGAACTGGGAGCGTATGGGGACACTATCTGCCAATTTTCTGCAGAATATGAAATATCATCATGTGATCCTGATCGCCATGATCACCCGCTTTTGTATTGAAGGGGGACTGGATCCGGAGCAGTCCTTTACCCTCAGTGATCTTTTGATCCGAAAGGTTGATCAATGCACCGGCAAGGACGAGCTCGCCGGGATCAAGGTAGAGGCTGTCACCGCTTTTACCAATGCCATGCATGAGCTTCGCAAGGGCAAAGCTCTTTCCTATCATGTCCAGCATGGCGTGGATTACATTGTCAGACATATGTCCCCCCCTCTTTCGAGCCGGGAGGTAGCTAAAGCTCTGGGACTTCACCCTGAGTACTTGTCAAAGCTTTTCAAAAAAGAAACAGGATATACCCTGCAACAGTATATCCTGCATAAAAAATGTGAAACCTCCTGCTACATGCTGAAAAACAGTACCATCAGCTGCACCGATATCAGTTCCTTCCTGGGCTTTGCCTCCTGCAGCCATTACATCCGCTGCTTCCACCGGGAATACGGTGTCACTCCGAGACAATACCGGCGCAATGAGGATCTTACGGATTATTCCAGACACTAGAATTTCCACTGCTTTTCCGGCATCCTGTACTTCAGGCACTCTGTAATAAAGAGGGAAAACCAGCGTTTTACCCTTGCTTCCCTCCACATTACGAGCATTTTCCGATACATTATTCGGTCACCGCATAATCACTGTCATACATCCGGCGAAGATGCTCCTTACTGTTGTACTGCTCACCGATACAAAACTCCTTGGACCAAGTCATGTAATATGCCCATGGTGTATGTGACTGCGCAAGGCAGTCCACATCCGGCATATAACCGACCTCCGCAAGTGCCGCAACCTTATCGCTGCTTGTCGCTTTGATCAGTTCCCCGTATGCGTCTGCATAGTCTGTCGGCTGATATTCCGGCAGGTAAATATCCACCGAAACCACATCGACATACGCATCCCCCGGATATCCCTCCGGCAGTCGGCAGTTCCATACCCACAACAGATTATCAAGATGCCACTCATTGACATAATAATCATACATCAGAAGATATAATTCCTTAGCAACCTCCGGTCCCTTTGAGCCCCACCAGAACCATGTTCCGTCCGACTCATGAAACGGTCTCCATAAAATTGGGATGCCCGCATCACAAAACTCCTTCAGATATCCGGCGATCACTGCCATATCATGATAAAATGCTTCCCGCTCCGGTGTGCCTTCCTTAAGCACCTTCTCCGGATCAAAATCCGTGTGCTCCGTATAAAAGCTTTTGTCTCTTCCCCCAAGCGGCGAGAACCAGTGAAATGAAAATGTCAGAATCCCATCGGATTCCTTCGCCCACTTCATTGCCGTCTTTAATGTGTCCCTGTTTTCGTACACCTCGGTAAGACATGCCTCCCCGGCATCCTTTTCATTGATATTCGGCGAGTATGCCAGAAGCTCAAAGCCGCGAAGCTTCGGTGCCTTCCCAGTCACCTCTCTGATGTATGCGATCTCTTCCATCGGATTGGTCTGTGTATGCTGTCCTATAATGATTCCATGACCTGCTGTTTTCTCCAGATAGTGAAGAAGCTCTGCCGCTTCCTTCGACGCATTCTTATTTACCGGTTTCTGCATATCTCTTCGTCCCCTTTCTTATACAGACCATACCCCATAAGTCTGCATTTCTTCTCTATTCTTTCGTTTGTAATTTGACCATAGTATATTATTTCCTGTTACATTCTGTCCGCATTTTCGGACACATTATCCTTCAAAATAAACTTGTGGATCACCTTTGCCACGCCATCCTCGTCATTGGATGCTGTCACATAATCGGCTGCTTCCTTGACAACCTGCTGTGCGTTCTCCATCGCAACACCAAGTCCTGCATACTTGATCATCGACAGATCATTAAAGCCATCGCCACAGGCGATCATATCCTCTCTCTTATGTCCTGTCATCTGGCAGAAGCGCTCCAGCGATGCTGCCTTGTCAATTCCCTTCGGCGTGATCTCCACAAAAAACGGCTCACTGCGGCTGATGCAGAGCTTGTCTCCAAACTTTTCTTCATAAATCTTCTCGGCCTCTGCCGCCACGGATGGCTCTGCCGTCCCCAGACATTTATTCAGCGGGAAGTCCACATAATCCTCCACTCGCTCCATCTGTTTGACCGGAAGATGATTGATATTTTTCTCCACATCAATATATTCATCATAATGCATACCGGTGATAATATTATTGTCCTCATCATAGGAGAGAAGTCCGATATCCAGCTTTCGTGCAAGCTGGAACAGATCCGGCACAAGCTCCGGCGGAAGTGTCTTCTGGTAGATCACCTCATCCGTGCTGCAGTCCGTGATCTTTCCTCCGTTAAACGAAAGAATATATCCTCCGTTTTCCCTGAGGTTTAATTCCTCTGCCAAAGGCTCAATGCCGGCAGTCGGACGTCCGGACGCAAGCACAACCGTGTGTCCCTGCTCCTGCATCTCCATCAGTGCTTTTTTCGTCTCCGGTGTTATTTTCTTTTCTGAATTTGTCAATGTACCATCCAGATCAAGTACCAATACTTTTTTGTCCATTTTCCAATTCCTCTTTGTAATTTCAAAATCTTTATCCGGTTTATCGGACAATTCTATTTCCAAAATCCTCTATCCAATTTATCGGACCGTTCTAGTCCGTGTACAAATTCTTTACGCAAACTGGCTGTTGTACAGATTTGCATAGAATCCGTTCTGTGCCAGCAGACTTTCATGGCTGCCCTGCTCAATAATATTTCCATCCTTCATGACAAGAATGATATCGGCATTTTTGATCGTCGATAAACGATGCGCCACAATAAAGCTTGTTCTACCCTTCATCAGCTTCTCAAAGGCTCTCTGAATACGGATCTCCGTACGGGTATCAATGGAAGAGGTCGCCTCATCCAAAATCAGCATCGGCGGCTGACACAGCATTACTCTTGTGATACACAAAAGCTGTTTCTGTCCCTGGGATAGGTTATCACCATCCTCGCGCACCACCGTGTCATAGCCCTGTGGCAGACGCTTGATAAAGCTGTGTGCATGCGTTGCCTTTGCAGCCGCAATGATCTCTTCCTCTGTTGCGTCCGGTTTTCCCATGATAATGTTGTCACGGATCGTTCCATCTTTTAACCATGTCTCCTGCAGTACCATTCCGATATTGCTTCGCAGACTGGCTCTCGTCATATTACGGATATCTGTTCCATCTACGGCGATCACACCCTTATTCACATCATAGAAGCGCATCAGAAGGTTGATCACCGTCGTCTTTCCACAACCGGTCGGTCCAACAATCGCAACACGCTGTCCCAGTTTCACGGAAAGATTGAAATCCCGGATCAACTTCTGCTCCGGCACATAGGAGAAGGATACATTTTTCAGTTCTACCGCTCCCTTTACCTGCGTAAGCTCGATCGCATCCGGGCTGTCCGGTTCCTGCGGCTCAGCCTCCATCAGTTCAAATACTCTGGCGGCACAGGCGATCGCATTCTGCAGCTCTGTGATGACGCCGGAGATCTCGTTAAACGGCTTTGTGTACTGATTGGCATAGCTTAAGAAGCTGCTCAGGCGTCCAACGGACAGCATACCGTGAATTGCGAAGAACGCGCCTACAATACCGACTCCGGCATATACCAGATTGTTGACAAAACGGGTTGCCGGATTTGTAATTGAGGAGAAAAAAGTGGCTTTGAGCGAATACTTCTCCAGTCTGCCGTTGATCTCATCAAACTGCTCCAGCGAACGCTTTTCATGACCATATGCCTGCACAACTCTCTGATTACCGATCATCTCATCGATCAGCGCGGTCTGCTCACCTCTCGCCTTGGACTGGAGCCGGAACATGCTGTAGGATTTCTTTGCAATAAAGCCCGCCACAAAAAAGGACAACGGCGTAACAAGAATAACGACAAGTGTAATCCATCCATTGATCCAGAGCATGAAGCCGAGAGTTCCGATGATCGTCATAACACCGGTAAATGCCTGCGTAAACCCCATCAGCAGACCATCCGCAAACTGATCGGCATCTGCGATCACACGGCTGACAATATCACCTGCTGCATGACCATCCAGATATTTTAACGGTACGATCTGAATCCGGTCCATGGCATCCTTTCGGATATCCTGCACCACATGATAGGTGATGTAGTTGTTACAGATATTCATGATCCACTGCGCGACTCCTGTGATCACAAGAACGATCAGCATCGTCCTCACGATCGGTTTTAAACCGACAAAATCTACCTTTCCCTTCTTCACCATCAGATCCACGGCATTACCGGTCAGGATCGGCAGATACAAGGTAGTTACTACAGTCACTGCCGCAAATATCAGAGACAGTACCACAAGCATTCTGTACTTTTTAATATATTTCATTACCTTAACGAGCGTTTTCTTCTGGTCATCTCTGCTCAGTTCATTTTTCCCTGCCATATATTATCGCTCCTTTCCCTGCGAAGGTGTTGTCTCCTCCGGTTTCTTAAACTGGGAATCATAGATTTCCTTATATACACTGCAGTTTTTTAACAATTCCTCATGTGTTCCCATACCAACAAGCTTTCCATCGTCTAACACCAGAATCTTGTCCGCCTGCTGGATTGAAGAGGTTCTCTGCGAAACAATAAAGATCGTTGAAGTACTTTTCAGACCTGCCAGTGCTTTTCGAAGCTTGGCATCGGTCGCAAAATCCAGTGCCGATGCACTGTCATCAAGGATCAGAACTGAAGGCTTGCGCACCAGAGCTCTCGCAATGGTAAATCGCTGTCTTTGTCCTCCGGAAAGGTTGCGTCCTCCCTGTTCGATCTCATAGTCAAGCCCCTCCGGCTTTCCGGCAACGACCTCTGCCGCCTGTGCAAGCTCAAGTGCTTCGTTGATCTGTTCATCGGTCGCCTCCGGTGCTCCCCAGCGGATATTCTCGCGGATCGTTCCATGGAACAGAACCGCCTTCTGCATAACAATACCGATGTGCTGTCTTAAATCATCCATTCGGTAGGATTTTACATCCTGTCCGTTAATTCGGACACTTCCCTCTGTCGCATCATAAAATCTCGGAATCATATGCACCAGAGAACTCTTTCCGGAACCGGTTCCTCCGATGATGCCGATCGTCTTTCCCGGCTCCGCCGTAAATGTAATATCCTCGAGGGATTCTCCACCGGCCCCCTTATATGTCAGGGAAACATGGTCAAACTCAATGCGTGCCGGCGTCACCTCCTGTCCGTTTTCCTCAAAGGACTGACTGCCGTCCTCCAGACTGCTTTCTACCTCAAGCAGTGCCTGTATACGGTTTCCGCATGCCACGCACTTGGTAGACATAATGATCGTATTTGCCATTTTGACAAGCTCGACAAGGATCTGGGACATATAATTGATCAGCGCAACGATCTGTCCCTGTTTGAGCGTACCCATGTCAATGCGAACGGCACCTGTCCAGATCAGTGCAACCAGCGCACCATTGATCATAATGTAGGTGACCGGGTTCATCAGTGCCGAAATACGTCCCACGAAAAGCTGCATTCTTGTCAGAAGGTCATTTTCTCTGCCAAAGCTTTCCCGCTCTGCCTGCTCCTTGTTGAATGCCCGGATCACGCGGACACCGCTTAAGTTCTGTCTCGTCACACCAAGCAGACGGTCCAGATGCTCCTGTACCTTCTGATACATCGGCATGGTGATCAACATGATACCAAATACAACCAGCGCCAGCAACGGAATCACAACCGCAAATACAAGTGCCGCCTTCACGTCAATGGTAAATGCCATCACTGCCGCACCAAATACGATAAACGGGGAGCGCAGAAACAGCCGAAGAGCCAGATTGGTTCCCGACTGTACCTGATTGATGTCGCTCGTCATTCGCGTGATCATCATCGAAGTTCCCGCCTCATCCATCTCCGTAAAGGATAAGGATTCAATGTGTTTAAATACCGCATGGCGAAGCTTCGTTGCAAAACCAACAGCTGCCTTTGCGGCAAAATACTGCGCCGTGATCGAACAGGTCAGACCAATCGCTGCCAGAATCAGCAAAAGTCCGCCCATCTTCCAGATATACGGTACATCATTCTGGGAAATACCACGGTCGATCAGCCATGACATTACCAATGGCACAGTCAGGTCAAAGCATGCTTCCAGCAATTTAAACAACGGTCCCAGAATACATTCCTTCCGGTACTCCGTAATATACTTCAATAATTTTTTCATCAGATGCCTCCTAAAAGTAATTTGCCCAAAAGACACAACTTTTATTGTATCGTGTATCTTTGAAAAAAACAATACTCTGCACAAAAAAGACAGTCACACCCCGGCTGCATTCCTGCTGTATTCATGGAATTGGAGATTGCCGGAACACCGATCAAAACAGCAGTATCTTCAAAAAGAGGCGGGGTAAAATACACATATCCTCCCATTTGACATCCCCTGACCGCCGTGTTATGCTTGCAACAAAAGTCAAATACTTCACTCCGGAGGGCGGTTCAACTTCGCCCCTTTGTAATAAACGATCAGAAATGGAGATCTCTATGGAAAATGAAAATAAACAGCAGACACCGCACAAACGCCGTGTCCGCTATAAAGGAAAATATCCAAAACGCTTTGAAGAGAAATATAAAGAATTGAATCCGGAAAAATATCAGGATACCATCGAGCATGTGATCCGTAAGGGAAATACGCCTGCGGGAATGCACATTTCTATTATGGTGCCGGAAATCCTTGATTTTCTGCAGATACAGCCTGGTCAGACCGGCTTTGATGCGACACTGGGATATGGCGGCCATACCAGAGCCATGCTTACAAAGCTCAATGGCCATGGACATATATATGCAACAGACGTGGACCCGGAGGAGTCTGCCAAAACCAGAAAGCGGCTGGCAGATCTGGGCTTTGGCGATGACATCCTGACCATCAGGCTGCAAAACTTCTGCACCATTGATGAGATTGCCCGTGAAGCCGGGGGCTTTGATTTCCTGCTGGCAGATCTCGGAGTATCCTCCATGCAGATCGACAATCCAAAGCGCGGCTTTTCTTTCAAGATTGATGGACCGTTAGATCTGAGACTAAATCAGAAAAAAGGCATCAGCGCAGCTCAGAGACTGGAAACCATCAGCCGGGATGAGCTGGCAGGCATGTTTTATGAAAACTCCGATGAGCCATACAGCGATGAGATTGCAAAAGCGATCACCGAATACATCCGCCGCGGCAATCATGTGGATACGACCACAAAGCTGCGTCAGATCATCGAAGAAACGTTGTCCTTCCTTCCGGAAAAGGATCGAAAGGACACGGTCAAAAAGACATGCCAGCGTGTTTTTCAGGCACTTCGGATCGATGTCAACAATGAATTCGAGGTTCTCTATGAATTTATGGAAAAGCTGCCGGACGCCTTAAAGCCCGGCGGCAGAGCTGCCATCCTGACCTTCCACTCCGGAGAGGACAAACTGGTAAAAAAGGCGCTCAAGACCGGTTATAAGGCAGGTATCTACAGTGAATACTCCAAGGATGTGGTACGCCCTTCTGCACAGGAATGTGCACAGAACCCACGGGCACGCTCCACCAAAATGCGCTGGGCGGTTAAGGCCTAGCTGCTCACCGTTCTTTTAAAAATATTGATCTCTGGAAACAGAGAAATGTCACCGCAAAATAAACCAAATAGATTCCCATAAACAGCAGTGTTCCCTCTACAAAATAGGTAGACACACGGCTTGACACGCCTGTCCCACGGACAAAAATTCCACTGATATACAAAACCATTTTTCCACTGATCACCAATGCCAGTAGTGCCGGGCACAAATAGTAACCCGCCATCTGCCGCAGCAGGAGTGATCTGACCTGTTTTTGGGACAGACCGATTTTTTCCAACACATCATACCGGAATTTATATTTCGACGAATCGCTAAGCTGCTGCACGGACAATACCGTTAATGCCACACAGACAAAGACAAGACCCATATAAAACAACGGAACGATCATGGACGCAAGAAGCATCTTTAACTCCGGTATCAGATTATCCCGTACCAGATTGGTAGCAGTATAAACCAGTACCGTATCGGAACCGCTGCAGCTATTTCCGGATAAGGATGATACAGTATGTCCGGAAAAATCACGGTCATCGGGATCTGCCAGGGCATCCAACTTCTGCTCCAGCCCTTGTGGCGTCTCTCCCTTCAGATCCACCGCAAGCTCAGAATAATACGGCTTCATTCTCTGAAGCACCTTGTCTCCCACCACGACGATATAATCTCCTCCGTTATGACCATCCTGTGCGAACGGCTCTGCCTGAACTCCCGCAAAGGTCAGCTCTGTTTTTTCATCTGCCGCTGTTAAATGAAGATCTTTTCCTATAGAAGCAACGTCCTTTTGTAAACGTTTCTTGGTCTGTACGATATATTGGTCAGATTCAAAATGTACCGGCTCATATCCCAGCATTTTCCTTAAACGGTTATAATCCGTCTGTCCCATATAAGTATCATACCGGCAATAGGTTCCATCATTTTCTAACATTTTTGTAACCCGTTTCCGGTCAGGTTTCCCATTTTTATTCTGATACATGGTACCATACTGCTCCAGATGCGTCAGCATCCAGGTATTTATCTGATCCTTCTGATCCGTATATATATGATACCGAAGCATTTCTTTTACATCCGCTTCCTGCTGCAGTACCTCCTTTTCATCCTGAAAATCATCCTGAACCTGATCACTGTAGATCAGCACATCAAACGGAAACTTCGCCTTTAACGCCGTATTTTCAAAATCGCAGAACATAAATGCCACACTCGCCCCCAAAAGTGCCAGAGTAAACAATGATGTCAAAGTTCCAAGAGTAAACTGCATTGTCCTGATCTTTGATGCAAACTGGCGCAGCAAAAATAATCGCTGTCCATGATAAATCCCCTTTCCATGCCTTCTCACATAGCAGATGATCCAGGCAGACACTCCTGTATAAAACAGATAGATCGTCAGAACCAGGCCGATCAGAAACAACACAACCTCTCCCGTCGAGTTCAAATGGGTAAATATCATGCAGAACAGGATCAGAAATATCACTGCCAAGGGCAGTATAATCCGTTTCCATTCTTCATGCTTTTCCACGATCTCCTCATTTTTCCGGTCCTGTTTCATCAGCTCATTAATGTTCATTTTGCGGAAAGAAAAACCGCATCGGAAAAATGCCAGCAGATAACAGCCCGCATAACATCCAAAGGTCATAAGCCATGTACGATAATCCCACGAAAGCCGGAAGGAATAGGGAATCCGTACCATAGAATCAATCACAGATCGTAAGATCTGCTGAAAAAACACTCCCAGGACAGATCCCACAAAAAATGCGATACCTCCCAGCATCAGATTCTCCCGGATATAAACACGGGCAACCTGTCCTTTTTTCATTCCTAACAGCAGATAAATTCCAAATTCCCTGCTGCGTCTTTCCATCATAAAATGAATAATATAGTAAATCAACCACGCCGTAATAATCACAACAAAGCCTGTAGCAAGCCCCACCATAATCATCATCATCTGATTCATCTGGTCAAACCTTCCCAGCTCCTTATCCCAGAATAAGCTGTCAAATGCATACAGAAGCGCTGCCACAACCACCAGCGTGATCATATAGATCTGGTAATCTCCGGCAAAACGCTTCATATTACGATAAGCCAGTCTTCGTATCATGAGACGATTCACCTCCCATCAACGACAATACATCCAGAATCTCCTGAAGAAATGCTCTGCGGTTCCTTTCTCCGCGGATCAGTTCATGAAAAATCTTCCCATCCCGCAAGAAAAGTATCCTGCTGCAATAGCTTGCAGAAAATGCATCGTGAGTTACCATCAGGATCGTTGCCTTCTGCATTTCATTTAAACGGCAAAAGGTCTCTAAAAGTACCTGGGAAGCATGGGAATCCAACGCTCCGGTAGGCTCATCGGCAAGAAGAAGAGAGGGGTCATTTGCCATAGCTCTGGCACAGGCACATCTTTGCTTCTGACCGCCGGATACCTCATACGGAAATTGATCCTTTACATCCTCAATCTCCAGAAGTTCCATCATATCCTGACAGATTTTTTGAATCTCTTTTCTCCTTTTTCCCTGTACCGTCAAAGCAAGGATAATATTTTCCTCCAATGTCAGTGTGTCCAATAAATTGTACTCCTGAAAAACAAAGCCGAGGTTTTCCTTGCGAAATTCCGACAACTGATCTGCAGACATTTCTGTAATGTCCAGATCATCATAATAAATATGCCCCGATGTCACATGATCAATCGCTGCCATCATGTTTAATAAGGTGGTCTTTCCGGAACCGGACGCTCCCATAATACCCACAAATTCTCCCTTTTCCACCTGAAAGCTTACCCGGTCCACAGCCTTTGTAATATTCTGACCATTGCCGTAATATTTTTCCACATCACATACTCTGATACAATCCTTCAAATGTCTCACCATCCTTTTCCTGTTGGTTTTTTTATATAACGATAAACAAAATACATTCCCGTAAGGAGATATCCTCCGGCTAATATCCATTGTAATATATCATCATATTTCCAGACAGAATAGTCCCACCCAAGGATTTCATTCATTAGGAAGTTGGAAAAATCACATAATCCGTGTACCAGAATCGAAAATATCAAGTGGTTTGTCTGCAAATAAAGCGCTGATAAAAACACGCCCATACACACTGCGGATATTACCTGTTTTGTGGTACTCAAAAATTCCTGTCCTGCCAGCAGATTCATATAATGACAAAGCCCAAAGCAAAGGGAAGATATCAATACCGCAAAATAAATTCCTTTTTTCTTATCTTTCCAAGCGGATAAAAATCCATTTAAGATGATTCCTCTCCAGACAAATTCCTCCATCAGTCCAATGCTTAAACTCGCGATACAGCAAATCACAAAAAATTGGATTCCTTTCCCGGAGAATAGAGAAAATACTCTTTTTTCATAAAAAATTGCCATCAGATCATCGCCGATCTGAATCAGAGGGAAAATAAGCATTACAAATACTGACAGCAGAGAAACACTACTTTTGCCGTCCCTCACAAAATCCACTTTTTTGTGAAATAATACATACATTATAAGAAATACCGAAATTTCCTGTAACAGCATAACAACGTATGTATTATTTAAAGAGTTCGTCCAATTTTCTGTCTTTTTTCCAACAACAAAAGATACAAAAAATCCAATTCCTTCCCATATTGCATAAACCAGAACAGTATACCCCACCGGAATAAGAAAATCACTGATCAAACTATTTTTTCTTTCCACGTTTTATCAACCTGCCTTTCCAATTGTATCTCTTTTCTTTCCAAAAGTATACTTCATCCCCGCCGGTGTTCATATAAAAAAAGCTTAAAGAAATCTTACGATTTCGAAAGATTTCTCTAAGACTTTAACGCACCTCTGAAATATAATTATTTTGTGGAAATTGTAAAATGATTTTGGTATAGCTGCCCGCCTTTGACTGTGCCTCTATTTCCAGCCCAAGCTGGTCACAAAGCTTTTTACACAGATACAGACCAATGCCCGTGGATTTTTTTTGGTTTCTCCCATTTTCCCCGGTAAATCCCTTTTCAAAAATGCGGGGAAGATCCTTTTCCTGTATCCCCATCCCATTATCCTCAATGATCAGGCAGGTATGATCTGTTGTCTTTTGCGCCAAAAAGGAAATGCAGGGTGAGTTCTCTCTTTTATATTTGACACTGTTTAATACGATCTGATTGACAATAAAACCCAACCATTTCTTATCGGTAAAAACATCCTCATCACAATTCACTTCTGCCCGGATTCCATTCCGGATCAACAGAAAGCGGTTCCGCTCTAAAACGTCGTACACCATCTCCTGCAAATGGCAGCTTTGAATCAGATAATCCTTATAGACCTGCTCCGACCTCGCATAATAAAGCACCATATCCACATAATTTTCAAGCTTTGCATTCTCCATGCTGATCTGCCGGAATCTCTCCGGGGCACCGGTCTCCTCTTTCCTGCCATTTTCACAGAGCAAACTGATGCCTGTGATTGGTGCCTTGATCTCATGAACCCAGCTTTCTATATACTCTTTATATTCCTGTTGTTCCGCCTCCAGTTTTCTTATTTTCTCAATGACGGATTTGTTGGATCTGCGGATCATATTCTGATAGATCCTGTCCTCCAGACGCCATGACGGCGGCATCAGCTCTCCCAGCAAATACCTCTGATCCATTTTCTCCAGAATTTCTGCTGTCTTTTTGAAATATTTCCTGCGTTCCATATATTCCCGACACATCCAAAGCAGCAAGAGTAATGTCCAAAACAACAGTAATAGGATAACATTACCCTTTTCATAACCGGTAAGCCTCAGAAAAATGCAGGTAATCGCCATACAACAGCCCTCAAAGATCAGAAAAAGCGCCTTATCTTTCCAATAATCTCTCCATCTCATATACGATACCCCATCCCTCGTTTCGTCTGTATAAAATTATCACGACCAAGCTCCCGAAGCTTTTCCCGTATCCGGGTCACATGAACACTGAGGGTATTATCATCAATAAAGATCTGATTATCCCATAAAGATTCGATCAGATCCTGTCTTGCCACATAGTTTCCGGCATGCATAAAAAGAAGGTGTAATATCTTCATTTCATTTTTGGTCAGTTCCACCTCCTTCTCATCACAGGAGATCGTACATTTCAAGAGATCCAGCCGCACATTTTCATAAGAATAGCTTGTCTTTTCTGTATTGCCCCGGGTTCTCTTTAATACCGCAGCAATCCTTGCCAGAAGGATTGGTGCCTGATACGGCTTTGTAATATAATCGTCGCCGCCCCGGAGCATCCCGTTTAATTCATCCATAGAATCAGTCCTGCTGGTCAAAAAGATTACCGGACAGGTATTTTCCCTTTGCCGGAGCGAGGTGCAGATATCAAACCCGGACATTCCCGGAAGGTTCACATCCAGCAGGATCAGATCCGGTGACGCCTCTGTGATCCAATCCGGTATATTTTCAAAATTCTCCGGAGCCGTAACCTGATACATTGCATTTTCCAATAATATAGTCAATTCTCTGCGAATTGTTTTCTCATCCTCTGCCACAAAAATATGCATCCCGCAACCTCTTTTCTGTTACTTTTTTCTACTGCTGTAGTATATTTTCAATCTTTATTGCCTGAAAATCATTGTACTAAACCCCATTATATGATAAGATATCACCGAAATCCAGTATCTACTCAGAAAAGGAGATTATTATGGCTGACTATGAACTGATCGCCCCTTGTCATTTTGGACTTGAGGCGGTATTAAAACGTGAAATACAGAATCTCGGATACAAGATTATTCAGGTGGAGGACGGAAAGGTCACCTTCGCCGGAGATGAGTCTGCAATTGTGCGTGCCAACATCTTCCTGCGCACCACAGAGCGTATCCTGATCAAGATCGGAAGCTTTAAGGCAAGCACCTTTGATGAGCTTTTCGAGGGAACAAAGGCTCTCCCGTGGGAGCAGTTTATTCCGGAGGATGGTAAGTTCTGGGTTGCAAAGGCAACCTCGATCAAAAGTAAGCTTTTCAGTCCCTCCGACATTCAGTCGATTATGAAGAAGGCGATGGTAGACCGCCTGAAAAAGAACTATAATGTCAACTGGTTTCCTGAGGACGGCGCCAGCTTTCCGCTGCGTGTGACGATCATGAAGGATGTCGTCACCGTCGGTCTGGATACCTCCGGTGACTCCCTGCACAAGCGTGGATACCGTCAGGCAACCGTAAAGGCTCCGATCACAGAAACGCTTGCGGCAGCCCTGATCATGCTAACCCCATGGAAATGGGACCGCATTCTTGTCGATCCGTTCTGCGGCAGCGGAACCTTCCCGATCGAGGCAGCCATGATCGGTGCGAATATCGCTCCGGGCATGAACCGTTCCTTCTCTGCCGAGAACTGGACACACATTATCCCGAAAAAAATCTGGTACGATGCTGCCGGTGAGGCGGAGGATCAGATCCGACGGGATGTTGAGATGGATATCCAGGGCTATGATATTGATCCGGGCGCCATCAAGGCGGCTATGGAGAACGCAAGACTTGCTGAGGTCGATCATCTGATCCATTTCCAGCAGCGCCCTGTCTCTAAGCTGAGCCACCGCAAGAAATACGGCTTTGTTATCACAAACCCGCCTTACGGCAAACGTCTTGAGGAAGAAGAGGACATGCCAGCCCTCTACCGTGAGATCGGCGAAGCATTCTCTCATCTGGACAGCTGGTCCTTCTATCTGATCACTGCATTTGATCAGGCAGAGCGTTATCTCGGACGCAAGGCAGACAAGAACCGCAAGATCTATAACGGCATGATGAAGACCTATTTCTATCAGTATATGGGTCCGAAGCCGCCGCGCAGAAACCGTGAATCACAGTAATGAAATATAAGAGGCAAAACCAAGCGTTTTACCCTTTTTCGCTACGTTACAAGCATTTTCCGATGCAATAAAAAGAGCATCATACTTCGTTACGAGCATTTTTCGATATAAATAACCAAAAGGCAAAAGCGGATTACCCCGCTTTTGCCTTTTATATGTTTATGACTCCTTGACCAGTTTACCGGTCATATGCTCCACATCCAGCTCCAAGCACAATACATGATCCTTTCCACGCGTCCATTCCTTCTCCGGATAGGTCGGATCCTCCGAGAACTTCGTACACAATGTCCGGCATATCTCCTCCATTTCCGCCGGATCCTCCACGAAATGCATTCTACCGAATACGATCACACTTCTGATATGAAGAGGCCAATCTCCCTCCTCACGGTAGCCCTGATCATATACGCAGTAAGAAACCTTATCACAGTTTTTTAAGGAGTCGATCTTGTAGCCCTCCTTCGTGCCGTGAAAGTACAGCTTTCCGTCCTCCTTGTTGTACCAGTGATCCATTGGCATTCCGCACGGATAACCGTTATCTCCAACAAAGGATAACACTCCTCTCGGTTCCTGTGTCAACACCTCAATGCACTCCTCCTCAGAAATTTGCTGTTTAAATCTTCTCATTGGTCGAAACATATTCTCCTCCTGCTGTTTGATCCTGCCTCCGCCGTTCTACTTGTCATTGTTCACCGCATATAAAAATTCAATGATCTGACGGATGCTGTCTGTGGTATCTCTCTGATATAATACTTCCTTTTCCAGTTCGTGGGACACATTATTGATCTGAAATGCATTCTCAAGCACCTGATCAAGAATCCTGCCGATCTGCTCGAACGATTCCTCGCGTTGGCTGACATCCCCATTCTTCATCGTGGCAGCATACTCTCTCGCCTTACTGGTCAATGTTACCAGAGAATCAGTGATGTTGATGGCATCAAACGACATCTGCTCCATGGAACACATCGAGGTCTCCATGCGTTCCACGACCCGCTCTGTCGTCGATTCCGTGTCCTTCCATTTCATTTCTTCCATACTTCTCCTCATTTCTTAAATAGGAAAACGAGACAAAGCATGATGTTTTGTCTCGTTGATTCTACATTAAAGGATCTCCAGAAGCTCATACACATTGGAAATTCCAACAAGCTTCAGTCCCTTTAGATCCATCTGATCCAGATCAAGCTGGCGTCTGTTGACCTCCGGGAGAATACAGCGTTCAAAACCAAGCTTTGCCGCCTCCTGCACTCTTGCCTCTGCCATGCTGACCGCACGAACCTCTCCGACAAGACCGATCTCTCCGAAACAGATCGTCCGTCCGTCAATGACCTGATTGCGATAGCTGGATAAGATTGCCAGCACAATTCCCATATCAACCGCCGGCTCATTCAACCGCATACCGCCAGCCACATTGATATAAGCATCCATGTCACTCATGCGCACTCCGAGGCGCTTCTCCAGAACTGCCAGCAACAGATTCACACGGTTAAAATCAATCCCTGCCGCTGTTCGTTTCGGATAATTGAAATTCGTCTGGCATACCAGCCCCTGTACTTCCACAAGGATCGGTCTGGTTCCCTCCATAGAACATGCCACGACAGAGCCCGGTGCATCCTCCGGCTTACCCTGCAGCATAAACTCAGATGGATTCGCCACTTCAGCAAGACCGGAACCGCGCATCTCAAAAACGCCCACCTCATTGGTTGACCCAAAACGGTTCTTGACGCCGCGCAGAAAACGATAGGACGCTCCTCCGTCCCCCTCAAAATAAAGCACGGTATCCACCATATGCTCTAACACTCTCGGTCCTGCAACGACACCCTCCTTGGTCACATGACCCACAATGAAAATGGAGATCGACATGCCCTTGGCAAGACGCAGAAGAGTACTTGTCGTCTCTCTGACCTGTCCCACGCTTCCCGGTGCCGAACCGATCTCTTCGCGGTACATGGTCTGTATCGAATCAATAATGACAATATCCGGCGTACTTCTGGTAATCGTCTCCGCTACAATATCCAGATCCGTCTCGCTCATCACCAGCAGATCCGACTGAAACACCCCCAGCCGATCTGCCCTCATCTTAATCTGCTTCTCAGACTCCTCTCCGGACACGTAGAGGACTTTCTTCCCCTGCTGTACCAGTTTCTGACACATCTGCAGTAGAAGTGTGGACTTACCGATACCCGGATCACCGCCTACCAGAACGAGGGATCCCACAACGATCCCTCCGCCCAGTACACGATCCAGCTCCTCAATACCACTGGCAATCCTTGTATCCTCGGAAAACTCAACCTCCGAAAGCTTCGACGGCTGTCTGCTCTCCTTGTGCGCCACCGCCTTTCCGGTCGATGTGCGCACCACCGGCTCCTCAACAAAGCTTCCCCAGGCACCACAGCCCGGACACTGTCCCAGCCATTTCGAGGATTCCATCCCACATTCCTTACAGAAATACGCTGTCTTTTTCGCTTTTGCCATATATTATAACTTTTCCACCTTTACCTGTGAGGTCTGTCCCGGATTAAGTTCTACGCTGATATTCAGCTTGCCGCCCAGATTTGTCTTCATTCTTCCGATATCGGCATTGTCAACCAATACCTTATACTCCTGCTCTGGCTCAAGCTCCAGTGTAATTGAAGAATCTTCCCAGCCCTCTACATTAAATACCACTTCGTTCTCTGTGCTCTTCATGTTCGTAACAACAGTACCCGGTACGGACTCATAGACAAACATTCCGTTTTTCTCAAGCTTGGTAATCTCCTTGAAGGTCTTGATCTTGTACATATCGCCCTCGTACTCAAAATCAGACTTCTTCTGCTTGGTATCAAAGTCGAAGTTGCCAAAGCTGAGTGTGCCATCTGCTTCCTTGCGGATCAATTCTGTAATCACTGCCATTTTGTTATCCCTCCGTATTTTGTGCTTTTATCGTATGTCTAGCATACCATAATTCGCGTATTTTTTCTACTGCTAAAGTTTTGAAAATATGATCTTTTTATCCTTACAGTCTACCTTTATCTTGTCTCCTGCTGCGATCGTTCCATCAAGCAGTGCATCTGCCAGTGCATCCTCAAGCTGTGTCTGGATTGCTCTTCGTACCGGACGCGCTCCGTAATTTTTATCAAAGCCGCTCTCCGCCAGATGCGCAACCGCTTCCTCTGTAACTTCCATGGTAAGATTCATCTGCGCAGTCGTCCTTTTATTCAGTGTATTAAGCATAATACGGACGATCTGTTCGATATTCTCCTTCGTCAATGTGTGGAACACAAGGATCTCATCAATTCGGTTGATAAACTCCGGCTTGAAGATCTTCTTGACCTCCTCCATCACGCCGTCCTTCATCTTGTGATAGTCGGCTTCTGCATCCTCCTGCACTCCAAAGCCCAAATGTCTCGGCTCAATGATCCGCTGTGCTCCGGCATTGGATGTCATGATAATGATCGTGTTCTTGAAGCTGACCTTACGTCCCTGTGCATCGGTCACATGACCATCCTCCAGGATCTGCAGCAGAATATTAAATACGTCTGCATGCGCCTTCTCGATCTCATCAAATAGGATAACGGAATATGGATGACGGCGTACTTTTTCACTGAGTTGTCCTCCATCCTCATAACCGACATATCCCGGCGGCGATCCGATCATCTTGGAGACGCTGTGCTTTTCCATATATTCAGACATGTCTACACGGATAATGTCATTCTCCTTGCCAAAAACAGCCTCTGCCAGAGCCTTGGAAAGCTCTGTCTTGCCAACACCGGTTGGTCCCAGGAACAAGAAAGATCCGATCGGACGACGCGGATCCTTCAGACCGACCCTGCCACGGCGGACTGCCTTGGAAACTGCCGAAACGGCTTCCTCCTGTCCGACCACTCTCTCATGAAGGATCTCCTCGAGATGACGCAGACGTTCCATCTCCTCTTCCTGAAGCTTCTGTACCGGTATCTTCGTCCAGTCAGCGATCACTGCGGCGATCTCGTTCTCTGTCACCTGAAGCTCCTTCGCACCTCTGTGCTTCTCCTGCTCCTTACGTATCTTGTCAATCTTGTGCTCTAACTGCTCCTGCCGGCGTTTGACCTCACCGGCATGTGTGTAGTCCTTGCTACGGATTGCCTGCTCCTTCTCCTTCTCGAGCTGAACCTGCTCCTCCTCGAGACCTCGAAGTTCCGGTGATATCATATATCTCTTCAAGCCGGCTCTGGCACATGCCTCATCAATCGCATCGATCGCCTTGTCCGGCAGAAAACGGTCATTGACATAGCGGGCTGCCAGTCTGACTGCCCCTGTCACCGCACCATCCGTCAGCTTTACATGATGATGTTCCTCATAGCGCGGTGCCAGTCCGCGAAGGATCTCGATTGCCTCCTCCTCGGTCGGCTCCTCTACCACAACAGACTGGAAACGGCGTTCCAGCGCAGCATCCTTCTCGATATATTTACGATATTCCTCTCTGGTCGTTGCTCCGATGAGCTGAAGCTCTCCTCTCGCAAGCGAAGGCTTCAGAATATTGGCGGCATCGATCGCGCCCTCCGCACCGCCTGCACCGATGATCGTGTGGATCTCATCGATGAACAGCAGAATATTACCGCTCTGCATCACTTCCTTGAGGGAACGCTTGATTCTCTCCTCAAACTCACCGCGGTATTTCGAACCGGCTACCATGCCTGCCAGATCAAGCGTCAGTACACGTTTATTGTGCAGGATCTCCGGAATATCCTCCTCGATGATCTTCCGTGCAAGACCTTCCACAACTGCCGTCTTGCCGACACCAGGCTCACCGATCAGACACGGATTGTTCTTCGTACGGCGGCTTAGGATCTGAACAATTCTCTCAATCTCACGCTCTCTTCCGATCACCGGATCCAGCTTTCCCTCTCTTGCCAGTGCCGTCAGATCACGGCTGTACTGATCCAGTATCGGCGTTGTTGATTTATTCTTTCTGTTCTTCTGCTTCATGTATTCGTTCTTGGCGGTGTTCATGTCCTGTCCGGACGCAGTCAGTGCTTCCACATAAAGCTTCTGTACATTGATTCCCTTTGTGTTGAGCAGACGAACAGCAATACAGTCCGATTCCTTTAGTAATGCGATCAGCAGATGCTCTGTTCCTGCATCGGCAATCCCCATTCTTGAAGCCTCTTCCTGCGCTATTTCTAAAACCTTCTGGGTTCTCGGGGTAAACTCCCCTTCGTCTGCCACAAGCACACTGCTCTGTGCGGAAATGGACTCGTCAATGAGATCCAAGATCTTCTGCTCTTCCACACCATTTGCCTTAAGCACCTCTGATGCCACACCGGGATTGCGGATCAATGCCACCAGCAGATGTTCTGTCCCCACATAATTATGCCCCAGCTCCTGCGCAACCTTTCCTGCATCACGAAGCACCTTCTGTGCCTTTTTCGTAAAACGGTTTTGCATCCTCTCAAATCCTCCTGTTACTCTTTTCTCAACCAGCGGCGTTTCTCTTCCAGCCGCTTCTCTATCTCTTCCATAGAAAGCTCCGTCTCTTCAGGAATATCTTCCTCCGGCTCGCTCTCCACAGTGCTGTCATCTTCCATATCTTCTCCCCAGTCATCGACAGGCTTTAATGCACTCCTTAGGAGTATCATGACCATCACAAAGCCAGCCAGTGCCAGACACAGGATCACAATACAGATTCCCTTTGTCAAGCCCAGAAAGCCCTGTGTATTCCGGGCATCCCCCGGCAATGCACTTGCTGTCGCCGCCGGTGGCTCTGTTGTCGAATTGTTTCCCTGCATCATTCCCTGATCCGGCTGCCCTGTTGCCATGCCGGTTTCCGATGTTATTCCCTGATCCGGCGGTTCCTGCGTACCTGCTGCTTCGGCTGTCGGTTCATCTCCCCCGATATCTCCTGTCTGTATCGATTCATCTGTATCCGAAGCCGGTGATTCCGGATTGTCCGAAGCATCCGCCGGAAACGGTGCCTCTGTATGACGTGCCTTATATTCCTTTCTGCTTAACACCTGTATTCCAAGAGAAGCGGAACCGATCGACATCTTTACACTGCCATCCGCAGTCTGTATCTTCCTGCACTTCTTCAATGCCACTGTACAGCTTCCTGCTTTTCTTGCCCGAAACTGCAGAGAATACTTGATTTTCTTCGTCCCCGTCTCCCTGTCAAGATCCTTCACATGGATCTCATCGTCATTCCCGCTTGAAACACTGCCTCCGGTAATATACTGCATGATATCCTGATCGTAGGAAAAATATCCATCAAAGCCAGTGATCTCCTCATCTGCCGCCACCGTAATAACAACATAAAAGATATCCGACTTTACGATCTCATCCGCCGACTTCTGAAGACTGATCTGTGCCATCGCGGCCTGTGCGGTATTCTCACGGCAGATGAAACCTGCAAATACCACAAATGCTATCATCCCCCATCTTCGGAATCTGCCACTCATTGCTGCACCTCTTACCTCTCCGGAACCATGCTATATGTTATGGTCTATTTCTTACGGTTTACCTTGATCTTATATTTTCTGATATCGCCGCTCTGAGCCTTTACCTTCACAACATATGTCTTTGTCTTTTTCTTCTTGCTTAATTTCTTTTTGCCTTGACCGGACACCTTTGCTGTCGTGCTGACCGGACTTGCATCAATCCGGATCGATCCGACTGTTTTGCCAATCTTGAGACTGTAAGTCTGATGCCCGTCATCTCCGGATTTAAACGGAGAACTGAATGCATATCCCTTAACGGATAGTGTCTTCAGATAATTGTTGCTGCTGACGGTCTGAACCGTCTGCGTACTCTGCTGTGTCTCCCCGGATGGGATTGCACAAATCTCAGATGGCATGCCGGAATATACCGGAATTGAAAATACAAGACTCATATCTGCCTTATCACTGCCATATGCTTCCGCTGTCTTTAATGCTTCACTCCACGGTGCCTCGATGTTTGCCATATACTGATGGTTATATGTGTTATTGGCAGTTACATTAAACTTCTGCAGATACAATGTATTCTGTCCAATATTGATATAATTACTGCCTAAATACTGTGCTCCACCAACAATCGCTTTATACTTTGTGGTCCATGGACGCATATATGTCGTGTCCTTATTAGCCCATGACAGGCCGTTTGCCACGGCTCCGCCGGCCTTTGTGCTGTTGTTGGCACCAATGTTGTAGAAATTGTAAATACCTTCATATCCCTTGACGGTACCGGATACCGAAGAACTCATGCTTGTCGGGCCGGTAACAACCTCCTGCTTCACGCGGGATGCAAGATGATACGGACTGACTCCGGAGAGTGTCGCTGCATCCATAAAGGTTCTGGAATATGTAATCGTTGAAGCCTTACCGGCATCATCGGTATATTCGTAGGATGCCTTGTACATTGGTGTATTCTTTAATACATTTTCAACACCACTCTGGTTCTGTACATCCTTCTGGTATTCCAGACTCTCGAACTGGAAGATACCGCTCTCTGTCAGGAAGTTTCTCGGATCCATATAGTAACGGACCGCCTTCTCGGATGCTGTCACCCATGTTGAGCCATCAAACGGAATATAAGTACCGGTGGATGCATCATACGCCCCCTCCTCCTGGGACTTCCATGCACCGGACTTACTGTTAGAGATCAGATTCAGTCCGACCTTTCCTTCATTGTCTACAGCAGTAGACCAGTCAATTCCTGTCTGATAAGCCTTAAACGTCCACTTCGGATACTTGTCATGCAGTGCCTGCAGTGCCGTAATATAACTGCTTGGGAAGCCCTGCTTAACCATCTCCTTCTTAAACTCGGTATCAGTCAGCACCTTGGTGCTTCCGGAGGAGGAATCTGAAGCGGACTCTCCTGACGGAGCTGCTGTTGCCGGAGCTGCTGTTGCCGGAGTCGGCGTCGTCTTCTCAACAAACAGATTCTCCTGCTCGCCATTTACGACATCTTCTCTCTTGATCGTCAGGAAACGCACCAGATTCGCTGTCACATAGCCGCGGTACGTCTTCTTGTTGTAGGTCACGTCAACGCATATGTACTTCACACCGGAAATGATCTTCTCGGAAAGCATTAGCACCTCTGTTCCATTCGTCATAACGATCGAAGTGCCGTCTACTGCCTTCACGATCTCTGTAGATCCTGCTTTACGGCGGAGTGTAACCTGTCTGGATGTGGTGATCACTCCCTGCATAGCAGACTTGTACTCGGCACGGATCGAATCCGCCGGCACATAGCCCTGCATCTGATCTCCATCATAGCTGAAGGATACCTTGTAATACTTCACGCCGTACATCACAGATTCAGATTGGATCCGAACCTTTTTATTCTTGGACAGACGGACTGCTGCCCCATTCACACGCATCAGACTGCCGCTTTTCACTGCCCGGCTTCTGACCAGCACAGCCGAAGGATATGCCTTACCGTATACCTCTGTCTCCATGTCACCGCTCATGACTGCCAGATTCTTCATCGGCACATAACCGGTTGTCTTCCGGCTGCCCTTTTTCACGCGTATCTTATACCAGGTTTTGTTTTGTGCAAGAATCGTCACCCGCTCTTCATTCTTCAGGCTGACCTTTGTACTGCCACTCTTGACACAGGCATACTTAGTTCCCGGTCCTTTCCGGACATCCAGAGTCTTTCCCGTGCGCACGGTTCCCACTGCTGTGGCATATGTGATATCTCCTCTCTGCTGTATCTTGCAGAATGTGACAACGCCCAACAAAAACACACCGGCAATAATCAGTCCCTTATACCTTCTGTCCATGTTCTCCCTCATTTCTTATTTCAGCATCTGCTTTAAATCCTCTGTATCAAACAGATAGTGTGAGCCGCAGAAATCACAGTTGACCTCTACCGGCTCCCCATCCTTTATCATCTCCTCAAGATCCTTACGTCCAATACTTGCAATTGCACGGGATACCCTCTCTCTGGAGCAGTTACAATGATACTGGGTTGGTATCGTATCCAGAAAATCCACATCCATGCCGTCCATCAGATATCGTACAATATCCTCCGGAGACATTCCGTCCTCCAAAAGCTTCGTCACGGAGTCAACCTCGCCCAGACGCTTCTCCAGACGATCGATCACCGCATCCTCCGCATTCGGAAGAACCTGAATAATAAATCCTCCCGCCTGTCTGACATGATTGTCCTTATTCATCAGCACGCCAAGTCCTACCGAAGACGGCACCTGCTCACTGGCTGCATAGTAATAAGTCAGATCCTCTGCAATCTCACCGGACACCAGATGGGTCTGTCCATTATATGGCTCCTTGAGTCCGATATCACGGATTACATTCAGAAATCCCGGTCCGACTGCCCCTGACACATCAAGCTTACCCTTGCTGTTCGGAGGAAGCATTACCTGCGGATTCTTGACATAGCCCTTTACATTGGCTGCTGAATCTGCCGTCACTGTAATTCCACCGATCGGTCCCCCACATTCGATCTGAAGTGTCAGAACGTCCTTATCTCCCTTCATCATACAGCCCATCATGCTGCCGGCTGTCAGAAGTCTTCCCAAAGCGGCTGTCGCCACCGGACTCAGGTCATGAATCTTTCTTGCCTCCTCGACCAGATTGCCTGTTGTACAGGCAAACACACGAAGCTGCTGATCCGCCGCTGTCGCTCTAACAATATAATCCTTTGATTCTGTCATCTCTTTAGTCACTCCTGTTTATATAATGTATTGGGGCAAATGATATTATTTCTCCCCAACGGATGCCCCGGATCACATCACTGCTGTCTGCTTTTGATCCACGCATCATATGGTTAATTTTGAAAAATATAGTAAATCCTTTCGTTGTCCGGTTTCACCGGTTCCCGTGTAAATGCCTGATACACTGCCTTGCAGGTAAGACCTGCCTCCTCTGCCAAGCTCTGAACCAGCTCCGTAGCATATGCTCTCTGATAATGCAGTTCATCACATCTTGAGAACAGATCGTTGTCCGGATCCTCCAACTGATATACCGTCAGAAGATACTCATTAATACCGGTATCCTGATGATATTCATTCTCCCAGAGAAAGCTGGCATCGTCCCGGTTCTCTGCGATCATACGGTCTCCTAATATCTCCCGGTAGAAATAGTCTGTTTTCATATCAAATACAAAAACACCACCGGCTTTCAAAAAGCGCTTCACCCGTGTAAACACTCTCTGCAGATCCTGTGGTTCCAATAAATAATTCATTCCGTCACACACACAGTAAACGGCATCAACTTCGTCAGGCAGCTCCAGTTCTCTCATGTCCTGCTGTATCAACAATACACCCGGCAGATTCTTCTCTCTCGCCATCATCAGCATGTCCTCAGAAGAATCCAGACCTATGATACTATCGTAGCCCTTTGCTATCATGCATTCCGTCATGCTTCCCGTACCACAGCCCAGCTCCAGAAGTGTTCCTTCGGTAATACCATATTCCGTAAGGATGCTATACAGATACTCTGCCCACATGTCATACGGAATATTATCCATAAACAGATCATAACAATAAGCAAATCCGTTATAGGCATTTTCGTTGTATGAATTATCACTCATCTTCTCGTCTCCACTCACTGTCGCTGTTTCACCTGAAATTCCAGATAGTTAATTTAATTTTAGCATACATGCATGGTTCCCGCAACCTACAATTCGTCCAAAGTCTTATAATAATGCGGCAGAAATTCCTGACAGAAAATATCTGCTTCCGGACAGTTCATATCCCTCAGATATGCCTCTGACGCCTCCTTCGCCTTCTGAAACTCCTGATTGCCTGCCTTCTGCTCCTCAATGCACTTGATCAGTGCCGACAGTTTATCAGCAGCCTTGACTAACTTGTACTCCTCCGGTGTCCACTCAGATTCCTGCAGATAAGGGGCATACTCTCCGCGCAAATCCTCCGGCAAACGCTCCAAAAGCTCCTGAGCAGCCTCCTCCTCGATCTCCTTGAAAGCTGACTTGATCTTATCATTGCGGTACTTGACCGGTGTTGGCAGATCGCCGGTGATGATCTCTGTAAAATCATGATACAGCCCCATCACGGCGATCCGCTCCGGATGATAGTCCCTTCCAAGTCTCTTATTGCCTATGATGGCAAGCGCATGGGCGATCATCGCCACCTCCATCGAATGCTCACTATCATTCTGCGTGTAGGAATTACGCATCACAGACCATCGGCTGATAAACTTCATTCGTGTGACAATTGCAAAAAACGTATTCTCCAATCCCATTGTCTCCTCCCCCTTCTTTGTATCCTTCGATCATTCCCGAGCTTTATCTAACATCTTCTGAATGTAGATTCCGGTGTAGGACTGCGGCATCTTTGCCACCTCCTCCGGCGTCCCCTGTGCGATCACAGTACCTCCGCGGTCACCGCCCTCCGGACCGATATCAATGATATAATCTGCCGTCTTGATCACATCCAGATTGTGTTCGATCACGATCACGGTATTGCCGCCCTCTGCCAGACGATGCAGAATATCGATCAGCTTATGGACATCCGCAAAATGAAGTCCTGTCGTCGGCTCGTCCAGCACATACACGGTCTTACCTGTGCTTCTGCGGCTCAGCTCGGTTGCCAGCTTGATACGCTGTGCCTCACCACCGGACAGAGTTGTCGATGGCTGTCCCAGCTTCACATAAGAAAGTCCGACATCATACAACGTCTTGATCTTACGATAGATAGACGGAATCGGCTCGAAAAAGCCAAGTGCCTCCTCCACCGTCATGTCGAGCACCTCAAAGATACTCTTCCCTTTATACTTCACATCGAGCGTCTCTCTGTTATACCTCTTGCCATTGCAGACCTCGCATGGCACATAGATGTCCGGCAGGAAGTTCATCTCGATCTTGATGATACCATCGCCCTGACATGCCTCGCAGCGACCACCCTTGACATTGAAGCTGAAACGACCTTTCTTGTAACCGCGTGCCTTCGCCTCCGGGGTGGATGCAAAAAGATCACGGATCATATCAAACACACCGGTATAAGTTGCCGGATTGGAACGCGGCGTTCTGCCGATCGGTGACTGATCAATATTGATAACCTTGTCTAACTGTGCGAGCCCCTCCACGCAGTCATGCTTGCCCGGCACAAAGCGGGCGCGGTTTAACTTTCTTGCCAGCTCCTTATACAGGATCTCATTGACAAGCGAACTCTTACCGGAGCCGGAAACACCGGTCACACACGTCATGACACCTAACGGGAAGGACACGTCAATATTCTTCAGATTATTCTCTCTTGCTCCCCGCACTGTGATCCAGCCGGTCGGCTCTCTTCTCTCAGACGGTACCGGAATCCGGATCCGTCCGCTCAGATAAGCACCGGTCACGGAATCCTTGCATTTCATAATATCCTTTACGCTGCCGGCAGCAACCACCTCACCACCGTGCGTTCCGGCTCCCGGTCCGATATCCACGATATAATCTGCCGCAAACATCGTATCCTCATCATGCTCTACCACGATCAGGGTATTGCCAAGATCCTTTAGCTTCTTGAGTGTCTGGATCAGCTTGTCATTATCTCTCTGATGCAGACCGATACTAGGCTCGTCCAATATATATGCAACACCGACCAGACCGGAGCCGATCTGTGTCGCCAGACGTATTCTCTGTGCTTCACCACCAGACAGGGTGCCGGTCGCTCTCGCCAGTGTCAGATATTCCAGACCGACATCCAGCAGGAACTGCAAACGTGCCTTGATCTCTCTGAGAACAAGCTTACCGATCGCAAGCTGATGCGGTGTCAGCTCCAGCCCCTGCATAAACTCCATCAGACGGCTGATCGACAGCTCTGTTACCTCTGCAATATTCTTATCTCCGACCGTCACTGCCAGAGCCTCCGGCTTCAGTCTCTTACCGCCGCACTCTGCACACGGAGTGATACGCATATAGCTCTCGTACTCCTTCTTCATACGTTCGGAACCACACTCGCGGTAACGTCTCTGCACATTCTTGATCACGCCCTCGAATGCGACATCATAAACACCGACACCACGCTGACCGCGGTACTTAACCTTGACAACACGTCCATCGGTTCCATGCATGAGCATGTGGCGTATCTCCTTCGGCAGTTCCTCATACGGCGTATTGATGTCAAATCCATAGGAATCTGCCAGCGCATCCAGAATACATCTGCAGTAGCTTGTCGTATCCTTTGCCGACTGCCAGCCAAGCACTGTCAGCGCACCATCCGCCAGACTCAGCGATGGATCCGGTATCATCAGCGCCTCATCAAACTCCATCTTCACACCGATACCGTGACAGACCGGACAGGCACCAAACGGATTATTAAA
>ERZ772902.596-NODE-596-length-36806-cov-10.213627_pt1 | contig 36806 bp, 28 predicted proteins | sample MGYA00511470_ERZ772902 | MGnify/ENA primary metagenome ERZ772902 (study PRJEB29015, sample SAMEA2737717) | human gut metagenome | biome: human gut; feature: human-associated habitat; material: faeces | place: China | collected 2012 ... | reverse complement strand
GGATCTCGTACTGGATGGTCTTCTCGATGCCACGGAACGAGTTCACGTTCTTGGTTTCGGAACGGGTGCCGAACGGATCGGACGGGCTGTTGCGCAGCGACACGTTCACGTCGGCGCGCATGTTGCCCTGCTCCATGCGGGCATGGGAGATGTTCAGCGCACGCACGATGTCGCGGATGGCGCGCATGTAGGCGCCTGCGATTTCGGGGGCGCGGTCTCCTGCGCCTTCGATCGGCTTGGTCACGATTTCGATCAGCGGCACGCCGGCGCGGTTGTAGTCGACCAGCGAGTGGTCGGCGCCTTCAATACGGCCGTCAGCGCCACCGACGTGGGTGTTCTTGCCGGCGTCGTCTTCGATGTGGGCGCGCTCGATCGGCACACGGAAGATGGTGCCGTCCTCAAGCTCCACGTCGAGGTAGCCGTTGCCGTTGGTCGGCTTGTCATACTGCGAGATCTGGTAATCGCGCGGCATGTCCGGGTAGAAGTAGTTCTTACGGGCGAACTGGCTCCATTCGGCGATTTCGCAGTGCAGGGCGAGACCCAGCTTGATCGCGTAATCGACGGCGGTCTTGTTGACCACCGGCAGGGAGCCCGGCAGGCCGAGGCTCACCGGGGTGAGCTGGGTGTTCGGCTCGCCGCCGAAGTGGACTTCGGCCGGGCAGAACAGCTTCGTGGTGGTGGACAGCTCCACGTGGGTTTCCAGACCGATGACCGGGTCGAACTTCTTGACGGCATCGGCGTACTTCATCAACTTTTCAGCCATTTTGTTTTCTTTCCTCCGATGCTTCCTACTTGTCCAGTCCGTCGAGCCACGGGGTCTTCAGGGACTGCCAGATTGGGCCGTTCCAGCTTTCCTCGAGGGCCGCTTCGAGAGCGGCGGCCGGCTTGTACATGACCTCGTCGCGCTGCTGCGGGGCGAGGAACTGGAAGCCGACCGGCAGGCCGTCGTCGCTCAGGCCGGCCGGGATGCTCATGGCCGGCACGCCGGCGAGATTGGCCGGAATGGTGGTGATGTCGATGGCGTACATGGCCATCGGGTCCTCGGTCTTCTCGCCGAACTTGAAGGCGGTGACCGGGCTGGTCGGACCGACGAGCACGTCGACCTTTTCGAAGGCCTTCTTGAAGTCGTCGATGATCAGGGTGCGGACTTTCTGCGCGGAGCCGTACCAGGCATCGTAGTAGCCGGCGGACAGGGCGTAGGTGCCGAGGATGATACGACGCTTGACTTCGTCGCCGAAGCCGGCCTCACGGGTGTAGGCCATCATGTTGGCGGCGGTCTGCGGAACGCCTGCCGGCGGCATGACGCGCAGGCCGTAGCGCATGCCATCGTAACGGGCCAGGTTGGAGCTGACCTCGGACGGCATGATGATGTAGTAGGCGCCGAGGGAGTACGGCAGGTGCGGCAGGGACACTTCGATGACCTCCGCGCCCATTTCCTCAAGCTTCTTGACGCCTTCGTTGAAGCGGGCCATGACGCCCGGCTGGAAGCCTTCGCCGCCAAGCTCCTTGATCAGGCCGACCTTGAGGCCCTTCAGATCGCGCTTCATGCCTTCGCGGGCTGCGGCGACCATCGGACGCGGGCCTTCCGGAATGGAGGTGGAATCGCGCTTGTCGTGTCCGCCGATCACTTCCTGCAGCAGGGCGGAGTCGAGCACCGTACGGGAGCACGGGCCGATCTGGTCGAGCGAGGAGGCCATTGCGATAGCGCCGAAACGGGAGACGCCGCCGTAGGTCGGCTTGACGCCGACGGTACCGGTCAGCGAGCCCGGCTGGCGGATGGAGCCGCCGGTGTCGGTACCCAGGGCGAGCGGAGCTTCGAATGCGGCCACTGCGGCTGCGGAACCGCCGCCGGAACCGCCCGGCACGCGCTCGGTATCCCACGGATTGTGGGTGGTCTGGTAGGCGGAGTGCTCGGTGGAGGAGCCTTGCGCGAATTCATCGAGGTTGGTCTTGCCCAACAGCGGCATGCCCGCGGCCTTGAGCTTCTCGATGACGGTGGCGTCGTACGGCGGCACCCAGCCTTCGAGGATCTTGGATGCGGCGGTGGTTTCGATGCCCTTGGTGACGATCATGTCCTTGATGGCGATCGGCACGCCGGCGAGCTCCGGCAGCTGCGCCTTGTCCTCATCGGACTTGGCGTCGAAAGCGTCGGCCTGCTCGAGGGCCTGGTCGGCGGAGACCTTCAGGAAGGCCTTGACACTCGGCTCGGCCGCTTCGATGACGGCGAGGTGGGCTTCGACCAGCTCACGGCTGGAGACTTCCTTGGCCTTGATCTTGGCCGCCATCTCGGCGGCGGAAAGCTTGACGAGTTCGGTGGTGCTCATATCACTCCTGTCCCAGAATGCGCGGTGCGACGAACATGCCGGCCTCGGAGACCGGGGCGCCTGCGGTGGCTTCGGCCTGGGTCAGCGGGGTCTCGGGGACGTCCGGACGCAGGTAGGCTTCCAGCGGGACCGGGTTCGCGGTCGGTTCCACGTCGTCGGTGGCGACTTCCTGGACCTTGTTGATGGATTCGGCGATGACGTTCAGATCGCCCTGCAGACGGGTGATTTCCTCGTCCGTGAGTGCGATTCGGGCCAGATCGCCCAAATGCACGATTTCTTCTTTGGTGAAAGTAGGCATGACCCTAACAGTAACGCGTCTGTGTGACGAGCGTGTGCCCTATTTCGTGCCCCGTTCGCAACCCAGCCGCGGACGTTGCCTTCCATTTCGCAACCCAATCGTTGGACACCTGGTCATCTTTCCGGTACAGCAACGTTCGACGGCTTTTCTTGCCGCGTGCCGATGGCGCGATCAGGCTTGCGGCGCGGCGTGCTGGGCGATCCAGGCGTGCATGGAGACCGCGGCGGCGGCGCCGGCGTTGATGGAACGGACCGAGCCGAATTGGGAGATGTAGACCACGTCATCGGCCAGTTCGAGCGCTTTTTCGGACAGGCCCGGGCCTTCCGCGCCGAAAAGCATGAGGCAGCGTTCGGGGAAATGGTAGGTTTCCATGGGCACCGCGCCGGGAATGATGTCGAGCGCGATGACGCGGGCGGCTTGCAGTTCTGCTATTTTCGCGTCCAAGGCTTCCAGTTGGACCATGGTTTCGCCTGTGTTCGGGGCAGTGCCGGAAGCGCCGTCCGTCGCGGCTGCGGAGCCACGCATATGGAAGGCGATGGCGGCGGCTTGCGATTGGGCGGCGGCGATTTCGCCGGCGATGCGCAGTTTCCAGCATTCGACGAGTTCCGTTATGGATGGATGGTTTTCGACGTGCTGGTACAGCTCCGTCATGAGCGCGCCCTTGCGATTCCATTTGTGCGGGCCGACGATGTGCACGCGGCGCGCTTGGAACGCGTTGGCGGTGCGCACCATGGAGCCGATGTTGAAATCGTGGGTCCAGTTCTCCACGGCGACTTCGAAATCGTGGCGCCCGCGGGAGTCCAGGTCGGCTTTGATGGCCGCGACCGTCCAGTAGCGGTAGCGGTCGAGCACGTTGCGGCGGTCGCCTTCGTCGAGCAGGGTGGAGTCGAAGCGGATGTCGTAATTGGGGGATGACGCATCGTCCGGGCGTGGTTCGCCTGGATGGGTTTGCGACCACGGTCCTACGCCGACCTCGCGGAACGTCGGTTCGCCGGATGCCTGTGCGGCAACATCGATGGGATTGGGATCGTGCACGTTCTCCCCTTCATAGGAACAGCAATACAAATATGTCAAAGGCCCGCGCATCCGTATGCATCATCATGCTTGTCATCGCACATTCGACGACGTCAACGGCAGATATGTTTGCGGTCGGTCGGCGGGAAACTTGGTGTTCAGTGGAGTTCGGATTCCTTGAACACTTCGACGAACGGCAGTTCGGATTCCTCCGAAGTGACCGGGTTGATGACCTTGATGGTCGGGTCGACCATGTCGACACCGCCGATCAGCGAGGCAACGGCCAGCACTTTGGCGCCTTCGTTCTCCACCACGGAGAAGTCGAGGCTCAGCTCGTTGCCGTTGCGCAGGGTGACCAGCGATGAGGTCTGCACATACGATTTTTCAGACAGCCAGGAGTCGATCAGCACCACGCGTTTGCCGGCAATCGACGGACCCTTGATGGACGGATAGACGAAGTCCATGACGAAACCGTCCAAATCCTCACCACGGGAGGCGGCGGCCTGGATCATGGCGGAGACCAGCGGCACGGCCGCGGCGGTCAATGCGCCGACCGTGTCGAAATCGTCGACGGAATAGCCGGCTTCCTCCAACGTGTCGAGCAGGATATGGCCGACGATGGAGGCTCCACGATGGTCGAACAGCACGGAGGAGAGTTCCGAGAAAGGCTTGTCCTTCATTTCGGCCTGCAGCAGCGTCTTGAGCTGGTCGCGAGGTTCGAGCATGGCGAAATCGACGGTGGATTCCGTCGAAGCGGAAACAGACTGGCCCGCAGCGGAATCATGCGTCGGAACCGGTGTCGTCTTGCGGAAAGTGTTCTCTTCGGTCATGGTTCCAGCCTATCCTTTCGGCTCGTCATTCACCGTGCGGTATGGGTGATTTATGAGCGATAAACATGGTCATTCGGCGTTGGTCTCGGGAGCGGACAACTCGCGGATATCCCCTTTTTCGGGCGCGATCATGTCGACGGTGCCGATGACCTTGCTCTGGTCGACGCGTTGCAGTTTGCGCGCGGTGACCAGCACGCGCGATTCGAGCGACGCGGCGAACGAGTTGTATGCGCCGACCGTTTTGGTGATGGCGGAACCCAGTTTGGTGGCCCGCTCCCCCAATACTGCAAACCGTTCGTACAGCTCTCGGGACAGGTCGAACAGCATTTTCGCGTCATCGGTCAGGCTTTGCTGCTGCCATGCGTATGCCACGGATTTGAGCACCGCCCATAGGGTGATCGGCGAGGTCAGCGCGACTTTCTGCGCGAATGCGTCGTCCATCAGTGTCGGGTCGGTTTCCAATGCGGCCTGCAGCAACGATTCGTTGGGGATGAACGCGATCACGAAATCCGGAGCATCGCTGAACGCGTTCCAGTAGGCTTTGTCTCCCAGGGTCTTCACATGGTCTCGTACCGCTTTGGCATGGGAATGCAGCAGCTCGTTCTTGCGGGCCAGTTCCTCCGGTGAGGCGGTGTCTGGAATCTCGCATGCGCGCTGGTAGTCGGCGTATGGCGCTTTCGCGTCGATCGGAATGGTTTTGCCGCCCGGCATGTGGATGATCATATCCGGCCGTTGCGTATGTCCATCGGCGTCGGTGACCACAACTTGGGTGTCGAAATCGACATGTTCCAACAGACCCGCCGATTCCACGATGTTGCGCAGCTGCGCCTCGCCCCACGCGCCACGCACCTTGTTGTTGCGCAATGCCGATGATAGGGCGCTCGTCTCGCGATCCAATCGCGCCTGCTGTTCGCCAAGACCTTTGAGCTGTTCGCCGAGCGCGCCCATCTCATGCTTGCGGCCCTCTTCGATTTGCGCGACCTTCGTCTGCAGGGCGTCGAGGTTCTTCTGCACCGGAGCCAGTGCGGAGAGCACCTTGCTTTGCTCCTGCAGTTTCCGTTCGCTTTCGGCTTGACGACGGTTCGCTTCTTCGGCGGCACGCTGCCGTTCACGTTCCACGCGCATTTCCTCGGCACGCTGGGCCTGTGCCAATTGCGATTTGAGATACGTCAGCTGCTGGCTGAATCCTTCCGCCTGCGTACGGTATTGCACAACAGCCGCGTTGAGATTGCTGATGTCCTGTTTGTCCGCCTCGATCTGCGCCTTCGCCTCGTTCAGGTCGGATTCCTTCGCGCCACGGGCCATATCCTGCCCTTTGGCACGGCCCGCGAAGAAGCCCGCAGCCGCTCCGAGCGCGGCCACGATCACCAGCAATATCACTACAAACACAGGATTATCGAACATACGTTCGATGGTATCACGTCATCAGGAACACATCAATCCACGCATCCACATTCATTCGCAAGACCGACCGCATGCCACACAACCGTGCACTATGCTGAAATCAGCCGAACGCGAAATGCATCAGCCCAACACGAAGGGACATTATGGGATTCGATCTGTTTTTGGCGGCCATGTCGATTGTGGCCGCATCCATCGCCACCTGGGCGTTGTTGCGGCTGTTTCCAAGCTCGGACGCACGCCAGGCGATTCCGCTGCGGACGGACGGCGGATTTGCCGACCCATCCCACACAACCGACGGTGGAGTGACGATAGACGGCAAAGTGACGGCAGACGGCGAATCGACATCCGACATCGACGGACAACCCACCGACCACCTCGGCAAGCGCCTCGTCATCGCGCTTATCCTGGCCATTCCAACGTTCGTCATCACATTACTGGCGCTGGCCAAAATCGCCATGCCGGGCTGGCTGACGAATCCGTGGCTGCACGCCATCGTCATCACGCCGGTCATGTTCTATTGCGCGGCGCCGATCCACCACCGCGGCCTGCCCGCATTGCAGCGGCGACATCCGAACGGCGATTCGCTGGTTTCGCTTGGCATGGCGATTGTTTACGCGTACAGCCTGCTGCTGTGCGTGGTGTCGTGGATTTTCCCGGCCGGCTCGCGCGATCCGTATTTCGCGTTCGTCGGCGTGGTCGCGACGCTTTCGCTGGCTGGCACGCTTGTCCGGCAACACGCGATGACCGCGCAGCAGACGGCAGAAACAGAAAAGGCGCAATCGGCACAGTCAACAGAATCAACAGAATCGGCGCGATCTCAAGCGAAATCCCCTGAGCCAACGCAAGAAAAAAGCGCGGAAGAATTGCTCTTCCGCGCTGTGGTAGGTCATGAGATCCGCGCACGTGTGCTGCAGATCACCACGTCGGTGACGATGGTGGTCGCGGTGTGGACGTGCGCGTTGTGGCTGGCGTTCGGCATGCAACCGAAGCTGGCGATCGCCATACTGCTCGGTTCGACCGTGCTGTCGGTCGCAGGCCTGGTATTGCAGGCTTACGACCGACAGGTAACCAATCGATAATCGTCACTCAGCCGGGTTCGGGATGTCGGCGGAATCGTCCGTCTTCCCCTCGCCCATATCCTCCAGCTGGTCCGCGGCCCACGCGGACAGCTCCAGGTGGTCGCCGCCGGTCTGGTCCACCAGCACGGTGTCGCCGTCGTGCACTTCGCCGGCCAGCAGCATGCGGGCAAGCTGGTCGCCGACTTCGGTCTGCACCAAGCGGCGCAGCGGACGGGCGCCGTACGCCGGGTCGTAACCGGTGTTGGCCAGCCATTCGCGGGCCGAATCGGTCACGTCGAGCGTGATGCGGCGGTCGGTCAGACGTGCCGAGACCTGCGCGACCTGAATGTCCACGATGCCGCCGAGCTCCTCGCGGGTCAGCGGATGGAACATGACCAGTTCGTCCAGACGGTTGATGAATTCCGGCTTGAACTGCATGTGCACGGCGTCCATCACGGCCTTCTTCTTGGCGTCCGCGTCCATGTCGGGATTGACGAGGAACTGCGAGCCCAGGTTGGAGGTCATGATCAGAATCGTGTTCTTGAAGTCCACGGTCCTGCCCTGGCCGTCGGTCAGGCGACCGTCGTCAAGCACCTGCAGCAGCACGTCGAAGACTTCCGGATTGGCCTTCTCCACCTCGTCGAACAGCACCACCGAATACGGACGGCGACGCACGGCTTCAGTAAGCTGGCCACCCTCTTCGTAGCCGATGTAGCCCGGCGCGGCGCCGATCAGGCGGGACACGGAGGCCTTCTCCATGTATTCGCTCATGTCGATGCGCACCATGGCCTTCTCGTCATCGAATAGGAAGTCGGCGAGCGCCTTGGCCAGTTCGGTCTTGCCCACGCCGGTGGGGCCGAGGAACAGGAACGATCCGGTCGGACGGTTCGGGTCGGAGATGCCGGCACGCGAGCGACGCACGGCGTCGGAAACCGCTTGGATGGCTTCCTTCTGGCCGATCACGCGCTTGCCGAGGTACTCCTCCATGTGCAGGAGCTTCTCGTTTTCGCCCTGCATAAGACGGCCCACGGGGATGCCGGTCCAGTCGGAGACGATTTCGGCGATGGAGTCGGCGTCGACGCGGTCGGGGACCATCGGCACGTCGGCGTTGGCATTGTCGGCTCCGCCCGATTCCGCCTCGTTCTTCTCGGCTTGGGCGATTTCCTTCTGGATGGCCGGGATTTCGCCGTAGTTGATGGCTGACGATTTCGCCAGGTCGCCTTCGCGCTCGTACTTTTCGGCTTGCGTACGCAGCTCGTCGAGCTTCTTGCGCAGGTCGCCGATACGGTTGTGGCCGTTCTTTTCGGCGTCCCAACGCGCTTTCAGCCCGTTGAGCTTTTCGCTTTTGTCGGCGATTTCCTGGTTCAAATCGGCGAGACGGTCCTTGGCGCTGTCGTCCAGTTCCGCTTCGGCCTTTTCCGCGGCCTTGTCGTTCTTCGGATTGCCCAGCAGGTACGACTTCTCCATCTTGAGACGGTCCACCTGGCGGCGCAGTTCGTCGATTTCCTCAGGCGAGGAGTCGAGTTCCATGCGCAGGTGCGCTGCGGCCTCGTCCACCAGATCGATGGCCTTGTCCGGCAGCTGGCGTCCGGAAATGTAGCGGTTCGACAGGGTTGCCGCCGCGACCAGCGCGTCGTCGCCGATGGTCACCTTGTGGTGGGCCTCATACTTCGGCGCGATGCCGCGCAGGATGGCGACGGTGTCCTCCACGCTCGGCTCGCCGACGAACACCTGCTGGAAACGACGTTCGAGCGCCGGATCCTTTTCGATGTTCTCACGGTATTCGTCCAGTGTGGTGGCGCCGATCAGGCGCAGTTCGCCACGGGCCAGCATGGGCTTGAGCATATTGCCCGCGTCCATGGAGCCTTCGGCCGCGCCCGCGCCGACGATGGTGTGGATCTCGTCGATGAAGGTGATGATCTGCCCGTCGGCCTTCTTGATCTCCTCAAGCACGCTCTTCAGACGTTCCTCGAATTCGCCACGGTACTTGGAACCAGCCACCATGGAGCCCAGGTCAAGCGAGATAAGCTTCTTGTTCTGCAGGGTGGTCGGCACGTCGCCGGCGACGATGCGCTGCGCCAGACCTTCGACGACGGCGGTTTTGCCGACGCCAGGCTCGCCGATCAGCACAGGATTGTTCTTGGTACGGCGGGACAGGATCTGGATGACGCGGCGGATTTCCCGGTCGCGGCCGATCACCGGGTCGAGCTTGCCTTCCTTCGCGGCGGCCGTCAAATCGGTGGAGTACTTCTCCAAAGCTTTATACGAGCCTTCCGCGTCGGCGCTGGTCACCTTGCGGTCGCTGCCGCGCGCGGCGGTCAGGGCGTTACGCAGCTTATCCGCGGTAAGACCGTTCTTTTCCAAGATGTCCGCGCTTTGATTAGGTTTCGCGGCCGCGATCGCGACCAGCATGAGGTCGACGGTGACGTACTCGTCTCCCCTCCGTTGCATTTCTTTTTCGGCTTGCGATAGCACCGCCGACAGCTGCCTGCTGACGTCCGGCTGCGTTGTGGTCGATCCGCTGGCGCTCGGCAGCGATTGCATCGCCTGATGCACTTCGGCGCTCACGTTTTGCGCGCTGCCGCCTGCCGCTTCGATGAGCGCGCGGGCCATGCTGTTTTCCTGACGCAGCATCGCGTCCAGCAGGTGCAGGGTGTCTACCTGCGGATTGCCCAGCGCCGCCGCGTTCTGAACGGCGTCCGAAAGCGCTTCCTGCGCCATCTGCGTGAACTTCTGTTCCATATCATCCTCCATGGTTCGCGCCCGGCCGCCCGGCCTTCGCTACCGGGCCGGCGTTCGGACGCATATGTCGTTGTCTGATATGCTCAACCGACTTCATCGCCATTATATTCCCAAAACTTGAGTCCCACACACTCAACTTTTTGCGTTTCTCAAAACCGTCTTTCGACACAGGACGGCAGTCACCGACAATCACCAGCGCTCACCGGCAATCGCAATACATACGAAAAAGGCGGGCAGCAACGTAACGAAATCACGAAACGTTGCAAACCCACCTAATCCAAAGTCCGCCAGCAAGCCGAAAATCAGCCGCGCACCACCACGTTGCGCAGATCGCCGATGCCCTCGACATGCACGATCGCCTCGTCACCCGGATCCAGATGACCCGACGCGTTCGGCGTACCCGTCATAATCACATCGCCCGGCAGCAGCGTGGTGAAACTCGTAATCGCCGCGATCTGCTCAGGAATGCCGTGAATCAGATTCGCCGTGGTACCCGACGCCATCGGCACATCCTCACCGTTGAGCGTGAAGGAAATCTTCGCATCCTTCCAATCCACATCGTCACGCGTCACAATCCACGGACCCAACGGGCACGCCGTATCAAAACCCTTCGCACGCGTCCACGTCGGATCAAGACCCTGCAGATCACGCAACGTCACATCATTCACGCACGTGAAACCCAGCACATAATCCATGGCCTGCTCCACCGGCACATTCTTGGCGATACGACCCATCACCACAGCCAACTCCGGCTCGAAATTCATATCATTCGAACACAGCGGAATCACAATCGGATCATCCGGACCAATCACCGACGTGCTCGGCTTGGTGAAAATCACCATATCCTCCGGCGCATGCTTGATATCGGAATGACCGGCCTCATGCATGAACTGCGCATGCGCCTCATAATTCTTCGCCAAACCGTACACCTTCGACGGAATCACCGGAGCCAGCAGACGAATGCCGTCGCCATCCACCGGATAGCGCTCGCCGGTCGGCTCGACGGCCTGGCCGGACAGCGGATAGCCGTTCAAGGCCACGAGATAGTCCTTGCCGTCGTTCTTGTCGGTCTGAACGAAGGCGTACTGCGGTACATCATTATGCGTAAAACGTGCGATTCTCATACCCGCAAGTCTACCCGCCCGCCACGCCCGCCGTTCTCGACATGCGTCGCTTTGCGGACGATGCCGATTGCTCGCATTTTTTACGATTTTTGCGATTATTTGCGATGCAGTTCCGCCCGCAACGCCGCCACCTCGCGTTCCAGCTCGTCGATGCGGCGCACCTGCTGGGCGATGAGCAGGTCGCGCACGTCACCTCCCGACAGAATCGGGACTTCGGCTGCGTTGCGCGGCGCGGGCAGCGTCGCATTGCTTTGCGTTTCCGTCGTTTGCGTTGGCTGCACCGGCTGCGATACCGCAGATCGAGCAACCTCCGCAGATTCCGCCGACGGCGCCACATCCGCCGACGCCGATGGCACCACTCCACCATTCCCATCAACCGATACCAGCCGGTCCGTGCCCATACGGCAGGCAATCTTGCGCCAGCGCGCGAAACAACGTTCGATGCGCTTATAGCCGATCAGCGATGGGTCGAGTCCGGCTTCGCGGAACAGTTCGACCGGCGATTCGCCCGCATGGTACCGGCGCATGCAGTTGTGTTTGAACGATTCCGTGTAGGTGATGCGTCGCGACGTCGCTTCGGCCACCACCGGCAGCGAGCGCAGATATTCGACTTCTTCCGGACTGAACGCTCCCCCACCGTTGCACATGATGTTCCCTTTCGGCTTGGCGTGCGGCGGCTCCCTTCCACCGCACGGCAGTCGAATGGCCTCCGTCATGCCATTCCCCTGTTCGGCTTGCGATTCGGTTTGCGATGCGCGCTTGCGATACGTGTTTGCGATGCAAGGCCGCAATCCGATTCGTTGTTCGCTTCGTGTTCCATCATACCGGTACGAATGGCGTTTTTCCAACCATTTCAGGCGGTACTAAACCCTAAATCACCCGTATTCGTCACAACAAAAGCGGGTGAACCGTTGATCGCTCAACGACTTACCCGCCCGAACAAGCCCCGTTGCCTGTCTGCTGGCCCGCTCAGACCGCCATCGGCGTATCGGATTCGCGGAAGCGCAGCACGAGCGCCAGTCCGGCTCCGGCCATTACCAGGGCCGCGATGGTGAACAACGCGGTGCCCATTGCGCCGGTGAGCGGCAGCTGCGTGACGTTCTTCACGTTCTTGACCTGGATTGCCTTGTCGGACATGCCCTCGTCAAGCCTGCTTGCCAGACCGAGGTTGTTGGCGCCGACCAGCTTGAAGGTCGACTTGCCGGTTCCCTGGTTCACAGCTAGTCCGACGGTGAAGATCGGCACAAAGTTCTTCGCATAGCCGCTCGCGAATCCGGTTTCCTTCAGCGTGTACTCGCCGGACTTCAAGCCCATGATTTTCACGTCGCCGATGGTGGTTTCCACATCCGCGACAGCGCCGTTCTCGTTCGCTTCGGCAAGGCGGTATTCGCCATCCACAATCTTGATGAACTTGAGCGGGGTCTGCGAAACCTCGGTTCCCTCGAACACGTGGAACTTCGCTCCTGCGAGACCATTGGCATCGCTTCCGACACCGTACTTGTGGAAGGAGAAGCCCCCGGTATAGGAGTCGAATTCGACCGGCGTGTTCCACACCTCGGTGTCACGGGACACGGCCGCCTTGTTGGTAACCTTGTTGCCCATGTCGATGATGTCCTTGTTGACCACGGCGGTGTAGGTGATGACCAGCTGGCCGCTCTTGTTGGCCAAGTCGAATCCCAGCACGGTGGTGGTCTTGCCGTCGGCCCCAACGGTCGGAACGGTCACGTAGGTGAACGGCATATTCGTTTCCGTGCCATCCGCGGCTCGAACAACGGCCTTGAAGTCCTTGTTGACCGTCAGGCCCTTGGATGCCACGTCCTTCACGAAGTACGGATACTTGTCGTAGCCTTCGGCCGCGTTCGGAATATCCAGCGTGATGGTGTAGGCGACGGTCTGCCCAATGCTCACGCCTTCAGTGGTGGTAATCGTATCGGCCGTCTTGCCCGGCTGGTCGGGCTCGTTCTCGTTCTTGGCCACAAACATGCCGACAGCGTTGATCTTGCCCTGGCCGGTTGCCGGATCGCCCTTCACTTTGAATGTGGCGGCCACGCCGTTCAGCGTGGTGGCGACGATGGCATTGGTTCCCCGACCGCCGTCCTTGTCCACATCGGTGATGAGATACCAGCCTTCTTCAAGCGAACCGATGGCAGCCGTACCGCCGTTGCCTGCAACGGTTTTGTCGGCAACGACGCCATCGCCAACCGCCAACGAGGCCGCGAATGTGCGGAACCAGGCGGCGTCGTTATCGCCGGTCTTGGTTGCGGCGAACGCGGCCGGATTGCTGTCATATTCGGAGGGCATGCTGACAACGGGGTCCATGTTGTTGTTGGCGGCGGCCACCGCGTCGGTCACCGCAGTCACCCAATCGGCGTCGGTGTCGACCTGCACGGCGTCGCCGTCCACCGTCAGCGAGGCGAACTTGTACGCGGAGTAGGTGTGCCCCTTCTGCGAATGCCGCACTTCGATCGATGCGCTGCCGGCCGCGTACGCTCCGGCCGTGCCGAACGCCATACCGCCCAGCAACGTTGCCGCCGCGGCGATTACTGCACAAAGCCTTCTCGTCTTCATGATGAGAGACCTCTCTTCCTTGGTTTGGTCGGCCTTGTTACCGCAGCCGATTGGTTGGTTTTATGGGAAGTTTCGTAAGTTATGTTGCTCTTTAGTTGTGATTGAAAAATTGCGATTGCCGGATTGCGATCAGAGAATTGCGATTGCCGTCCGGCAGTTCCGTCACGGCCGTCCGCGCCCGATCAAAGCCAGTCCGACGATGCCCGCAAGCAGCAGCACCAGTGCCGTGACGCCGGCCACGACCAGCCAGGTCCGTCCTTCCGATGCGCCGGATAGCGGCAGCGCGGCCACCGTCTCTTTCACGTTGGTGAACGAGGCTTCGTAGGTGGCGGTCTGTCCCTTGTCGAACGCGCTCCACATGTCGGCTCTGGTGATGCTGATCGGCACTGAGGTGACGTTGCCTTTCGCGTGATAGCCGGCGATGTTGCCTTCCGTGACGGTGTAGTCGCCTGCCATCACGCCACGGAATGTGTACTGCCATTCGCCGGTAGGCAGCTCGTCATCTTCGGAAAGGTCTTTGCCCAGCTTCGATGCGCCGCCCTGCATGAAATCGATGCGCAATGTGGCTCCGCTCGCCGGCATTCCGCCTTCCCAATGTTTCGTCACGACCACGTTGGCGGACGGCACCTGCAATACGGGATGCTGGTAGGCCGCGCAGGCGGACTGCTTGTCGAAGGTGTAACAGACCTGCGCCGACGCGTTCGATCGGAAGCCCGGCTTTCCTGCGGAGGTCGTGCCGGTGCCCGCGTCGCCGGTCGCGTCGTAGTTGATGCCGCCGTCGACCATATTGACCCGCGTGTAGGCGCTGTCGGTTGGCACGATGCCGTACGAGAGCGTGTAGGTCGCGTTGTGCAGCAGCTCGTAATCGCCGGCGAATTCGACGTGGATCTTGCCGTTGCCGGCGTCGCTGTACCACAATGTGTAATCACGTTCCAGCACTGGAGGCGTAGCCCCCGAAGGCAGATTCGTCACGTTGAGCGTCACGCCGCCGGTCACCCGGTAGTAGGTCGCTCCGCCGAAGTTCCGCATGCTGGCCATGTTCCAGACAACGCCATCGACCTGCGCGTATTCGGACAGCTCGTCGACGATCGAGACGCCGCTGTAGGCGCTTCCCGTGGTGATCTCCTTCTGGATGTCGTCGAAGATCTTCGTCAGGTCGTCAGCGCTGTTGGTGGCCTTGTAGTAGCCGAGGTTGCTGCCCGTACCCCAATTGGTTTTGTTGTACGCGGTGGCGTTCGGATAGTTGCTGGATACGGCGTGCATGAACTGGTTGGCTTGGTCGTTCTCCCTGTTACCGAACGATTGCTGCTCCGGATTGGCGCCTTCGAAGATGCCGATGCCGTAGATGAGCGTGCCGGCCGATTTCATGGCGAGCGCGGTTGTCACGGCGTCATTGGCGACTCTCGTGCTAAAAGTGTTTTGCGTGGTCGGCACACCGTCCGCGAAGAAAATGACGATTTTCTTCGCGCCTGGCCTTGCCTGCAGCAATGCCGTCTGCGCGGCGGCCATGCCTTTGTCCGCAGGGGTCGCGCCATTGGCGGACAGCCTGCTCACCGATGATTTCAGAGCGGCGGTATCGCTGGTCAGGGAACTCACCACGCCGGATGTCTGCCCGAATTGAGCGATGGCGATTCGCACTTTGCTGTTTTCGTCCTGGATGGTGTCGTTGGTGGTCTCGGTGGCGTCGATGAAGCTGGTCGCCGCTTCTTTCAGCGCCGTCAACCGCTTCGGATTCGATTTGTTGCATCTTCTTTGGCTTCCGTCCATGCAGTAGTTCATTGATCCGGACGTGTCCAGTACGAGCACCACTTCGATTTTCTCCGTGGTCTCATGGCTTTCGCGGGTATCCTTGCCCACCACGTTGAGGTTCAGCGTGTATTTGCCGCCGTTGTTGTATGTGATGCTTTTCGTGTGGTCCGGCTGCGGCACGGCGACGTTACGCGCGGCACGCATCACGGTTTTGCGATTGAAGGTGAAGCGATCGCGCATGATGTGTTCGTCGGCGTCGGCATCGTCTTTGGCAGCATCATTCTTGTCGTTATCGTTGCCGTTTTGAGCCGACGCGGCATCCTTGTCGGCGTCATTCTTACCGTTCTTGTCGGCATCGTCGGCATCTTCAGCAGTGTTGCCATCGTTGTCAGCATCGTCCGCATCGCCGGTTTTGCCGTCATCGGCTGTCGCGCCCGCATCGCCATTCGCCACAGCATCCGTGCGATTTTCGCCGGCATGGTCGTTTCGATCGCCGTCTTGAGCCGGTGCAACACCATTTGCAGGTACGTCAGCGTTCTCAGCCGTCGGCTGCCTAACCGCCTGCCGTTCCTGCTCCTTCTGCTCATTCGGCTGTTCCGTCTTATCGCACGGCTGCCGCTGTTCCGGCATCGTCTCCGACGGTTGTTCCGGTTGCGATTGCGACTGCAGTTGCGATTGCGCTTGTTCGTTCGATGGCTGCTGCGATTCGCCGTCGTCCGTAAGGCATTGTGCGTCGTCATCGTCCGTTGCGGACTGTCCGGCAACATCTTGCCCGGCAATGTCGGCAACGTCCGATCCGACTGCGTTTTCAGCATCGGATTGTTGTGTCGATTCCGGCTGGCTCGCTGCGGATTCGGCGGCCACGTTGCCGCCATCCGTCACCGTTTCGTCGGCGAACGCGGTCGCGCCGGCTCCCGTGGTGCCGGCCAGCATCGCAATCGTGACAAGCAATGCGGTGAATTTTCCCATCCGCGCGCCACACCGGCTTATGAAGCCGGCAAGCGGGTCCTTCATCCACTTCATGACATGTCCATCTCTCATGGCGCTGCGGCGAATTGCCTATGCGCCTCCATGCCTTGAACCTTATGGATGAACGTTTCGAAACCCGTCCCCTCCATTGATGGGTTCGGGGAACGTGCGGACCCGCGAAAATCGCGGCCTTCCCCCTTATCCTTTACGCGGCCAGGTGGAAGCGTGCCGCATGATTCGGTGTCGGGGCCGCATCGACCGCACGACCATGCAGCACAACAGCATGCCGCCCATCGTGCAAACGATGGTCATGGCGAGCGCGCCCAGTTCGGTCGCACGTTCGTCGCGCACGTCGGCCGGATCTGGCGCGGGCAGCGGTATTGCGACGCGATGCCCGGAGACTAGCAGCCGATGCGTGTTGATGCCGTATGGCGTGCAGGTCATCAACGTCAGCCGGTCTTCGCCGGGCACGATTTTCAACCGTGAGACGTCGTCCGGTTCGATCACGCTGATTCGGTCCACTTCGTATCCCAGCGTCTCGTCCATCACTTTGATGTACATGAAATCGCCGTCGTGCAGTTCGTCGAGCCGTGTGAACATCAACGATTTGACCAGGCCGCGATGCCCGGTGACCACCGTATGCGAGTCAGTGCCGCCGACCGGCAGGCTGGTGCCGTACAGATGCCCGGCACCGACGGCGAGCACCGGTTCGGACGTGCCATGCCGAATCGGCAGTTCCACGCCGATTTTGGGCACCAATACCGTGCCCATGATGCCTGCGCCGGAATCCAGCAGGCCCTGATAGTTCGCGTCCGTGTCCGCCGCGGAAAGCCCGGAACCGCCGGAAGGCGCCGAATCGTCGGCGACATCAGCATCTCCGGCAGTGCCAGCCGGTCTGGTAGTGAACGGATCGGCCGCCTCGCCCAATACCGGCTGTCCTTCCACGGCAAGCCGCCGATTGTATGCGCGCGCCCGTTCCAACTCCTCCATCGCCATCGGATACGGCCATCCGGCAACCGTGCGAGCCGCCGAATCGGATGTCTCGGCCAAGCGCCGCGCGGAATGCGCCTGCATGGCGAACGGCAACGACGCGACCACCACCGCGCCCACGATCAGCAGCACGGACACGCACCGCACCAATATGAAACGAATCCGCCGCAGCCTGCGCGCGCGAACCACATCGGCAATGTCAATCGCCTCGTAAAACGACGGCGTTCCAGCGAACGTTCCAGCAGACGTTCCAGCGAACGCAACAGTTCCGGCATGACCACTGTCGGCAGCTGCATCGGCATCAGATCCGACTCCGGCGCCATTGCCGATGCCATCGTTATCGTCACCGGCATCATAGGAATCAGCCGAGGCGCCCGCCACGGCACCGAACAGCCGCATGGGCGAACGCAGCACCGCATGCGCATGCACGTAGGAATCCGTCCTGCGGGCGAGCAGACGGACGGGTTTACTCATCAATCGAGAGGCAGACCAAAACATGGGTTTCTCCTTCGAACACACCCATGTTCACACCCGCCATACGAAAGCCCTTGCCCCCTATAGGAGGGCTTACCCCTAGAAAGACAACGGTTTCAGGCACGAAACCGGCAATTTTGGCACCAAACCGCGCAGCACCCCACCTACCGGCGGAACGCAGCTCAGACAAGCCGTTTTTCAGAGGAATGCAAGTCAGACGAATGTAAGCCAGACGAATGTAAGCCAGACGAATGCAATCCAAGCGGACGAGCCCCGCAAATCCTTAAAAAACAGAAAAAGTCAAAGAAAGCGCTCAGATGAACGCACGCTCACCGAAAATCGCAGTGCCGACGCGCACGATGGTGGAACCTTCGGCGATGGCCAGTTCCATGTCGCCGGTCATGCCCATCGACAGTTCCCGGCAACGGTCCGTGCCCGGTTCGCCGGATGCGAGGATGAGGTCGCGGGTCTTGCGCAGGTGCGAGAAACCGCGGCGAATCACCATTTCGTCGTGCACATGCGCGCCGATCGTCATCAGTCCCCGCAATTCGATGCCGTCCAACGTGCCGATTTTCTGCGCGATGCGGATGGCGTGCGCCGGATCGCAACCGGATTTCGATTCCTCGCCGGATTCGTTGACTTCCAGCAACACGCCGACAGTAATACCGCGAGCCACGGCTCTACGTGAAATTTTTTCTGCCAAATCGATTGAATCGACCGATTCGATAGTGTCGACCACCGGCAGCACTTTGCCGATTTTATTGCTTTGCAGCTGGCCGATCAGGTGGAATGGAATATGCTCCGCCGCAGCATCCGGCGCGGCGCCTGCGACGCCCAGCGAAAACCCGCGTTCCGCGCATCGCCGTGCCAGCCCTTCGGCCTTCGCCGTCACTTCCTGCGGACGGTTCTCGCCGATCATGCGCACGCCGGCATCAATCGCAGCCATGATTTCGCCGATGTCGCGCGTCTTCGTGGCGGCCAGCAGGCGCACGGAGCCGGCTTCGCGTCCGGCTTGTTCCTCAGCGGCCGCGATGCGGTCGAGCACACGATGCACGCCGTCCGTGATCTCACGTGCGCGCGCATCGTCGACCACCTCGTTGGCGAGGTTCTTGTGATCCATGTATGCAGTCATCGTCCACCTCTCGCAAGTTCATTCGACCGCCGGTCCGCGGCCGGCACCACCGTTTCCGGCATGTCGGCTGATATTTCGATACCAGTGTTACCAGAAAACCGCCGACAACGTATAAAGAAGCCCGCGCGATGACCTGAAGTGAAGCGATAAAGCGGCCATAAATTCGCGCGGGCTATAAAACCAGACGGCAGTAGAAGGGGGACTTCAAAGACTCCGTCTACACATTTAATGTATCAGATAAATGCGCGCGAACCGCCGGAAAAACCAATAAATCTGAAAACTTTTTTTCAGATTTTATCCCCCTTGCGCAGCCCCTCCACCAAACGCTCCAATTTATCGACGCGATCGCTCAACACCATCACCTGGCATACCAGCGATTGAATCTTGCCCAACGGCACTTCCGACATCGCATTGTGGTTGTCCACAGCCGTATCATGCGGTTCCGGCTCTTCGGCCGCCTTGCGCATGATGTCCTCGTCACGCTTCCAGCGTGCGATATTGCGTTCGATGCGCTTGTGCCCGATGACCGATGGGCTCAATCCCGCGGAAATGAAGATCGCAGTTGGCTTCTCCCCCTGCAGATACCGCCTCATGCAGTCGATTTGGAATTCCCTCGCATACGTGATTCTGCTGTCCGTCACCGCGTCGATCGACGGCAATGTACGCAGGTATTCGATTTCCGCTCTACTGAACTGTCGCTTCGTCATATTCGCCCCTTGTAAATCCCCTTTTGACCGGCCATACCGATAACACATAGACCGAATTGCCGAAATCACCACCCAGAATACCGGATGACGCACACTATCTTACGCACACCCCAAACGAAACGCGCGGCCCGGATCACCATGCGCTAAATATCCTTCTCACACTGTGAGATATCTCACAGCGACGGCACGTTTTCGGAGCACGCTGCAACCTCGGCATGGCACGTCACGGCACGTCCAGCAACGCATTCCACAATCGCGTCCCACGAAACCCGCCGTTCCGGCCGCCGATGCAGGTACAGTTGCAAGCATCGGCGCAACCGGTCTCCGCATCGGCAACACCGAACCGCCCGCCAACGACAGGAAGGAACCCCGTGCCAGGTCGTTTCGCCCCCACCCCATCAGGCCGCATGCACATCGGCAACATCTATGCGATGCTCGGAGCATGGCTGTCCGCGCGCAGCCGCGGCGACGGCATGCTGCTGCGCATCGAAGACATCGACGAACCGCGCGTGGTGCCCGGCGCGGCCGAACTGATGATGGACGATCTGCATTGGCTTGGCTTGGATTGGGACGGCGATCCGGTGTTCCAATCCGCTCGGCACGACCTGTACCGTGAGGCGCTGCATTGCTTGGAAAACCTGACGATTGACGACGCATACGATTCGCCGTTTGACGAGCGCAACGACCACACCCCCGCAGTCGGCAGCGCACCCAATGGCGCAATCGCTGGCACAACCCCGCTGATTTACCCTTGCTTCTGCTCGCGCGCCGACATCCGCGCAGCCTCCGCACCGCAGGAAGGCGACCGTTTCATGGTGTATCCCGGCACGTGCCGCCGGCTTATCGCCAGCAATCCGGATACCGTCCGGCGGCGGCTGGCCAACGGCGACCGCCATTCGCTGCGCATCGCCATGCCCGCCGACACAAACCCGCACGCAACCGTCCAATTCGATGACGCAGTGTTCGGCCATCAGGAATTCAATCTGGCGCACGACGTCGGCGATACCATCGTGCGCCGCGCCGACGGCCTGTTCTCCTACCAGCTGGTGGTGGTCGTGGACGATCTTGACATGGGCGTCGACGACATCGTGCGCGGCCGCGACCTGCTCCGGTCGAACGCCTTGCAAATCGCCATTCGCCGAGCGCTTATCAAGGCGGGATTCCGCAAGGCGAAAACGCAGGCCTCTGCACCATCGCAGCACGCACCACAATCGCAATACACCCCATATAACCCCGAAAACCCACGGTACGCGCATCTGCCGCTTATCGACAACGAGGCCGGCCGCAGGCTCGCCAAACGCGAGCGCTCTTTGGATATGGGGGCGCTGCGCGCGCATGGCGTCACCGCGGAACAGGTTGTCGGCTATTGTGCGTGGCTGCTTGGTTTGCAGGGCGATTCCGCGCATACCAGTCCGCAGCCGATGAGCGCCGTCGAGGCGTTGCAGGAGTTCGATTGGGGTAAGGTACGGACCGATACGGCCGACCGCAGTATCAGCCAAGACGATTTCGACGCGTATTTCGGCCTGTGACAACGGCTGGCCGGATCTCGCCGAATTGCCAAGACGACCCGGTCAGTCCGGAAAACAGCAGAAAACAGCAGAAAATAACGGGAAGCAGTCGACGTTCAGCCGATCCACAGCTCCGAGTCAAGCGGATATTCGTTGACCTTGCAGCCGTCCAAATGCATGGATTGCTCCTGCATCAGCGGCGCCAACTGGCCTTCGCCGACGCAGGTCGTTTCGTTGTCGATGTGCCCCAGCCGGTGTCCGACCTCATGGTTGATCACCATCGTGCGGTATCGCGCCAGGTTGCCGCCGGCGGCGAGCCATTGTTGCGTGCCGCCGTTCCAACGGTCGTCGTTGACGATCACGTTGTTGTCGACCCTGCAGCTGTATTCCACCGAGCATGATGGCGAGAACGACGTCATTTCCGACGCTTGGGACAGCACGAGATTGAAATCGCAGTTGCCGTCCGTGGATTGGTCGAATATGGCTCCGGCGCGTGGCCATCCGTGTTCGTCGTTGAGGATGCGGAACGCCGCGTTGCCGAATTCGTCGGCCGAACCGACGTTTCCTTTGGTTGCGATGCAGTAATGGTATTGTGTCACCGGTTTGCCGCTGTTTTGCGCGGTTTCCTGCGCTTTGTTCAGAATCGCGGTTTTCTCGTCGTCGCCCAGTGCCGCCGATTGCGCGCTCATCGCTTTGGCGACGGCCTGCTCTTCCTGCGATTGTTTGGTTTCCGGTTTGGTTTTTTTGGCCGTCTTATGCTGATTGGTTTTGGCTGTTTTCTTGGCTGGCTTCTTGGCCGACGTCGAATGCGTGGCTTGTGCCGCCGTCTGCGTGTTCGGCGTCATGCGGACCAGTAGTGCGTGCACGCTGCAGGACGTCATCGATGCGATCAGCAGGAACAGCACGAGCACCAGCACGGCGGCCCTGCGGATGCGAAACGCCTCAAGCCGTTCCCGTTGGCCCATTGTGGCGTCGGCTTTCGGATCGAGCGCACGTATGATACGACGAATCCGCTTCAATCCAGCCTCCCGATATGGTGATGTTTCTCTCTTCGGCAACAGTACCAGTCTCAGTCAACATGCCGAAGCCGCCGACCGCCATGCATACCACCTATGCGTAAGGCCCGCGATTCCGGGGGGAATCACGGGCCTTACCAGCATGCCAGACGAATGCCGGCAATCGTCAAAGCAATGCTCAGGCGAACAGCACCTTGAACAGGAACGCGCCGACGATAGCGCCTGCGATCGGGGCCACGACCGGAATCCAGGCCTCGCCCCAGCGGGAATCGCCCTTGTTCGGAATCGGCAGGATGGCGTGCAGGAGTCGCGGCATGAGGTCGCGGGCAGGGTTCAGGCCAGGGCCGGTCGGGCCGCCCATGGAGGTCACGAGGCCCCACACGATGAAGCCGACGACGATGGATGCGGCGGCCGGGTTCGCCTTGCCCCACGGCAGGGACAGGCAGCACAGGGCGCCGAGCACCAGCATGAAGGTGCCGAAGAACTCGTTGAGGAAGTAGTTCACGCGGTCGTTGTGCGCGTCGGTGGTGCAGAAGGTGCCGAGGATGGCTTCGGCATCGTCGGTGTCCTTGTAGTGCGGCAGGTAGGTGACGTACACGATGAGCTGGCCCGCCACTGCGCCGAGCAGCTGGGCGATGATGTACGGCAGGACCTCGTTCCACGGGAACATGCCGTTGACGGCCTGCGCGAGGGTCATGGCCGGGTTGATGTGGGCGCCGGAGACGCCGCCGAACATCAGGACCGGGAACATGACGCCGAAGCCGTAGCCCATGGCGATGTTCAGCCAGCCGGCATGGTAGCCCTTGGTGTTTTTCAGTTCCGCGTTGGCGACAGCGCCGTTGCCGAAGACCATCAGCACGGCGGTGCCGACGAATTCCGCGGCAAGCTTGGTGAAGAGTGTGTATTCCACTGCAGTTTCCTCTATTGCTTCTTCTCTAACGATTCTTACGATTCGTGCGATTCGAGATGAATTGCGATTCCGCTCTGGGCGGACAACAGCGCACTACCTTACTCCGTACGGAGGAAGTAACGCGGCTTTGGGTGGACACATGTCCGAAATACGAAAAAGACCCAAGCCATTGGCTTGGGTCTTGTCTGTGCCCCCTCAGGGATTCGAACCCTGGACACGCTGATTAAGAGTCAGCTGCTCTAACCAACTGAGCTAAAGGGGCGTTGGTCTTGGCGAGGTTTTTGTTCTCGCTGAGCACATGGAGTAAATATACTCAGAATCGGAAAGAACGCAACCCTCGGCGTGTCGCAATCATAAAACCGCTATTTTCCAACGTTTTCAGCAAATCGCCATCTATGGTGTACATCGCGTCATACGACGAAAAATGCGGCGCGATGGCGCCATAAAATCCAAGTAATCACATTTTCTTCACATTCTGCCGCAATGCAACCACTCCGACAGTCAACGGCACGAACTTTTCCATCACACATTTCCACCGCGGCGAGCCGAATAGCACGCATCATCGTCGAGCCCGTCGGCGCGCCAGAGGCTCTTTATAATAAGGACCATGGCGCGTCACAGGAGTATGTGACGCGCATCAAGAAGGAGAAAGGCTTACCTATGGCATGCCCAAATTGCGGTCAGCCGACCATCGAAGGCGCTAAATTCTGCGCCTCGTGCGGCTCACCGCTCACCCAAACGACCGCGGCGGCACCGCAAGCGCCGGCCGCGCCGGAATCCGATGACGGCACCATGCTGTCTTCCGCGCCGCACATGGCACCGGCCCCGCAGATGCCGACCGCTGCCGTCCCGCTGCCCAATAGCGCCGCACCGGCAGCTCCGCAAACCACCGTCCCGCAGCCCACCACACCGCAACCGGCGGCGCAAGCACAGCCGACCGCTCAGGCGCAGGCAACGCAAACGGTGGCACCACAGGCCGCGCCGACGCAGCAGTTCCAGTATGCGCCATCCCCGGCCCCGCAGCCGGCAGCAGCGCCGCAGCCAAGCCAGCCGACCCAGCAAATCGCCCGTCCGGCGGCCGATCCCACCATCACCGCGCTGACCACACCGCAGTCCATGAAGACCATGGGCGCCAGCCTCGGCATCGGTCTCGGCGCGAGCGTGGTGTTCGCACTGCTCGCATCGATCGTCTTCTTCATGGGCAATGCCGCGGCCAGCAACGGGCTTGCCGGCATTCCGGGCTTTTCCGACACCGCCTCCTTCCTGGGCAACAACGGTGTGTCCGGTTCCGGCCCGAATTTCTTCCAGATTCTCTTCACCGTGATGACGCTCGGCGTTGGCGGTTCGCTGAATCTCAAAACCAGCTCCCAGGGCTTCTCGCTGAGCAATCTCGGCATTGACGCCTCGCACGTCAGCGTGACGCTGCCGGTCGGACTGCCCGGCGTGGCATTGGCGATCGGCGCCGCGTTCGGCGCATATATGCTGGCACGCAGGTTCGCGCTTCGTTTCAAGTGGACGGGCGTCATCAGCTCGCTGATCGTCGGCGTGCTGTCCGGCCTGGTGCTGCTGGTCTTCGCAGCCATCTTCCCGGTGACGGTGGGTGGTTCCTACAGCGACTATTCCGCTTCCGCGTCGCTTTCCGGCGTATCCTTCCGCACGTTCTGCATGGCGTTCCTGCTGTCGGCGGCCGGTGCGCTGGCCGGCTACGCGTTGGCACAGTATGCGGGCGATTCGGGTAACGTCTTCTCCGCCGCTTGGCGTTGGGCGCACCGCGCTCGTGGCTTCGTGCGCACGCTGGTCGAATCGTTTGCGATCTACGGAGTGCTGTTCCTGGTGCTTGGCCTGGTGGCGACGATCGCCATGTCCGCCGCGAACCATCTCGGCGCAGGCGGTCTGCTGCTGGTTCCGCTGCTGTTCCCGGCTCTGCCGCTTATGCTGATTTCGCTGTCCTCGTTCGGCGGCATCGCCTTCTCGACGTCCAGCTACAGCGTCCATACGATCACGTTGTTCAACGTGTCCTCCCTCAGCCAGTATGGCTGGATTCTGTGGATCTGCTTCGTGCTGTTCCTGCTTGCCACGTTCTATATCGCGCTGCGTGAGATCGCGCGCAATATGTACGACCCGTATTACGCGGGCTGGCAGCATACGTGGAAGGCTCCGGTGGCCGTGATGGCGTTCTGGCTGGCCGCAGAGTTCCTGTTCACTTATTTCGCGGCGGGATACGCCTCGTCCAGCATGTCGATGACGGCTCCGATGTGGTATTTCCTTGTCGCCGGTATCTGGGCGTTCCTGATCGAGGTGATTACGATGACGTTCGGTCCGACGCTGGTGGCGTCCCTGCCGGGCATGTGGCGGATCGTCGTCGGTGGCACCGTGCAGCAGACCCCGCAGAACGTGGTCGATTACGTCAAGTCCTGCGATCCGTCCTACGGCATGAAGAAGACCTCTGCCACGGCGAGCGGCACGACCGCAACAGCGACCATGCCGACGGCTTCGGCTGCCGCACAGCCGGCCAATCCAACTACTCCGGCAGCTCCGGCCGCATCGGTCCCCCAGCCCGCGACGCCGGCTGCGCCGATGCCCGCGCCCACCGCTCCTACCGCAACGCCTGTTTCACAGGCCGTTCCACAACCGGTCGCCCCGACGTCCATGCCCAATACGACAACGGGCAACACGGCAACGGGTGCGGTGCCGCTGCCGCAATCGCCAGCAGGCGCGGCTTCTATGCCGGTCGCAGCTCCGGGGGCAGGTCAGCCGCTCGACCCAAAAACTAAGAAGACGATCCTTATCAGCGGCATCGTAATTGGTGCCCTGATTGTGTTGGGCATTGTCTACGGTGTGCTCAACTCGACCGTCTTCAGCGCGAAATCCGTGGCGCAAAGCTATCTGACGGCGATTGCCGACGGCAAGTATGGCAAGGCCAATGGCATCGCCGATCCGCAGGTGGACAAGGACCAGCTCAAGCTGCTGTCCGACACCGTAGCGAAGGCCGACAACGCCACGATCGCCAACCCGCATATCGATAGTGTCAAAACCGTCGAAGGCGTGGCCAAGGTCAACGTGACGTATTCGCTGAACGGCAAGAACGTCAACGATTCGCTCACCATCAACAAGGACGGGTCGAAGTTCCTGCTGTTCCCGAATTGGATGGTCTCGAGCCCACTGCTCAAGACCATCACCGTGTCGGTGCCCAATGCCGTGGAATCGTTGTCCGTCAACGGTGTTGACGTGACCGCGAAGAATGCGGAGAAGTCGGACAGCGGCACGTGGACGCTGCGCGTCTACCCGGGTTCGTACAAGGTGTCGATCGGCAAGTCAGGGTATGTCACCAGCGGCATCACCATGGTGCGCACGAACGCGGACTCCGATGCCGCCGATCTCAAGATCATGCCTACGGCCAAGCTTAAGGAGGACTTGAGCAAGGCCGTGAACGCCAAGCTGGACGAATGCGCGAAGTCCACCGACTACGCGCCGGAAGGCTGCCCGTTCGGCTTCGACCTGTACGACGAGGACTACTACCGCAACTTCGCATGGTCCATCAGCGTCTATCCGAAACTGTCCGACATCGATCTCGATTACGGCACGTTCTCCACCCGGCAGGGCAAGGCGAAGTGCACGTATGAAGAGAAGAATTTCGACGATTCGTGGGAGTCTCAGGACGACAGCACCCACTTCACCGTCAACGGCAGCTTCAGCATCAGGGATGGCAAGCTCAGCGTCACGATTGACGATGAGGACTGATGCTGGCTAAAGAGCGGATATAGGAAAATCCCCCGCACCAATCGGTACGGGGGATTTTCGATGCTTAAGCTCAGACGTGTTTCAGCCTGAAGTCATTCACCGCCGGTCCGTAAGGACGTCGAGCGGTGAATGGGGCGAAATCACTCAGCGACGACCTTCACGAAGAAGTTGGCGGTGATTTCCGGGTGCAGGGCGACGGTTGCCGGGAAGTCACCGGTGGTCTTGATCGGCTCAACGGTGATGTTCTTCGGGTTGACCTCGACCTTGGAGGAGAGCGCGATGGCGATCTTCTCTGCGGAGATGCCGCCGAACAGCTTGCCGGACTCGGAGACCTTGGCAGCGATTTCGACGGTGGAACCCTCGATGATTTCCTTGGCGGCAACAGCCTCTTCGCGGGTGGCGACGGCCTTGGCCAGACGAGCGCGCTTCATGGCCTCGATCTGGGCGGCGGCACCCTTGGACCAAGCGAAAGCCAGGCCCTGCGGGAACAGGTAGTTGCGGGCGTAGCCGGACTTGACGGCCACGACGTCACCCGGGTGACCCAGGTGGTTGACGGACTTGGTGAGAATAACCTTAGTTTCAGCCATTGTTCAAACCTCTCTAAGATCAGCGGCCGGACGTGGCGTACGGCAGCAGGGCCATCTCGCGGGCGTTCTTGATAGCCTTGGAGATCTCGCGCTGCTCCTGCACGGTGACACCGGTGATACGACGGGAACGAATCTTGCCGCGATCGGAGATGAACTTACGCAGCAGGGCGACGTCCTTGTAATCGATCTCGGTGACCTTGGCGGCCTTCAGTGGATTCGGCTTCTTCTTAAACGGCTTGACCGGCGGCTGCGGCCTCTTGCGTGACATCTTGATGTTCTCCTTAAAATCTGGAAATACTGCGATTAAGCTGCTTGTTTCGCTGTTCGCCTATGTTGCGGACGGGGTTCGGTCCGTCAGAATTCCGGTTCGTCGCTGTCGCCGCCGAATTCGGAGGAACCTCCGAAGGACTGGGACGCGCCGAAGGAACCGAAGGACGAGCCGGAGTTATCCGAGCTTGACCACGGGTCCGAGGCCGGAGCGGACTGTGCGGGAGCGGCGTTGGCCGGAGCGGAGGCTCCACCCTGATATCCGGCGCCGCCAGCATAGCTGGAGCCGCCCTGATATCCGCCGTTGTTGCCGCCGAAACCGCCGTTGTTGTTGGCGTTGTTGTAGCCGCCGCGATTGCCGCTGAAGCCTCCGTTGCCGGACGAGCTTTGACGGGTCACCTGGGCGGTCGCGTAGCGCAGGGACGGGCCGATTTCGTCGACCTGCATCTCGATGACGGTTCGCTGGGAACCGTCCTGCGCCTGGTAGGAACGCTGCTGCAGACGGCCTTGCGCGATGACGCGCATGCCCTTGGACAGACTCTGCGCGCAATGTTCGGCCATGTCGCGCCACGCGGAGCAGCGCAGGAACAGGGCCTGACCGTCTTCGAACTGGTTCGAGTTACGGTTCCAGGTGCGCGGAGTGGAGGCGATCGTAAAGCTGGCAACGGCGGCGCCGCTGCCAATGGTACGAATTTCCGGATCGGCCGTGAGGTTGCCCACCACGGTGATTACAGTTTCACCTGCCATGTCGTTACCTACTTACTTTGCAGCTTAGAAAGCTTGGTTTACTTACTTGCGAAGAATCTTCGTACGGATGACGGATTCGTTCAGGTTCAGCAGACGATCGAGTTCGTCGCTGGTGGCCGGCTCAGCGGAGTAGTTGACCACGACGTAGTTACCTTCGGTCTTGCCGGCGATTTCGTAGGCAAGCTTGCGACGGCCCCAGATGTCGATGTTCTCGACGGCACCGCCTTCCTTGGTGACAGTTTCCAGATACTGCTCGGTCAGCTTCTTCAGACCGCGCTCATCCAGCTCAGGATCAGCAATGAACATCAGTTCGTACTTATGCGCAGACATCACCCACCTCCTTCGGACTATCGGCCATGGACCTTCCATGGCAGGAGTGTGTATGCGTGCTGCCTTCAGGCATCGATAAGTCGCAATGAACATATGGATACGATTGATGGCAACTTGTACAGGCTACCCCGACGCCGCGACGTATCGAAACGGCGTCTGCCGGGCGCGAAATCACGTGCGGAGGCAAGCAAAAAGCCCCGCTCGCAAGCGGGGCTTAATCGCAAAGAATCGTAATAAATCCTGAAATATCACGATAGCCGTATGGCAATCGCGCGAAATATCAGGCGTAGATGTTGCGCGGGCGCATGTCTTCGGGCAGGCCGTTGAGCAGCGTCGAAACGGAGCCGGATTCGAACACGGAGCGGATGCCGGCGGCCAGCAGCGGGGCCACGGACAGGACGGTCATGTTCGGCAGGCGCTTCTCTTCGGGCACCGGAACGGTGTCGGTGAGGACGATTTCGCGTGCGCCGCAGTTCTTCAGGCGTTCCACGGCCGGGCCGGACAGCAGGCCGTGGGTGGCGACGAGCGTCACGGACTTCGCGCCGGCGTTGTTCAGCGTGCGCACGGCCTCGCAGATGGTGCCGGCGGTGTCGATCATGTCGTCGACGACCACGCAGTCGCGTCCCTTCACGTCACCGATGATGCCGTGTGCCTCGGCATGGTTCGGGCGCGTGGTGTCACGGGTCTTGTGGATGAAGGCGAGCGGCAGTCCGCCGAGCTTGGCGGCCCACTGTTCGGAAACCTTGATGCGGCCGGCGTCCGGGGACACGATGGTGGTGTTCTCCAGCGGCATGCTGTTGCGCACGTAGTCGAGCAGGATCGGCATGGCGGTGAGATGGTCGACCGGGCCGTCGAAGAAGCCCTGCTCCTGGGCTGCGTGCAGGTCGACCGTCATGATGCGGTCGGCGCCGGCGGAACGGAACAGGTCGAACATGAGGCGTGCGGTGATGGGCTCGCGGCCCTGATGCTTCTTGTCCTGGCGGGAGTAGCCGAGGAACGGCGCGACCACGGTGATGGAGCGGGCGGAGGCGCGCTTCATGGCGTCCACCATGATGAGCTGCTCCATGATCCACTTGTTGATCGGCTCGGTGTGGGCTTGCATCACGAAGGCGTCGGCGCCACGGACGGGCTCGGTGTAGCGCACGTACATCTCGCCGTTGGCGAAATCGTATGCGGTGGTCTCAAGTACGTCGGTTCCCAGGTATTTTGCGGTTTCCTGAGCCTGCTCGGGGTACGCGCGACCCGTCACCAGAGCCAGTTTCTTATCCGGAGTGCCTTCGAGAATCGCCGACATGCTTGCCTTCCCAATTGTTCGATATGTGAAAATAAGCCAAACTCCAATATAACAATGCGGGTGCCCACGGCACGCGGCCGTTGCGGAAGCGTTTCACCATACCGCTCCAAACTGCCGTCGGCAACATCAAAAAATCCCCAAGCCATCGACGCAGAAGGCACATCTCAACGTCGATGGTTTGGGGGGGGAACCGGATTACCGGACTATTCGGCGGACGCGAACGCTTCGCGGATCTGCGCCGCGTTGCCGTAGGACGCCTGCGCGCCGTAGCCGGTGGCCGCGTACGCCGAAACGTACGAGGCGAGTTCGGCGGCTTCGGACAGCGCCAGTCCGGACGCCAGGCCGGCCAGCACGGTGCCCATGAAGGAATCGCCGCAGCCGGTGGTGTCGACGGCCTTGACGCGTACCGGGGCGATGCGCTGGACGCGGTGTTCCGGATCGTCCGCGGTGCCGTCGAGTACCACGGAACCGTCGCCGCCGAGCGTCACAATCGCCTGTTCAAACCCGAATCCGCGCAACTTATCGAACGCGTGGCGCCAGTCGAACGCGTCCCAATCATCATCCTCCGGTTCCGCGATGCCGAGCAGCTGCGCCATCTCATGCTCGTTGACGAGCAGGATGTCGGATGCTTCGATCAGCTCCGCCGGCAGAGACGGGGTGAACGGCGAGTCGTTGAGCAGCACCTTCACGCCCGCCTCGTGGCACATGCGTGCGGCCGCGGTGACGGTTTCGATGGGGCTTTCCAGGCACAGGCCGAGCACGGAAGAACGTACCAGCGCCTCGCGCACGGATTCCACATAATCCACGGTGACCTGCGCGTTGGAACCCGGCGAGTACACGATAGTGTTTTCGCCGGCTGCGTCCACGGTGATGACGGTGGTGCCGGACGGGCCGAGCACGCGGCGAACATGCGTGGTGTTCACGCCAGCCTCGCCCAGAGCGCCAAGCAGGAAGTCGGCGTTGGAATCGGAGCCGACCGCGCCGAACATCTGCACGGTTGCGCCGATGCGCGCTGCGGCGGCCGCCTGGTTGCCGGATTTTCCGCCCGGCAGCAACTGCAGCGGACCGCCGGTGATGGTCTCCCCCGGCCCTGGCAGACGCTGTGCGGTGACGGTGTAATCCGCATTCATCGAGCCGATTACGGACACCGTGCCGTGGATGCGGTCCAATGCGGAGAGAACTTCAGTCGCACTCATCTTTGACTTCCTTACATTAATTAAATTAAAAGGAGATTTGCGGAATATTGTTTTTCAGTATTCGCAATTATCGCAAATCTCCATTGTTTATATTGAGGATGTTATGTGCGATTATTTAGCCGATTCCTCGGTTTCCAACGCATGGTTGCCTTCGTAGATCTTTTTCTTGAAGACGAAGAACACGATCAGACCAAGCAGTGCGGTACCGGCGGCGATCAGCAGCAGGTTGGAATAGTTGGCGGCGTCACCGGTAGCACCGGTGACGGAACTGCCTGCGAGGGCGTTGGAGCCGAGCAGGCTGCCGATGATGGCGATGCCGATGGACGGAGATACGTTCATAGCCAGATCGTTCATGCCGACGCCACGACCAGATTCGTCCTTCTCAATGGTGCCGAGCACGGTGGAAACGACTGGAGAGTACATAAGGCCACAGCCCGCGTAGAACACGCATGCGCACAGGGTCAGCACCACGAAACCGGAGTTCACGCAGAATGCCGCACCGGTCCAGCCGAGGAACATGAGGGTGCCTGCGGTCACGATGCCGGCCTTGATTCCGATCTTGCGGATGATCACGCCGGAGCAGGTGCCCACCACGGCGGCGACCACGAAGGCCCACACAATGTGCAGGGAGACCTGGGTGGTGGTCATGCCGTAGATGTTGGTGCCGATGGCGTTGAAGATCGGGCTCAGTGCGTAGTTCACGAAGTAGAACACGAGGATCAGGCAGATGGCGCGCAGCCAGCGGGTGTTCTTGAAGAACGCCGGGGTGATGAACGGGTTGGAGGCCTTGTTGATGTAGAAGGCGAATGCCACGAACAGCAGCAGGGAGACCACGAGCATCCACCATGCCATGTACGAGAAGAACAGGGTGAGGAATGCGGTGGCGAAGCCGAAGATCACGAAGCCGAATGCATCGACCTTCTGGCCGTTGCCGCTCTTGGACGGCAGGGTCTTAAGCAGGATCGGCAGGAACAGGATGGTGACGGACGGGATCAGGAACAGGAACTGCCATGCGATGGAGCTGAGCATGCCGGCTGCGAACACGCCGATGGATGCGGAAAGCTGGTATGCAGCGGTGAACAGACCGAAGAAGATGACCTTCAAATCGTTACGCAGGTACTTGGTGGCCACCACCAGGAAGGCGGAACCTGCCACCTGTTCGCCTGCGGTCTGCAGCACGCGTGCGATGATCACGGTCCACAGGTTTGCGGCGAAGAAGTAGTTTGCCACGAAACCGAAGATGGAGCCGACGAACAGCGTCACGAGACCGACGGTCACAAGCTTACGCAGGGAGACGAAATCGCCCAGGGAACCGTAGATGAAGCACACGATGCCGAGCACGATGCTCGGAAATGCGGTGATCAGGGACGCCTGGTTCGGTGCGCCGACGTCGGCGCCGACCTGCTGGAACACCAGGTTGAAGCCCTGCAGGCACAGGGTGCCGAGCACGAAGGTGATCAGCAGCGGAATCAGGGCGCGGATGGCCATCTTGTTGCTGGTCACCGGATCGTCGAACGGATCGGCGGATGCGGTGCCGGTCACAGCGGTTGTGTTGTTAGACATAATAAAAATCCTTGATTCTCTCGAATTGCGCGATATGCGATACGCAATATGCGATACGCGATTGCTTGGCCGGTTACGCTTATTCAGCCTTGGCTGCGAGGCCGGAGATGCGGGTCATGAATTCGTTCAGGAAGCGCGGCACGTCAACGCCGACGGCGACCTTCATGGTCTTGGCCGGGTCATTCAAGCGGGTTTCGTCGCCGATGGTGCGCCCACGGGTCGGACCTTCCACGTCGACCTTCATATTGATGTCGAGGGTGGTGACGAGGGTCGGGTCCACCGCCACGCCGACGGCGAGCGGATCATGCAGACCGCAGCCGCCCAGGTGCGGGGACGTAGTCTCGTAGGCCTTGATGTAGAAGTCGGTCATGTCGGCCAGGAACTTGCCGGCCTTGGTGCCGAGATCGCGCCACTGCTGAGTTTCCTTGTAGGTGAGCAGGGTCTGCAGGGTCACGTCGAGGCCGATCATAGTGGTCGGAGCGCCGGAACGGAACAGGTAGTCGGCGGCTTCCGGATCCTGCGAAATGTTGGCTTCCATGCAGGCGTTGCAGTTACCGGGCACGGTCAGTGCGCCACCCATGAGCACGATCTGGCCGATTTCGTCTTTGATTTCCGGAGCCTTCTTCAGTGCGGCTTCGATGTTGGTCATCGGGCCGGTCGGCACGTAGACGAGATCCTTGCCATAGGTCTTCACTGCGTCGATGATGAAGTCTACCGCGGATTCGGTTTCGACGGAGCGGTTGGAATCAGGGATTTCCACATCGCCGATGCCGTTGTCGCCGTGGATGAACGCGGAGATTGGCAGTACTTCGAAATGGTCGGTGGTGCTGGAGTGCGGCAAACCCTGATACACCTTGACTTCCGGGTGGCCGAGCAGGTCGGTCACGGCCAGTGCGTTGCGCACACCCTGCTCGACGAGCACGTTGCCGTAGGTGCCGGTGATGCCGATCAGTTCAATCTCCGGGCTTCCCAGAGCATACGAAATGGCAAGCGCGTCATCAACGCCGGTATCAAGATCAAGAATCATCTTTTTCATGTGTGTGCCTTTCCTCTTTGACGGCCTGACGACGGTCCGCCACCATACGGGTGCGTCGTCAGTTATACATCGAGCGCATTCTCGATTGTGTTGTGTTGACAAGATTTATGATAAAGCGTTTTATCAAGAACGCAAATTCTTCACCTATACACGGCGTGTTGCCTGTATTCCCAACGATTACAGCATATTGGAGATGCTTACGTCATCACATACCGAGATTGATCTGCACCACCCGTTTCGCACCAGTCTGCAGCATCTAAAAATGGCGGTTTACGCGCAGGCCGCCTGCACCAGTTTCGGCGTAAGCACTTCAACCTGCGGATCGGAAAGCCACGGACGGGCATCCCCTGATTCCGTACCGGACTTGGCACGAACCGCAACATCAATCCGCTTACGCAACATACCCCAACAAGCGGCGGCCAAATCAGTCACGCTCTGCTCAACGGTGGTCATACGCCAACCAAGACCGAATCGTTTGAGAATATTGTCGTAACCAATCACCTGCATATCCTCAGTAACATGCAACCCACGCTCCGCCATACGCTGACGGAAGCCAAGCGCCATCACATCGTTGCAGCAGAACACGGCCGTCGCCCCGCCATCGATGATCTGATTCGCGGCACGATAGCCGCTATCGAAACGGTAATCACCCTCAACACACAGCGAAGAATCAAAATGCTTCCCCGACTGCTCGATGGCATCCACAAAACCACGACGACGCTCCGCGGCACTCGACTCCGCAATATCGCCGGTGACAATGCCAATACGAGTATGACCACCTTCCAACAGATACTGGGCAGCCAAACGACCACCAAGATAGTTGTCAAAACCGACGGCATCGCACCAGCCGCACTGCGTCAAACGGTCGATCAGCACCACCGGGCACGACACGAGCGCCACATCCTCACACAGCTGCTCAACAGCACTCCCAACACACGACTCACGCGCCGGGATCAACATCACCCCATCCACCCCACGGGCAGGAAGACGCTGCAACAACTCATGCTCCGCAGCACGCGAATCATCGGAATTGGCCACAATCAGCGAATACCCCTGCGCGGCGCACTCATCCTCCACGCACTTGGCAAGCGCCGCGAAAAACAAGTTCTCAATATCAGGCACGATCAGCGCAACCAGCTGGGACTGCTTGGTCACCAAGCTTCGCGCGCTCTGATTCGGCACGTAATTCAGTTTCTTTGCCGCGTCGGCAATGGCCTTGCGCTTCTCCTCGGACACGCGAGCCGGTCGATTATTCAACACCAGCGAAACCGTCGTCACAGACACCCCCGCGGCAGCGGCCACATCCTTCAACGTCGCACGATACGCCATTCAAACCCCTTAAAACGTTTCTCCTTCCAGCATAAATGCCACGCAATCCTGACGCGCCCAACACCCCATCCACAAACAAATTCCTTTCATAGCAAAATAATCCACATTATTTCCAGTGGTAAATCGTTTCTCAGAAATGTTTTTGTATACTCGCAACGTTTTGCTTAATACGAAAGCCACAGAGAAGAGAGGAACCCCAATGCAGCCAACAGCACAGAAAAACAATGCGAAACAGCGCAAAACCATCGCCATCGTCGCCGTGATAGCAGTGGTTGCCATTGCGCTCGCAGCCGTTGCCATCATCGCAGTCGCCAATAAGCGCGAAATGGCGCAAGCCGCCAGCGACACCTGCACGTTGAATGCGAAGGCGCTCGCCACGCATCAGCAAAACTTCGAAGAGGCTCAGAAAGAAGCCGAAGATGCGGCAAAACTCACCGTGGACGACGTGGCCGACGGCACCACGCTGGAAACCCTGAAGGATGCGATCACGCTGGCCGAAGCCGTGGAAAACGCGCCAACATGCCCCGCGAACGGCAATGCCAGCGACTTCACCAAGGCGACAGACGATATTCGCACGTACGCCGACAACCTGCGCAACATCACCAACGAACTCGACGCGGCCGCCAAGTCGGTGATCGCCAGCCAGGAACTCAAACTCGAGTCCGCCAAGTAAGCCGTCCGAGCCAGACGAGCCGACAGGGCGCCGCCCCTAGCTCCACCACCCCTGCGTTCAACGGGGCCAAGTTGCGTTTTCAAACAACTTTGACCTCGTTAAAGATGACTTTCGCAACGTTTTCACAACCCGATAACCGCCCATACCGCAAATCGATACCCCCTTCCACAAAAACCCGAAAGAGCATATTAACGGGGGTCAAAGTTACGTTTTGAACAACTTCACCCCCACACAAGCGCTTTCGCACCGTATCTGGCTTATATATGGCAGATTCGACAGTCCGACCGGAGATATCTCGCTTATATATGGCAGGTCATTCCGGAAAGACCGCAGTTAGAGGGTACACAATTACCCCCTAAGTTGCTTGTTGTAAAAACCAACTGCCATATATAAGCGAAATACGTCCGGACGAACCCCAAAATCTGCCATACATAAGCGAGATAGCACCCACCAAACGCTATGAGAGGTCGAGATCTCCATCCGTGCGCAGAAACTCCATCAGGTTGAGGTGCCTTACGCCGTCGCGCTGCATTGGCAGCGGGTCCAAACTGAACAGGTATTTCGGATACCCGTCAGCCAGCTTCGTGAACGGACGGAATTCACGCTCCTCAACGTTAGGATCCTGCACACTCATCGACACCTGCACATAGGCGTACCGCTCCCGCTTACGCACAATGAAGTCGCACTCCAGCTTGCCAATAATGCCCACGCTCACCTCGTAACCTTTCGACCTCAAATGCACGTACAGCGCATTTTCCAAGGCTGGGCCGTAACTCATTCGCGTACCAGCGTTACGCGCGAATCGTATGCCAGGATCCGCAAGATAATACTTCTCCCCTCCTCTCAACGACCTGCGCGAACGCAAATCGAATCGCGGGCATTTGTAGAGGACCTTCGCACTCTCCAACAGCCGGACATAGTTCGCAAGAGTCTCACGTTTGACCGTCACGCCTTCGCCATGTTTCATATAGTCGACGATCCCCAACAGATTCGTGGGAGCTGCATAGTTGTTGATGAGATAGTCCTGCACACGCTGGAAGGTATCGCGGTGACGCACCACTTTGCGTGCGGCTATGTCTTTGTTGAAGATCTGCCCTATGACCTACCACAACCAAGAACCTAACCCACGAAAACAGCAGAAGCCCCTCAACTCTTCAATTCCACTACAAAAGTCACATCACGGCATACGCACGCCGACGCGCGTATGCGTGCACGACTCCAGCAAC